>ERZ761602.2515-NODE-2515-length-28411-cov-44.238115_pt1 | contig 28411 bp, 22 predicted proteins | sample MGYA00512165_ERZ761602 | MGnify/ENA primary metagenome ERZ761602 (study PRJEB28899, sample SAMN02445085) | bioreactor sludge metagenome | biome: EBPR sludge; isolation source: Thorneside wastewater treatment plant | place: Australia: Brisbane, Thorneside...
GAAGCATATTTCTTGAGGAAGCATCTTTCTTCATGTTGTTGTAAACTCGAAGTTAGTGCTTTCTCCGCCTCTTTTTGAAAATGTCCAGTAGTATGGCATTTGTCACCGTGCGGTATTTGTAAAATGTCGTCTGGTATATTTACAATTTCATAAACTTTTGTGTTTATCTCCTCAACTGTCCCCGATTCACCTAAATCAAGAAGTGCTTTGACTGTTGGAACGATAAGTTCGTCAAATGAAGAAAGGTTATTATTCTGTTTCTTTCTTGCCATTTATGTCTATTTTTTTCTTGTTGATGTCGCCTTTTAAGCTGACTTCTAACATGTAGTAATACGCAAAGAGTTTCGCATTCGTTTGAGTAATGTTGAACACAAGTTGTACACTACAGGTACTATAATGGCCGTTAGACTATCCTCTCAGAAATCAAAACGCAGAGAAACAGCGGGTATAAAAGGGGTGAGGGTACGTTCTTGAAGACGGTATTCGTATCCAGAAAGGCCAATCTGTGGCCGTTCAAACCACCACTCGGCCACATTTTTCCTATCAAGGACATTGAGCAATTCAACTCGCGCCTGAGCCGTGGTTTTTTTTAGTGTGCGGGTATAAGAAATTCCGGTGTCCCACTGCATAAACAGAGGTAGTGCATGTGTTTCTGGCGTTTGTAAGTTGTATGTCCCAAAGACGGCTTCCAAGCCAGAATGGGTGAGGTAGTCGTAGTAGGCTTTACGAAATGCCCACAACCGCCCTTTACTGATGCGGCCATTGAGGGTCCATTTCCAATGTGTGGCAAATGCAGCTTTTGTGGCAAAGAGCCAGCGACCCGGCTCCGACCATGCCACGGGTTTTACGTCGGTATATACCAACTGACGTACTTCTGCAACGGGTTTAAGGGTACGGAAGGCGCGGGCATAGTCGTACCGAATCACCATCTCGACCATTAGGGTTCGGCCTTTGAGTTCCAGTCCAAATCCGGCAGCCTCTCCCAAGGCAAACCCAGTCAGCGCTTCGATCTGTCTGGCGGTTTGATGCGATTCGGACAATGCCCATAGTTGTCCATAATCTAAAACACGTAGGTTTCGGAGTTTTTTTTGATACACCTCCCCCCCCAATTCAAGCCCTAAGCCTGTTTTCCAGTCTAATCGGGCTGTAAAATGCCGTGCATAGGGTACGTAGCGATCCGATACAGGGATCCAAAAGCGCAAGGAAGGCAACAAAGCGCTTGGGCTAAAGCTGCTATACTCGAATTGTTGTATAAACTGGCGAAAGATGCCGAAGGATAAATAGCCCGAAAATGAACCGTATTTGGCGGGACGGTTCAATAGCCGTATCGTAAACCTCGGTTCGGGATAAACCCCTTTTCCCATAAGCCATGTCCCACGAAACCCACTTTCCAAGGTGGTATAAGTGCCAATACGATGTGAATAAGTTCCATAGGCGGCCCATCGTGGTTGCTTCAGGGCCATGTCCACGGTTTGGGTGGTCCAGTGTTTTAATCCCACCCGATTTACCGCATACACGCCTTCAGCGCCCAATGTCCAGCGCAAGGCCGTCCATTTTGCCTGAAGCCAAACTTCCTGATAACGGTTGCCATCATCGGCGGGAACCGGATCATCGCGCAATTCGAGCACGGTTCCATCTGGTAATACGATCGGAATAAACCGCAAGTTAGCCAAATAATTGTATGCATGTGTAAGCCGGTATGTCGCGGCTATCATTGTTACCGTCCTCAAAATGCCTTTGGGAGACGAATAGCGCCAAGAAACCCGCCCAGCCCCATTTCCCCATCGGTAAAAGTCTCGATTGATCACCTGTGAAGTGGTATCGGTTGTTAGTGCATTCCCGCTCAAGGTATTCCAACCGATGTAAAAAGCGGCTTGCAAGGCATGGCCATTGCCCCAATCCCATCTTCCAGCGCCATGCAGGTCGTTAAAATCGGCTTTAGTTTGCCCGAACGCAGCCAGATCGGGTTTTTTCAATGCGCGTGCAGTTTCAAAAAACAGCGGATTACGCTGTACAATGGCGGCAAATGGCAAAAACTCATCCGGATGACTCCAGTTTTGCAATACATCCGATAGCGTGGCAGATTGATACATCTTACCTAAGCCAATGCGTGCGGATAACATCAGTTTCGCCCTAAAACCCTTGTTTTCCTGTCGCATGGCCCACCGAGCATTCAGGCTTAGGTGGTCTAATTGGGTTTCCAGCACGTGATTTTGGTTCTCTGGAAGCCGCAAATTATGTTCAAAGGCCATTACACCCGCCAATGCACTGCCTTCTTCTACCCCAAATCCGGCTTTATGCAATGTCATTTGCCCTACGGCGAAAGGAGAAAACGTGCTGACAATTCCCCTTAGTTGTAAGGGTTCAAAAACGGGCATCTCGTCCAGACGTATTAGGTGTTCACCCGATTCACCACCCTGTATATGTACTTCGCCCCGTGCGTCATTCATATACACACCATTCAGGGTAGCTGTACTTTGGAGGACATCTGCTGTCCCGAAACCTCGTATTGCAAGGCGTGTCTCGTCTGCTACTTCATTTTCGCCCAGCCATAAATGACCTTGTTTGCCCTCGATTATAACGGGAAGCACCTCTAAGGGTAGGGGCTTTATCCAGATATGAAGAGAATCTGAATGTGTGGCTGTATGACGTACTTGAATGGTAAGGGGTTCATAGCCCAGCAACCGAACATGTAAGGCATAGCGCGGCAGCGACAATCCCTCCACCGAAAATCCTGCCTTCTTGTCCAAAATGATCCGTTGTTGGTTTTCGGCCAACCAAACCGTGGCTTGGGGTAGGGCTTTCCCCGTACCAACTTCCCGAATGCTACCAAATAGTGTATAGGAGGGCAATGGCGGACGGACGAGGTTGCCTGCCTTCGCTGGTTCAATTAAATAGGTATTATGGCCAATTTTTCGAAACTGTAATCCGGTATTTTGAAGCAAACAAGATAAAACCTGCTCCGCTTTTCCTTGTAGTTGAACACATTGTGTAGAGATGCCCAAAGGTATTTCGGCACGATAAACCAGATTAATACCCAGAGCACTGGCCGAGGTCAATAATGCACTTTGTAGGCTTGCAGGCTGTGCTCCCAAATACGAAGGAAGTGATCCCAAAAAAAGAAAAAAAAGTCGAAAAATGTTCCACACGGATTTTCTAAACAAAGCCAACCCATTTAATCATACCGACAAGGTCTAATAACGGATTTTTTTAATGAATCATGCGGCTTTTATCCTTCAGAAGATGGTATTATCCCAAAACTTAGCGTAAGACAAATCCATTTCTTTGAGGCAAAACCTGACAGGATGCCGAGGCGCATAAGTCGGCTAATAAGCTTTCCAAAACGGGTCTTTGGGCGTAATGCAATGTAATGGCAATGCTACCAAGTCGTTTATTTTCCACAAAAATGGGGCGATCATAAAGTTGCACCAAATGCGCTACAAAATCTTTTACAACAACATTGGTCATTGCAAAGCCACCATTCATCCAAGAAAGTTCTGTCTTCACCTCAACATTTTGCGGGTCTTCCACCTTCCCTCCAGCCACCTCGGCCCATTGACCGGGTAAGAGTAACCGGGCTTCTTCGTCTTGGTTACCTGCCAAAGCCACTTTCCCCGACTCCAAAACCACTTGCGTTTTTGCACCAATTGTCCGAACGTTAAACCGCGTTCCCATCACCCGAACGTTTGCATTAAACGTCTCAACCGAGAAGGGTTTCCCATTGTGCAACACTTCAAAAAATGCTTCCCCTTTTAGCACAGCCTTTCGGTGGTCATCTGTTTGCAAAAATCGTATTTCCGAGCCGCTATTGAGTGTTACTTGCGAACCATCGGGTAGTTTTTCTATCCGAATTTCCCCGACTTTTGCTAAAAACATGAGTTCCTTGGGTGTTTCTGATTGGGTCATTCTAAACAACATGACCGATACGACCAGAAAAACCAGTGACGCCACAAAGCCATATACCCAAGGATTGCGCATCATTGGACGTACAAAAGCAGGGCGCTTAGACGCCTCTGGCTGGGCGATGGTTTTTTGCGCAATGGCTGCCCACATACGGGCTTCCTGTGTTGCATCGTTAAACCGAGGCGAAACATCTGCTTTTTCGGTTATTTGCCACAATAGCCCAAGGTCTGCACCCTCTTCGGCGGACAGTTCCGGCCATTCACTTAGTGCGCCCTTCAAATTCTCAGGCATTTTGGATGGTAAATTCGACATGTTTTTTCCAATCGGAATCGTTTTTTATCATCAAATCCCGCAACGTTTGCAGCGCCAATCCAATATGACGGTTTACCGTTGCAGGCGAAAGCGACATCAATTCAGCAATCTCGTCGTGGCTCAACCCTTCAAAGCGACTTAGTCGAAAAGCCTCCCTTCTGCGTTCCGGCAATGCTTCGATCCAATCATCCAATTGCTTGGCCAACCCGCTGGTTTCCAAATTTTCCAATGGATTAGGATCGACAGACAAGGTTTGATGTGCTTCCTCTATTTTTACCATTTGTTGATGAAAACTCCGTTTGGCATTCAGCGCCAAATTCCGGGCAATGGTATAAAGCAAAGCACGAATGGATTTATGCGCGTCTATTTCCGTGCGAATGTTCCATAACTTGATAAATACTTCCTGCACGATATCTTCTGTTACGGCTCCGTCCCGGACAATCCACCAAACATATTTCATTAAGGGGACTCTAAAAAGCTTAAACAACGCCGAAAACGCTTCTTGGTCGTCGTTTTTTAGCCGAAGTCCCAATATTTGCGGGTCTTGTATTTGCGCTATCGCACGAACAGGGTGCATAAGGAGTCAACTTAGGAGGTACTTAATGTGGGTACAACACAAACATGGTATATGATCAATCACCGCGATTTATTTTACCACGTTCCGCTTGCACCTGCTCCACCGGATGTGCCGCCACCCCATTCGCCTGAGTCAGAAGAAGTATCTCCCGTGGATGGATGGTCTGTAGTAGCATGACTGTCATTCGGTTCAAAAGTTTGAGATAAAAAACCAGATGAAGGGCCAGACGCACCACTGCTTATTTTTTGCTCGTAGGAATGTCCACAAAATTGACAACGGTACAGATAGCGACGCGGCGATTCGCCCTCAAAACCACCACTCATCGTTAGGTGTTTACACTTTTCACACGTCATATAGCCAACTAAATGGAGATTACGCACCACTTTTTCCACCACCTTGCCGTTTCGATCCACCCAAACATCATGACGGCAAGTTTCTAAGGCTTCTTCCATGATTTCGCCTGCATTCAATTTATTGGTTTTCTCGCTGGCAGATAAGCGTCTAATTCCTGCAAAGGGCTTTTTCGCTTGTGATTTGCGCGTTTTTTCGCTCCATTGACTTTGCTGACGCCGGATGTACCGCTGTTTCCACCAAGCATAACCCAATAGCGTGAGGGGGAAAATCAATTTTTTTATTTTACAATAACGGCCTTCCTCCGTCAACACGATGACCAAAGCAGGATGAAACTTGTATGGAATGGCCTCTTGTTTCCCCTTTCGGATGCAGTCTGCAAGCAAGGCGAATCCAACTCCGGCATAAATCCCAACCCCGATTCGGATGCCCAATGACGGTTCCGCACCCAGCCATTCTAAGATGATCACGAGGACATCACTCCCCGACAACGTAAGAAGTCCTACTGCAACTGCAAATGGAATTCGCTTATAAGGGTGGGACATTAACAAATATAAGCCTAATAAAAACAATAGCATCACGAACAACAACCAAGCATTTTTCCACCAATATTCTGTGGCTCCTCTCTCCGCTTTATGGTACAATTCAATTGCCCGATTGGGGTGTAAGAGCAGCGCATGTATCTCTTTCACCGCTTCCGAAATCCCCCTTGTATAGGCTGTCCTTTTGAAATGCGGCACCAATATACTGGCCCCTAATTGTGCCGTGACATAATCCGTTAAAACGGGTTCCAATCCATACCCGATTTCAAACGCCCATTCACGGTTTTCGATGGCCACCAAAAGCAAAATGCCATTGTTTACACCACGCTGCCCTACCCCCCACCGATTCAACAACTCGGTTGCAAGCATTTTGGCCGATTTACCATTCAGTTTTTTTACCACAACAACGGCCATTTGCGCCTTTGTCTCCTGCTCTAAATTCATCAGAAGGCGATTCAGATGTGCTACTTCGGATACAGCCAAGAGGTTGTTGGGGTTGCTCACATAGGCGTTTTGCCCCCATTTCTTAGGATTAGGGAAGTCTTGCGCGGTGGTCAGGTTAACCAAGCACAACAGACACAACCAGCGTGTTTTTACCAGAAATATTTTCCCCATCATATTGAGACCATTCAACTCAGGAGGGTAATAGACCTTTGACTGGACTCAGTACCAATCGGTTGAATAAAGCCACCCCAAGGATTTTTGGGAAGGAGGAGCGAGACGTAACAGGGCATTCCGCAACGGCAGCAACCAGCCCGGCGTTTTATGGGCGATAGCTCCAATCTGACGAGACATTTGTACAACTTTATTAACCCTTAGCTGTCGCTTTCGGACATACGCTTGCAAGGCCGGATCAAGTTGAGCATGGTCGTAAAGAACCTTTGCCAGTACCAACGCATCTTCTATGGCCATTCCTGCACCTTGGCCTAAATTTGGCGTCGTTGCATGGGCAGCATCTCCTAACAAAACCAATCGTTTATGAGTAAGACTTTGCAAAGGCTTTAAGTCTCTGATATCTGTCCAATGCATCTCTACGGCATGTGTTGCACGCAGTACTTCCGATACAGGTGTATGAAAATCATGAAAGCGGAGTGACAATTTTTCTGGTGTTAAGGCAGCCATTTCGGGATCATTTTGCTTGGCATTCAGGCAGGCAAACCAATATAGACGGTTATTCACCAAAGGGACGAGGCCAAACCGTTTACCCTTTCCCCATGATTCCGAAAACCGGGTAATGGGCTTCTTAAGCCTGTTTTGGTCTATGACTCCACGCCAACAGGTATAGCCTGCATAACGATATACCGAATTCGGCCAGAACTGCTTCCGAGTGGAGGAATGAATCCCATCTGCCGCTACCAACAAATCGCAAGTCTGGGCTAATCCAGAGGCAAATAAGGCAGTTATCTCGTGGTCTTTTGCCTGAACCTCTATGCAGTTCTCATTCAGAAACAATGAATCTGGTTTCAATTGATCCCTCAACAAGCGGTGAAGATCTGCCCGATGTACGGCAAAATTTTGATTACCTTCCACGCTTTCAGCACTCTCAAAGTCAGCATCTAATATCACTTTGCCGTTCTGATCCAAAATATAGGCGCCTCCTATCCATTGGCCGATAGACTCCACAGGCAGATCTGGATTCAACAAAGAAAGGGCATTGATCGCATTTGCCGCCAAGACCAAACCTGCGCCAACCGCCTTGATTTCATCCGCTTGCTCAAAAATATACACGTCATGGCCATTTTGTTGGAGGGCGATAGCCGCTGTAAGCCCGCCGATCCCTGCGCCGATGATGCCAATTTTCATTTTTTAGCGGTTTATTTGTTCCATAACTGCCTGCGCCTGCCCCAAAATCCAGGGGCCTTGTAAATTGCCCAGCGTTCCAGGTGTACGATATGCGTGTAGGATTTCGGAATGTTCGGGCGTTCTCAAGTTGGGTACATTTTCTGCGGCCATGCGATAGGCATCCCTAAACGGAACTCCGTTTGATACCCGTTCCAAGGCATCTGCTGTGGCGAAGAGGTCGGGTGAGAGTTGTGCGGCTAAAAAATCCCGATTAAAAGACAACTTAGGAACAATGAGGTTGAGGGCTATCAACATATCTTGTGCCACCCTCATCGCCCGCATCACCGCTTCTTTAGTCAACTGCAAATCGCGGTGATATCCAGAAGGCAAATTGGCCGGAAGCGATAGCAGCAGTTGCAGTTCTGCAACCAAGCGATGGTAACTGGCACGTGCAATTTCTAAAATATCTGGATTTTGCTTTTGCGGCATAATGCTACTGCCCGTACAATACTCTGGAGGTAATTTCACCGCATTAAATTCTGACGAGTTCATCAAGACCAAATCGGCGGCGGCGCGATTGATGCTGGCCCCCACTTGTGCCAATGCCTGCACCACGTTCATTTCCATTTTACCACGAGAAAGTTGCACGGAAGTCACATGGAGTTGTACCTCAGCAAAGCCAAGCGTAGTAGCCACATCGCGCCTTGGCAACGTCAAAAACGGAACCCCATATCCGGCAGCACTTCCCAGCGGCGAAACGTTTACCACTTCATATGCCCCCTTCAGAATGCGCAAGTCTGTGGTTAAAACCTCTGCATATCCCATAGCCCAAAGGCCGATAGATGAGGGCATGGCACGTTGGTAATGCGTGTATCCCGGCATCAAAACCTCGGCATTTTCGGCTCCAATAGCCACAAAAGCTTGGATTAATGTATGGGTTTCTTCCATGACCTGATGAAGCGCATCTTTAAGATAGAGACGTAAAGCGGTTAAAACCTGATCGTTTCTTGAACGACCTGTATGGATCTTCTTCCCAAGGTCTCCCAATTTTTGTATTAACAACCGCTCTATAACCGTATGGCAGTCCTCGTCTTCAGGCAAGACATTCAGGGTTTCTGCGATAGCATCCAATTCATCGAGTGCCACATGGATGTCCACCAATTCTGCTTCGGTTAAAACACCAATTTGGGCAAGACCAATAGCATGACCTCGGGTACCTTTCAAGTCATAAGGCAACAGTATGGTATCCCAGCGCCAATCTTCCCCAACCGTGAATCGGATCATCCAATCATTTACTGTTTTGCCTTTACTCCAAATATTTTTATTGGTCATATTACTGTTTTTTAATGGATTACGTTAATTCGAAATATGTTTTTATAATGTCGCGATAAACATTAACCCCACGCAGTACTTCGACGAGTTCCACGTGCTCATCCGGTGTATGAGAAAGTTCAGAGAACCCCGGTCCAATTTTTACAGTTGGAATGTCTTTCAAAAAAATCCAGTCACTGGCCGTTGGAGATCCAAAAAGAGTGGCCGTAGGCATGGCTTTTAGGCACGCCTGGACAATGGCTGCTTCTGGCTTCGTCCCTACTGGAATAATTCGTTTACTATGTATTTCCACTTCTGAAGCAACCATTTCCTGAACCATTAATGCCATTTCGTCGTGGTCGTAAGCAGGCGTAGAACGAATATCCACTTTCATCCATACATGATCCGGAATGATATTGTGGGCTTTTCCACCTTCGATCATTGTTACATGAAGGGTTGAGAAACCCAAGTAAGGATCTTCACGATCAAAACGAAAGCCCGATAAGGTTAAAATATCTTTCGCTGCAATGGTAATTGCATTCACACCCAAGTGTCCACGGGCCGCATGGGCGGTTCTTCCGCGTGCATGTAAATTAAGGATTAACAAACCTTTCTGGGCAATACAAGGCTGAAGGTTTGTAGGTTCTCCCACCAAGGCCGCCGAGATCTGGGGCAGGTATCCATTTGTGGTCAGGTCTTCGAGGCCATCGTAGGTTTTTGAGTTTTCTTCCCCCGCAGTCAGTGCAACCACAACTTTGCCCTTGGGGGGCACATACCCTTCTTCCAACAACGATAAAAATGCCCACAACATGGCCGCGCCACTGGCTTTTGCATCTACCGCACCCCGACCATACACCTTTCCATTCACCACTGTTGGTTCAAAAGGGGGGTATGGGTGTGTTTTTGACGGTGGGACAACATCTAAATGAGAATTGAGAAGAAGTACGTTTTCACCCGCTCCCAATTCACACCAAACATTATCTAAATGGCGGAAGACAGAGGCTCCACGCGAACGCATAAAGGCTTCTACAAAATCGGCAATGGGCTTTTCTTCAAAACTGAGGCAAGGAAATCGGATCAGTGCATGGTGCAAATCGGTAACAGTTGTGATTTTATGGAATAACATGATCTTATCCGTTTTACAGTCCTAAGAGTGCCTCCAGCCGATACGACTTTCCAAGAAAGTCCGCCTGCAACCATAGATTCCCTATAGACAATCCGGCTAGGGGCTAATCGGGGGCAAGAATCGAGTGTCGTTGTACATTGATACGAACAGGTGCATTTCAGAATTTCCCCAAGTACTTCGTGCATACCTCTTTCTATTCCTATGGGTCTCGTATGATGTCGCCCATACGGAGCTTTTCTCAACGGTAAGTAAAGATTTTATCTAATCTCTCAGTGCGTTGTAATGTCTATTGGCATTTTTGAAATACACCCTTTGAGGCCCCTAATGACCGAGTTTTACAAAACAACCTTGGTTCCTTTCTCAGGTTGGGCCATATCTTCTGCCCGAATCAGGAGCACGGCTCCAATGCCCGCCCGCAACGCTTTTTGCGCCTCTACCAACTTCACCAACATGCCGCCTTGAATCCATCCTGCGGCAATTCCCGACGTTGCAAGCGGGGCATCACATACCGAAATATGGCTTTCTGGATCGTGTTGGTTACGGCGTAAACCACCAGATTCCGTCACCAGAATTATTTCGTCTGCCCCAAGCGCCTTTGCAAGTTCTAACCCCACTGTATCTCCATTCACATTATAAATCTGGCCAGTCTCATCCACCCCCATCGTGGCAACAATCGGTACAAATCCGGCATTCATCAAAGCAAGCAAGGGTTCCGGCTGGATTTGCTGCACGTCTCCCACCCAGCCAAAATCTACTTCTCGGCCTTCTATCTGCCACACCGGACGCTTGATCACCCGAACCAACCCACCATCAACACCAGAAACACCCACTGCTTTGACACCAGCAACCATGGCCTGAGAAGATAACTGCGCATTCAATTGTCCACGAATAATCCATTGGATAAGGTGTAGGTCTAAATCACCCGTCACCCGCCTTCCCTGGATAATTTCCGGCATATGCCCTAACTCCTTGGCAAGTTTGGTGAGTTGTGGCCCCCCACCATGTACCACCACCACGGACTCGCCCGCAAGTTGCTGCATACGGATATACGCCCAAACGGTAGCCATATGTGGTGATGCAACCTCTGCACCTCCGATCTTAATCACTTTCATAATTGAGTTCGCTTTAAAACAACCCCCAAATGGCTTCTAAAATAGCCTTCTGCGCAAAAAGCCGAAAGTGTGCCTGACGCAGATGCAACGCCTGAGCACTTTCCAGCACTTCCGAAGCCACAACTACATCGCGCCGGACAGGCAAGCAGTGCATAAATACCCCATTATCCGTTTTGCGCATCCGCTCTGCGGTAATCTGCCACTCCGCATACGCCAATCGGTTTGTTGCTTCTTTTTTTGGTTCATGATACACCATCGGGCCACCCCATGCTTTGGCATAGATCACTGCTGCCCCTTCCATTGCCCCATCCAAATCTTCGGTGACCTGTAGCGAGCTGCCCGACTTCTCGGCAGTTTGCGTGGCCAAGTCCATTATAACCGGATCTAATGCATGACTTTCGGGCCGTGCCACCACAACGTCCATGCCTTGCCGAACAGCTTGTAGCAACGCCGAGTTCGGAACGGCCATCGGCAAGGGTTTCGGATGGTGTGCCCATGCCAACACAAATCTTTTTTTCTTTTGTTGGCCACTAAAATGTTCATGAATGGTTGCGGCATCGGCCAATGCCTGACAAGGGTGGTAATAGGCTGACTCTAAGTTTATTACAGGTACTATGGAGGCTTGTATGATTTCTCGCATTTTCACTTCCTGGCGATCGGCTTCCAAATCCGTCCCGGAAGCAAAAAGGCGTACCCCCAAAGTATCGTAATAGCGAGACAAAACACCAATGGCTTCCACGATATGTTCGGCTTCTGCCCCATCCATTTTACCAGTCCCAAATTTAAACCCCCAAGTACCCTGTCCAGGTGTGAGTGTGGAAGCAAAGGCGCCTAATTGCGCCGCTGCAAGCTCCATCGAAGTTCTCGTCCGAAGCGATGGATTAAAGAACACCATACCAAGGCTTTTACCAGCCGCCCTTTGGCTCCAAGATGGGTGTTGTGCATGTTCAACGGCACGTTCCACCAACTTACTCCACACGGCGTCATCTATGTATTGCCAGTCTAAAAGATGATTCATTGCGTAAATTTAGGATAAGGATGAAACAGGAGCTGATACAGACGCATAGGCCGTATGGAAGGCTTGTGCAAAAACGGCAATATCAGCAGGTTGGGTATTAAGCGGAGGCATGAGCCGCATGACATTCGGATGGGCTGAACCACCCGTTAAGACACCATTCTGTCGGAGAGCAGCCACCATCGGCCCAACAGGAATATCCATTTCCAATCCGATTAAACACCCTCTACCACGTAGGCGTACCGGATAATCGGTCAGTTCACTTTGTAAATGTCGAAAGATTTTGGGTGCATTCAACATCAGTTTTTCATCACGGATATGTTTCAATGTTGCCGATACAGCCGCCATTGCCACCATCCCCCCTCCAAAAGTAGTACCTTGGTCTTCAATCTGAATGGTTTTAGAAATGGTTTCGCTAACTAAAACGGCCCCAACCGGAATCCCTGACCCCAAACTTTTTGCGAGCGTGATCATATCTGGCTGCATCCCATAGGCTTCCGAAATGGAAAAAGTACCTGTGCGGCCTACGCCTGTCTGAACCTCATCAAATATCAATATTACACCATATTTTTCACACAAAAAACGCACTTTACGATAGTATTCGACTTCGGCTTGTGTGACACCAGCAATACTTTGAATAGGCTCAAGAATAAAAGCAGCAATGTCGGGGTTTTCCGAAAGCAAGTTTTGTAAGGCGTCTGCCTCGCCAAAGGGAATAAAGTGGGTCTTAGGTAAGACCGCTTCATACCCTTCGTGGTATTTTTTGCCCCATGTCACCGCCAGACTTCCCAGCGTCCGGCCATGAAATCCGCCTATGGTAGCCACCACTCCCGATTTTCCGGTGACTTTTCGGGCTAATTTGAGTGCGGTTTCATTGGCTTCGGTGCCGGAATTGCAGAAAAATGCCTTTTTCAGCCCCTCCGGCGCAAGAGAAGTCAAGACTTCGGTGGCTTCTGCTCGAATGTCACTATATACCAAATTGGAATAGAACAACATGGTTTCGGCCTGTTTTTGAATGGCCTTTACCACCGGTGGCGGACAATGCCCCAAAATGGCTACACAATGGCCACCATAAAAATCTAAATAGCGGTTTCCATCTTGATCCCAAACATAGGAGCCTTCTCCTTTCAACAATGCGAGTGGGAGCTTTTTATATGTGGGAACCTGAAACGAATCTTCGGTTTCAAAAATATACATTTTGTTATTCATTTACAGATTAGGGATTTGAAAATATCCATTTGGATGCCAGCAAAAAACTACCTCCAGAAACCAGCGCGGTTAAAATGGTTCCCCAAATCATATCCACCACCACCATCGAGAGGGGCCAACCTTCTAAAGTAGCCATATTGGTCAGGTCATAGGTGGCATAACACAACAAACCGAGCAATGCACCTTTTAGCAAAACCACTTCTATTCCACCACGGGATTCGAGAACCGGAAGCACCACAAAATACAGGATCCCCGCGATGTATAAAACATAAAACACCATCGCTGCTCCCCAACGAACGTCTTTGGCCATCAAAAATCCAATTCTATCTCGGTAAAAATCTTTCATCAAAACCCCAATCCACAATAAGTCTATGGCCATAAAAATGGCAAATGTTCCAATGAATAAGTATATGTATTTCATCATTTTAGGTTTTAACATAAATTATAAAAGCCCCTTCATCACCGGAAGCCCTGTCATCAGGTTCATGTTTTGAATGGCTTGAGAAGCAGCCCCTTTCCACAAATTGTCTATGGCCACCACTACAACCCCTTCTCGTTTCCCTGCTGCCGTACCAAGGTCACAAAAAGGCGTACCAACCACAGGTAACAATTCCGGCAATGATGGCCATAGCCGTATGCCAGGTTGGTTTCCATATGCTTCGTAATACCATTCATCTAATTGTTTTTTAGTAACTTCTGCCGAAAATTGAATACTTGCCCAAATGCCATATGTCCAAGGGCCGGAAACGGGAACAAAACTAAACCTTGTTTCTGCGCCGCAAGTTTGCAAGATTTCGGGCTGGTGCTGATGATTGAGGACTTTATAAGTCCGAACATTGCCATTCCGATTTGGAAAGTGGGTTCCCGCAGAGGCTTTGTTACCAGAGCCGGAAGCACCTGTCATGGCCGTAATATGGAAATGCGTGCCAGACAAGGAACCCGATAAAGGGTATAAAGCGAGGTTAAGGGCAGTAGCGAAACACCCCGGATTCGCCACATAACGGCTTTCGCGGATTAGCGTTTCATATACTTCCACTAATCCATACTGAAACAGCGGCAATAAATCTGGTGCAGGATGTTCATACCCAAACCATGTTGGATAAAGGGAAGCATCCTCAAACCGAAAATCTGCGGAAAGGTCAATAATTTTACCTTTATAACCTTGTTCCAGTAGATTCATCACCACATACACCCCTTGTTTGTGTTCCGCTGTAATGAAGACCACATCCACCTCGTTGTAATCCACCTCTTCGGGCGCGGAAAAAAGAAGGCTCGTTTTGCCAAATAAGGTGGGATGTACCGAATAAACCGGACGCCCAGCACCACTCCGGCTAGTAACCCATTTTAACGACACTTCTGGATGACGCAAGAGCAATTCAATCATCCACATACCCACATATCCGCCCCCATGCAGTACAGCCACCCGGAGGGAAGTCTTTGGAGAATTAGTTTGCATCGCCATTCCTGTTTTTCTGCATGATTTTCTTCAACATTCCGCCTATTGCTTCCCCGTCTTGCTTAGCGTTATAGGCTGTAATTCCGAGGGTTTGCTGGATATACCGCTTTCCGACTGCATTATCGGTGACAGGCCCCGTTATCAGGGTAATGCTTTGACCGTAACGATTTTGGAAAATCTCGCGAGAAGCCCAAGCCCCCACCAAATCCACCGTAGCCACAATATGGGCCTTGACAAATTTTTGAATTTCTTTGTCTATGAGAATATCATCCACGCCATAATAACCGATAAAGCCATCACCCAGTTCTGCAACAATGACATCGGGTTGATAGGAATTTAGTTTCTGGATAATACCTTTGGCTGCGGGTACAATATTATGACTGGTAGAGGTGACAATTCCGGCATCGGTAAAGGTATGAACTGCCACAGCACCCGCATCACGCATCGCACGGGTATCACGCATGAGCGAAGCACCCGTCAGTTTTGCAGCGGCCACCTGAAGCCCCAATTGCGAAAATTGGGCTACAATCTGGGCACAAGCATAGGTTTTACCTGTATTCATACTGGTCCCACTGACCATAATAATAGGTGCGGAGTGTTCTAAGGTTTCCTTCGGCTCGATGGCATAATCCTGGATACAAACGTGACGGGCAGATTTACCTTGCTCGTGTCGCACAACTGCACCCAATACCCGTACTTTTAGTGGCGGCCCCAATTCCGGATGTTCCGAAACACACATACCGATAATGCCCCCCATATTCAGGACATTGAGGGTATCCCCTACCGCAATCTGGCGTGGCAAACGGCCACTGTACCCCTTTAACGCCTGCCGTTCTCCGAAAACCCCAACAAAAATATCCCCTTTGTAAATGGTACGGAAAGTATGGTCGGTACATTCTATCTGGTTGTAAGTTTCTTTATCTTCCAGAGCTTCAACCACCACACAGTAGCCATCCTCGGCCAGAAGATAATCCGTCATGTGGATGGTACGACCTAATCCGCAAGGAAAGGTACTGGAACCGATATAAGAAACAACCTGCTCTGAGTATTGCATTTATTTCTGGAAAATAGAGATGATAGAAACTTTTAATTACGAATCATGACGATTGGCTTGGTCTCCGATAGCCTTTGCCCGATGTGCCAGCATAGCAGGGACAGTGTAGATTTTGGTGAATCCTTCTGCATCCCTGGAATCCCATAAAGAATTAGACTCTCCATAGGTAGCCACATGGGTGTTAAACATCGAATAGTCGCTTTCTGCACCCAATACTGAGAAGTGGCCTTTAAATAACCGCACCCGAACCACCCCTTGCACAATCTCCTGACTGGAGTCCATAAATGCCTCTATGTCTCGCATCACAGGGTCATAGTACTGCCCTTCATGGAGCAACATGCCATAAAAATCCGCCAAATGGTCTTTCTGGAACCGTTGCCATTTGGTGAGTACCAATTTTTCCAATTCCTGATGAGACTTTATAAGCATAAGAGCAGCAGGGGCCTCAAAACCAACCCGTCCTTTAATCCCCAAAATTGTATCTCCGACGTGCATATCACGCCCTACTCCATGTTTGGCCCCAATTTCGTTTAGGCTACGTATAAGAGAAATAGGGTCTAAAGACTGACCATTCAACGCATATGGTAACCCATGTTTAAACAAAATAGACACCTCTTCGGGCTGTTCAGGTGCCAAGGCTGGCGCAACCGTATCAGGATAGGCTTCGTCGGGAAGTGGTAAACGACTGTCGTGGGTTTCTTTTCCGCCAATGGTGGTTCCCCAAAGCCCTTGGTTGATCGAATAGTCTTTTCGGGCGTCCGATACAGGGAATCCTCGTTCACGCAAAAATATTGTGGAGGCTTCGCGACTGAGTCCCAATTCTCGAATAGGTGTTAGAACAGTAATGTTATCGGCCAGAATCCGCATGGTTCCATCAAAACGCACCTGATCATTGCCTGCTCCGGTCGAGCCATGTGCAACGGCATCAGCCCCTATCTCACGAGCAAATTCTAGCACTTTCCGCGCTTGAACCACGCGCTCTACACCTACACATAGAGGATAGACACCGCCACGCAAAACATTACCTTTAATGATATAAGCAATATGTTGATCATACATTTCCTGCGTGGCATCTATGCTTATATGGCTTTTAGCCCCTAAAGCCATAGCCCGTTCCTCTATGGTCACGCGAACATGTTCATCCAAACCAACGGTATCTACAAAGGCGGTATAAACATCGGCTCCGTAGGTTTCTTTCAGATAAGGGACACAAAAGGATGTATCCAATCCGCCACTAAACGCTAAAACTATTTTTTTCATAGACAGATAAAAAAAGAGCACCAATCCCGTTTTTGGACTGGCGCTCGGTAAAATATTTATGCGCAAATCGGTATTGCCATTACAGCATACACGACAGTCCATTTCCATGTACCACCCGTCGGATACGTCGGGTGGGCAAACGTCGAAATTGGACTGCGAGGGTATTGCGGCAATGGTTGGTATTCATGAGTCGCATTATAAGGGGTTTTGATGTCCGGATTCAAGCCTAATTTATTAAGATCACTCCTATGAATGTTTAAGATTTGATAAAGGAAATAAGTAATATGACTACCAACCCTTTTAGGTGCATTTCAAAATTTCCAAATTTGGAGCGCGTACATATCTTCTACACATTATTTAATATAGGTGCACGGCATGTGTATTGGTTTTTTTGAAATAAAACCGCTTTTGTTATGAAAATACATCCTATCATAATGTCCCCCCCGATGGGGTTAGGGAACGGCATAATAAATAGTAAGGAGCATGTATAGGGCTATTTAGCTATAGAGGAGCGATATTTTCTTTCTTATCGAAGCATATTTATTTTATTATGCCCCTACATATTTTAATATATTTCTTATTCTGTCACCCCGTAAAGCTCATAGGTTTCATTTTATATATTCAACTCCAAACGCCAAGCCCAGATGCCATTACGGCTGCGGTTTCAGCACGCAACCGCCTGGATCCCAATGAAGCCATGTGCCAACCCGCTTCCCTGGCAAGCAGAATTTCGGCCTCAGAGAAGCCGCCTTCTGGACCTACCACAATGAGTGTATGATAAGGCTTAAGAGACTGCCATCGTTCGAACAAATTAGGTTCGGTTGTTTTTTCATGAAGCAAGAATCGGGCATCTGCTTTAGCCGAGAGACATCTTTGGAGTTCGGTTATAGGATGTAAAAAAGGCAAACGGGTTCTGCCGCATTGTTTTAGGGCGGCAATCATCACCTTTTCAGCTCGTTCCGGCTTAAAACGGCGCATTTCCGTGTGATGTGTCAGCAACGGATATACAGCCGTTACCCCCAGTTCTACCGCCTTTTCCAGAAACCACTCATATCGGTCGGTACTTTTCAAAAGCGCGAGACCAATGGATAATTGGCGGGATGGCTCTCCTCTATCTATCTGTTTTTCAACCACTTCTGCAATTACTTTATTTTTTTTTGCAAAGCGGATCACTACCCGAAACCAACCTCCGGCGCCATCCGTCACCGCCAACTCCTCCCCAACTCCATGTCGTAATACTTGTACTACATGCCGTGCTTCTTCAGGCGGTAGGGTCACATGATTGCCTTCAAAACATGCTGGAGAGGCAAAATATTGCGTGGTCATGGAATTCGGGTTAAAACGTCTTACATTTAGAAAAAAGCATACCAAACAAGTTACACAAACTTTTGAGTGTCGCAAAACACATCCGCCCCCTGCTTCCGGAAGAAAGTCAAGAATGGATCCATATTTTCCAGAAGGCAACAGGGACGCACCCGTTTACATCCCTGCCTTTTCTGGTAGCCTACCAACGGGCTGTTCCCCAATTTAAAGCAAAGGCGATGGGAGTTTTTGAAGACAGCCGATTGGTGGGAGGTTTCCCCATTTTTGAGCGTCACTTAGGCCCCTTTCAACGGGCAGTAAATCCTCCACTGGTTCCTTATGGCTCGCCCTTTTGGCTACCCGACCAACACCCAGACGAGATTTTTTATGCGGTACTGCAATACCTGAATAAAACGTACCACAGTGCGGTTATGGAGTGTACACCGCAAAGTGTGAGCCATCTCCGCATTGCCCCCCAGCAATGGCAGCAGTATCCCCGCAAGACCTTATACCGCACCCTTGGTGACCCAGCCGAAACCTTAAAATCGGTCTCCAGCAAACGAAGAAATGCTTTTCGCCGTGCCTCAGAATCATTATTTTTTCAGCCAATGACACCTGTTTCAGAAGAGTTGGTTCAACTTGTTGCCGCCTCGTATGCACGCCATGGACGGCCTTTACCCCTACTGCCCACACAGTTAACCACCTTAATCCAACAATTACAAGCGCATCAAATAGCAACCATATGCACGGCAGCATTACAATCGGAGCCTCAGAAGCCAGTTGCGATGGCCGTTTTCTTAACCCTCCATGAATGCTCCTACTACTGGCTTGCGGGCATGCAACCTTGCCCGCCTTTAGAGCCAATGGCATTTTTATTGCTTTCCGCATTTTCCTATTTTTATGAACAAAGCATAAAAACCATAGATTTCATGGGAGCAAATCACCCTTCCATCGCAGCCTTTAAACGCAAATTTGCAGACCAAGAAATTCCGTATGTCTATGTTAAGTCCACCTCCAATCAGGCCCTATACGTATTAGAATGGATGCGCAACCTACGATAAAACCTTTGCCCAAACACCTGCCCATGGCAATCGCTGGGCTATTTTGGATCATCTACTTTGTCCGTTTTGGATATGATTTCGGCGCATCGGATCAAGACGAGATGCTGCCTTATTTGTACCGCCTACTGGATCCAACGTTGTATTCGACTGATTGGTTTGTCCGAAACATGACCGATCATTTGAATGTTCGCACGTATTTTATCTATGCGCTCTATTTGCCCGCACTAGTGTTACCCGTTTGGTTGGTAGCAGCGCTGGGCTATACCGCCTGCTGGATTGTCATTGTCCAGTCGGTTTACCAAATCAGTTTACGGATTCTCCGCGATGCCCTCGGAGCCGTTTTGGCAACCTTTTTTGTGATCGTTTTCTTCCATAAAGTGACACTGGGAGCAAACGATCTGGTTTATCATTTATTGGTGCCCGAATTGGTGGCATGGGCTTTTGTTTTGCCCGCTTTAGTGATGTACTGGAATAAAAAAATGCAGACAGCTGCACTATTATTGGGCCTCGGTACCTGTTTCCACCTTATCACGGGCCTAACCACTGGCTTGGTCTTGGTGCTGCTTGTCCTTTGGCAAGTACGAGAAAGCGCACTTTCGTGGCAGTCTGGCATACAATTTATTGCAATTTATGGTCTTGCTGCACTCCCCATCGTAGGGCCTATCGCTTTTCAGCAATTAACCACCCGACCGACCACAACCCTTGCTGCTTTATTGGAAACAGGGACACCTTATGAAATACTGGTACATTTTAGGCTTCCTCTGCACCATTTATCCAACTACGCACCAAGCCGTACCTTGGGATGGCTTTTTTTGATGATCCTCGGAATCGGAGCGTTTTATTACCTACGAAAAAGCGGTGTTTTACGGCATCAGACCTTCTTGATCCGGTTTACACTCATCTCTTCGGTTTTAATAGGTCTTTCATTTTTGGGTGTAGAAACGTTTCACAGCCTGATACTGGCGAAATTTCAATTCTATAAACTCGCGGTGTGGCTTAAGCTGTTTGCCCTTGCATTGGTGGCTGGCGCAATAGGCAACATCCTAAAGACCCACCTTCCGCAGATTCATGAAGCAATCGCCCACACAGTCTTTCAATTACCACGGATCACAGCGGCCCTGTTTTTTGTGGGAATTTCTCTCCTGGCTATGGGCATATGGTCCAAAAACGAACGCCTTTTTGAGAAGGCCGGTCCTATATTCTACCAAGCCTCAGAATTGGCCAAGATGGAGCAATGGATTTCCCAAAACACCCAAAAAAACACCCTTTTCGCCATTCCTCCGTCTAATACTACATTTAGGAGTCATGCCAAACGCAGCATCGTAGTAAACTGGTTATCCTTCCCGTTTAGAGATTCAGAAATGGTTTTTTGGAGACATCAATTGCAACAAGTCGCACCTTTGGCCACTATACCAGTCCCTTTTCGCAACGCACCAACCGTCTTAGATTTGGCCTATCACGACCATCACAACACTGCCCACCCCCCCGAATGGCGGTGGACAAGCCTGCTACCACGTAAGCCAGACTACATCTTGCGGCATCTGAAAAGTGAAAAAAAACCTTATACCTTACCGATAGCGCATAAAAACCGCGAATGGGTGTTATATAAATGGCCAAAATGGTGAATAAAAAAGAAGATCACCCGGAAAATATGTCTTTTGGCAAATCCGTTACCACCTTGTTATCCGGTTCAACCCTCGGAATGGCCATTGGCTTCTTCGCACAGCTCTTGCTCATTCACTTCTACCTTGATGCCGATTTTGGCATTTTTGCCACTTTTCAGGCATTTGTTATGCTACTCTCTGTTGTTGTAAGTTTGCGGTTTGAAGATGCTATTGCCCTTCCTAAAAATTTACAAGGTGCAACCAATGTCCTGATTTTATCCCTCTTCACTAACCTCACCTTTTGTATTATACTACAAGTTATTTTTTATTTTTTTGCAGCTCCCATTTCATTTTATCTCAAAACAACTTCGCTACAAGAATGGTTTTGGTTGGTTCCTGTTACCACTTTTTTATCCAATACCGTTCGCGTTTTAGAGCTATACCTGACACGGATACGGTCTTTTCGACAGATTTCTTTATCTCGCATAGTTTGGAATATTGGTACGTCTTCTGGCCAATTAATAGGAGGTATTTTACAGATGGGTACTATGGGTCTAATGGGTGGCGCTTTGGTCGGACGAATCTTTTCCTTAATCAACTTATCCCTAAGTGTTTTTTTTCCAAACCGTTCTTTAATTTGGAACGCATTTGAACCTAAATATTTGGTACATGCCCTCCGGAGATACCAACGTTTTGCTTTTTTCGCCATGCCTGCGGCTTTACTAAATGCCTTACCTACACAATTAATTATATTGGGCTTGGCTTATTTTTTTGGAGAAGCCACCGTAGGTGTTTATGATCGTGGGTATCGGTATCTTGTGATTCCCGCGGGACTCATTGGAAATGCCATAAGCAGCGTGTACTTGGCGAAAGCCTCCGAAGCCCTTCACCACAACGGATTAGACGCGGTTACCGAGTTTACTTATCGGCGTATGTTGTGGATTATGGCTTTTCCAACCCTCGCCGTCATGCTCGCTGGCCCAGAACTTTATGCGTTTATTCTACAAAATCCGCATTGGGCCATATCCGGTCAATATGCCCAGTGGATTGCCCCTTGGCTGCTTTTTATCACGATTTCATCTTCCCTAACCCCCATTTTTGATTTACTCCAACGGCAACGCTTAGACCTTCTCTTCAGTTTAGGCGCATTTGCCTGCCAGATGTTGGTTCTCTGGTTTTTTGGCACGCTTGGCAATCCTTTATGGGCTGTCGCCGCGATCAGTATATCAGGTATTTTCCTTCGACTAATTCAATTGGGCATTCTTTTTTATCTTGCACAAACACCAGTACAATATTTATTCTCTGATTGGATCCCCATTCTATTTTCGGCAATACCAGGACTTATCCTCATTAATTTGAGCCTTTATCTGCCCATTTGGGGAAATGTTTTTTGGGGATTTATTGTAGGTTTATTGTTTTTTGGAGTAGGATTTTATATATATAATCAAAAGCGAAAACCAAGCAATTCATATTAATTTTATCTTTGAAACTTTCATACAAAATAGGGAAATAAAAGCAATACTTAGAATTTAGCGTAATAAGGCTTATCTGTTACAGGTCAAAACGTCCCAAACCAGGCAAGGAGCACCTTATTTTATAGGCTATGTAATATAAGTACTTAGCATGAGTGTTAGCATTTTTGAAATACACCCATTCTTTAATTATTTTATTTCTAAACTAACTGGAACAATTTAGGTTATCTCTTTATGATGGTTCTAAAAACTTAAAATCATTCTTTTCTTTTTTCCAATTTTCCATGAAACCCTATATACTGTGGAAACACCAACGATATTTGAACGGTCTAACAACCAACACCAACGATTAGGGGTGCCCATATCGGGCTGAGATCATACCCTTTGCACCTGAACCGGATCATACCGGCGTAGGAAAATCGCACGAGCATGGCTTCGTATCGAGCAGGGCATTCCAAGTGGTTGAGTGCCTTTTTTATTTTACCCGAAGCGATACAACCATGTTACGATTTTTCGCCCTCCTCTTTCTCCTCATCCCATCGTCATTTGCCCAAGGCATCACAGGTAAGGTATTGGACGCCCGCGATCAAACGCCGCTTATTGGGGTAACTCTCCAATTACGGACACACCCAGGGGTCGTTTTGATAGGCAATACCATCACCGATACCAACGGCTACTTTACCTTCAAAAATACGCCAGCGGGGTCATACGTTTTAATTGCCTCGTTTGTGGGATATGAAGTATTCCAACAAAAAATTCACATCCCTTCAGAAAAAGTTTTAGAAATTCAGCTAAAAAATGAAACAAAGTTATCAGATACCGTTATCATTACGGCCCAACGCGCAGAAGCACAGATCAACCCCATCACTTTCTCGAACTTAACCGAAAACGATCTGAAAGAACGCCCTCAAACCCGCGACTTGCCCGCTTTGCTTTCAGAATTGCCCTCCATAACGTATTACTCCGAAAACGGCAATAACATTGGATATGCCTATTTGCGAATGCGCGGATTTGATCAACGCAGAATTGCCGTTACAGTGAATGGTATTCCACAAAACGACGCCGAAGACCATAATGTTTATTGGATTAATTTTTTCGACCAACAAGAAGCCATTACCGATATTCAGGTGCAACGGGGAGCCGGGTCCGCATTTTACGGCTCCTCCGGTATTGGGGGTGCAATCAATATTCTGGCCGACCCATATAAAAAACAAAAAAACACCAACCTTACATTTGGATACGGGAATTTCAACACCCGTCGTTATGGTCTATCACTCAATACAGGTGCCCACCCAAACGGAACGATGGCCTTTTTCCGACTGTCCCGCGTGATTTCCGATGGTTATCGTGAAGGAAGTTGGACGGATTTTTGGCGGTATTTTGCAGGAGTAAAGCAGATTAAACCCAACTCTTCTTTAACCATACAAGCATGGGGTGGCCCACAAAAAGACGGATTGGCGTATTATGGAATTGACAAAAAAGACAATTCAGACCCAATAAAACGCCGTGCCAATTATTCGGCAGCATTTGATGAAAAGGAATGGTTCCACCAGCCTCATTTGGAAGTTTTATACGATAAATCTATTGCACAAAACCACACCATGAGCCAGAAATTATATGCGTTTTGGGGGCGTGGTTATTTTGATTTTGATGCCACATGGCGAACACCTAATTATTTTCGTTTACCCAATAATTGGAAAAACTTAAGCGAGGCAGAACGAAACCTTGATTTTTATACCACCTCTCCCAATACCTTCGTTACCCAACGTGCACGGGTAAACAATACAGACTTCGGTTGGCTACCTTCCTGGACGTACAAATCGGAAAACATCCAAACGACCCTTGGCGGAGACGTCCGCTGGCACCGCTCTGAGCACTGGGGCCGTATCCAAGATGCAAGCCAAGACATCCCAGAAAACCTAATTGGGGATGCAGACGCCCATTTCTATGACTATCAGGGCGAGAAATGGGTGGCGGCGCTTTATGTCTCTCATTTCCGCAAAACCTCGGAACGTATCCGGTTACAAAGTGATGTGCAAGTGGCTCGGATGGCCTATCGCTTATACGATGAAGCCTTTTTCCAGAATGAATTCTCTGTTCCCTATCTATTTGTAAATCCAAGATTTGGACTCACCTTCAACCTAAATAAATCTACAACTATTTATAGTAGCTTGGCACTTGCCAACCGAGAGCCACGCTTAAAAGAACTCTACGATGCCGAAGAGGCAGGAGCGGGTAGTACGCCCAAGTTCGAAATAAAAAATGGAACCTTTAACTTTTCACGACCATTGGTGAAACCAGAACACCTCCTCAACTCCGAACTCGGTGTGTCTTTTCGGAGCGACCACCTGCGAATGACGCTGAATGGCTACTTCATGGGGTTCCGAAACGAGATTGTACCGAGTGGCGGTCTCGACCAATTTGGTGTGCCCCGATACGGAAATGCTGCCCAAACCCGACACACTGGTCTTGAGGCCGAAGCCGCCTATTCCCCATCCCATAAAGTCGGCTTTAATGGAAATATAGCCTGGGGCAAACACCAGCTCGTCCGCTTTACGGAATACAATAACGACGGAATCGCTGAAATTCGGGATGGAAACCCAATTGCCCTTTTCCCTGACTTAACGGCCAATTTAAGGTTATCTTACCATTATAAAGCCATGTTTTTTGCACTCTCTGCACAACATACCGGTAGTTTTTGTGTAGATAACGGCGGCTGCAGTTCAGAGAACCCCACCTCGCAAAATGATGCCTTTACCGTGCTAAACGCTACGCTCCAAATCCGACCAACGCAAAAATTTGTTCGGAACTTTCAGTTTTCGCTTGAGCTCAACAATGTATTGAACCACAAAATTTTGTTGTATGGCAATGAAGCTCGCACCTTTTTCCCATTGGCTACGCGAAATGTTTTTGCACAAATGCGCTTCTCCTTAGAATAAAAGCCTTTCCAAAAGCCAACTTCACCATTCATTCCACGATACTTCAACAAACCTTCAATCGCAATTGGAACCTTTACGGTTGTAATTTGGTCTTAGCACTCTCACTCACTGAGTGCTAACAAGCATTTTGAACAATCACATTATTTATCCATTAACCCTAAAAGCGTTAACATTATGGCAAGCATCAAACCGTTGAGCGACCGCGTCGTGGTCCGTCCGATGGAAGCGGAAACCAAAACCGCCAGTGGCCTCTTTATCCCAGATACTGCAAAAGAAAAACCCCAGCGGGGAACTGTTGTGGCTGCAGGCCCTGGGCGAGTAGAAAACGGAAACCACATTGAGATGGGCGTAAAAGAAGGCGATGTCGTTCTTTATGGCAAATATGCTGGAACCGAAATCCGTGTGGACGATGAAGACCTTCTCATCATGCGCGAGTCCGATATCCTCGGCATTGTAGCTGGCTAATCCAAGCCTGAAAATCATTTTAATTTGTCATTAATCAACCAAATACATTTAAAACATGGCATCCAAAATCATCAAATTTGACGTAGAAGCCCGCGACGCCCTCAAACGCGGTGTGGACGCTCTGGCAAATGCCGTTAAAGTGACCCTCGGCCCTAAAGGTCGCAATGTAATTATCGAGAAAAAATTTGGTGCTCCGACCGTTACCAAAGATGGCGTTTCGGTAGCCAAAGAAGTGGAACTCGAAGACAAAATTGAGAACGTTGGCGCACAAATGGTGAAAGAAGTGGCCTCCAAAACCAGCGATGTTGCAGGGGACGGAACCACCACCGCCACCGTTTTGGCACAAGCCATCGTTACGGCTGGTCTGAAAAACGTGACTGCTGGTGCAAACCCAATGGATCTGAAGCGCGGAATTGACAAAGCCGTTGAAGTAGTTGTTGGAGAGTTAAAAAACCTTAGCCGCGAAATCCAAGACAAAAACGAAATTGCACAGGTTGCAACCATCTCTGCCAACAACGATGAAGCCATTGGTAATCTGATTGCAGAAGCCATGGAACGTGTAGGCAAAGATGGCGTGATTACCGTCGAAGAAGCACGTGGTACCGAAACCCAACTCGATGTAGTTGAAGGGATGCAATTCGATCGTGGATACCTCTCGCCCTATTTTGTGACCAATGCCGACAAAATGGAAGCCGAGTTAGACAATCCGGTGATCCTCATCCACGACAAAAAGATCAGTTCGATGAAAGACCTGCTCCCGATTCTGGAGCCGGTTGCACAAGGTGGCCGCCAATTACTCCTCATCGCCGAGGACATCGAAGGCGAAGCCCTTGCTACCCTTGTGGTAAACAAACTCCGTGGAACCATCAAAGTGGCTGCGGTGAAAGCGCCGGGCTTTGGCGACCGCCGCAAAGCCATGCTCGAAGACATCGCAATCCTGACAGGTGGTACGGTGATTTCGGAAGAGCGCGGATACCGCCTCGAAAATGCAACCATAGACTATCTTGGGCGTGCAAAAACCGTTCGGATTGACAAAGACAATACCACCATTGTGGATGGCGCTGGAAATCCAGAAGACATCAAAGCCCGCATCAACCAAATTAAAGCCCAAATCGAAACCACCACCAGCGACTACGACCGCGAGAAATTGCAAGAGCGCTTGGCTAAATTGGCCGGTGGGGTAGCCGTTCTAAAAATTGGGGCTGCCACCGAAGTGGAAATGAAGGAGAAAAAAGCCCGTGTGGAAGATGCACTTCATGCCACCCGCGCCGCTGTGGAAGAAGGCATTGTACCCGGTGGTGGCGTGGCCATTATCCGTACGATTCCTAAACTTGATGGCGTAAATACCGCTAATGAAGACGAGAAAATCGGAGTAAATATCATCCGTCGCGCCCTCGAAGAGCCGCTTCGCCAAATCGTTGCAAACGCGGGCCTCGAAGGTTCGGTAATTGTGAACGAAGTGAAGAATGGCACAGGCGACTATGGCTTCAATGCTCGGACGGATAAATACACCAACCTCTACGCAGAAGGCGTAATTGATCCAACCAAGGTAACCCGTACCGCACTCCAAAATGCGGCTTCAGTAGCCTCACTCCTGCTCACGACCGAGGCCGTTGTGGTGGAAAAACCGGAACCCGCTGCACCTGCGATGCCAAATCCGGGAATGGGTGGAATGGACGGCTTCTAACCAACCGGATACCCCATAAACACAAAAGGCTCCGAAGGGAGCCTTTTGTGTTATATGATAGGTTTTTATTACACATTACAAAAAGTCCTCATCATCTTCAATACATAAATTCATGTATTTACCTCACCCTTTTCCCCTTTTTACCGGATAAAAGTCATACGCCTCACTTTTTGTACATTTCCGGCTTTTAGTACATACCAGTAAGTTCCGGAGGGTAATCCTTCCAGATGCACCGGGTATTCGTGCATACCAGCCCTCATAAACCCATCGGCTACGCTTAAAACCTTACGCCCTATGACATCATAGATCTCTAATTTAACCATCAGGTCTTCCGGCAACCCAAACCGGATGCGGGTACTGGGATTAAATGGGTTGGGGTAATTCTGATCCAACAATATCGTTTGGGGTAAGGTAGTAGTAAACAAATAAGAATTGGAGGGGTTACTCTCCCCATTTACATTCACCGCCCGCACCCGCCAGTAATAGGTAATGCCTGCAACAAGCTGTCCGGCGGGAACTGTGTATGACGTACCAACAAGGCCGCCTTGGTTGATAATATTAGGGCTAAAACGACTATTTGCTGAAACCTCTACGCGATACGTATTCGCCTCAGCAACACTTGACCACTGTAAGGTAGGTGCAAGCAATTGACCTGCCGCACCCGCACTGGGCGCAATAAGCGAGGGCGCAGTAGGCGATCCAGTATGCCAAAGCGCCAAACGAGGAGATGTTTTCCCCCCAGCTTCGCTGAACCCCCCACCCACATAGAGGTCGCTATCCAAAACCGCAAGCGCATAAACATAACCACTTCTCCCAATCCCAGAACCCAGCGAAGACCATGTATTGTTAACTGGGCTGTATTTTGCGATGC
>ERZ761602.2516-NODE-2516-length-28388-cov-4.413687_pt1 | contig 28388 bp, 24 predicted proteins | sample MGYA00512165_ERZ761602 | MGnify/ENA primary metagenome ERZ761602 (study PRJEB28899, sample SAMN02445085) | bioreactor sludge metagenome | biome: EBPR sludge; isolation source: Thorneside wastewater treatment plant | place: Australia: Brisbane, Thorneside...
TGGCCGGTGGCCTCTATCGGTGGTTGCAGCGTCCGCCCGAGGTCGAGGTGGTCGAGGTCGTGCCAGGGCCGCTGGTGCGCAGCCTGCGGTTTTCCGCCCGGGTCGAGGCGCTGGTACGGGTCGACGTGGGCAGCACGCTCACGGCCCGGGTGGCGCAGGTGCGGGTCGACGAAGGTCTCGTGGTCTACAATCGGGACGAACGCGAGATGGGGCGGTTCTACCAGGGTGCGCGTTTCCTGGTCGTCCCCAGCGAATGGAACGAGCCGTTCGGCCGGGTGGTGATCGAAGCGATGAGCCATGGCCGGGCGGTGATCGCCAGCAATGTCGGCGGGCTCGGGGGCAACATTGTGGATCACGTCACGGGCCTGCATTTCACCGCGGGCGACTCCGCCGATCTGGCACGCAAGATGCGTTTGCTCTGGTATGATCCCGCGCTCTGCAACCGGCTGGGCGCCGCGGCGAAGGCGCACGTCGCGGCAGGCCATAGCAGCGCGAGCGTCTTCAACCGCATGCATGCGCGCTACGCCGCACTGCTCGCAAACCGGTGACGGCGATGCCCCAGTTCTCCATCATCATGAACGTCTGCAACGGCCGGCCATACTTGACGGCGGCCCTGCAGTCGGTGCTCGCGCAGACCCTGGCCGATTGGGAGTTGATCTTTTATGACGATGCTTCCGACGACGGCAGCGCGGACGTGCTGCGCGAATACCCGGACGCGCGCATCCGCTGCTTTCGCTCGGAACGGCGGGTCAGCCTGGCGGAGGCGCGGGAACTCGCGCTGCTCGAGGCGAAGGGAGACTGGATTGCAATTCTCGACCAGGACGACCTGTGGCATCCGGACAAATTGCGACGGCAAGCGGCGTGCATCGCCGCCGACCGGGCCGGACGTCTCGCCTTGGTCTATACCCGGGCGGTCGCTTTTTCCGACGACGGCCGGCGCTGGGAAGCCGACCTCTGGCATCGTCCGGGTGAGCTGCCGCAGGGAGCGATCGCCGCGCAGCTCTATGCCACCGGTGTTTTCATCGTCATGAGCTCGGTTGTTTTCCGCCGGGACCTGGCGTTGCGGACGCTGCCCTTTCCGCGCGACCTGCCGGACATCACCGACGTCTACCTGTACGGAGAACTCATGACCTCGTTCGAGGCGGCGGCGGTGCAGGAGTATTGCACGTGGTACCGGCATCACCCGGGCAGCACGACGGCCCGGAGACGGAAGCGCATGTGCGAACAGATCATCGCCTATCTCGGGCGAAACCGGACGCGGATGAGCGAACCGCTCTACCGCCGCCGCATCGCGGTGCACGAGACCCTGATCGCATGGGAGGAGTTGCGCTCGGGCGACGTTGCGGCGGGCTTGCGGCGGCTGTTGAGGGCGGGCTCGCTGCCTTACTGTTTTTCCCGGCCGCTCGCGTGGGCGTTCCGGTTTCGGCTGGGAAAGCCGCCCCAACTGCCGCTGCAAGGAGTGTCATGAAACGGGTGATGGTTGGAGCCTACATGGCATTTTACCACGGGATGGAATACGCGATCCGAACCTGCACGCGCCGCGGTCGAGTGCCGGTATGGGAGCGGTCGGCCTCTCCGTGGCTCGATCGGCTCGAATCCCGTTCGGCCGCCATCCAGCGCGAGTTGGCGGAGGTGATGCGAGCGCCGGATGAGATTCCGCTCCTGCACGATCTCATGAGTGACCAGCGCCGGCTCACCATGGCGGCGCAGTGGAAATCCTTCTTCCTGCTGATCGCCGGGGAACCCGTGGCGCGCAACGCGGAGCGGTGCCCGGCCACCATGGCCGCGCTGCGCGAGATCCCGGGCATACAAACCGCGATGTTCTCGATCCTCGCTCCCCGCGCGCACATTCCCGAGCACCGGGGGATCTACAACGGCTTCCTGCGTTTTCACCTGGCACTCATCACGCCGGTCGCGGCCGATTCCTGCTGGATCCGGGTGGCGGACCAGCGGATCAATTGGCGCAGCGGCTCCTGTTTCGTGTTCGATGACACCTTTCCCCACGAGGTGCACAACGACACGGACGAGATCCGGGTGGTGCTGCTTTGCGATGTCGTGCGGCCGCTGCCGTTTCCGCTGTCGCTGCTGAACCGCGTGGTCATCGCCGGGCTGCGACGAAGCCGGCTGGTCCGCGAGCCGCTGGAAAAGCTCAACCGGCAAAATTGAAGTGAACCCATGATCGAGGTCTCGCAACCATTCCTGACCGGGGAGGAACTCGCGGCGGTGCAGCGCGTGTTCGCGAGCGGCTATCTTGGCATGGGTCCGGAGGTGGCGTCGTTCGAAGCCGAGCTCTCCGCCTTTCTCGGGGGCCGGCGCGTCGTCTGCACCAGTTCCGGATCGGCGGCGTTGCACCTGGCCTGCGTGGCGGCCGGTCTGCGCCCGGGCGATGAGGTGCTGGTTCCGGGAGTCACGTTCGTCGCGTCCTACCAGGCCATCACGGCAGCCGGGGCGACGCCCGTCCTTTGCGACGTGGATCCGCGCACGGGCCTGCTGGACCTCGCGTCGGCGTCGAGCCGGTTCAACGCCCGGACTCGCGCCGTCATGCCTGTTCACTACGCGGGACATGCCGGCAATCTCCCGGCCGTCCTGGCGTTCGCGGCGGAGCGGAATCTTCGGGTCATCGAGGATGCGGCGCACGCGTTTGGTTCGGCGGTGGCGGGCAGGAAAGTCGGGGCCGCGGCCGATATCACGTGCTTCAGCTTCGATCCCATCAAGACGGTCACGTGTGGCGAGGGCGGCGCGGTCGTGCTCAACGAATCCGCGGAGGAGACAATCGTGCGCGAGTCGCTCCGGCTGGGCTTGGCCTATGCCGGAGGCAAGTACGCGGCCGGCGCGTGCCGGCAGGGCTGGCGATATCATCTGCCGGACATCAATGCCGCCATCGGGCGCGTGCAACTTCGTCGGTTCGGGACGGAGATCGCTCCAAAGCGGCGCCGCCTCCACGACCGGTATCGGTCCCTGCTCGGGCCGGTCGCGGGGGTGAGCCTGCTGGAGACGGACACCGGGGTGATGCCGCACATCCTGCCCGTGCTGGTGGAGAATGGCCGCCGCGATGCGGTGGCGGAGGCCCTGGCGCGGCACTCGGTGCGCACGGCGCGACACTATCACCCCGGGTACATGCATCCGTATTATCGCAGCGAGGAACTTCCCGGAGTCCGTGCCATGATGGAAAAGCAGCTCACGCTGCCCCTGCATCATCACATGAACATGGATGATGTCGCCAGGATCGTGGCGATCGTCCAGGACGCCTGCCTTTTGTAATGGAATCGAAGCCGAAACTGAGAGTATGCATCATCGGAGATCGCGGCCTGCCCGCACGCTACAGCGGATTCAGCACCTTGTGCGAGGAACTCGCCGTGCGCCTGGTGCAGGTGCACGGCATGGAAGTCACGGCCTACTGCCGGAAGCCGTATTACACCGAGCATCCCGCGACGTACAAGGGCGTGAACCTGGTCTGGTTCCCAGCGCCGGGGGGCAAGAGTCTCGAGAGCATCCTGCACAGCAATCTTGCCATCCTGCATGCCGCGGTGAAGGGCACGGACGTCGCGTTCGTGGTCGATCCTGGCAATGGTCCGTTCTGCCTGCCGCTCCGCGCGGCCCGCATTCCGGTGGTCTGCCACACGGATGGGCTGGGCTGGAAACGGACGAAATGGGGCGTGCTGCAGAGGAAGTACTACAAGTGGTCGGAACGTATCAGCGCCTCCTGGACAAACTGGCTCGTGACCGACAACGGCCATATGCAGGAGTACTATCGGAAGAATTACCGGGCAGAGAGCACCTTCATTCCCTACGGTTCGATCGTCGGCGCGGCGCCCGACGAGCGGATCCTGGCCGAACTCGGGCTCGAGGCGGGCCGGTACTGGCTCGTGGTGGCGCGGATGGAACCGGAGAACAATACCGACCTTCTCATACGCGAGTACAAGCGCAGCCGGGCCAGACTGCCGCTCATCGTGGTGGGCAGCGTGCCGTATCGGTCCGCCTATCATGACGCGATTCGAGCGGAGGCCGACCACCGCGTGCGAATCGTGGGTTCAGTCTACGACCCCGGCAAATTGAACGGTCTCTACCGGCACTGTTTCGCCTACCTTCATGGGCACGAAGTGGGCGGGACGAACCCCAGCCTGCTGCGGGCGATGGGTGCGGGTGCGGCGTGCATTCCGATCGACGTGGGTTTCAACACCGAGTGCGTCGGCGAGAGCGTGCCTACGTTCGGCCGGGAGACGGGTGCGCTGGCCGCGCTCGTCGACCGCTTGGAGTCGACGCCAGCGGAGGTGGCCGCGATTCGCGCGACCTGCCTCGGCCGGTCGCGTCAATTCTACCGCTGGGACGCGGTCGCGGCGGCTTACGCCACGCTCTTTCGCGTGGTGCATGACGTGCGGCACGGCCGGCGGGATCGGGCGGAGCTCGCCCGGCTCCGTGCGTACACTCCCGAGGTCTTCAACGCCGGGCACGAGGACTGGTCATGAGCGCTCCTGCCGCGGCGCCCCTCGTCTCGATCATCATCGTCAACTGGAACGTCGGCGCCCTCGTGGTGCAGTGCATCGAGTCGCTCTACGCCTGCGGGGGCGTGGCGCCGGAGCGCATCGAGTTGGTGGTGTACGACAACGCCTCGACCGACGATTCGGTTGCGATCATCCGGACCGCGTATCCGCGGTTGCGCCTGGAAGTCCTGCCCGAGAACGTGGGTTTCGGCAGGGCGAACAATCTCGGCCTCCTGGCCACGCGCGCGGAGTTCGTGCTGCTGCTGAATCCGGATACGATCGTGCGTCCGGACGCGATCAGGATCCTCGTGGAAGCGATGGAGGCGGATCCGCGAACTGGCATCGTGGCAGCCCGGCTGCTGAATCGCGACGGCTCGCTGCAACGTTCCGGCGGAGGGAGTTTCCCGACCTACCGCAACGTCATCTGGAACTATCTCTTTCTCAATCGACTCCTCCCGCGCTGCATCGCTCCGCCGCCGCTCTTCATCGAGCAGAGCCCGGAGCGGATGAGCGATCTCGACTGGGTCTCGGGCGCGGCGCTTCTCGTGCGTCGCGCGGCGGTGCGGGAGCGGCTGTTCGATGTCGAGTACTTCATGTACGGCGAGGACATCGAGCTCTGCCATCGGCTGGGGCGGGCCGGCTGGCGCATTTGCTACCATCCGGCGGCGGAGATCGTGCATCTCTATGGGCAGAGCATCCAGCAGCAGGAGTCCGCGGTGATTCTGGCGGCACCGTTGAAGGGACCGCGCAATTTCTTCATCCGGCTGCACGGACGCTCGGGGATCGCCGTGTACGACGGAGTTTTGGTCCTTGCCTACAGTATTCGATGGGTCTTGCTCGGCGTGATGGGGCGGTTAACCGGGCGCGACGCGTGGCTCGCGCAGGCGCGGATGAGTCGGAAATTCACGTGGGTGGCGCTGAAAGCGTTGTTCGGGCGCGCCTAGGCGCAACCGGGATCGGACATGACACCGAGCGGCCGGGAACGCTTGCTGGTCTGCGAATGGCACCACCTGGGGGACGCGGTGAACGCGCTGCCCTTCGTGGCGGCGGCTCGGACCCGCTTCGAGGTCCATGTCGCCTGCAATCCGGCGACGACGGAGATCTTTTCCTGGCTGCTCCCGGCCGGACACGTGCACGCGCTGCGGGCGCCCTGGCAGCGGTCGCTGCCCGCCGTGCCGCTGGCGCTCGCCGGTGCCGCCCGCGAGTTGCGGGCCGGCGGATACACGACCGCGGTGTGCGCATGGGCGGACGCGCGGGTGAGCCTGCTGCAGAAGCTCGCGCGCATTCCGCGGCGTATCGGGTTTCCGATGACGCCGGCGAATTACTTTGCCTGGGAGGCTTCGCTCTCGCCCAGTCGGATCGGCGTCGGACAGTGGATCGAGCGCATCGGGCGCCTGGCAGGGCCGGGGCCGTTGCTGACGGAGCAACTGAGCCGGGCCGACTACCGGCAGCCCCACCATCTGAGCTGGCGGCTGATCGGCGGGGCGCTCGGGATCGAGGTGGCTCCAGCGCTCTCGTCGGGCCGGGTGGAATCGACGAGCACCGGCACCGTCCTGTTTCACGTCGCGGCACGCCAGCCCCACAAGCGCTGGACGGCGGAGCGCTGGATCGAACTGGGCCGGCGGATCCACCGGCAGTTCGGCCATCGGGTCGAAGTGGCGCTGGCGCCCGGGGAGCCTGAGCCTTCGGGCCTCGGCGCGGCCGGCATCGCTGGCGTGCGCACCCCGACGCTGACAGACCTGCGCGACCGGATCCGAGGGGCGCGCTTCGTCGTCTGCCTGGATTCGCTGGCTGCCCACGTCGCGGCAATCTACGGAATACCGGTGGTCGCTCTGTTCGGACGGATGCCCTCGCATTGGTTTGCACCCGTTGGAAACGAGAGTTGGGTGGTGGGCGGCCGGCCGGACGACGACGCCAGCCGGGAGCCGGACCGCCAGCGGTGCCTGGCGCCGGGTTACATGCTCGCAGATGTCACCGTCGACCGGGTCTGGGAAAGGGTCGCGTCGCTCGAGCGCACGCTGTCGGCGGGCCTGCCGGCGCCGGAGTGACCGAAAGCCGGGGCGGGCGACGGTGGACGCGCGTCAGAGCTCCTCGACGTCCCGCCGGGAGAAGACCAGGTCGCACCGTTCCTCCAATCCGGTACGCACGCGCCGCGGCCGGGCCTTCGGGCGCCGGGACACATAGGGGGCGAGCGTGTAGGGATTCTCCACCTCGTAGGGGTGAAAACCGAAGGCAGCCAGGAGCGTGATCAAGTCGGAGGCGCGGCTCGCGCCTTCGCCCCGGGGACGGACATTGGCTTCCGCGAGAATCTCCAGATCCGGATGGGTGGTTCCGAGCAACCCCGTCAGCCCCCGCAGCGCGCTGTGCTCGGCACCCTCGATGTCGAGTTTCAGGATCCGTGCCCGGCGGAAGTCGTCGGGGGAGATCACGGAGTCGAGACGCACGGCCGGCACCTCGCATTCGAGTTCGAAGCCGGCGGCGGCGGCGGTGGTCGTCTCGGCGGGATTTCCGGGCGGCCCCTTGAACAAGCGCAGAACCTCGGGGCGATCGGATGCGGCGACGTTGTGGATGACCACGTTCGCGCCGGAGTTGATTTCCACATTGCGCCGCAGGTGCCGGCCGATGCTCGGCGACGCTTCGACGGCGATCACCTTGCCGGAGGGACCCACGCGGCGCGAGGCGAGCAGCGTGTAATAGCCGAGATTTGCGCCGACATCGATGAAGACGTCGCCAGGTGCCAGGCGGCTCGCCATCCAGTCACTGATGTGCGGCTCCCATTCGCCGAAAAGGAAGAGGTGCGTGTCGAGGAGATTGCGGGTGTTGCCCTCCGCGAGGGCGCCGAAGCGCAGGCGTTTTCTGAAGTCCAGGCCGCGCGCGAATGCGTAGGCCATGCCGAGGCGGGCGGCGCGCTCGCGCCCGAGCGGAAATCGGCTGGAGACGTAAGCCACGGCAGGCGGGCCGAGTACGGAAATCAGGAGTCGGCGCAGCGGGGACGGGGGCGATTTCATTCCGGCGATTGTCGGGCGGCGAGGTCAGGAAGTGGCGGGCAGGGAGGGACTGGGTGGCAATGAAGCGGGAGGCGGCGTGCGCTGCTTGCGCAGGAAGCGAGCCAGCGGAGTTTCAATCAACCAGAAAGACAACAAACCGGCTACGACGGAGAAAATCACCGATCCTCCGAGGAGTAAGTCCGCCGGGAGCCGCGCCAGCCCGGTGGCCGAAATCGCTTTTCCCCAGAGGGGAAGGGTGAAGAAGTGCACGAGGTACAGCGAATAGGAGCTATTGCCAATGGCGCCGAGCGCGCGCCCGAGCCGGCCCGGGGTCGCGGCGGGAAGGTTGATGCTTCCGGCAATCAAAAGTGCCGAGGCGATCCCGGTGGTGAAGATGCGCGGCAGGCCAAAGCTGCCTGCGAATGCGAAGACGGAGAAGGCGGCGAGCCCGCCGACGAACAAGCCCCACGCGAGAGGCGCCGTCGGCCGCCAGGAGGCATGGAGGCAGCCGAGGCCCATACCCAGGACGAAGTTGAGCAGGATCGGGTCCGTATAGAAGTGCAGCACGCCGTTCGACTTCGGCACGAAACCGTGGCAGGCGCTCGACAGCGCGAAAAGGGCGGTGATCAACAGCACGGTGCGCCTCCGGCCCAGGGGCAGGAAGAGCGCCATGAGCAGATAGAAATACATCTCGTAATTCAGCGTCCAACCCATGTGCAGCGGTGGACGCACGTGGCCGGCGGAATTTTCGCAGGGGATGAACAGGTACGAACACAGCGTATGGCCCCAGTCGAAGCGATGGGCGGGCAGCAGTGCGGGAGCGCCCAGCATGACCGCGACCACGATCGTCGTGTAGAACCAGTAGAGCGGCACGATGCGAAACAGCCGCCGCTGCGCGAAGTCGCGCGCGGCCGCCAGCGTTGAGCGCTCGCCGGCGGTCGAGACCATCATGATGAAGCCGCTGATAAGGAAGAAGAGATCGACCGCCGCGTCGCCAAGGACGATCGGCGTCAGGGCGCGTTCCAGGACCGACGTGGTGCGGTAATATTTTGGCACGATCTCCACCGCGTGGTGGATGACGACGAGGGTCGCGGCGACTCCGCGCAGGTGCTGGACAGCTGCAATCATGGTGAGAGGGTAGTGACGCGTTGCTTGCTGCGCCGGGAAAGCCGCCGGCATGATTTCTGCACTTGCCTCGCTGGAAACCGGATTCCTACCGTTGTAAAATGCCGGGAACGTTGTCGACTCTGCTCCACATGCGCGGGAAAATGATGGTGGTGATATTCGGGCTGTTGGCTCTGGCGGGCGTGTGGGCGGCCGGTCAGGCCCTCGGGGGCAAACCGAGCACCGTGAAGGTGGACGTGGGCGTCCGGCCAGCAGCCGAAGTGCCGCAATCGACTAAAATTCGATTTCACTCCGACAATCCCATCATCGGGCTCGGCGACCTGAGCGAATTCGGCGCGTGGAACGATCCGTGCGTGCTCAAGGTGCCCGACGGGTATGTGATGTACCTCACCTCCAATCGGTCGAAGGCCGCGGATTCACCCGTGGAACCGTACCGGGCCGTCTCGGCGGACGGTTTCCAATGGCGGCTCGATCCGTCCGGTCCACTGCTGCGCGTCGACGGCACATCCTACATCAAGCTCGAGACGCCTCATGTGGTGGAGTACGAAGGCCAGTTCCACATGTATCTCTCGGCCGTGTATCCGGAGGGGCAGGTGCCGACGATGGCGATTGTGCACGCGCGGTCGTCCGACGGGGTCACCTGGCAATTCAGCAATGGCGGCAAGCCGGTGATTTCCGCCACCGGCAAGCTCGCCGACTGGAACGGTTACACCGTGGCTGAGCCGGGCGCCGTGGTATTCAACGACCAGATTCACCTCTATTTTTCCGCGGCGGGCGCGCGGCCAGGCGGTAAACCTCCCATCCTGCAGACGATCGCCCTCGCGCGCAGTCGCGATGGCACGACGTTCGACCGCCCGCAGATCGTGCTGCGGCAGTCGGATCTGTTTCCGCCCGAGCGCGGCTATGTCGGATACTCCACGCCTTCACCCCTGGTGATCGAAGGACGCGTGCACCTGTTCTACGACGTGGCTCACCACCAGAACGGCCGGATTCCGGAATGGCTGCAGGTCGCGCTGCATCACGCGCGGTCGACGGACGGAATCCATTTCGACCAGGACCCGGTGGTGCTGGCGAAACAGCACGGTGCGCCCTGGCTGGCGAGTGAAGTGCGCTCCCCCTCGGTTTTGCTGGAGGGGTCCGTCCTGCGCCTCTGGTTCGCCGGGCATGGCGAACGCGGAGAGGTGCTCCGTCAGCTGACCGAGCGTCGCGGCCGGCTTTTTGGCATCGGCTATGCCGAATTGGATCTGCCGGATTTGTGATGAGGAATGCGGGCCGGGGAGAAGAAGGTTGCCGTTGGCACGGAGACGGCTGTCGTCGGCGCGGACAGAAGGCGAAATTTCATGAAGGTACTCATACTTTGCGGAGGAAAGGGCATCCGGGCGTTTCCCTTCACGGAATATCTGCCCAAACCCATGATGCCCGTCGGCGGCCGGCCGATCCTCGTGCACATCATCCTCAGCTATCTCGCACAGGGCTTCGATGACTTCGTTCTCGCCGCGGGGCATCGCAAGGCGGTGCTCGACGATTACTTCGAGAACAAGCAGCTTGGCGCGCGCATCCAGGTCGTTGATACGGGAGACGAGGCGGACACCGCCGAACGGATCTGGGCCTGCCGCGAGCTTCTGAGCGACACCTTCATGGCCACCTATGGCGACGGCTTGTCCGACCTGCCGCTGCGGCCGCTGCTCGAGTTTCACCGTCGGCACGGCCGGGTCGCGACCATGGGGATCGCTCCGCTGGTCTCGCAATATGGCGTCGTCGACGTCGACGAGGGGGGGCGGGTGCTGTCGATGCGCGAGAAACCGGTGATGCGCGAACACTGGATCAACATCGGATTCTTTGTCTTCCAGCCGACGGTGTTCGACCGGTGGGAAGGTCGGAATCTCGAGCGCGACATCCTGCCCGCGCTCGTCAGCCGCGGTGAACTCGCGGCTTTTCGACACGAGGGTTTTTTCAAGTCGATGGACAGTTTCAAGGACAACCAGGAGTTTGAGGAACTCAACAACCGCACTGGCCGTAAACCGTGGGACGTGATCGCTCCCTGAACCCTGCAACTACGATGTGGAAAGGACGTAACGTATTCGTGACCGGCGCCACGGGATTCCTTGGCTACTGGCTCACCGAACTGCTGGTGCGGCATGGCGCGCACGTGGTCTGCCTGGTGCGCGACTGGACGCCGAAGGCTCCGCTGCTCGCCCGCGATCTTCGCCAGGAAGTCACCGTGATCCGCGGCGATATCCAGGACCGCGGCACCCTCGAGCGGGCGATCAACGAATACGAGTGCGGGACGGTGTTCCATCTGGCGGCACAGGCGATCGTCGGCACCGCGAACCGCAATCCGATCGCCACCTTCGAAGCCAACATTCTCGGCACCTGGAACGTGCTCGAAGCCTGCCGGCGATCGGGCCCCCTCGTGGAACAGATCGTCGTCGCGTCGAGCGACAAGGCCTATGGCGACCACGCCACGCTTCCCTACCGGGAGGACTTCGCGCTGCAGGGACGACATCCGTATGACGTCTCCAAGAGCTGCGCCGACCTGATCTGCCTGAGCTACCATCACACGTACAAGCTGCCGGTCAGCATCACGCGCTGCGGCAATCTGTTTGGTCCGGGCGACCTGAATTTCAGCCGGCTGATTCCCGGCACGATCCGCTCGGTGCTGCTCGGCGAGAGACCCGTCATCCGGAGCGACGGTTCGCCGAAACGCGACTACGTGTTCGTCCGCGACATCGCCGCCGCCTATCTGCTGCTCGCAGAATCCATGTCGCGACCGGGCGTGGCCGGGCAGGCGTTCAATTTCGGCACGGGTCAGCCGCAAAGCGTACTGGAAATGACCGCGGCGATCTTGCGGGCGGCCGAGGCCCGCGACCTGGCGCCGGACGTCCGCAACGACGCAGCGGGCGAGATCAAGCATCAGTACCTTGCCTGCGACCTGGCGCGCGAGCGTCTCGGCTGGCGGCCCGAGGGGTCGCTCGACGCGCAGTTGCGCGAGACGGTGGCGTGGTACCGGGAGTTCCTGCAGCCGGCCGCCGCCAACCGGAGTTGATGCCCCATGCCCCGGGTCTTCATCGGCATCCCGACGTTCAACCGGCCCGGCTACGTGGCGGAGACGATTCGCAGCGTCCTCGCCCAGACGTTTTCCGACTGGGTCGCTATCGTCAGCGACAATGTGTCGACTCCAGAGAATTCCGCCGCCGTCCGGCGCGCGGTCGCCGATCTGGGCGACCCGCGCGTGGCGTTTCACCAGCAATCGGAGAATGGCGGTGAGTACGGGCAGGGACGCTTCTTCTTTCGTGCCGCGGAAGGGTGTGACTATTTCCTCATCCTCCACGATGACGACCTGCTCCGTCCGGATTATCTGGCGACGGCCGTGGCCGCGCTCGATCGCGAGCGCGGGCTGTCGGTTTTCGTTGCGAATTGCACGGCCATCGACGCGCAGGGGGCCGATCGCCCCGAGTTCACTGCCTGGTACCTGGAGCAGCACGGCCGCCGGAGCCTGCGGTCCGGGGCGTTCGACCTGCTGGAAGTGGGCTTCGTGCGCGGGTGCGTACCGATTTGCGGCACGGTCTTCCGGCGAGACGACCTGGCGCGCGTCGGGTTTGTCGATCCCGATGGGCGGGGAAATTATCCATTCGAGCTGGACGTGATTCTGCGGACCTGTGATCAAAAGCTTCGGGGGTGGTTCGACGACCGGCCGCTGGTGACCTTCCGGTTCCACGATGCCGCGCTCCGGAAGCAGGACCGGCTGCTCGAGAACGCCGCGATCATCAACTCCATGATTCGACTCCTGGCCCAGCGCCGATTCACCGGACCACCGGAACGCTATCGCCGGACGCTCCTGTCCCGCTTGCACCGGGCACTTGCCGACGTGGCGATCGCCGAGCGCCGCTATCCCGCTGCACGCCAGTCGATGTTGCGAGCCCTGGGCACCGGCGGTTTCAATCCCAGGACGTGGTGCCGCGCCCCCGCCGTGCTGCTGTTTCCGGGCTGGTTGCGGCGGCCGGGGAACTCGGAAAAGGGCATCGTGCCCAAGGCCCTCCAGTCCTGAGTGCATGAGAGCCCATTCTGAAGTCCGACTTGTCTGCGGCGTCCTCGGCGCACTTTTGCTGGGTGCCGGTTGCACGCATCCTCCTTCCGCAGCGCCCTCCGCCGAAGCCGCGCCGGCCGAGCCGGCCGTGTCGCTCCGCTCCAGCGGCAAGTTTCAGCGGGACTACGTCATTGCCGCGGGTGACCAGCTCGATCTTCAGGTGGTCCGCAATCCGGAGGTGAGCCGCGCCGTGGTGGTCCGCCCGGACGGCAAGGTGACCGTCCCCCTCATCGGCGACGTGACGGCCGAAGGGCTCACGTTTCAGGAACTCACCCGCAGCGTCACGGAGCGGCTCGCGATGAGGGTGAAGGACCCCGAGGTCTATGTCATCGGTGTCAACGTCCGCGAACCCGTCGCTTACGTGATGGGCGACGTCGCCGCGCCCCGCCCTGTGCCGCTTCGCCAGGCCCGCACCGTCGCGCAGGCCGTATCGTATTGCGGCGGTTTCCTGCGCACGGCGGGCGTGCGCTCCGTGGCGGTCATTCGCCTCGACGCGGACGGACACATGGTGGCTTTCGAAGTGAGCGGGGCGGGTGGGTCCAAGCGCGACGTTCCGATCGCGCTCCATCAGACGCTGCTGCGGGCGGATGACATCGTGTTCGTCCCTGAAAGCGGCCGCTCCGAAATTCTGAGGATGCTCAACGATTTCGTCATCGCACCCACGCAGGCGGTGACCTCGGTCATGGGTGTGTACGGATCCTATCTCCAGATCCGCTACCTGCCGCTGGTGGACGACCTCTACCGGGAGCAGTTGCGGCTCATCCGCGAGCAGCGCGTCCCGATCCCCGACCTGCCCAACCCGCCCTGACGCATGCGCTCTTCACGGTACGACCAGGCGGAGGCGATTCCGCATCGCCCCGAGGCCGACGCCTTCGACCTCAAGCCCGCGCTGACCCGATTGTGGGAAGGGTGCTTGATCCACGCCCGGGCCATCGTCGTGGTGACGCTGGCGACCGTCGCGGTGGTGAGCCTTTATCTCCTGATCTGGCCCAAGACCTATACGGCGGAGGTGCGTCTGCTCTCGGAGGCGAAGATCGACGGGCCGCGCGAGCATTTCTACCTCTATTGGAATACGTTTCGCAAAGACGATCTCGCGAGCGAGATCGAGCTGATCACCACGCGCGACATCCTCGTGGGCGCGATCGACGAGTTGAAGCTGACGTACGACGACCTGTACCACCCGCCGCTGAATCATCTGTCGTACCTTTGGCGGACCTCCTGGGTCGGGCGGGCGTACCGCAGCGTGAAGGAATCCATCCTGCCGCGCAAAGCGTCACCCTACGTCTATACGCCGGAGCAACTCGAGCGGGAGGTGTTGGTGGGGGATCTGCGGAAGAGCATCGTGCTGACGCCCGTGCCCGATACGTTCGTTGGCACGCTCACGGTGCGCGCCGGCTCGCCCCGGGTGGCGGAGCTGGCGAATTACATTGCCGACGCCTTCGTCGAAAGCCGGCGCAAACGGTTCCTGGATGAAGCGGAGACGGCGAAACGCGCGCTCACCGCGGAGGTGGACCGCACTCGGCGGGAGCTCGACGGGCTCGAGTCCACCAAGGTCAAGTTCGCGGTCGACAACGAGCTGCCGATGGAATTCGAGACTTCGAAGCTCGACGTCAACGCGGTGGGCGCGATGCGCGCCTCGATCGTCGAGCTGGAGATCCAGTTGCAGGGTCTGCGCGAAAAGCGGCTGGCGCTGGAGAAACTGCTCGCGGCCGAGCCGGAGGAGGTGCTCGCCAGCAGGACCCTGCGCCTCGACGATGTGTGGCTTACGGCCAAGAATCAGATGTTCTCGCTCGAGACGTCGCTTGCCGCGGCCCGGATCCGGTTTCAGGACAGTTCACCGGAGATCAAGTACATCAACGACCAGATCGGCTCGCTGCAGGCGACGCTCAAGGACCTGCCGAAGGAATCGGAGTTTTCGCGCGCCGTGGCGGCCAATCCTGCGCGCCAGCAATTGCACGGGACGTACGTCGCGACGCAGGCGGAGGTCGCGGCCGCGGAAGCCGCCTTGCAGGCCCGGAAGAGCGCCTTGAGCGAACTGCTGACACGGGCGGCCGTGATCCCTCGGCAGCGCAAGGAATGGCACGAACTCGGACGGGCGCACTCAATCCTCGAGCAGAAGTACAATATCATCAAGGAACGCCTCATGATGGCCGAGGTGGCGCTGACGTCGATCCGGAGCACGCCCTCGGCGGTGAAGGTGGTGGAGCGGGCGACGCTGCCGGACCAGCCGAGTTGGCCGAAAGGCAAACTGCTCTTCCTTGTCGCGCTGGGAGTGGGGCTGGTCGGCGGGATGATCTTTGCGGTCAGTCTCGACATTTTGAACCCGCGGGTCACTCGCGAGCGACTCGCGGCGACGTCCAACCTCAAGGTTTACGCGGTCCAGCAGCGCCGGGGAGACCGGCTTCAGACCGAATTTTCTCATGGCGGCATCTTCGAATAGTCCGACCCCGCTGTCATTCGCCGGTGGCACGCCGCCCTCAGGCCCGAGCGCCAGCGAAACGCTGCTCCTGCTGCCGGCGGGAGCGCAGACTTCCGTGTCGGACTCCCTGGCAAGCCTGGTGCGGGGTTTCGTCGATGGTCTCGGCGTCACGGTGTTGGTCGTGGATGCGCGCTTCCCGGAGCAGACGGCGCCGGACGCCGGCCGGCCGGGTTTCGCCGAGCTCGCCGCCGGTCTGGCGACCGTGCCGGCCTGCTGCCAGGATGCAGGTACACACTGGCGGATCGGGCCAGGCGCGACCGCCCTCGATCTGCCGATGCGGCAGCTGAGCGCGAAATGTGGCGCGGCGGTGTCGGCGCTGGCGGGCGTACGCGACGTCGTCGTGATCGTCGCCCCGTCGCTCGAGAATTCGCGGCTGGGGCAGGTCATGGCCGGCGCGGTCGATCGAGTCCTCGTTCTGGTCGAAGGTCGCGCGACCCTGCGTTCCAGTCTCGATTTCTGCCGGGAAGCCCTGGCCGCGGCCGGCGCGCGGCGCGTCGAGGCCATCCTGCGAGAGGAACCCAACTGGATCGAGGTCCAGGTTCGCCGCTGTTCCGCCTGGCTGCGTTCCCGCCGCCGTTCCTCCTGAGACCGGCCGGGACGATCATGTCTTGGCCCGGAAAGCTGGCATTGGCGGGGGGCGGATTCGTTTCCGGCCTGGTCGCCATTCTCCTCGCGCAGACGGAGCTGAAATTCGGCGTCGCCGCGCTGGTGGTCGTCGCGCTGATCGCCGGGATGGTCGGCTCCGGCAATCCCCGGCTGTTTTTCCTCTACGCGACCGTGCTCACGGCGCCCCTCGATTTCAGCAAGCGATTCCTGACTGTGGCGCACATGGGCGGAGCCTCGGCGATCCGCATCGATCTGGTCGACGTCATGCTGATCCCGATCGCCTTCTATCTCCTGCGCGAACTGAGGCACACGCGGCGGGAACTCTACTGGCCCGCGTTCCTGAGGGCCTGGCTCGTCTTCACGGTCATCGGCGCACTGTTCATCCTGATCGGGCCGATGCGCCATCTCGCGTCGCTCGAGGTCTTCCGCATGGGGAAGCTGGCGCTCCTGTGTCTCTTCCTCGTGAACGAAGTCGTCCGCCATCGCCAGATCCGGCACTTCGCCGCCGCCATGCTGTGGAGCGTGGTGGTGCAATCGCTGATCGGCATCGCCGAGTATGTCAAAGGCGCACCCCTCGGCCTCTACATCCTCGGCGAAGCCACGCCCGAGGTGATCGAGTACCTTTCCGCCGCCACCCTCGACGATGGCGCGTTCGTCTACCGGATCAGCGCGCTCCTCGGGCACTCGAATCTCTTCTCCATCTTTCTGGCCTCGCAACTCCCGATCGCGCTCGCGCTTTTGTTCACGCGTGCGCCACTCGCCCTGCGCCTGCTGGCGGGCGCGGCCCTGGGGTTGGGCGTGATCGCGTTGATCCTGACGCTTTCGCGCACGGGGTGGGTGACGGGAGTCTGCGCCCTCGCGCTCGTGGTCGTGCTCAGCTTGTTTCATCCGGTCACCCGCTCGCACTTCATCCTGGGCCGGGTCGGACTGGTGATGGGAGGACTCGCCGTGGGAGTCGCGTTCTCGGGCAAGATCGCAGACCGCCTCTTCCGCAGCGATGCCGGAGCGGTCAATGTGCGTTTCGAATGGCTGGATGTCGCGCTCGCGATGGCCCGGGAAAAGCCGGTGTTGGGCTGGGGCCTGAACACCTTCGTCTTCCAGATGGCTCCGTACACGCGGTACCAGACGCAGGAGCGGCTCTTCGACATCTACAAGGAGAACCTCCCCGTGGTGCACAACGTCTATGCGCTCGTGTTCGCCGAACAAGGCGTCGTGGGGGTGCTCGGGCTGGTGGCGTTCATGTCGGTCGCGTTCGGCACTGCGTTGCGGAATCTCCGCGCCCGCGACGACGTGCTCTACGCCCTTTCGATTGGCTGCGTGGCGGCGATCCTGGTCTACTTCATGGACTGGATGGCGAGCTTCAGCCTGCGCATGGACTTCATGGGACGGACTTTCTTCCTCGTCCTCGCCCTCGTCGGGGCGATCCGCCTCTGGCGCCGCAACAACGAAACCGAACCAAAGGCCGGGTCCACGTGGGAACGACGCTGACGAAACTCGAGGCGCCCCAGGCATCGCGCACGGCTTTGCACAACGCCGCGGTCCAGATCGGTGGACGGCTCGCGATGACCGTCATGCGGTTTCTCGCGGCCGGGGTCGTCATCCGGCACGCCGGCGTCGAGACCTACGGCGAATTTGCGCTCGTGCTCGCGATGATGATCTTCGCGGAAGCGGTGATCGATTTCGCGATGACCGACGTCGCGGTGCGGACCATCGCGCAGGAGTCCGGTGCGGAGCGACCGCTGATGCGCTCGCTGGTGCGGGCCAAGATCCTGCTCGCGGTCGTGGCGAGTGCGGTCTTTGCCGGCGCGGTGCTCGCGATCGGTTATCCGCGGCATTTCCAGCTGGCCGTGCTGGTGGCCCTGGGCAACTCGCTGGCTACGGCCGTCGTGCTGATCAACCGGGTCTCGTTCCGGGCCCGCCTCAGGATGGGGCGGGAGGTGCTGGCGGAGCTCGTGTCGGTCGCGTGCTTCGTCCCGGCGGTCTGGCTTTGCGCACGGGCCGGCCAGAGCCTCGCCGTGCTGGTGGCCTGTTTCGTGGGGGCGCGGATGATCTTCGCCGGCCTGACCGTGCTGCTTTCGACGCGGGACCGGGAAGCTGGCGATCCGGACACGCTGGACCGGCGCTACAACGCGGGCTGGCTTTTCCGCGAGTCGGCGGTCCTGGCCGCCTCGATGCTCCTCATGCGCTGCTACGAGATCGGAGATCCCCTGGTCATCTCGCAACTGCTCGACGAGCGTGCGCTTGGACTCTATCTCGGCGCGCAGCGGTTCATCGGGCTGCTGACCATGTTGATTTACCCGATCGCGCACACCTGGTTTCCCCTGCTTTCCGCCTACCTGATGACCGACCGGCCGCGCTTCGAGCGTTCGGTCAGCGCCGTGTTTCGCCTGGTATCCTTTGTTTCGTTGTGGGCCGGCCTCACGATGGCGTTGCTCGCGGAGTGGTTGCTGGGACTTCTGGGCGCCGATATGACGGCGGCGGCGCCGGCCTTCCGATTGCTGCTCGCGGCGGGAGTCGTCCAGTGCCTCATGACCTATCTGGGCATCCTGATCATCGCGATGCGGGGTCATCGGGCGGTCATTTACATCACCGTCTTCGCCGTGATCTCGAAACTGGGGTGGCTCTACGTCCTGGTTCCCCTGCACGGCATCGTTGGCGCGGCCGGCGCCACGTTGGGTTCGGAACTCGGCGTCCTGCTGGTGTCCGTCTTCACGCTCCGGCAGATGAAGTGCCGCTGCTCCTGGCGGATATGGGCTCACCTGGTGCCCGCCCTGGCGGTGACGCTTGGCCTGGCTGCCTGGATCGGAGGCTGGCGGAATCCCTGGCTCGGCGGGGCGGTGGCGGCGGTTTTCCCGCTGCTGCTGTTCGCCACGCGCGGCCTGACCCTGGCGGACCTGCGTCCGCAGAAATCATGAGTGCCACCTCCCTCCCCCGGATCGCGCTCATATGCCCCGGCCTCGGCGAGGTGCAGCGGGGATTCGAACGGTTTTTCGGCGACCTGTTCGTCCGGCTCCAGGCAGAGGTGGACGTGACCCTCTTCCGCGGCGGCCGCGAGCCCTCGGCGCGGGAAAGAACACCGTTCTTCCTGCGTCGCAACGGCCGGTTGCTGCGCTGGGTGCCGTTGCATCGACTGATCCGCCGGACGCCGATGCACGCAGAGTGCCTTTCCCTGGCGCTGAGCGTGCTGCCGGCGCTCGCGCGCGAACGCTACGATGTCGTCCACGTGATCGATCCACCCCTGGCCCGGCTGCTGTATCACCTGCGCGAGACGTTCGATCTCCCGTTCCGGCTGCTGTTTTCGGAGGGAACCGCGATGCCCCCCGGCGATTATCCACCGGCGGACGCCACCCTGCATATGTCGCAATCCACCTACGATCGGGCGATCGCGTGGGGGCACCCGCGGGAGCGCAGTCATCTGCTTCCGTGTGGAATCTGGTCGGAGCGATTCTCCACCGGGGCAGGACGTGAGGCCCTGCGGCGGCGGCACCACATTCCGGAGTCTACCTTCGTGGTCCTCTGCGTCGCGGCCTTGAACCGCGGGCACAAGCGCGTCGATCACCTGGTGGCTGAGTTTTCCCGGCTTCAGGGCGATTGCCTGTTGTGGCTCGATGGCAGCCTGGACCATGGCGACCCGGGCTTGCGCGCCGAGGCCGAACGGCGCCTGGGCAGTCGCGTCCGGGTGACCCACGTTCCCAGTGCGCAGGTGGCGGAGCTTTACCGGATGGCGGACGTGAAGGTGCTGCCGTCGCTGTTCGAGGCCTTCGGTCTTGCCGCGGTCGAAGCGATGGCGGCGGGGACGCCGGTCCTGGTCCACGATTGCCCGCATTTTCGCTGGTTGCTGGGCGATCCCGGCAACCTCGTCGACATGGCGACGCCCGGCCGGCTCAGCGCCCGCTTGGAGCACCTCCGGGGCGAGCCCGAGCCGCGGGCCGCCCTCCGCCATCCGGAGCGGATCCGGGAAAAGCTGGACTGGAACGTGCTCGGTTCCGCGTATATTGATTTCTATCGTCGCGTGGCCGCGCTGCCAGCGCTGCGGCGACGCTCCCTCCGCTAGCCTGCCGCCCTTCGCCTTTCGTATGACATCCGTTTCCTCGGTCGCCACTTCGAGTCCACCGGTAGCTCCCATGAAGCGCCTGCGCTTCCAGGTGATCCGCCTGATCCGCGCCCTGGGGCTGTTACGGCTCGCGGATGCGCTGCGATTCCAAAAGCATCGCCTGTCTGTCGCCGCGCCGAACCGGAATTTTCTGCGACGTCATCCCGGATTTGTGCCGCCCCCGGCTTCCCTCGCTTACGATGCCTACAATCACGCCAACTGGGAAGTTTACTGGCAGCAGGGCCTGGGGCATGCGCAGTTTTTCGCCCGCGTCTTCCGCGAACATCTGGCGGACCGGCCCCAGTGGGACGTCCTGGAATGGGGGTGTGGCCCCGCGCGCATCATCCGGCACCTGCCCGCCGCGACAGAGGGCCGGATGCGGCTGCTCGCAGGCAGCGACTACAATCCGGCCACGGTGGCATGGTGCCGGTCGCACCTCGGTGGGATCGAGTTTCACGAGAACCGGCTCATGCCGCCCCTCCCGCTTCCGGAAGGGCGGTTCGACGCGGTCTACAATCACTCCGTCTTCACGCATCTTTCGGAGGAGGCGCAACTCGCCTGGGCGGAGGAACTGCGCCGGGTACTCAAGCCGGGGGGCATCCTGGTGTGCACCACCCACGGCAGAAGTTACCAGCATTTGCTCAGCAGCGACGCCGAACGCGCGCGGTTTTCGGCCGGTCAGGTCGTCGTGCAGGGCCGCTATTCCGAGGGAAAGAAGTGGTTCTTTGCCATCCACCCGGACCGCTTCGTGACGGACCGGCTGCTTCGCCAGTTCTCCTGGGTCGCTCCCGTGTCCTATGGATCGCAATACGGTGTGGACCAGGACGTGTGGGTGGCGCGCAAGTGAGGTGGCCATGAGCTCGCGCGTGCGAAGGCTGTTGCGGGCGGGATTGGCCTGGGATCCGGGTCGCCAGAGCGCGCTGACCCGCGCGCTCGATCGGCTCGGCGCAGATCTGCAGTCGGTGTGCCGCAACGAGGAGCACGACGTCGATCGCAACGGCGAAGCATGGCTGCTTCGCCGCGTCGGTCAGGCCTACCCGCGGGCGATTCTCTTCGACGTCGGCGCCAACCATGGCAGCTGGGCGGAATGTGCGCGTCGCGAGATTCCCGAGGCATACGTGCACTGCTTCGAACTCAGTCCGGCGACGTTCGCGCATCTGCAGCGCAATCCCCGCCTCGCCACGGGGACCACGCTCAATGCCTTCGGCCTGGGCGACTGCGCGGGCCCGGTCCGCTTCAATCAGGTGACCGGACTCGACGTCCTGACGTCGGTCCATCCGGTACTCTGTGCCCCCGCCAGCCAGGTCACGGTTGCCGACGGGCGGATGGAACGCGGGGACGATTACTGCGCCCGGCTCTCGGTTCCCGAGATTCACCTGCTAAAATGCGACGTCGAGGGAGGAGAGCCCGAGGTGCTGGCCGGTTTCGAAGGTATGCTGAGCGCGGGCCGAATCGCGGCCGTGCAGTTCGAGTATGGCCGGGTAAACCTGGTGCGACGGTTTCTGCTGGCGGATTTCTACGCCCTGTTGGGCCGCCATGGTTACGTCGTGGGAAAGCTGTACCCGGGCCGTATCGCGTGGAAGACATACGAGTTGGACGACGAGGATTTCGTGGGTCCCAACTACGTCGCAATGCGCCCTTCGGCGATCGCGGCCTGCCGACTGGACGATTCCGGTTGAATCGGGAGACTACTGGAAAAACAGAGGCTGGGGCCGTCCGCCGGCGGACGTGGTACGCAGGCAGCCTGCCCGTAAGTCGGCCAGCGACGGCGAGGTTACCGATTGCCGCCGCCCGGGGCCGGACCGTCCGGCAGCGGGTACTTCCGCAATCCCGACCGCTGCAGGAACACGTGCGCGATGAACCGGGGAATCGTCGTGAGGTAACGGGGACCGAGGCGACGGGGCTCGGTCGCGAGTCGGAAGAGCCATTCGAAGCCGCTCCGTTGGATCCACCGCGGCGCCTGCCGGACCCGGCCCGCGTGAAAATCGAACGCTGCCCCAACGCCGATCAGCAGCGGAGCTTCAAACTGAGCATGGTACTGCGCCATGAATCGCTCCTGTTTTGGCGCGCTGATGCCGACCCAGACGACATCCGGCAGCGTCGCCGCGATCGATTTCCGCACCTTCTCCACGTCCGATGGCGTCAGGTCGGTAAAGGGTGGGGTATAGGTGCCGGCGACCACCAGGCCCGGGAAACGGCCGACGAGCCGTTCAGTCAACTCGGTGGCAACGCCCGGCTTGCCGCCGAGAAAGTAGTGCCGCAGGCCGACGGCTCGCCCGGCATCGCACACTGCCAGCATGAGGTCTGGGCCGTAAACGCGGTCGACTCCGGGCGGTCCTAGCCACACCAGCGGCATGCCGTCGGGCGTGGTCAGCCACGAGGCGTTGTAGACCGCGCGGAGCGCCGGATCGCGCTGAGAGGCGATGATGCCGTGCGCGGTGGCCAGGCAGATGTAGCCGGTGCGAGGCTGACGCCGTACGCTGAGGATCAACTGCGTGGCGAGCGAGAGGGTCAGAGCGGATACGCCGATCCCCAGGACATTGTAGCGCGGAGGCACATCGGGCGACATGGGTCTACCTGCGGCACCAACGCCGGAGCCGGCATCCCGTTCGCCTGCTGCCGGCGCGGTGGGGGAGGTTCCCGGGTTCGCCTTATCCCCGCGGCTCACGCCAGCTGGCCACGCGGTACTCCGGGAACCGCGTCCGACGACGGATTGCGCCGCAACGCGCCCGTTCTCGTCAAGGGGATGGCCATTCCTCCTCATGGCAGCGTTTCAGGGAGGTGTATAGTCTAAATGGCACCAGGAAAGTATCGGCACGAGCGCGCCGGGAGCGACCGTCTTCACCGGCTTTTGACGCGAGACGCGGGTTGTTCCGTGTTTCATTCCGCGTGGAGCGCGTTTCCCGATGGGTAGGGTCTCACGGTTCGACGCGGGCGAGCCGGGCGGCCAGGAATGCCTCGATCTGTTCCCATAGCTGCGCCTGCTCGCGGCCGTGGTAATGGGCGCCGGAGGTGACCTCGACGTACTGCGGCGGGTTTCCTTCCTTCTGGAGTCTGCGTCGCAGAGCCAGTGGATCGGTCCATCGATACTGATAGAGCCGGGGATTGGCGGCGATGAAAACGGGCGCTGCCAGCGGAGCCGGCGCCGTGACCGGCGACTGCGCGCGCCACCGGGCCTCGTCGGTCCCGAACATCCAGTGAAACGCTTCCCGGACGTTGCGATGAAACGGGTTTGAGCCGGCTGGCCGGCGGATCATGAGCGCGACGTCGGTGGAAGGTTCGATCGTGACGGCCGCGGCGAAGCGCCCGGGTCGGAGCTGAGTGGTGCGCAAGGCCAGATAACCGCCGATGTGCGTCCCGAACAGGGCCACGCGCGAAAGGTCGAGGCCGGCTTGGGTCGCAAGGCCGTCGAGGGCCGCCTCTATGTCCTCCGCCACGACGACATCCAGGCGCCCGCGGGCAGCCTCGAGGTGCGCAAGACCGAGGCCGGCGACGCCGCGGTGGTGCACTTCGAGAACCGCATAGCCCATTGCCGCCAGCGCGACCACGTCGAATGGGCGCGGCGCGATGCCGGTCCACGCGGGAGAGTCGAGCCGCACCACCACGGGGCGGGCATGTCCCTCGGTGGGCGCAGCCGGCAGGGTCAGCCAGCCGGTGAGGCTGCCGCCGTCGGCGCGCCGGAGCGTCCAGCCGGAGGTGGCCGCTCGCGTCGTCGCCGAGGGAGTCCTCAATCGGACGAATGATGCGACTTTTCCGCTGGCGCGGGCGAAAAGCAGGATTTCTCCGGGATCCCCGCGACTGCGTCGTTCGAGGATGAACTGTTCCCGGGCGTCATCCCAATCGATCAGCACAGGATTCGATCCGTGCAGGCGCGCGTTCACCATCCGCTGGACCGTCGCAAGGTCCGGATCGAGCCAGTGAACCGTGGGTTCGATGCCGTTTTGGCGCAGACCGACGACGCGGCCGCTGGCTCGGTCGGTGACCAGCGTGTCTGCCGGTGGCCCGGGCGAAAGGATGGCGACGTCGCGGCTCGTGTCCGTTTCGGAGAGATGCGTCGTGGTCCCGTCGTTGAGGTCCAGCGCGAAATGGCCCAGGAGATCGCGGCCGACGTTCGAGACGAAGTAGAGCAAATCTCCAGCGACGCCCACGGGAAAGGAACGCGGGCCGAAGAGGTCGCTGCCCTGCGGTTGGGAGCGGGGCCGCGCGGCTACGGGATGGGTGCTCGCCAGGTTCTGCCAGCGGTAGCCGCGGTTCTGCGGGATCGCGACGAAGAAGCCCTCCCGCGCGTCCGAAGCACTCGAGTACCCGCGCACGCGCCCATCCGGATCGTACGTCAGCCTGCCGGCAACGACGACCTCCCGGGTTGCTTCCGCTTCACCCGACTTCAAATCGATGGTCAGCAGCCGGTGTGCGTAAGCCTCACCGGTATCGTACCGGCGGGCATCCACCAGGAGTCGGGCCGGCGGTCCCGGTTGGAGCGCGACGACTTGCCCGGTACACGGTCCAGCCAGGGTTTCGCTCTGCGACGTCTTTCCGTCCGATCGCACGAGCCGGATGGAATGCTGGCCGAGATCGATCAGGAGTCGCGCCCGTCGCTCGATTCGATCGATTACGAAAAACTGCCCGGTGGACGTGGCGACGACGAGTCGGTGCTCGTCGGCCCACCGCAGGAATCTCGCCTCCGTCGGCGTGACGACGGCGGTTTCGCCGATCCATTCGCGTTTCGACTCCCGTCCGAGCGCGACTTCGAGGCCCGGGCTGCTGTCGTGGAGATCCAGGATTACGACCCTGGGCCGGTTTTCGGTTCGCTCGAAATAGGCCACATGGGTGCCGGCGGGTGAAATCCCGGCCGGGCCGGCCGTGAGGGGGGCGAATGCCGCCAGAAAATCTGCCTTTGGTGTGCTGGCGGCTGCGACGACCGTCAGCACGAGGAAGAACGCAGCGGCAATTCGGGGAACCGCGCCCCCGCCATGGTTTCGTTCAGCCGGTTCGAGGCGACGATGACCGCACCCGCATCGCGAGTTCGTTCCCATCGGGGAGTTGGGGCCGTGACGAGCCATTTTGGGTATCGCCGCTGCGCTGGTCTCTCACACCTCCACCCACCCGCGAAACCCCCGGCCGCTGTAGTAGGACTGCGCGCCGTTGTGGTACACGAACACGCGGCCGTAACGGCGGTCGCCGAAGATCGCGCCGCCGAGACGACGGATCTCATCCGGCGTCTGCAGCCAGCTCGAGGATTTCGTGTCGAACTCCCCGCACTGCTGCAGCGCGTGGTAGTCGCTCTCCGTGAGCAGCGACACGCCCATCGCCGCCGCCGCCTCGACCACGCTGTCCTTCGGCTTGAACTCCTTTCGCGACTCGAGGGCCGCCCGGTCGTAGCACAGGCTGGCGCGGCCCGCGGGACTCTGCGCGGAGCAGTCGACGAACCGGATCCCACGCGCCCACGCCTCACTGGCCACGACATCGGGTTCCCCGCCTGTCCGCTCCATCTCGTGCAACGTCCAAAGCTTCGCCGGCGCCGCCTCGAGCCGGGCTCGCACCTCCGGCCAGCGGAGCTGCGGATGCCGCTCGGGATGTGCGGCGAAGCGTTCTTCGAGGGTGGCGAGCAGGGTGGCGCGCTGCGCGGCGCTGAGCGTCGGTTTCGCTTTGGCGGATGGCATCGGCACGAGAGGATCAGCTTGGACGCGCCATGGCGATGGTTTCACGCCAAAGACCGCCGGCGCGATAACCTTCCCGGGTGCCCGGCGTCGACGGTGATTTCGAGGTTGGCGGACGGGGACGTCCGCGCTCCCGATTTTCGCTCTGCGCGGCCGGACCGGAATAGGCTTCACAGCGTCCGGGGCGCCCACAGCTTGGAGGACTCACCCCGAGGCTTTCCGCGCCTGCCGCTTCCCGCGACGCGCGCGGGGCCCTCATTCAAACCCCGCGCCGCCGCTTCCTCATGTCCGTCCGGTTTCGTCCGCTCCTCGCCCCGCTGCTCGTCTCGCTGGCGTTCGTCACGGCCGGTTTCGCGGCCGGCCCCAAGCGGCCCAATTTCCTCTTCATCATCGTCGACGACCAGTCGCCGTTCGATCTCAAGGCCTACAATCCGGCCTCGCCGCTGCGCTCGCCGACGCTCGACCGGCTCGCGGCGGGCGGGATGGTGCTCGACGCGGCCTACCACATGGGCGCGTTCATCGGCGGGGTCTGCACGCCCTCGCGCCACATGATCATGAGCGGCCGCTCGCTCTGGCACCTGCCGATCTCGCCGCTCGCGTTGCAGCAGGGGCGGTGTCCGCCCGACCTCGAGCAGCAGACGCTCCCCGCGGTGTTCAATCGCGCCGGCTACGCGACGATGCGGACGTGCAAGACCGGCAACAGCTACGAGGCGGCCAACCGGCTCTTTTCCGTGCGCCGCGACGCCATGAAGCGGGGCGGCACGAACGAATCGGGCAGCGCCTGGCACGCCGACCAGGTGCTCGACTATCTCGGCGAACGCGAACGGAGCCGTGACGACCGGCCGTTCCTGATCTACTTCGGCTTCTCCCATCCGCACGACACCCGCGACGGCACCCCGGAGCTGCTCGCCCACTACGGCGCCGTCAATCACACGGATCCGGCGGCTCCGCCGCCGCCGAATCCGCGGGCGCCGCGACTGCCGCCCAACTATCTGCCCGCGCATCCGTTCCACCACGGCCACCCCGGGCTCCGCGACGAGGAGCACGTCAGCGGCGTGTGGCAGCGGCGCGACGAACGCACGATCCGCAACGAACTCGGCCGCGAGTTCGCCTGCAGCGAAAACATCGACCGCCAGATCGAGCGGGTGCGGGCGCGGCTGGCGGCGCTGGGCGAACTGGACAACACGTACATTTTCTACACGTCCGACCACGGCATCGCGATCGGCCGCCACGGCCTCCAGGGCAAACAGAACCTCTACGAGCACACCTGGCGCGTGCCGTTCATTGTCCAGGGCCCGGGCATCCGCCCCGGGTCGCGCGCGCCGGGAAACATCTACCTGCTCGACGTGCTCGCGACGCTCTGCGATCTCGCCGGGATCCCGGCGCCGCCCACCAACGAGGGCCTCAGCTTCAGGCCCGTGCTCGAAGGCCGTCAGGCGGTGGTGCGCGATGTCCTCTACGGCGCCTACTGCGGCGGCACCAAGCCCGGCATGCGCAGCGTGCGCCGCGGCGACTGGAAGCTGGTTCAGTACGACGTGCTCGACGGCAAGGTGCGCGAGACCCAGCTCTTCAACCTGGCCGAAAACCCCGACGAGTTCCTTGCCCAGCACCACGACCCGGCCGTCGTCGCCCTTACGGGTCACCGCCCGGCCCCCGCGCAGCGCAACCTGGCCGGAGACCCGCGCCACGCGGCGCGCCAGGCGGAAATGGAGGCGTTGCTCCTCGGCGAGATGCGGCGCTGGCATGACCCGTACCGGCTTTGGACCCAGCCGAACGACGGCCTGACTCCACCGCCCGAGCCGGTCGGCGGGAAAAAGAAGAAGGTCGGCGCGCCGCCCTGATCGAAGCCCGGGTCCGGCCCGGCATCCGCACGCCCGCCGGTACGCAGCCTTGCCCTTGCCTGCGCACCGCACTCACGCTGACTCACCGACAGACCCCCAACCTCCGCCGTCGTCACCCTCATGCTGCTCCGCCTGTTCCTGCTCTGCGCCCTCGTGTCTGCCGGCTCCGCCCTCGCCGCCGACAAGCCCAACGTCATCGTCATCATGGCCGACGATCTCGGCTACGGCGACCTCTCGTCCTACGGGGCGACGGCGTTCAAGACCCCGCACATCGACCGGCTCGCCAGCGAGGGCGTGCGGTTCACCAGCGGTTACTGCTCCGCGTCGACCTGCACGCCGACCCGCTACTCCTTCTTCACCGGCAGCTACGCCTTCCGCCGCAAGGGCACCGGCATCGCTCCGCCCAACGGCCGGCTCACCGTACCCGAGGACGCGGTCACGATCGCCGACCTCGCCAAGACGGCGGGCTATCGCACGGCGGTCATCGGCAAGTGGCACCTCGGTCTCGGCGGCGAGGCGGGCCCGGTCTGGAACGGCGAGATCAAGCCGGGCCCCCTCGAGATCGGGTTCGACTACAGTTTCCTGCTCCCGACCACCAACGACCGGGTGCCCCAGGTCTATCTCGAGAACCACCGCGTCGTCGGCCTCGATCCCAAGGACCCGCTCTGGGTGGGCGACCGCAAGCCGAGCGAGGACCACCCGACCGGCATCACCCATCGCTCGACGCTGCGCATGGATTGGTCGCACGGCCACAACGGCACCATCCACAACGGCATTTCGCGCATCGGCTTCTACACCGGCGGGCACGCGGCGCGCTTCCGCGACGAGGACCTGGCGGACAAATGGGTGGAAAAATCCGTGCAGTGGATCGAGGCCAACCGCGACCGGCCGTTCTTTCTCTTTTTCGCCTCGCACGACCTGCACGTGCCGCGCATGCCGCACGAGCGGTTCCAGGGGGCGACCGGACTCGGCTTCCGCGCCGACTCCATCGTCCAGCTCGACTGGTGCGTGGGCCAGCTCATGCAGAGCCTC
>ERZ761602.2517-NODE-2517-length-28366-cov-23.646427_pt1 | contig 28366 bp, 23 predicted proteins | sample MGYA00512165_ERZ761602 | MGnify/ENA primary metagenome ERZ761602 (study PRJEB28899, sample SAMN02445085) | bioreactor sludge metagenome | biome: EBPR sludge; isolation source: Thorneside wastewater treatment plant | place: Australia: Brisbane, Thorneside...
ATCGACTCGCGCGGCGAAGTCGCCAAGAGCGGCTTTGGCCTTTGCTGGCGCACGGGATTCTGGACGCCGGCCGCGGCTGCCAAGGACCCGGCTGGCTGCGCGTGTGACAAGGACCTGCTGCCGAAGGAAGTCTGCGAACCGAAGATGGCTGCCGCTCCGGCTGCGCCTGCAGCGGGTCCCAAGCCTTCTGGTGACAAGATCACCGTCGCTGCCGACGCGCTGTTCGACTTCGACAAGGCGACGCTGCGCCCGATGGGCAAGGCCAAGCTCGACGAAATCGTCGCCATGTCCAAGCAGATCAAGCTGGAAGTGATCATCGCCGTTGGTCATACCGACCGCCTGGGTTCGGACGCCTACAACCAGAAGCTGTCCGAGCGGCGTGCCGCGTCGGTCAAGGCCTATCTGGTCAGCAAGGGTGTCGAAGCCAACCGCGTGTACACCGAAGGCAAGGGCGAGAAGCAGCCGGTTACCAAGCCTGGCCAGTGCGCGGGTCCGAAGAGCAAGAAGGTCATCGAGTGCCTGCAGCCTGACCGTCGTGTCGACATCGAACTGATCGGCACCAAGTAATCCGTCAGTCTTACGGGAGGCCCTGCTTCGGCAGGGCTTTTTCGTTCTGCCAGCCCAGACCGTGTGCGTCGGTGGGCGCTGACCGCCACCCCGGCTCGCAGTCCGCTGATCGCCCGGTGCGCACGTTCGATCGACTGCACGGTGTGCAGCACGGCTGCGGGCGGACGGTGGACCGGAGTCTGCCTGTTGCGCACCACTTGCCATGGATACCGCCAGGATCATGATCAACGCCGACCAGCACGAACTCGACAAATTCAGTCAGCTTGCCCACCGCTGGTGGGATCCGAACAGTGATTTCAAGCCGCTGCACGACATAAACCCGCTGCGCCTCGACTGGATCGATGGCCACTGCCAACTCGCCGGCAAGGCCGTGCTCGACGTCGGTTGCGGCGGCGGGCTGCTGGCCGAAGGAATGTGCGAAAAAGGCGCGGCGGTGACCGGCATCGATCTTTCCGAAAAAGCGCTGGCCGTTGCCCGCTTGCACCTGCTGGAGAGCGGCCGAGAGCTTGACTACCGCCAGATCTCGGCCGAGGAGCTGGCGACTCAGGAAGCCGGCCGCTACGATGTGGTGACCTGCATGGAAATGCTTGAACATGTTCCCGATCCGGCCAGCACGGTCGCTGCGTGTGCGGCGCTGACCAGACCCGGAGGGCATGTCTTTTTCTCGACCATCAACCGCAACCCGAAGGCCTACCTGCTGGCCGTGGTCGGCGCCGAGTACGTCCTTCGGATGCTGCCCAGGGGCACCCACGACTATGCCCGGTTCATCAAGCCGTCGGAACTCTCGCGCTGGGTGCGAAATGCCGGTCTCGATCCGGACGAACTGCGAGGGATGACTTACAACCCCTTGACCAGACACTGCGCGCTCGGGAAAAACACCGACGTGAACTACCTCCTGCATGCGTTCAAGGATGTTTGAAGCGGTTCTTTTCGACCTCGACGGGACCTTCGCCGATACCGCGCCAGATCTTGCCGCGGCGCTCAATCGATTGCGTGCCGACCTGGCACTGCCGGGTGTTCCGCCCGGACAGCTCCGCTCGCTGACCTCGCAGGGGGTTCGCGGGATGCTGAAAGCCGGCCTGGACATGCGTCCGGGGGACGCGCGCTACGCCGAGTTCTACGAGCGCTTCCTGCGCTACTACAGCCAGGACATCTGCGTCGAAACGACCCTGTTCCCCGGTGTGGATCAGCTTCTCGGGGATCTGGAAGGGCGCGGGTCGCCATGGGGGATCGTCACCAACAAAGCGCAACGGTTTACCCTGCCGTTGCTGGCCCGCCTCGGCTACGCGAAACGAGCGGCCTGTGTGGTCAGTGGCGATTCCGCGCCGCGCGCCAAGCCAGCTCCGCAACCGATGCAGCTGGCGTGTACGCTGATCGACCGGAAGCCCGGGCGTTGCCTGTACGTTGGCGACGATTTGCGCGACATCCAGGCTGGGCGGGCAGCAGGCATGGTCACCGTGGCGGTACGCTACGGCTATCTGGGCGACGGCGACCCGATCGAGGCGTGGGGTGCCGATCATCTGGTTGACCACGCCCACGAGATCGCCGCCCTGGTCGGGATCGATTGAGGACTACCCCGCGGCCGGCTGGCTCCGGCTGCGCCGCTGCCCGTGGCCGTCAAAGCGAAGATCGCGACCCGAGCTGGCGATACGTTAAAGTGTAGGCATGAGCAAAACCGCCCTAATTCTTTTCGCCCATGGTGCGCGTGATCCCGAATGGGCCGATCCGATGCGTCGTCTGGGCACCGCCCTGCGCGAACAGGCACCCGGGATGCGCGTCGAACTGGCTTTTCTCGAGTTCTTGAAGCCCGCGTTGGGCGACTGCGTCGAGTCGCTCGTCGGTGAAGGTTTTCGACGTGTCGTCGTGTTGCCGATGTTTATTGCTCGTGGCGGACACCTTAAACGCGACTTGCCGCTGCTGCTCGAGGAATTGCAGCAAAGGCATCCGCAGACACGGTTTGAGCTGGCCGGGGCGATTGGCGAAGCCGAAAATGTGCTGCAGGCCATGGCCAGGCACGCCCTGGACCTACTCGCCACTGGCTGAGCAAGGTACGCCGCCCGGCGTCGCGCGAGGCTCCGGCCGGCTTCGGCGCTTGCCGGTGCAAGCCTGCCGGCGCCTGGACCAGGATCGTGCCTGACGCCGCCTTTTCGCCGATCGGCTACCTGGCAACGCCGTTTCGCGACCGGTTCGGGATTCCACGGCAGCCGCGGCTGGCACCGCACGCACGTGGTCAGCTACGCCTCTTGCGCCCCTACGACCGCGAGGAGGCAGTGCGCGGGCTGGAGGCGTTTTCGCATGTCTGGCTCAGCTTCGTCTTTCACCGGACAGCGGGTCGTTGGAGCCCGACAGTTCGTCCGCCGCGGCTCGGGGGTAATGAGCGGGTGGGCGTCTTTGCCAGCCGCAGCCCTTTTCGCCCGAACCCGCTGGGCTTGTCGCTGGTCGAGTTGCTGAGTATCGACACTCGCGACGGCGTGCTGCTGACTTTTGGCGGCGTCGACCTGCTCGACGGCACACCCGTTCTCGACATCAAACCGTACCTCGCCTTCATCGAAAGCGAGCCGGCCGCGCGCGGCGGTTTCGTCACTGCGCCGCCGCCGCTGCGGACCGTCTGGTTCACTGCCCGGGCGGCCAGCCAGGCCTCGCGGCACGAAGAGCGGTGGCCCGACCTGACGGCGCTGCTGCGCGAAGTGCTGGCGCAGGATCCGCGTCCCGCTTACGCCGACGACCCCTTGCGGCGGTACGGCTTTCGTCTTTACGATCTCGAGATCAAGTGGCGTTGTACGGCGACGCTAGTGATCGTCGAAGAGGTTCGTGGGCCGCTTGTCGACGGCGGGCGATGACCGGCACGACCTGCCCCGGATGCGCACCAACTATCGGCTGTGGTCGGCCGGCGTGTGCGCCGGCAGGGTGTCGGCGTAAGCGGCGCTGCTGCGTTACTATGTGATCGTCGGCACGACTCTGATCGCGCGCAGCGCCGAAGCGGTCGCGATGCGGTCGAAACACTGACTGGTGCCCGCTGCCTATCGCCCGAGAGAGTCCTCACCTTGGAGAGAAGCCCATGAACAAGTCGATCATCATGCTGCTGGTGCTGGCTCTCTTCGAAGCGCCCGGCGCTTTGGCGGACGGTGCGCCGCGCGGCGCGTATCAGGGGGCCGGAACGGTCGTCGTGGGTGGCGGTTATCGATACGGTTACGGTCCCCGCGGCGGCTATCGCGGCCCGGGATGGGGCTACGGTGGCGGCTCCAGCGTCGGCGTCTATCTTGGCGCGCCGATCTTCTGGGGGTGGCCGGGACCTCCTGCCTACTATCCGCCGCCGGTGATCTATCCACCCGTGGTCGCTGTGCCACCGCCGGTGGTCTATGTCGAAAGGGCCGAGGTGACCGCGCCGTCCGCGTCGGGCGGCGAGCAAACGCTGGAGCCGGGGTTTTGGTACTACTGCCGGGAACTGGCCGCGTACTACCCGGCAGTCATGCAGTGTCCTGGGCCCTGGACGAAGGTTGCGCCGCGCGCCGAGTAGCGGTCGGCGCGAACGTGGGGGTCGCGCGTCACGGCGCGAGTCGCTCACGGATCCAGCGCTGGTCGCTACCCTTCCGGTAGCGCAAGCGATCGTGCAAGCGGCTCTTGCGGCCTTGCCAGAACTCCCAACGGTCCGGCTGCAGGCGGTAGCCGCCCCAGTGCGGAGGGCGAGGCGGGTTCAGCAGGAACCGCGCGGCATAGCGAGCGGCGTTGGCCAGCAGCACCGCGCGGCTGGCAATGACCTGGCTTTGCGGACTGGCCCAGGCGCCGATTCGTGAATCGAGCGGACGGCTGGCGAAGTAGGCATCGCTTTCTTCGTCGCTGACCAGGTCTACCCGGCCTTCGATGCGCACCACCCGCTCCAGTTCCACCCAGTGAAATTGCAGCGCTGCCCAGGGGTTGACGGCCAGTTCCCGGCCCTTGCGGCTGTCGCGGTTGGTGAACCAGGTGATGCCGTTTTCATCATAGCCCTTGATCAGCACCACCCGGGTCGACGGGCGCAGGGTATTGTCCACCGTCGCCAGCGTCATCGCGTTCGGTTCGGGCACCTGAGCGGCAATCGCTTCCGCCAGCCAGCGCGCAAACTGCGCAAGGGGGTCGACGTGCGACGCGTCCTCGCTGAGTTCGGCTCGTTCGTAACTTTTTCGGAGGTCGGCGAGAATGGTCATCGTGGATCAACGGTCAACGTAGGGGCGGTTAGGGCCTGCTGGCTGCCGGCGCGCCTACGCGGTACGGTGGCCAGAGTTTGATTATCGTTCACCGGGAAGCGGGTATGTGACGATTCCTTTGCGCGGAGCGGCCCTTACGCTTGCAGCCAGTCCTTGCGCAGCACATTGCGCTTCTTGTCCAAGAGGAGTTGGTGTTTGCCGAGGGTGGGCGACCCGAGTTGGACCGAAAACTCCATCAGCACGTCACCCCTGAAGGCCAGCACGCTGGCTACTTCGCCGGCCTTTCTCCGGGACAACAGGCGGTCCACGGTGGCTGGCATGACACGCAAACCGTCGATCGCTACCAGCAGGTCGCCGGCCGACAGCCCGGATGTTTGTGCGGGGCCGCCGTGATAGACCGTGCTCAGTCTCAGCTCGTCGCCAGTCGCTTTCGTCGTTACGCCGAGCGTCGGTGTTCCCGATCCCTCTGCACGCTGCAGCCGGATACCGAACGGCTTCAATAGTAGGGCCAGCGGCAGCTCCGCGGTGCCATCAATCGCGTTGGCAAAGAAGCGATCGAGGTCGAGGCCGGAGAGTTCCTCGGCTAGCAGCCGGATGTCATCGTCGCCGACGCCAACGCTCCGGTGCTGATCGTACTCGCCGTGGCGCTGCCAGAGCGTCCGCATCACCGCGTCGAGTGAGCAATGGTTTCTGGTCGCGGCGCGCAGGGTGAGATCGAGTGCCAGCGCGACCAGCGATCCCTTGGCGTAGTAACTGACGACGGCATTGGGCGTATTCTCGTCTGGCCGGTAGAACTTCGTCCACGCGTCGAAGCTCGATTCGGCCAGCGTCTGCCGATGCCGGCCGGGGTCACGGTCGACCTTGTCGATGGTCGCGGCGACCAGGGCCAGCCAGTCCTCCACCGTGATGACCCCGCAGCGCTGGAGCGCCAGGTCGTCGTAGTACGAGGTGAAACCCTCGAAAGCCCAGAGCAGGGTGGTGTAGTTCTCGACTGCGAGATTGCAGGCGGTGAACGCGGCCGGCTTGATCCGTTTGACATTCCAGCTGTGAAAGTACTCGTGGCTGCACAGACCCAGCAAGGTCCGGTAACGCTCCGGTGTGCCGGTCATGCCGGGGTAGGGCAGGTCGTCGCGCGCGCAGAGCAACGCCGTCGAGGCGCGGTGTTCGAGGCCGCCGTAGCCGTCGCCGACGGCAGTGATCAGAAAGACGTAGTGCGGCATTGGCGCCGGTTCACCGAAGAGCCGGATCTGCCATTCACAGATTCGCGTGAGGTCGGCTGTAAGGCGCGTCAGGTCGCAGTCATGGTGGCCGCTGATCGCGACTTCATGGAGCACGCTGCAGGCGGTGAAGCTGGCCAGCGTGAGGACGCCCATTTCGACCGGGTGGTCGATCAGTTCGTCGTAACAGCTGGCGCCATGGAGGCCGAAGCCATGGTCTTCGGCGCAGCCCCTCTCGCCGTGCGCTGGAGCCATGGCGGTGGCCACACGCCAGTCCCGATATCGCGTGCCGACTGGTGGCTGAATGTCGAGCAGGCACGGCCGTTGTTCGTGACCGAGCGGGCACAGGAAGACGCTGCTGCCGTTGAAGAAGGCGTGCGTCTGGTCGAGGTGCGCGCCGCGTACCGAGAGGTCCCAGGCATAGACCTCGCAGATGACGGTCAATGGCGCAGCCTCGTCGACCGGTGCCGCTCGCCAGGTGTGCTTGTCGATTTTGTCGAGGGCGATGCGCTGGCCGGCGGCTTCGGCGCGGATTGACACGATGTGCCGTGCGAAGTCCCGGATCAGGTAGCTGCCGGGGGTCCAGGCCGGCAGCGCAAAGCGCTGGCCCGTCGGGTCGGCTGCGGCAAGCGTGCAGCGTACTTCGAAAAGGTGCGCCTCGGGATGGCTCGGGCGGATGCTGTAGAAGATCGGCGCGGCTGTCATCGGCGGCTGTTTCTGGCAAATTGGCGGCAAGGGTGGAATTGTACGGCTTCCAAGCTGTCCGATAAGCTGTAGTCCCAGCCGGACGGGCGTTCCCGCGAGCAGGAATGGGCCCACCCATTGCTGGTGCCCTCGGCGTCGTTGCGCCACAGCGTCATGACTCGATCATCGCTAGGATTCACCCGCAAGTCATGCCACAATGCTCTGATCGGGCGTAGACCCGACAACAAGTTCAGACCACTAGAGAGGAAGGAGACATGATGGTGATTGGAAATTCAAAGCGCTTGTTGTTCGCCGCGACGCTGGCCACGGCATTTCTGGCGGCGCCCGCCCTGGCGAAGGAACTGACCGGCACCCTGAAGAAGATCAAGGATACCGGCGGAATATCGCTGGGGCACCGGGAGTCGTCGATTCCCTTCTCGTACTATGATGACAAGCAACAGGTCATCGGCTATTCGCAGGATCTGATGATGAAGGTCGTCGAAGCGATCAAGGCCGACCTGAAGATGGCCAAGATCGACATCAAGATGTTGCCCGTCACCTCGTCGAACCGAATCACGCTGATCCAGAACGGTTCAATCGACATCGAGTGTGGCTCGACTACCAACAACACCGAGCGCCAGAAGCAGGTCAGCTTCTCGAATACGATCTTCATCATCGAGACGCGGCTGTTGACCAAGACCACCTCGGGGATCAAGGATTTTCCTGATCTGGCCGGCAAGAACGTGGTCACCACCGCCGGAACGACCTCGGAGCGGCTGCTGCGCAAGATGAACGAAGACAAGAAAATGAACATGAGCATCATCAGCGCCAAGGATCACGGAGAGGCATTCCTGACCCTTGAAACGGGCCGTGCGGTCGCTTTCATGATGGACGACGCCCTGCTCTATGGGGAAATGGCCAAAGCCCGCCGCGCCAGCGATTGGGCCGTGGTTGGCACGCCACAGTCGTTTGAGGCCTACGGTTGCATGCTGCCCAAGGACGACGCACCGTTCAAGAAAGTCGTCGATGCGGCCCTGGCCAAGGCGATGACCTCGGGTGAAGCGGAGAAGATCTACGCCAAATGGTTCCTGCAGCCGATCCCACCGAAAGGCCTGAACCTCGATTTTCCGCTCTCGGATGCCATGAAGGCGCTGTACAAGGCGCCGAACGACAAGGCGTACGAGTAGTCGCCTGATCGTCCAGGGGCCGCCGGGCGGCCCCTGGCTCCTGCATTGCCTTTAAGTGGAGGACTCCCCATGTTGAAGACTACCGTTACGCGCTGGTTGGTTGCCATGCTTGCGACGCTCCTGGTGAGCGGTGCTGCGCTGGCTGCAGACAAGCCGAATGTCGTGATCCTGGCTACCGGTGGCACGATTGCCGGTGCCGGCGCCGATGTCACCAACAGCGCGACCTATCAGGCGGCGAAAGTCCCGGTCGACAAGCTGATTGCCGGCGTTCCGCAGTTGTCGGCGATCGCCGATGTGCGCGGCGAGCAGGTTTTCCAGATTGCTTCGGAAAGCTTCACCAACGACAACCTGCTGATCCTGGGCAAGCGCGTCGCGGCGCTGGTCAAGCAGAATGACGTCGATGGCGTGGTGATCACGCACGGCACCGACACGCTCGAAGAAACCGCCTACTTCCTCAACCTGGTGGTGCACACCGAGAAGCCGATCGTTGTCGTCGGTTCGATGCGCCCCGGCACCGCCATGTCGGCTGACGGCACCCTCAACCTGTACAACGCGGTGAGTGTGGCAGCCAGCAAGGATGCGCGCGGTAAAGGGGTGCTGGTGACGATGAACGACGAAATCAACAGTGGCCGCGACGTCGCCAAGACGGTCAACATCCGCACTGAAGCCTTCAAGAGCCCCTGGGGCCCTTTGGGAATGGTCGTTGAAGGCAAGAACTACTGGTTTCGCCTGCCCGCCAAGCGGCACACCATGAACTCCGAATTCGACATCGAGAAGATCGACACGCTGCCTGCGGTCGAGATCGCGTATGGCTATGGCAACGTCCCGGATACCGCCTACCGGGCCTTTGTGGCGGGCGGTGCCAAGGCGATCGTCCATGCCGGCACCGGCAACGGTTCGGTGAGCAAGGCGGTGGTGCCCTTCCTGGTCGAGGCTCGTGGCAAGGGCGTGCAGGTCATTCGTTCGTCACACGTCAATGCTGGCGGTTTTGTCCTGCGCAACGCCGAGCAACCGGACGACAAGTACGACTGGGTGGTGGCGCACGACCTCAATCCGCAAAAGGCGAAAATTCTTGCCACAGTGGCATTGACCCAGACGCAGGACAGCAAGGAGCTGCAGCGGATGTTCTGGGAGTACTAATCACCGATCGCTGTTTGTAGCCGATCGCAGGGCGGGCGCCGACCAGGCCGCTCGCGTCTTGCTCCGAGGAGAAGCACCGATGGCTTACAACTGGAACTGGGGCGTTTTTCTGCAGCCGACGGCGACCGGCGACGACACCTACCTGGGCTGGATGTTTTACGGCTTCAAGATGACCATCACCTTGTCGCTGTCTGCCTGGCTGATCGCGCTGGCGATTGGTGCGGTGGTCGGCGTCTTGCGGACGGTTCCGAACAGGTGGTTGTCGGGTTTCGCGACGGCCTACGTCGAGGTCTTTCGCAATATCCCGCTGCTGGTGCAGCTGTTCCTCTGGTATTTCGTGCTGCCCGAGTTGCTGCCCGTCGCTTGGGGCGATGCCTTGAAGCAGACCAACCCGATCGTCCAGCAGTTTCTTGCGTCGATGGTCTGTCTGGCTCTGTTTACCAGTGCGCGGGTCGCCGAACAGGTCCGCTCGGGGATCAACTCGCTGCCGCCGGGACAGAAGAACGCCGGTCTGGCGATGGGCTTCACCTTGCCGCAAACCTACCGCTTCGTTCTGCTGCCGATGGCAGTCCGCCTGATCGTGCCGCCGCTGACGTCCGAATTCCTCAATATTTTCAAGAACTCGGCGGTCTGTTCGACGATCGGCTTGCTGGAGCTGGCGGCCGAGGGCCGGCAACTGGTGGATTACACGGCGCAGCCCTACGAATCGTTCATCGCGGTGACCCTCGCCTACCTGCTGATCAACGTGGTGGTCATGTTCGGGATGCGCTGGGTCGAAGCGCACGTCCGCGTTCCCGGTTACATCGGAGGCAAGTGAGATGCATGAATTCGACTGGTCTTCGATTCCCGGTGCGCTGCCGTTTCTCTGGGACGGCATGGTGATTTCCTTGCAGATCACGGCGACCGCCGTTCTCGTCGGGATCGTCTGGGGTACGCTGCTGGCGCTGATGCGGCTGTCGTCGATAACGCCGCTGTCGTGGCTCGCCGCTGCTTACGTGAACCTCTTTCGGGCGGTGCCACTGGTGATGGTCCTGCTGTGGTTCTTTCTGATCGTGCCGAGCCTGCTGGAGAGTCTTCTCGGTTTGCCGCGCGGATCCGACGTTCGTCTGGCCTCGGCGATCACCGGCTTCGCGCTGTTCGAGGCGGCGTACTATTCGGAGATCATCCGCGCGGGTATCCAGTCGGTTCCGAAGGGCCAGATGGCGGCGGCCAGCGCACTCGGCATGACCTACGGCCAGTCGATGCGCCTGGTAGTCCTGCCGCAAGCCTTCCGGAACATGGTGCCCTTGCTGCTGACGCAGGGGATCATCCTGTTTCAGGATACCTCGCTGGTCTATGTTTCGGCGCTGGCCGACTTCTTCGGTGCCGCCTACAAGGTTGGCGATCGCGACGGGCGGCTGGTCGAGTTGCTGCTCTTTGCCGGCGCGGTTTATTTCGTGATCTGCTTTACCGCGTCGCGAATCGTTCGCCACTACCAGAACAAGCTCAAGGTGGCCTGAGGTCACTTGCGGTAATGACTCGAGGAGATTTCCGATGATTTCGATGAACAAGGTCAGCAAGCATTACGGTTCCTTCCAGGTGCTCACCGATTGCACCACACAGGTGCAGAAAGGCGAAGTGATCGTCGTCTGCGGTCCGTCGGGTTCAGGAAAGTCGACGCTGATCAAGTGCGTCAATGGCCTCGAGCCCTTTCAGAGTGGCGAAATCATCGTCAATGGCGTTTCCGTCGGCGATCCGAAGACCAATCTTTCGAAGCTTCGTTCGACGGTCGGCATGGTCTTCCAGAACTTTGAACTGTTCCCGCACATGAGCATCATCGACAACTTGACTATTGCCCAACTCAAGGTGCTAGGGCGCAACCAGGAAGAGTCTCGCGCCAAGGGAGCCAAGTTGCTCGAACGCGTTGGTCTGAGCGAACAGGCCGGCAAGTACCCGGGGCAACTTTCCGGCGGACAGCAGCAGCGGGTGGCGATCGCCAGAGCGCTGGCCATGGACCCGATCTGCATGCTCTTCGACGAGCCGACCTCGGCGCTCGACCCGGAGATGGTCAACGAAGTGCTCGACGTGATGACCGAACTGGCGAAGGAGGGGATGACCATGATGTGCGTGACGCACGAAATGGGCTTTGCGAAACGGGTCGCGACGCGCGTGATCTTCATGGACCAGGGCCGGATCGTCGAGGACGACAGCAAGGACGCCTTCTTCGAGGCGGCTCGTTCGGAGCGCGCACAACAGTTCCTGGCCAAGATCCTGCATCACTGAACGCTTCGTCACAAGTCGATCGGCCGCTGGCTGGCCCACCGGCGTTGCCGCCAGCGATCAGCGGCCACCACTGCGCCTGCACTGGTAAAGCTGCCCACCTGGCTTCACATCACACCAGGGATCCAGAAAGAGGAGAGCTGCATGGTCATGCTTACAGAAACCACCCTTAACCTGCGCCGCAACCTGCGCGAGATCGCCGAGGAACAGAATCTGCCGGCGCGCGTAGACGAGTTCCTGGAGTGCTATTTCGGCGACGTCGAACTGAACGACGCGCTTGACGCCAGCCCGGAGGAGCTTCTTGGCGCGGCCGTCCAGCATTTCCGGCTGGGCGAGTCGCGACTGCCGCAAAAAGCCGCCATCGCTCTTTATACGCCGGACTTCGACCGTCACGGCTGGCACTCTCCGCACACCGTGATCGACATCGTTACCGACGACATGCCCTTCCTGGTCGATTCGATCACCATGCTCGTCTCGCGTCATGGCCTGGTCATTCACCGTCTGCTGCATCCGGTACTGAGTGCCGAGCGCAGCGCCGAAGGCGGCTTGCAGCGTACGCAGGCGCGTGGCGCCGCCGGCAGCCGTGCGGAATCTTGGATTCACCTGGAGATCGATCGTGTCGGCGATGCCGCGCTGCTGGCGCAGTTGCGTCAGGAAGTCGCGGGCGCTCTCGCAGATGTCCGCGCTGCGGTCGAAGATGTGTCGACCATGCATCAGCGCATGCGCGAGGCTTACGACGAGATGGTCGCCGCGAAGACCGCCGACAGTGACGAAGTGGCGGCGTACCTGCAGTGGATCGGCGTCAATAACTTCGTCTTTCTCGGTTACGCCGACTACCGCGTCGCTGCCGGCGAGAACGCCCTGGCGCGCGTTGCCGACAGTGGCCTGGGGATCCTGCGGCACGCCGACCACCCGGGCTTTGGCCGGTGCCTGGCTGGAATTCCGGGCGCCGTCGCCGAACTGGCGAGAGACCCGCTGCCGGTGATTCTGGTCAAGACCGACGCCCGATCGACCGTTCATCGCTCGGCCTACCTCGACTTCATTGGCGTCAAGCGCTACGACGGCACTGGCCAGCTGGTCGGCCTGCGGGCTTTGGTTGGCCTGTACACGGCGCACGTCTACCACGTTGCTGCGACCGACATACCGCTCCTGCGGCGCAAGATTGCCGCTGCCAGGGAAGCGATCGGCTTCGCCGCGCGCAGCCACCGCGACAAGACGCTGGTCAACGTCCTCGAGACCTATCCGCGCGATGAATTGATCGAGATCGGCGAAGACGATCTGGTGTCGATCATGCGCGGCATCGTTTCGGTGTACGAACGCGAGCAGGTACGCGTCTTCATGCGCAACGATGCCTGGGGACGCTACGTCTCGGCGATGGTCTATATGCCGCGCGACCATTTCGATACCAAGCTCCGCAAACGGATATCGGCGCTGCTGCACGAAACACTGGCTGCCGACCACGTCGAATTCTTCGTGATGCTCGGCGAGTCGCGGCTGGCTCGGCTCCATTTCATCGTCCACACGCCCGTTGGCACCAGTTATAGCTACGACGCCGATGCGATCGAAAGGCAGGTCGCGCGCATCGTTCGTGGCTGGGCCGACGAGCTAAAGCACAACCTGATCGGGCATTACGGCGAGGAGCGTGGCAACGTCCTGTTGCGTCGCTACGCGCCGGAGTTGCCGTTGTTCTATCAGGAGCGGGTTACCCCGGCGTCGGCGGTTTCCGATCTCGAGCGCCTCGAAGTCGCCGAGCACAGTGGTCGCGTCGAAGTCAAGCTGAGCGCGGCGCAAGGCGACGACGGCGCCCACCAGCACCTGAAACTGTTCCGCCGCGGCCGCCCTCGGCCGCTGTCGGCGATTCTGCCGATTCTCGAAAACCTCGGGTTGACGGTGCTTTCCGAGCAACCCTTCAACCTCCCCCAGAGCGACCTGCATATCGCCGATTTCGCTGTGCAGTTGCCGGATGCGGCGGCGCTGGACGACGATACCACCCGGCAGGCCTTCATCGAGCTGCTCGAAAGACTGCTGCGCGACGAGGCCGAGAATGACGGTTTCAACCGCCTGGTGTTGCTGGCCGGTCTCAACGGCCGGCAGATCAGCATTCTGCGTGCCTACCGGCGTTACCTGCGGCAGGCCGGGCTACCGTTCAGCCAGGTCTATATCGAGCAATGCCTGGCAAGTCATTTCCGGATTACCCGCGGACTGGTCGACCTGTTCGAAGCGCTGTTCTCGCCGGCGGCGGACGACGCGCGTGCGAAAGCGATTTCCGACGAACTGAGCGCGGCCTTGTTGCAGGTCAGCAATCCCAACGACGACCGCATCCTGGCCGCCTTGCAGACGGTCATTGAAGCGACCCAGCGGACCAATGCCTATCAGTCGGCGATTGACGGCAAGAGCCGGGACTACCTGTCGTTCAAGCTGTCGTCGAGAGACATCCCGTTCCTGCCCGCACCGGTGCCGCTGTACGAAATCTTCGTCTATAGCGAGCGTGTCGAAGGCGTGCACCTGCGCGGTGCGAAGGTCGCCCGCGGCGGCTTGCGCTGGTCCGACCGGATGGAAGACTTCCGCACCGAGGTGCTCGGTCTGGTCAAGGCACAGATGGTGAAGAATGCGGTGATCGTTCCGCTGGGCTCGAAGGGCGGTTTCGTCTGCAAGCGCTTGCCACCCGTCGCCGAGCGCGAAGCCTTCCAGGCCGAGGGCATTGCCTGCTATACGACCTTCATTCGCGGCCTGCTCGACCTCACCGACAATCTGGTCGATGGCCAGGTGGTGCCACCGCGCGGCGTCCGTCGTCGTGACGGCGACGACGCCTACCTGGTGGTCGCCGCCGACAAGGGAACCGCGACTTTCTCGGATATCGCCAACGGGATCGCCATCGATTATGGTTTCTGGCTCGGCGATGCCTTTGCCTCGGGTGGTTCGGTCGGTTACGACCACAAAAAGATGGGGATCACCGCTCGCGGCGCCTGGGAGGCGGTCAAGCGGCACTTCCGCGAACTGGGCCTCGATATCCAGACGCAGCCGTTCAGCGTCGTCGGTATTGGTGACATGTCCGGCGATGTCTTTGGCAATGGCATGCTGCTGTCGCCGGTGATCAAGCTGCGCGCCGCCTTCGATCATCGCCATCTGTTCCTTGACCCGGACCCGGATCCGGCGCGCAGCTTTGCCGAGCGGCAACGGCTCTTTGAACTGCCGCGTTCGTCCTGGGCCGATTACGATGCGACGCTGATTTCCAGCGGCGGCGGGGTGTGGTCGCGCGCCGCCAAGACTATTCCGCTCTCGCCCGAAGTGCGCACCTGGCTGGGGACCACAGCGATCCAGTTGCCGCCCCACGAACTGATCAAGATCCTGCTGCAGGCGCCGGTCGATCTGCTCTACAACGGCGGCATAGGCACCTACGTCAAGTCCAGCAGCGAGAGTCATCAGGAGGCCAACGACCGCGGTAACGACCTGTTGCGGGTCGATGCCAGCCAACTGCAGGCACGGGTAGTTGGCGAAGGTGGCAACCTCGGGCTGACACAGCCGGGCCGGATCGAGTTTGCGCTCGCTGGCGGCCGGATCTTCACCGATGCGATCGACAATTCGGCTGGCGTGGATTGCTCGGACCACGAAGTCAACATCAAGATCCTGCTGGCCGGGCTGATCCGTCGTGGCGACGTCACCGGCAAGCAGCGTGACGCCTTGCTGGCGTCGATGACCGACGAGGTGGGGCGCCTGGTCCTGGCCGACAATTACCACCAGACGCAGGCCATTTCGCTCGAAGTCGCGGCCGGTGCCGAATTCATCGAAGCGCATGCGCGCTTCATCCGCGCTCTGGAGGCCAAGGGCTCCCTGCACCGCAGCATCGAATCGCTGCCCGATGACAAGCGCCTTGCCGAGCGGGCGCAGCAGCAGCGCGGCCTTACCGCACCGGAGATCTCGGTCCTTCTGGCCTATGCCAAGATCACGCTGAAGGAGGCCATTCTGGCTTCCGCACTACCCGATAGCGAAGATGTTTACGAACTGCTGGTGAATTACTTCCCGGCCGCCGTCCTGGGTCAGTGCCGTGAGCTGTTGCCGACGCACCCCCTGAAACGGGACATCATTACCACCCAGCTGGTCAATCGGCTGGTCAACCGGATGGGAACGATCTTTGTCATGCAACTCGGTGACGAAACCGGCGCGTCGCCGGCACAGGTCGCCGGTGCCTGGTACGCCGCCAGCAGCGTGCTGGACGCCGAAGCGCTGTGGCACGATGTCGAGTCCCTGGACCTGCTGGTCGACGCCAGCTCCCAGATCGCGCTGATGACCGGCCTGCGGGTGATGACCGCGGAGGCGACGCGGCAGTTGTTGCCGCAACATGTCGGCGGCGCATCGATTGCGCGGATGGTCGCCGATTACCGGGCGGCGGTGGTCGACAGCATGGACCGCATTCGCGCCGGGGGCAGCGGCGCGGAGGTGGTTTCGGCACTGATCGAGGGGCGTGCCGAGATCGTCGCCGCTTTTGAGCTGGTCAATCTGGCGCGCGCCTGCGCTCGTCCCCTGGACCAGGTCGCACACGCGCTGAGTGGGCTCGCCGAGCACCTCGATCTGAACTGGCTGGGCGGCGCCGTCGAGCGTCTGCCGGCCGGCAACCGCTGGCAGGCGAGGGCGCGTGCGCAGCTTGCCGCCGAGCTGAACGCTCTTCGGCAGCACCTCTTGCAGCAGCTGCTGGGCGGCAGCTTGCCGCCGGTGGTTGACGCCGCGGCGGTGCTCGACGAACTGAAGAGCAACGTCCCGCAGGACCTGGCGATGATCTCGGCCGGTCTGGCCGAGATCAGGCGCGTGCTGGCGTCCTGACGCGGCTGGCGAACTGCCTCTTGCCCCGGCCGGAGAATGGCCAGGGCAGCTCTTGCGCAGGCGGGGGCAACAGATGAGCACCCGAATCGATCCTCGCGACTTGCTGCAGAAGATGCTGGCGGCGGCCATCGAAAGCGCGCAGCCTGCGCGTTGCGTTCCCCCGCACTTGCCCGGGGCGCCGGCCGGCCGCCTGCTGGTCATCGGCGCTGGCAAGGCATCGGCGGCGATGGCCAGAGCCGTCGAGGATCACTGGCATGGGCCGCTGTCGGGGCTGGTGGTCACCCGTTACGGCTACACCGTGCCTTGCCAGCACATCGAAATTGTCGAAGCGGCACACCCGGTGCCGGACGCGGCCGGTTTTCGTGCTGCCGGCCGCATCCGTCACCTGGTCGCGCAGTTGTCCGCCGACGACCTCGTGCTGTGCCTGATTTCAGGGGGAGGTTCCGCCTTGCTGGCGCTGCCGCTCGACGGCATCACGCTGGCTGACAAGCAGGCGCTGAACCGCCAACTCCTCGATTCGGGTGCCAGCATCGGCGAAATGAACTGCCTGCGGCGCCACCTTTCGGCGATCAAGGGTGGGCGCCTGGCGGCGGCCTGTCATCCGGCCAGGGTGCTTACCCTGCTGATTTCCGACGTGCCGGGGGATCTGCCCCGCGACATCGCCTCCGGTCCGACGGTCGGTGACGCCAGCACCTGCGACGACGCGCTGGCCATTGTCCGTCGTTACGGCATCGAGCTTCCGACGCAGGTCAGGGCCCTGCTGGCGAGCGGCCGGGGAGAATCGATCAAGCCCGACGATGCACGCCTGGCAGGCAGCGAAACGCGGCTCATCGCGACCCCGCAGATGGCCCTGGAGGCGGCGGCGAAAGTCGCCCGCGCCGCCGGCGTCGTGCCGCACATCCTCGGCGACAGCATCGAAGGCGAGGCCCGTGAGGTCGGCAAGGTGATGGCCGCGATCGCTCGTCAGGTGGCCGTGCACGGGCAACCTTTTGCGACGCCCTGCGTCCTGCTCTCCGGTGGAGAAACGACGGTGAAGGTGCGTGGCCACGGGCGTGGCGGGCGCAATGTCGAATTCCTGCTGTCGCTGGCGGTGGCGCTCGACGGTCGGCCCGGCATCCACGCTCTGGCTGCGGACACCGATGGGGTCGATGGGCAGGAAGAAGTCGCCGGCGCCTGCCTGGCGCCCGACTCTCTGGCGCGCGCCTGGGCACAGGGCATCCGGCCTCGCGACAGCCTCGACAACAACGATGGGCATGGGTTTTTCGGAGCTTTGGGTGACGCGATCGTGACCGGTCCGACGCTGACCAACGTCAACGACTTTCGCGCCATCCTGATCGAGTCGCGCTGACCGATGGCCGAGCAGTCGCGGCGTACCACGAGCCGGTTTGGCGCCCAGCGTGGGTCACTGCTGGAGCTTGAGCGGGCGCGCCGATGGCACCCGGACTGGCCGTCAAAGCGGCGCACCGCGCGGCATAATTATGAATTTCGCGGGGGGTGGCGAGACATTCTGGTGTACAATTGCGTGCCAGCTGCGAAGCCTTGACGGGCTCGCCAATCCCCTCTGGATCCTTGATGCCGCTGCCCCCACCCACTGCCCTACGCACCCGCATGCACGTTCGAAACGTCCAGCTTGACGGTTACAAGCGCGACGACGGCTGCTGGGATATCGAGGCGCGCCTGGTCGATGTCAAGGATCACGACTACCCCTTGTCATCGGGCCTGCGGCTGCAGGGCGAGGCGGTGCACGAGATGTGGGTGCGGGTGACCATCGATTACCAGATGAACATCCTGGACGCTGCCGCCAGCATCGATGCCATGCCCTACGTCGGCTATTGCGACCGGATCGTCCCCGACTACGCGCAGTTGATCGGCCTCAATCTGTTCCATGGCTTCCGCACGGCAGTCAAGAACCTGTTCCGCAGTACGCACGGTTGTTCGCATCTCAGCGAACTGGTGATGTTCCTGCCGACCGCAGCGCTGCAAACCTTCGCCAGTGACGTACGCGACAACGACGATAGCGGGCACAAGCCCTATCAGCTGGACCGTTGCCACGCGCTGGAGTCGCATTCGGACGCGGTCCAGCGGTTCTACCCGCGCTGGTACCGTGGCCAGAAGCCAGGGTAGGAAGGCCTGCTCGTGGTTCCTTACGTTTCGTACGTTTCGCAACCTTAACTCAAGCAAGGAAAGCGCATGAAAATTCACGAATATCAGGGCAAGCAACTCCTGAAGAAATTCGGCGTCGTCGTTCCGCGCGGGGTGTTCTGTCAATCCGTCGATGAAGCGGTCAAGGCAGCCGAATCCCTGGGTGGCAAGCTCTGGGTGGTCAAAGCCCAGATTCACGCGGGTGGTCGCGGCAAGGGCGGTGGCGTGAAAGTCGCCAAGTCGCTGGACGAAGTTCGCCAGTACGCCGGCCAGATCCTCGGCATGCAGCTGGTCACCCACCAGACCGGTCCGGTCGGCCAGAAAGTGCGCCGGTTGCTGATCGAAGAGGGTGCGGACATCCGCAAGGAATACTACGTCGCCGCGCTGACCGATCGCACGACGCAGACGGTGGCCATGATGGCGTCGTCCGAAGGCGGCATGGACATCGAGAAGGTTGCCCACGATACCCCGGAAAAAATCCTCAAGGTCTTCGTCGATCCCGAGGACGGGCTGTCCGATGCGCAAGCGACCGAGCTGGCGACCGGTATCGGCGTTCCAGCCGAGTCGGTCGGACGCGCTGTCGCGGCGCTGCAGGGCCTTTTCAAGTGCTACATGGAGACCGATGCGTCGCTGGCCGAGATCAACCCGCTGATCCTCGAAGGCGACGGCAACATCAAGGCCATCGACGCCAAGTTCAATTTCGACTCGAACGCGCTCTATCGCCAGCCCGACATAATGGCTTTCCGCGACCTCGACGAAGAGGACCCGGACGAGCTCGAGGCTTCCAAGCACGATCTGTCGTACATTTCGCTCGACGGCAACATCGGTTGCCTGGTCAACGGCGCTGGCCTGGCCATGGCGACCATGGACACGATCAAGTATTTCGGTGCCGAGCCGGCCAACTTCCTCGACGTCGGCGGTGGCGCGACCACCGAGAAAGTGACCTCGGCGTTCCAGATCATGCTCAAGAATCCCAAGGTCAAGGGGATACTGGTGAACATCTTCGGTGGCATCATGCGTTGCGACACGATCGCCACTGGCGTCGTCGCCGCGGCCCGCGAGACGCATCTCTCGGTGCCGCTGGTGGTTCGCATGAAGGGGACCAATGAAGACATCGGCAAGAAGATCCTGAGCGACTCGGGTCTGCCGATCATCACCGCGGATTCAATGGCTGACGCCGCCACCAAGATCGTTGCTGCGGTCAAGTAAGGAGCCAACATGTCGATTCTGATCAACAAAGACACCAAAATCATCACCCAGGGCATGACCGGCAAGACCGGACAGTTCCATACCGAGAAGTGCCAGGAATACGCCAACGGCAAGAACTGCTTCGTTGCCGGCGTCAACCCCAAGAAAGCCGGCGAGAGTTTGCTGGGCATCCCGATCTTCGGCACGGTGAAGGAAGCCGCCGCCGAGACCGGCGCCACCGTCTCGGTGATCTACGTGCCGCCGCCAGGCGCCGCCGCGGCGATCTGGGAAGCCGTCGAAGCCGACCTCGACCTGGTGGTGTGCATTACCGAGGGAATTCCCGTTCGCGACATGCTGGTCGTTCGCAACCGGATGAAGAAGCGCGAAGCCGCCGGCGGCAAGAAGACCCTGCTGCTCGGCCCGAACTGCCCCGGCGTGATCACCCCGGATGAAGTCAAGATCGGCATCATGCCCGGTCACATCCATCGCCAGGGGCGGATTGGCGTCGTTTCGCGTTCGGGAACACTTACGTACGAGGCGGTCGGCCAGTTGACCGAAATCGGTCTCGGCCAGTCGACCGCGGTCGGTACCGGCGGTGACCCGATCAACGGGCTCAAGCATATCGACATCATGCGCATGTTCAATGACGACCCCGATACCGACGCGGTGATCATGATTGGCGAAATCGGCGGCCCCGACGAAGCCGACGCGGCGGTGTGGTGCAAGGCCAACATGAAGAAGCCGATCGTTGGTTTCATCGCCGGCGTCACCGCTCCGGCGGGCAAACGCATGGGTCATGCCGGCGCGCTGATCTCCGGCGGCGCAGACACCGCCGACGCCAAGCTGGCGATCATGGAAGAGTGTGGCTTCACAGTGACCCGTGATCCGTCGGAAATGGCCAAGCTGATCAAGGGCCTGATCTAGGCGCGCCTGGTCCTCGCTGAGGGCCAGGCAGGAAGGGCAGGCCGTGGCCTGCCCTTTTTTGTTGGCCATGCGCAGTCGCCGATTGCTGGTCATTTGCCGGTAGAATCGTCGGTGCGGTTCAGCGCGTCAGCTGGGCAGGCATGCCGGTCGTTTGACGGGAGTTAGATCGAGAAAGAAATGGCCCTTTTCCTGACTGAAAAAGACGTTGCGCAACTGCTGACCATGCCTTTGGCCCTGGAGGCGGTCGAAGCGGCACATCGTCAGCTCTCGGCGCCGGACGCCTGCGACGTGCCGCGGCAACGGACGCGCTTGCCGCAGACGACGCTGCATCTGCTGCAGGGTGCCTTGCCACAGCTCGACGCCATCGGCTACAAGGCCTACACCAGCAACCGTTCGGGCGTGCGTTTTCTGGTGCACCTGTTCCAGGCATCGACCGGTCGCCTGCGGGCGGTGTTCGAAGGAGACCGGCTGGGCATGATGCGTACCGGCGCGGCATCGGGTCTTGCCACGCGCTGGCTGGCCAGACCCGATGCGCAGGTGGCGGGGGTCTTCGGCGCCGGCTGGCAAGCCGAGGGACACCTTGAAGCGCTGGCTGCGGTACGGCCGCTGCGGCGGGTGAAGGTGCATGCGCGCCACGCCGAGCGCCTGGCGGCCTTCTGCACGCGGATGTCCGAACGGCTGGGCATCGACGTCGTCCCCTGTGCCTCACCCGAGGAGGTCGTGCGTGGCAGCGACATCGTCAGCACCGTCACCACCGCGGCGACGCCGCTGTTCAGCGCCGACTGGCTGGCGCCCGGCACCCATATCAATGCCGCCGGATCGAATTCGCTGATTCGCCGCGAACTGGGTGAAGACGTCCTCAAGCGCTGTTCGCCGATCGTCGTCGATAGCGTCGAAACGGCGCTGCGAGAGGCTGGCGATCTGCTGCCCATGCTCGAGAAAGGGCGCTTGCAGCCGCGCGGCCTGGTCGAACTCGGCGATGTGATCTGCGCTCGCCGGCCGGGGCGTACGACCGACGACGAGATCACCTTGTTCGAATCGCAGGGCATGGCCGTGCAGGATCTGGCGGTCGCTGTCCGCCTCGAAGCGCTGGCCCGGGCGCGTGGTCTGGGCGTCGAATTGCCTTATGGCGACTAGTGTTGGCAGAATGCACCAATGATGCGGCGATTGACCGGTCGCGTCCGGGAGTTTTTCCGGGAAGGTGACGCCGGCAAAGTGCGACCAGCGTGCGTCGGCGACTGCTGCGGCAAGCGCTTGCGGCCTGATGGCGAGCTAGTCATGGGTCGCTGACGCATCGCGCTGGTGGTCAGCGAGGATCGGCTCCGCGCCGGCCGCGATGGTCAGGGGCCGGCAACAGCAGCCGCTTCGGCCCGTTGGGCAGTTATCTGGAGGATATGTGGCAAACAGTCTCTTGGGCGCGCTGGAAATCGCCATCCGCACCGACCCCGGGCAGGTGCGGGGACAGAACGAAGATTCGGTATTTGCCGACGCCGACCACGGCATGGCCATTCTCGCTGACGGCATGGGCGGCTACAACGCTGGCGAAGTGGCCAGCAGCATGGCGACCAAGATCCTGGCAAGCGGCCTGGAAGACGCTCTCCAGAGCGCTACGGCAGACGCAGCCGACGGCCAGACCGGACTGCTGTGCGCGCAGCGCTCGCTGGTCGAGCATATCGCCGAAGCGAACGCGGCGATCTATCGGGCGGCCGAGGAACAGTCGCGCTTCGGCGGGATGGGCACCACCCTGGTGGCCACGGTATTTTGCGACAACCAGCTGATTGTCGCGCATATTGGAGATTCGCGTCTGTACCGTCTGCGTGGTGAGGAGTTCGTGGCCTTGACTCACGATCACTCGCTATTGCAGGAGCAGATCGACAGTGGGGAAATCTCGCGGGAGGACGCGCGCTACTCGGTCAACCGCAATCTGGTGACGCGAGCCGTTGGAATCGATCCGCAGGTGGAGGCCGAGGTGCACGTTCATCCAGTGCGTCCGGGCGACGTCTATCTGCTCTGTTCGGATGGCCTGTACGACATGGTTGACGATGCCGACATGCAGCACGTGCTGGAAATGTCCGCCGCCAATCTTGAGCTTGCCGCAACGCAGTTGATCCAGATGGCCAATGACAATGGCGGCGACGACAATATTTCGGTGGTAGTGGTCAAGGTACTGCACGAATTCCCGGCAAGCCGGGGACGCTGGTCGAAACTCTGGTCATGGTTTAGATAAGGACGAAAACGGCGATGGCAAAGCTCATACTCAGCATGGACGGTCTGGTTCTCAAGGAAATCCCGCTGCTCAAGGAGCGCATGAGTATCGGCCGCAAGGCGCATAACGACATCCAGATCGACAACATGGCGATCAGCGGCGAGCACGCGGCGGTGGTGACCATTCTCAGTGATTCCTTCCTCGAGGACTTGAACAGCACCAACGGCACGCTGGTCAACGGGCAGTCGGTCAAGAAGCATTTCCTGAAAGATGGCGACGTCATCGAGCTTGGCAAGTACAAGATGAAGTATCTGGCCGTGCCGGTGGCTCCGGGAGAATCCTCGGACTACGACAAAAGCATGATGTTTCAGTCTGGCCCGTTGCCCGACGTGGCCAGGCTCGGCGGCCCCATGGCGGCGGCCGTGGAGTCGGTGCCTGCGCCGGCAAGCGTGCTGCCGGCGGCGGCCATCCAGTTGCTTACCGGCTCCAATGCCGGCCGCGAGCTGCAGCTCACCAAGACGCTGACGACACTCGGCAAACCTGGCGTGCAGGTGGCGGTGATTGCCCGGAGGCCGCACGGGTATTTCCTGACGCATGTCGAAGGGAACCGCTTTCCGCTGGTGAACGGCAGGTCTCTTGACGCGCAGGCGCACTGTCTTCAGGACCACGACGTGATCGAGTTGGCGGGGGTTAAGATGGAATTCTTTTTGAAGAGCTGATGAACGTGCACCTTCGCTTCCGATGGCGTCGGCGGCGCTGTCGCCCGTGCTCCGGCCAGGCGCCAGGCGCCAGGCGGTAGCGGCGAGGATCGGGCGGTGTGCTCATGAAAGTCAGGATACTGGGCTGTAGTGGCGGAATCGGCGGGCCTCATCTGCGGACCACGGCGATGCTGGTTGACCATGACCTCCTGGTCGATGCGGGAACCGGCGTGGCCGACCTGTCGCGTGACGAACTGGCCGGCATCGACCATGTCTTCCTGACCCATTCCCACCTCGACCACATCGCCTCGCTCCCCTTGCTGATCGACTCGGTGAGCGACCTGCGCGAGCAGGCACTGACCGTCCATGCGACGGCCGCGACCCTCGAAATCATCCGCAAGCACATCTTCAACTGGGCGATCTGGCCGGACTTCACGCTGATCCCGAGTCGCGAAAAGCCGCTGATGCAATATCGGCCGATCACTCTCGGGCAGTCGGTCTGCCTTGGTCAGCGGATGATTACCGCATTGCCAGCCGAGCATACCGTGCCGGCGGTCGGTTATCAGCTTGACTCGGGCGCTGCAAGTCTGGTGTTTACCGGCGATACGACGGTCAACGATGCCTTCTGGCCGGTGGTTAATCGCATCGGTAATCTGCGTTACCTGCTGATTGAAACCGCTTTTGCCAACCGTGAACAGCGGCTCGCTGAAATCTCCAAACACCTGTGTCCGAGCATGCTGGCCAGCGAATTGCGCAAACTGGCGATCGACGCCGAGATCTATATCAGTCACCTCAAGCCTGGACAGGCCGAGCTGACCATGGCTGAAATCCAGCAGAGCGCTGGTGATCTTGCGCCGAAGATGCTGCAGAACAATCAGGTTTTCGAGTTTTGAGCAGCCGACAGTGCACTTGATCGCGACCATCAGCGCGGACTTGCCGACCGCGGGTTTTACTTCGCTGGCCGAAGTTCGGCGCCGCTGCGCCCCTTGGTCAATGACGGCCTGGACATGAGCACCTCCTGGTCTCTCGACAACAATCTCGGCGACATGAGTCGTCGGCTCGGCTTCTTCAAGAACCTGCAGCGGCTGACCAACAAGATCCACGGAACCGACAACGCCGACGAGATCGTGTTCGAGCTGTCCGAGGACATCTGTGGCCTGTTTCACTGCGAACGGCTGACCATCTACCTGCTCGGAGACGACCGGCAGAGCATCGTCGCCAAGGTAAAGACGGGGCTTGCAGCGGAGCACGAAATCCGCCTGCCGATCTGCGAGCAGAGCATCGCCGGCTACGTGGCGGCGACCGGCAAGACGGTCAATATCCGCGACGTCCACGATCAAGCCGAGCTGCTTCGCCACAGCCCGAGCCTGCGCTTTCTCGATGCGGTCGACCGGCGCACCGGTTACCGGTCGCGGCAGATGCTGGTTGCGCCGATCTGCAGCGCTGCGAACGGCGAGTTGCTGGGCGTCGTGCAACTGCTCAACAGCCGCTCGGATGCGCCGTTCCCGGTGGTCGCCGAGGAAGGCGTGCAGGCGCTTGCGCAAACCCTGGCGGTGGCCTTCGCGCAGCACCAGAAAGCACGTCCGACACTCCCGGGCAAGTACGATGCACTGGTCAGCGACGCCGTGATCTCGACCGCTGAACTCGACCGCGCCAGGCAGCTGGCCCGCCAGCAGGACGTCGAGCTTGAGGAACTGCTGAGCAGCCAGTTCGCCGTCAAGCGGCCGGCGATCGGCGCGGCGCTGGCAAAATTCTTTGGCGTCCCGTATGAGCCCTTTCGGGCGGGTCGCATCCGGCCGTTGAAGCTGCTGAAAGGCCTCCAGCGCGATTCGCTCGAAGCGAATCGCTGGCTACCGGTCGCCGAGACTGCCGATGGGGTGGTCGTCATGGCAGTCGATCCCGAGCAGATCAAGCGCTCGCGAGCGGCCAGCGCGGTCTTCCCCGATCGCCCGATCGCCTACCGGGTGACTACCCAGCGCGAGTTCGCGCAGTCGCTTGGCCAGTTCTTCGGCGCTCCTTCGCCGATCGATGCGGTCGCTGGATTCTCGTCCAAAGGCGACGCCGACGACGCGAGCGATGACGGCAGCAACGCCGAGGCGCCCAGCGGCGCTGCCGACACCGAACTGGCCCGGCTGGTGAACAAGGTCATCGTTGACGCCTGCCAGCAGGGCGTTTCCGACATCCACATCGAGCCCCGGCCGGGCCTGGAAAAGATGCTGATCCGCTTCCGTCGCGGCGGCGCCCTGGCGCGGTACAGCGAAGTTCCGGCAGCGTACCGCAGCGCACTGATTGCCCGTATCAAGATCATGTCCGACCTCGACCCCGCCGAGCATCGGCGGCCGCAGCACGGCGAAATGAAGTTCAAGAAGTGGGGGCCGCTGGACATCGATCTGCGGGTCGCGACGCTGCCGACCGCCGGCGGCATCGAGGACGTCGTGCTGCGCATCGTCGCCGCCGGCGAGCCGATCGGGCTCGACGATCTCGGCATCACGGCGCATGACCTCGAACGGCTGCAGGCGCTGATCGACAAACCGCATGGGCTGTTCTTCGTCTGCGGCCCGGCCGGGTCTGGAAAAACGACCACCCTGCATGCGATCGTGAGTCACCTCAACCGGCCGGAAACGAAGATCTGGACCGCCGAAGACCCGGTCGAGATCACCCACAAGGGACTGCGCCAGGTGCAGGTCGACCAGCCGGCCGGGCTCGATTTCGCGGCCGTGCTGCGCGCCATCCTGCGCGCTGACGCGGACGTGATCATGGTCGGCGAAATGCGCGACCGGGAAACCTTGGCGGTCGGCATCGAAGCGTCGCTGAGCGGCCATCTGGTACTCGCCGGGCTGCACACAGGCGGCGCAGCGGAATCGATCCGGCGGCTGCTGGACATCGGGATCGATCGCTTCAGCCTTGCCGATGCACTGCTTGGCATCCTCGCCCAGCGCCTGGCCAGGCGCTTGTGCAAGGCCTGCAGGGAGGCCTATCAGCCGACCCCGGAAGAGTTCCGGCAACTGCTCGTGGAGTATGCCGACGAAGTCGGGCAGACGACTCTGTGGCAGAGCGACCCGCAGGCTGCCGCAGAGCGCGTCCACGCCGACTGGCTGCAGCATTACGCCAGCAACGGCCGCTTCACGCTGTACCGCGCGCGCAGCTGCGACGCCTGTGCCGGCAGTGGCTACCAGGGTTGGGTCGGCGTGCACGAACTGCTGACGGCCAGCGAGGCAGTCAAGCAGCAGATTCAACAGCGCGCGCGGGTCGCCGAATTGCACGCCGGCGCGCTCAACGAAGGCATGCGCACGCTCAAGATGGACGGCATCGAGAAAGTCCTGGCCGGAATCATCGACCTCAAGCAGCTGCGCGCGGTCTGCAGCAGGTAGGGCCGGCGCGCCGTCCAGCCGACGACAAGTCTCCGCCAGCCCACGACGCCGTCACGCCGCCGGCGTGCGCGTTCCCGGCGCGCTGGCGGTCAGGCGTAAGCCTCCGCCGCCCGCAGTGGCGCTCCCGCCTGGTCTTTCGCAGACAGCGCCGGCTCGCCGTCGAGTGGCCAGCGAATGCCGATTTCCGGGTCGTTCCACAGGATGCAGCGCTCGTGCTCCGGCGCATAATACTCCGTCGCCTTGTAAAGAAAATCGGCCGTTTCCGAAAGCACCAGGAAGCCGTGGCCAAAGCCCGGCGGAATCCACAGCATGCGCTGATTGGCGTCGGAAAGCTCGACGCCTTCCCAGCAGCCGAACTTCGGCGACGACCGGCGCAGGTCGACGGCGACATCGAATACCGCACCACTGGTTACCCGCACCAGCTTGCCCTGCGGCTGGTGCAGCTGATAGTGCAGGCCGCGCAAGACGCCCTTGCGCGACCGCGAGTGGTTGTCCTGAACGAAATCGACGTCCAGGCCACGGTCGGCAAAAGCCTTGCGATTCCAGCTTTCGAGGAAGAAGCCGCGGGCGTCGCCGAAAATCCGGGGCTCGATGATCAGGACATCGGGGAGCTGCGTCGTGGTGATCTTCATGGGCAAGGCCTCGGCATTCGGGATTTGGCAAGGACCAATGGGCGATCAGGAGCGATCACCAGCGATCGGTGGCGGTCGTCGCGAGGCGGCTTCCCGCCCGCCAGGCTGCGGCTATTCGCTCAGCAGTCCCAGCAGATATTGTCCATAGGGGTTCTTCTGCATCGGCAGCGCCAGCGCCGCGAGCTGCTCGGCGGTAATGTGACCGCGGTGGAAAGCAATCTCCTCCGGGCATGCGATCTTCAGCCCTTGCCGCTTCTCGATGGTCTGGATGAACATGCTCGCTTCCAGCAGTGACTCGTGGGTGCCGGTATCCAGCCAGGCATGGCCGCGGCCCATCATCGAAACGCCCAGTTCGCCCCATTCCAGGTATTGCCGGTTCACGTCGGTGATTTCCAGCTCGCCCCGGGCGGACGGCTGCAGGCGGCGCGCCACATCGACCACCCGGTGATCGTAGAAGTACAGACCGGTCACCGCGTAGTGCGATTTCGGTACGGCCGGTTTTTCCTCCAGGCTGACGGCCCGCCCGCCGTGGTCGAACTCGACCACCCCGTACCGTTCGGGATCATTGACCCGGTAGGCGAACACCGTGGCGCCATGCTGCTGGGCATTGACCGCCTGCAAATCCCGAGCCAGCTCGTGTCCGTAGAAGATGTTGTCGCCCAGTATCAGCGCCGAAGGCCCGTCGCCGAGAAAATCCGCGCCGATGATGAAGGCCTGCGCCAGGCCATCCGGGCTGGGCTGCACGGCGTAGCGGATGTCCAGCCCCCACTGCCGGCCATCGCCGAGCAGCTGCTCGAAGCGTGGCGTATCCTGCGGCGTCGAGATGATCAGGTACTCGCGAATCCCTGCCATCATCAGCGTCGTCAGCGGGTAGTAGATCATCGGCTTGTCGTAGATCGGCAGCAACTGCTTGGAGACCGCCAGTGTTGCCGGGTACAACCTGGTGCCGGAGCCGCCGGCGAGGATGATCCCTTTTCTGGGTGGACGGCGGCTGCCAAGCGGTGCCGGGGTGTGGGCAACTGTCATTTCGAGATTCTCCGGAGAGGGCGGGGGCCAGCCTGGACGCTTGTTGACCACCCGGGCCCCGGATGTTAGCCCAAACACGGCATTCCGGGAAATGCCGGTCGAGCCGGGTGGTGCCATCGACCC
>ERZ761602.2518-NODE-2518-length-28365-cov-13.344966_pt1 | contig 28365 bp, 25 predicted proteins | sample MGYA00512165_ERZ761602 | MGnify/ENA primary metagenome ERZ761602 (study PRJEB28899, sample SAMN02445085) | bioreactor sludge metagenome | biome: EBPR sludge; isolation source: Thorneside wastewater treatment plant | place: Australia: Brisbane, Thorneside...
GACCACGCTGACCGAGAAGCTGCTGCTGTTCTCGGGCGCGATCCAGATCGCCGGCTCGGTCAAGGCGCGCAAGGCCTCGCGCCACGCGACCTCGGACTGGATGGAGATCGAGAAGCAGCGCGGCATCTCGGTGGCCAGCTCGGTCATGCAGATGGAGTACCGGGACTGCGTGATCAACCTGCTGGACACGCCGGGCCACCAGGACTTCTCCGAGGACACCTACCGCGTGCTGACCGCGGTGGACGCCGCGCTGATGGTCATCGACGCGGCCAACGGCGTCGAGCCCCAGACACGCCGGCTGCTGCAGGTGTGCCGGGCTCGCAGCACGCCCATCCTGACCTTCGTGAACAAGATGGACCGCGAGGTCCGGGAGCCCCTGGCGCTGATGGACGAGATCGAGCGCGAGCTCGGCATGGACGTGGTGCCCTTCACCTGGCCGGTGGGCATGGCCAAGTTCTTCGGCGGCGTGCTCGACCTGCGGCGCGACCAGATGCGGGTGTTCACGCCCGGCGAGGACCGCAACCGCGACGACGACGAGATCGTCCAGGGCCTGGGCAATCCCCTGCTGCACGAGCGCTTCGGCGCCACCTTCGACCAGGCGGCCGGCGAGGTCGAGCTGGTGCGCGAAGCCGCGCCGCCCTTCGACGCGGCGGCCTTCCTCGCGGGACGGCAGACGCCGATGTTCTTCGGCTCGGCGATCAACAACTTCGGCGTGCGCGAGGTGCTCGACGCGCTCGTCGAGCTCGCGCCGCCCCCGGGCCCGAAACCCGCGATGCAGCGCACGGTGGCGCCGGACGAGCCGAAGTTCAGCGGCGTGGTCTTCAAGATCCAGGCCAACATGGACCCGGCCCACCGCGACCGCATCGCCTTCGTCCGGGTCGCCAGCGGCCACTTCGAACGCGGCATGCGGCTGAAGGTCACGCGCTCCGGCAAGGAGCTGCGCCCCAACAGCGTCGTCTCGTTCCTCAGCCAGCGCCGCGAGCTGCTCGACGAGGCCTTCGCCGGCGACATCATCGGGATTCCCAACCATGGCGTGCTGCAGCTCGGCGACACGCTGAGCGAAGGCGAGGCGCTGCAATTCACCGGCTTGCCGTTCTTCGCGCCCGAGATGTTCCGCACCGTCGAGGTGGCCGATCCGCTGCGCACCAAGCAGTTGCGCGCCGGGCTGACGCAGCTCGGCGAGGAGGGCGCCATCCAGGTCTTCCGCCCGGTGTCCGGCGGCATGCTGCTGCTCGGTGCGGTGGGGCAGCTGCAGTTCGAGGTCGTCGCGCACCGGCTCGAGCACGAGTACGGCGTCAAGGCGCGCATCCAGCCGGCACGCTACAACGTCGCGCGCTGGGTCACCTGCGAGAGCGGCGACGGACCGGCGGCCGACGAACGGGAGCTGAAGCGCTACATCGACACCAACGCGCACCGCGTCGCCCTCGATGCCGTCGACGCGCCCTGCGTGCTGCTGGAGTACGCCGGCGAGCTGCGGGCGATGCAGGAGAACTGGCCGAAGATCCGCTTCCATGCGCTGCGCGAGCATGCGGGGCTGGTCTTCCAGCAGAAGCTCGACGCCTGAGTCGCACCCGGGCACGCCTCGCGGTTCCCTCTTGACGCCGCTGGCGGGCGCTGCGAATCTCCGTGCTGTGTCCAACCGGAGGATTCCGTCATGAGCGAATACAGCGCGGACGTCGCCAAGTACAGCAGCCCGGTCAACGAGGCCGCCGTCGACGCCGTCGTCAAGTACTGCGGCATTGCCCTGCGCAATGCCGATTCGTCCCTGGTGTCGGGCAGCGATCCGGAGGAACTCGCGCGGGTGCGCGAGGGCTTCGCGGCGAAGAAGCTGGGCCTGTCCGCTGCAGACGCCGATGCGGGCATGCAGAAGGTGCTCGAGAAGATGAAGGGCGTCAACAGGAAGAGCCGCGTCACCTTCTACTACCTGCTGGCCGAGGCGACGGGCACGCTGGGCAAGCTGGGCTGACACAGGTCCTCTGCGGGAGCCTGCGCGGCAGCCTCCCGGACCTGCGGTGCCGATAATCGGCGGCGTGCCCGAAGCCAAGCTCTCCGCCCCGCCGCGCGACAGCCGGCTGCGCCTGTACCTGGACCTGATCCGCTGGGATCGTCCCGCGGGCTGGCTTCTGCTGCTGTGGCCCACGCTGAGCGCCCTGTGGATCGCTGCCGACGGCTTCCCGGGCTGGCACCTGCTCGCCGTCTTCGTGCCCGGCACGATCCTGATGCGCAGCGCCGGCTGCTGCATCAACGACGTCGCCGACCGCGACTTCGACCGCCACGTCAAGCGCACCGCGCAACGGCCCGTGACGCGCGGCAGCGTCGGCGTGAGCGAGGCGCTCGCCCTCGGCGCGGTGCTGGGCCTGCTGGCTTTCGCGCTGGTCCTGACGACCAACCCGCCGACGATCGTGTTGTCGTTCGCCGGCGCGGCGATCACGCTGCTGTACCCGTTCGCCAAGCGCGTGTTCGCGATGCCGCAGGCCGTGCTCGGCGTCGCCTTCAGCTTCGGCATCCCGATGGCCTTCGCCGCGGTGCTCGGCGGGCAGGACTGGCACTGGTCGGGCGTCACCGACGCGGTTCCGCCGCAGGCGCTGTGGCTGCTGGTGGGCAATCTCTTCTGGGTGCTGGCGTACGACACCGAGTACGCGATGGTCGACCGCGACGACGACCTGCGGATCGGCATGCGCACCTCGGCGATCACGCTGGGCCGCGCCGACGTCCCGGCGGTGATGGGCTTCTACGCCGTGCACCTGCTGTCATGGGCCTGGATCGGCACCAGCCTGGGCCTCGGCGGCGTCTTCCTGGCCGGCATCGCCGTCGCCGCCGCGCAGGCCGCCTGGCACTACACGCTGATCCGCGAGCGCACGCGCGACGGGTGCTTCAAGGCCTTCCGGCTGAACCACTGGGTCGGCTTCGCGGTCTTCGCCGGCACCGCCCTCGACCTGGCGCTGCGCTGAGCGCCGCCCTCAGCCGCGGCCGAGTTCCTCGGCCCGCCGCCGCGCGGCGTGCAGGGCCTGCACGAACGCCGGCTTCACGCCCGACTGCTCCATCGCCGTGATCGCCGCGTGCGTCGTGCCGCCCTTGGAGGTGACGCGCTCGCGCAGCGTGGACAAGGCCTCGCCGGACTGCATCGCCAGCGCGGCCGCGCCGGCGAAGGTCTCCTGCGCGAGCCGCCGGGCATCGGCGGCTGGCAGGCCCATCTCGGAGCCGGCCTGCACCATCGCCTCGAGCAGGTAGAACACGTAGGCCGGGCCGGAACCGGACAGGGCGGTGACCGCGTCGAGGTCCTCCTCGCGGGCGACCCACAGGATGCTGCCGGTGGCACGCAGCACGCCGGCGGCGTGTTCGCGCTGCGCTTCGTCGACGCCCGGCACCGCGTACAGCGCGGCGATGCCCCGCCCGATCAACGCGGGCGTGTTCGGCATCGCGCGCACGACGCGGGTGGCACCGGTCTGCGTGGCGAGGGTCGCGCAGCGCACGCCGGCCATGATGCTCAGGTGCAGCGCCGAGGCGCACCAGGGCCGGCAGGCCGCGGCGGCTTGCGCGAAGACCTGCGGCTTGACGGCCCAGACCAGCGTGTCGCAGCCCGCCAGCGAGGCGTCCGGCAGGGCAATCGCCGCGACCGCGCACTCGCGCTGCAGCCGCTCGCGCTGCGCGGCCTCCGGCTCGACGACGACGAACTCCTCGGCCGGCCGCCCCGAACGGCGCAGGCCGCCAAGGATTGCCAGCGCCATGTTGCCCCCGCCGATGAAGCCGATGCGTCCCCCGTTGTCCATCGGGCGAGTGTAGACGGGCGCTGCGGACGCGGCCCGTTCGCAGCCCGGCCTCGGGCACTCGCCGCCGGCCCGCAGGGAGCGGCCCCGCACACCGCAGCCCGCCTCAGCCGAGTCGTGCGCCCGGCGCGGGCGACGGTGCGTCTCGCGCGACGTGTCGCGCTCGTCTCCCGCGTCAGCCCGAGGCGGCGGAGGCCGGCTGCGGCGCCGAAGCCGGCACCGGCACGGGCGGCACCGCAGGCGGCGCCGGCAGCGAGATGCCCGGCGCCAGCGGGATGTCGGGCGCTTCGGTCACGTCGGTGACGAAGTGGCGCGTCTCGCCGAAGCAACTGGTCGGCAGGCCGACCTTCTCCTCGTAGTGCAGGCTCACGCGCTTGCCCACGAGCTTCGTGATGCGCGCCGCGACCTGGTCGTCGCGCACCGTGAAGTAGAACTTCTCCACCGTGCTGCCCGGCAAGGAGACGAGCGCCAGCTCGCCCTCCCAGGTCTTGCAGATCCAGCCCTTCTTCGACAGCTTCTGCACCCACCCGGCGCGCTCCCCCGTGGAGTAGCTCCAGTTCAGCGCCACGAAGAAGTACAGTGCCGCCAGCGCAGCGGCCACCAGCAGTGCGAGCAGCAATCTGACCATGATCGGTCGTGCCCTCGGGGCACGGATTCGCCGCGGGGCGGCCGGGGCACTACGATAACGCCCTTTGATGCCGGCAGGCCCGGCCGGGGGGCGCGAGGCAAACGCGAGCGCGGCCACCGCCGCGCCGCCACCCCGAGGAGAATCCGACACATGCTGCGCCGACACCTGATTGCCCTGGGCCTCGCCTGCGGGGTCGCCCCGCTGGCTGCGCAGCCGGGCTGGCCGAGCCAGACCGTCAGGCTCGTCGTGCCCACCGGGCCGGGCAGCTCGCTGGACCTGATCGCGCGGCTGCTCAACGAGCGGCTGGCCGCCCGCTGGGGCCAGCCGGTGGTCGTCGAGAACCGTCCCGGCGCCGGCGGCATGCTCGGCGTCGACGTGGCCGCCAAGTCAACGGACGGCCACACGGTGGCCATCGGCTTCAACGGCCCGGTCGCCAATGCGCCGTTCCTCTACCGCAAGACGCCCTACGACCCGGCGCGCGACCTGAGGCCGATCGTGATGACGACGAGCCAGGCCAACGTGCTCGCGGTCAACGCCGAGAAGGTACCCGCCCGCACGGTCGCGGAGTTCGCCGCGTGGCTGAAGGCGCAGGCCGGCAAGGCCAACTACTCGTCGCTGGGCAACGGCAGCTCGGCACACCTGACGATGGAGCTCTTCCTGGCCGAGGCCGGCGCCCAGGCGACGCACGTGCCGTTCAACGGGTCGCCGCCGGCCGCGCTGGCCGTCGCGCAGGGCGAGGCCCATGCGACCTTCATGGTCGCGCCGGCGCTGCTGCCGCACGTGCAGAGCGGCAAGGTCCGCCTGCTCGCGGTCAGCAGCCGGCAGCGGCTCGACGCCCTGAAGGACGTGCCGACGCTGGCCGAGTCCGGGTTCGCGGCGGTCGAGTCGCTGGCCTGGAACGGCCTGGTCGGCCCGGCTTCGCTGCCCGACGCAGTCGTCGCGAAGATCAATGCCGATGTCAACACGCTGCTGGCCTCCGACGAGGTGCGCACCGCGCTCGCCCGCCAGGGCATGACGGTCGTCGGCGGCAGTGCCGCCGACTTCAAGCGCGTCATCGACGGCGACGTCGCGCGCTGGGGGCCGGTGATCCGCCGCCTGGGCGTGACACTCGACTGAAGCCGCCCGCCCCACCGCGCGGGCACTCCCGAAACCCTCCGATCCCTGCCGCATGAACCCCGCTCCTGCCAACGCCCCGCTGTCCTACGACGTCACCGAGGCCGACTTCCGCAAGACCGTGCTCGAGCGCTCGCTCGAGGTGCCGGTGCTGCTCGATTGCTGGGCGCCGTGGTGCGGGCCGTGCCGCTCGCTCAAGCCGATGCTCGAGAAGCTGGTGCAGGAGTACGGCGGCCGCTTCGAGCTTGCCAAGCTGAACACCGACGAGGCGCCGCAGATCTCGGCGGCGCTGCAGATCCGCAGCATCCCGCTGGTCGTGCTCTTCGTCGGCGGGCGGCCGGTCGACCAGTTCATGGGCGCGCTCCCCGAGAGCCAGATCCGCGCCTTCCTCGACAAGCACCTCGGCGAGCAGGTCGATCCGGTCACCGCGCTGCGCGAGGACGCGAGGGCTGCCGACCCGCAGACCGCCGAGGCGATGCTGCGCGAGGGACTCGCGCACGTGCCGGGTGACCCGGGCATGACCGGCGACCTCGCCGAGCGACTGATCGCCCGCGAAGCCTTCGACGAGGCGCAGGCCCTGCTGGACGCGCTGCCCGCGCCGGATCGCGACGATCGCCATGCCGCGCTGCTCAAGCGCCTGGAGATCGCGCGGAACAAGCCAGCCGGTGACCCGCAGGCCCTGGCTGCCCGCATTGCCGCCAATCCCCGCGACTTCGAGGCCCGCTTCGCGCTCGCGGCGATCCGTGCCCATGCCGGCGACTTCCGCGGCGCCTTCGACGAGCTCCTCGAAGTCGTGCTGCGCGACAAGGGCGAGTGGCGCGAGAAGGCCCGCGTGCAGCTGGTCGAGTGGTTCTCGGCCTGCTCCGACGCCGAGGCCGTCAGTCACGGTCGGCGCTACCTGGGGATGTACCTGAACTGAGCGCCACGGGCCCGGTGGCGCCGATCGCAACCGGGCCTGCGCACCGGTCGCGCTGCGCGGCTCCGCGGGCTCACCCCGGTCGCCGACGCTCGCCGAAGATCGCCGTGCCGATGCGCACGAGCGTCGCCCCCTCGGCGACGGCGGCTTCCAGGTCGGCGCTCATCCCCATCGACAGGGCGTCCAGCTCGAGGCCCTCGCGCCTGAGCATCTCGCAGAGCCGACGCAGTTCGCGGTGCGGGCGGCGCTGGGCCTCGGCGCCCTGCGCAGGCTCGGGAATGCTCATCAGGCCGCGCAGGCGCAGCCGGGGCAGCCGGGCGACCGCGTGGGCCAGCTCGGACAGCGCCGCGGGGTCGACACCGCTCTTGCTGGCCTCGCCGCTGACGTTGACCTGCAGCAGCACGTTCAGCGGCGGCAGGTCCGCGGGCCGCTGCTCCGACAGCCTCTGCGCCACCTTCAGGCGATCGACCGTCTGCACCCAGTCGAAGGCTTCGGCGACGGCGCGCGTCTTGTTGCTCTGCAGCGGCCCGATCAGGTGCCACTGCAGCTCGCCCCGCAGCTCGGCGAGCGCGGCCATCTTGGCGAGCGCCTCCTGGACATAGTTCTCGCCGAAGACCCGCTGGCCGGCCTGCGCCGCCTCCCGCACCGCCTGGGCGTCCTGGAACTTGCTGACGGCCAGCAGCGTGACCTCGTCCACGCCGCGCCCGGCGCTTGCACATGCTTGCGAAAGACGGCCCTTCACGTGTTGCAGGCGCTTGTCGATGGTTTGCATAATGGTTCGAGCTTAAGCCCTGGCGAGCTGGCTGCGCGCCGGGGTCGTGCGCGCGTCCGCGCGCACGCCCTGCCGACCGCGGCACAGCCACGCTCCCCCCGTCATGGACATCACCCAACTGCTGGCCTTCTCCGTCAAGAACAAGGCGTCCGACCTGCACCTGTCGGCCGGACTGCCGCCGATGATCCGAGTCCACGGCGACGTGCGCCGCATCAATGTCGAACCGCTCGAGCACAAGCAGGTGCACGACATGGTCTACGACATCATGAACGACGCGCAGCGCAAGCACTACGAGGACACGCTGGAGTGCGACTTCAGCTTCGAGATCCACGGCCTGGCCCGCTTCCGCGTCAACGCGTTCAACCAGAACCGCGGCGCCGGCGCGGTGTTCCGCACCATCCCGAGCAAGATCCTGACGCTCGAGCAGCTCAATGCGCCGAAGATCTTCGCCGAGCTCGCGCTCAAGCCGCGCGGCCTGGTCCTGGTCACCGGCCCGACGGGCTCGGGCAAGAGCACGACGCTGGCCGGGATGGTCAACCACCTCAACGAGAACGAGTACGGCCATGTGCTGACGGTCGAGGACCCGATCGAGTTCGTCCATGAGAGCAAGAAGTGCCTGGTGAACCAGCGCGAGGTCGGGCCCCACACGATGAGCTTCAGCAACGCGCTGCGCGCCGCGCTGCGCGAGGACCCGGACGCGATCCTCGTCGGCGAGATGCGCGACCTGGAGACGATCCGCCTGGCGCTGACCGCCGCGGAGACCGGTCACCTGGTCTTCGGCACGCTGCACACCAGCTCGGCGGCCAAGACGGTCGATCGCGTCGTGGACGTGTTCCCGGCCGCCGAGAAGGAGATGGTGCGCTCGATGCTCTCCGAGTCGCTCGTCGCCGTGATCTCGCAGACACTGTGCAAGACGAAGGACGGGCAGGGCCGGGTCGCCGCGCACGAGATCATGATCGGCACCTCGGCCATCAAGAACCTGATCCGCGAGAACAAGGTCGCGCAGATGTACTCGGCGATCCAGACCGGGCAGAACCTGGGCATGCAGACCCTGGACCAGAACCTGGCCGACCTGGTGCGGCGCAGCGTGATCTCCGCCGCGGAGGCCCGCACGAAGGCCAAGATTCCCGAGAACTTCCCGGGGTGAGCCCGGGCGTGAGGGCGTGCCCGGGCACCTCGCCTCACGTGGCACACCGGCCGGGCGTGCACGGGGCCCGGGCATAGCGAAGGCGGGATAGGGCAAGGAGGATCCGGACCATGGAACGCGACCAGGCCTCGAAGTTCATCCACGACCTGCTGCGGCTGATGGTCGCGCGCAACGGCTCGGACCTGTTCATCACCGCCGACTTCCCGCCAGCGATGAAGATCGACGGCAAGGTGACCAAGGTCAGCCCCCAGGCGCTCACCGGGCAGCACACGCTGCAGCTCGCCCGCGCGGTGATGAACGACAAGCAGGCGGCCGAGTTCGAACGCACCAAGGAGTGCAACTTCGCCATCTCGCCGGGCGGCATCGGCCGCTTCCGCGTCAACGCCTTCCTGCAGCAGGGACAGGTCGGGCTGGTGTTCCGCACGATCCCGGCGACCCTGCCGACGATCGACGCGCTGGGCCTGCCCACGGTGCTGAAGGACATCGCGATGACGCAGCGCGGCCTGGCCATCTTCGTCGGCGCCACCGGCGCCGGCAAGAGCACCTCGCTGGCGGCGCTGGTGGACTGGCGCAACGAGCACTCGCACGGTCACATCATCACGATCGAGGACCCGGTGGAGTTCGTGCACCCGCACAAGAACTGCATCGTCACCCAGCGCGAACTGGGCATCGACACCGACAGCTGGGACGCGGCGCTGAAGAACGCGCTGCGCCAGGCGCCGGACGTGATCCTGATGGGCGAGATCCGCGATCGCGAGTCGATGGACCACGCGATCGCCTTCGCCGAGACCGGGCACCTCTGCGTCGCGACGATGCACGCCAACAGCGCGAATCAGGCGCTGGACCGCATCATCAACTTCTTCCCCGAGGAGCGGCGCCAGCAGCTGCTGATGGACCTGTCGCTGAACATGCGGGCCATCGTCTCGCAGCGGCTCGTGCCGCGCCAGCAGGGGCGCGGGCGCATCGCCGCCGTCGAGGTGATGCTGAACTCGCCGCTGATGGCCGACCTGATCTTCAAGGGCGAGATCGCGGAGATCAAGGACCTGATGAAACGTTCGCGCGAGGTCGGCATGCAGACCTTCGACCAGTCGCTGTTCGACCTCTACGAGAACAACGACATCACCTACGAGGACGCGCTGCGCCACGCCGACTCGGTCAACGAGGTGCGCTTGAACATCAAGCTCAACAGCCGGCGCGCGCGCAGCCCCGACCTGGCCGCCGGCACCGAGCACCTGAAGATCATGTGAGCCGGCGCTCCGCATCGTCCCGTCGCCGGCCCTCGGGCAGGCGGCGCGCGATCGTGGCAGCATTCGGGCCATGAACACTCCCCGCACCTACGACAGCATCGCGCCGCGCCGTCTCGCGTTCCTCGGCCTGGGCGTCATGGGCCACCCGATGGCCGGCCACCTCACACGGGCCGGCCACGCGGTGACCGTCTACAACCGCACCGCCCCGAAGGCTGCCGCATGGGTCGCCGCGTACGGCGGCGCGTCGGCCCCGACCCCGCGCGAAGCCGCCGCAGGCGCGGACATCGTCTTCGCCTGCGTCGGCAACGACGACGACCTGCGCTCGATCACGCTGGGCGCCGACGGCGCCTTCGCCGGCATGTCGCCCGGCGCGATCTTCGTCGACCACACGACCGCATCGGCGATGGTCGCGCGCGAGCTGCACGCCCGGGCGGCGGAGAGCGGCCTGCACTTCGTCGACGCGCCGGTCTCCGGCGGCCAGGCCGGCGCGGTCAACGGCGCCCTGACGGTGATGTGCGGGGGGGACACGGCGCCCTTCGAATCGATGAGGCCGGTGGCGATGGCCTTCTCGCGCGCGGTCACCTTGATCGGGCCGAGCGGCGCCGGGCAGCTCGCGAAGATGGTCAACCAGATCGCCATCGCCGGCCTGGTGCAGGGGCTGGCCGAGGCGATCTCGTTCGGCCGGCACGCCGGCCTGGACATGCCGCTCGTGCTCGAGGTGATCGGCAAGGGCGCCGCGCAGAGCTGGCAGATGGACAACCGCGGCAAGACGATGGTCGAGGGCCGCTTCGACTTCGGCTTCGCGGTGGACTGGATGCGCAAGGACCTCGGCCTCGTGCTCGACGAGGCCCGCCGCAACGGCGCGACGACCCCGGTGACGGCGCTGGTCGACCAGTTCTACGCCGACGTGCAGGCCGCCGGGGGCGGCCGCTGGGACACCTCCAGCCTGGTCACGCGCCTGAAGTAGGCCGCGCCGGCGGCAGCGCCGGCCGCGGTCTCACTTCGGGGGCGACGGCGGCGCGCCGCCGGGCGACAGCGCGGCCAGCTCCGCCTCGGTGAGGATCTCGAAGACCCGCACGACCTTCAGCACGCCGTTGACGCCGCGGGCGAGGTCGGTCGCGCGCGAGGCCTCGCGCTCGGTGACCCGGCCCATCAGGTAGACGGTGCCACGCTCGGTCACGACCTTGACGACGTGGGCCTGCAGGTCCTTGGCCTCGACGAACGCGGCCTTGACGCGCGCCGTGACCAGCGTGTCGTTGGAACGCGAGGTCATCGAGCTGCTGCCCATCACGGCCAGCTCGTTGATCACCGAGCGCACGTTCTCGACACCGCGGACGGCTTGCTCGATCGCGGCCCGGTCGGCGTCGCTCGCCGCCTCGCCGGTCAGCAGCACGGCACGGTTGTAGCTCGTCACGTTGACATGCCCGCGCTCGGCGACGGTGCTGCGGATGCGCGACGCCGCCTTCAGCTCGATGGCCTGGTCCTCGATCTGCGTGCCCGACGTGCGGCGGTCGACGGCGACGAGCGCCCCGCCGACGACGGCGCCGCCCATCACCAGCGGCGCGCAGCCGCCGGCCAGCAGGCCGGCGACCAGCGCCAGCGCACCGAGGGCGCGCAGCGAGGGCGCGCGACGAACGGGAGGTCGAACTTGCATGCCTATTCACCCATCAGTTGAAGATCGACCGCATCGCACAGGCAATGCAGCACGAGCAGCTGCGACTCGAGGATGCGCGCCGTGCGCACGTGCGGCACCGCGATGAGCACGTCGGTATCGGCCAGCACCTCGCGCCAGACCGCGCGGTCCGCGCCGGTCAGCACGATCACCGACATGTCCATGCCGTGCGCGGTGCGGGCGGCGTCCAGCAGGGGCTCCGACTCGCCGCCGCCGTCGATCAGCAGCAGCAAGTCACCGGGCTGGCCGAGGGCCCGGGTCTGCAGGGCGAGCGACGCCATCGCCTCGTCGCGCAGCGACACGGCGGCCAGCGGCGGCCGCTCACGTTCGAAGCGACCGGCGAACGACAGCGACAGCAACGGGGCGAGCAGCGCGCCGGCATCGCTGCCGGCCACCATCAACTTCCCACCCGAGGTGATGCAGGCCGCCACGGCCTCGGCCGCATCGGCCACCGGCCGCGACAGCAGCTCGGCGGCCTGGTTGTGCAGATCGGCGTTCTCGAAGAACTGCTGCTGGATGCGCTGCTCGAGCATGGCCACGCATGATATGACAGGGCATCGGCGGGGCGGTTCCCGCGGCGGCGCCCGAGGCCGCGTCAGTCCGGGGCATCGAAGGCCGCGCGGATCCACTGCAGCTGCCCGGCGTCGATGGCGACGACGTCGAAGCGGCAGGGCGGCGGCTCGGGCCAGCGCAGCAGGAAGTGCCGTGCGGCGAGGATCAGGCTGCGTTGCTTGGCAGGGCCGACCGTCGCGGCCGCGCCGCCATGCCCGCTGGCGCTGCGGCTGCGCACCTCGACGAAGACCAGCGTGCCGTCGCGCTCGCGCATCACGAGGTCGATCTCGCCGGCGCGCAACGATGGGCCGCGCGCCACGCGGTAGTTGCGCGCCACGAGCGTGAGCCCGTGATCGTTCAGGTGGCGCAGCGCCTGCTCCTCGGCGCCCGCGCCGGCCGCCGCGCGCCTCACCCCGCGGCGACTTGCGGCGCCTGCGGTGTCAGCAGGCGCTCGACCAGCTCGCGCACGCTGCGGATCTGCGAGCCGAACGGCAGCGCGCCCTTGCCCCGGAAGAAGAGCCCCTTGCGGACATCGCCCCGCAGCGCGGCAGCAAGCTGGTGGTCGATGCAGAACTGGCCCCAGCCGACGAGCCCGTCGCGCAGGCCGCACTGCGCAAGGCAGTCGAAGGCCTTCGTGCAGCGCTGCTTGGCGTGGACCACGGCCTGCAGCTTCTGCTCGACCTTCAGGTAGGCCTGCAGCCACGGGGTGGCCGCCGCGCGGGCGGGCAGGCCGGCGACGCTGGTGAACTCGATCAGGTCCTCGTCGCGGGCCTCGGCCAGCACGCGCTTGAACTCCGGGTGCGCGTCGCCCTCGTGCGTGACGGCGAACGGCGTGCCCAGCTGAACCGCCGCCGCGCCCCAGCCCTGCAGGCGGCGGATGTCCTCGAAGCTGCGGATGCCGCCGGCGGGGATCAGCGGCACCTCGCGCTCGACGCCGGCCGAGCGCAGGAAGGCCTGCACCTGGGGCAGCACGGTGTCGAAGTCGAAGCGCGGGTCGCGGACGTCGGCGATCTTCGCCGCACCGAGGTGGCCGCCGGCGTAGGCCGGGTGCTCGATGACGATGGCGTCGGGCAGGCGCTTCTTGCGTTCCCACTTGCGCACGACGAGCTGCACGCCGCGGGCGTCGGAGAGGATCGGCACGAGCAGCGCCTTCGGGTGGTCCTGCGCAAGGTCGGGCAGGTCCAGCGGCAGGCCCGCGCCGACGACGACGGCGTCGATGCCGTCCTCGAGCGCCCGCCGGACCGAGGCCGCATACGAGCTGACCGCGCGCATCACGTTGATCGCCAGCAGCCCGCGCCCCTGGGCGACGGCGCGGGCAGCCCGGATCTCGCGCGACAGCGCTTCGAGGTTGGCCTCGTCGATCCCCCGGCGTGCCTCGGGCCCGACGCCCAGGGCCCGCGTGCGCTCCATCAGGTCCTCGTGGTGGCGCCGCAGGTCGATCGACGACAGCGTGCCGACCGCACCGAGCGCGGCGACGCTGCCGGCCAGCCGGTGGGCCGACACCCCGACGCCCATGCCGCCCTGCACGATCGGCAGCAAGTCGCGGCCGGCCAGGCGCAGGGCGCGCAGGCCGCTCTCGCGCAGCCGGGAGGCCAGCGCGGGCAGGATGCCGCCAGCCGTGGCGGCGGCGCTGGCGGTGTCGGGCTCTGGAATCGGCATCGCGCAATCCTCGGAAGCGGGGCCGGTGATCATCACGGCAGGTCCCCAGGGGCACTTTGTTCCAGTTCAAACCCGCGCGAACTTCGCCGGCACCCCTCGCATAATCAGGGCCGACCGACGACTGGCCGCGCACCGGCGATTCCCGTGACCCTGCCCGCACCGCTGCTGCTGCAGGCCGCCGAGGCGGCCGCCGGGGGCCAGCAGTTCCCCGCCGGCGCGCTCTACATCGTGGCCACGCCGATCGGCAACCTCGCCGACCTGAGCCTGCGCGGGATCCACGTGCTGCACAAGGCCGACCGCGTCGCCTGCGAGGACACCCGGCACGGCGGCGCGCTGCTGCGTCACCTCGGCCTGCACAAGCCCCTGCTCGCGCTGCACGGCCACAACGAACACGAGCGGGCAGCGCAGATCTGCGCCCACCTGGCCGCCGGCGAGCGCGTGGCCTACGTCAGCGATGCCGGCACCCCCGGCATCAGCGACCCGGGCGCCGTGCTCGTCGCGGCAGCCCGCAAGGCCGGCCACGCGACCGTCCCGATTCCCGGCGCGAGCAGCGTGCTGGCCGCGCTGAGCGTGGCCGGGGACGTCAGCGGCGAAGGCTTCCGCTTCGTCGGCTTCCTGCCGGCCAAGGGCGCCGATCGACGGCAGCTGCTCGCGCGCTGCGTCGCCGACCCCCAGACGCAGGTGCTGTTCGAGGCACCGCACCGCATCACGTCACTGGCCGCGGAACTGGCCGGCCAAGCCGAGGCGGTCGGCGTCGGGGCGAGGCCGATCACCGTCTGCCGCGAACTGACCAAGCAGTTCGAGACCGTTCACGCGACGACGCTCAGCGAGCTGCCGGCCTGGCTCGACGGCGATGCCCATCGGACCCGCGGCGAGTTCGTGCTCGTGCTGCACGCGCTGCCCCGGGCGGCCCGCGACGGTGCCCTGCCCGAAGCGGCCGAGGCCGTGCTGCGCGAACTGCTGGCCGAGCTGCCGGTGAAACAAGCCGTCGCGCTGGCCGCGCGGATCAGCGGCGCGCCCCGCAACCTGCTGTACGAGGCCGCGCTGCGCCTGCGCCCGTGAGGCCACCGCACGACCGGCAAGGGGACCCCGAACCTTGGCGCCACGCCGGGCGCCGCCCTTCCTAGAATCGCAGCCTCCCCCCAGCCAACCCCGTCCGCCGATGATCTCCCGTGAACCCACGCTCGAGCGGCTCGCCGCCGCGCAGTCGCTGATGCTCGAGCCCGCCGGGCTCGACGAGGCCACGTTGCGCCAGGCCCTGTCGCTGATCGCCGAGCATCGCGTCGACGACGCGGACCTGTACTTCCAGACGACACGTCACGAGGCCTGGAGTCTCGAGGAGGGCATCGTCAAGAGCGGCAGCTTCAGCATCGACCAGGGCGTCGGGGTGCGCGCGGTCGCCGGCGACAAGACCGCCTTCGCCTACTCGGACGACCTGTCCGCGGCGTCGCTGCTCGACGCGGCGCGCACGGTGCGCACGATCGCCGCTGCAGGCCAGCAGCGGCGCGTGAAGGTCGGTACCAAGGTCGCCGCGAGCCGGCGCCTGTACGCACCGGCTGACCCGATCGCCACGCTGGACAGCACGCAGAAGGTCGCGCTGCTCGAGAAGGTCGAGCGCCTCGCGCGCGCGAAGGACCCGCGCATCGTGCAGGTGATGGCCAGCGTGGCCGCCGAACACGACGTCGTGATGGTCGCGCGCGCCGACGGCACGCGCGCCGCCGACGTGCGCCCTCTGGTGCGCGTCGGCGTCACGGTGATCGCCGAGCAGCAGGGCCGGCGCGAGATCGGCACCGGGGGCGGCGGCGGGCGTTTCGGCCTCGGCTACTTCACCGACGCCATCCTCGCCGGCTACGTCGACCAGGCGGTCGGCGCCGCGCTGACCAACCTCGAGAGCCGGCCCGCGCCGGCCGGCGTGATGAGCGTCGTGCTCGGCCCCGGGTGGCCCGGCGTGCTCCTGCACGAGGCGGTCGGCCACGGCCTCGAGGGCGACTTCAACCGCAAGGGCTCGAGCGCCTTCTCCGGGCGCATCGGCCAGCGTGTCGCAGCCAAGGGCGTCACGGTGCTCGACGACGGCACGATCCCCGACCGGCGGGGCTCGCTGAACATCGACGACGAAGGCCATGCCAGCCAGCGCAACGTGCTCATCGAGGACGGCATCCTGCGCGGCTACATCCAGGACAGCCTGAACGCCCGCCTGATGGGCGTCAAGCCCACCGGCAACGGCCGCCGCGAGAGCTACGCGCACGTGCCGATGCCCCGGATGACCAATACCTACATGCTCGGCGGCCGGCGCACGCGCGACGAGATCCTCGCCAGCGTCAAGCGCGGGCTGTACGCGACGAACTTCGGCGGCGGCCAGGTCGACATCACCAGCGGCAGGTTCGTCTTCTCGGCCAGCGAGGCCTTCTGGGTCGAGAACGGCAAGGTGCTGTACCCGGTCAAGGGCGCGACCATCGTCGGCAACGGTCCCGAGGCGCTGAAGCACGTGACGATGATCGGCAACGACATGTCGCTGGACACCGGCGTCGGCGTCTGCGGCAAGGAGGGCCAGAGCGTCCCGGTCGGCGTCGGCCAGCCCACGCTGCGCATCGAGGGGCTCACCGTCGGCGGCACGGCGTGACTCCCGCGCGGTCGGTCTGCTCCCGGCGGCGGGCCCTGCGCCCCTCGCTCGCGGGCAGTCCGGCCGGCAGCCGCGTCCCGCGGCCGGATCGGCGATGGAGCCGTTCAAGAACCAGCTGAACGCCGACGTGGTGCACGCGCTCGCCCGCGTGCTGCACCGCGCCCGGCCGGACTTCGATCGCGCCGGATTCGAGGGCCGCGCACTCGACGGGCTCGAGGGGCTGGAGCTGAAGGCGCGCGCGGAGCACCTCGCCGATGCCCTGCAGGCGTACCTGCCGACCTCCTACGTCGAGCTGGCGCCGGTCATCGAGAGCTGTCTCGCGCCGCCGGACCGCAGCGCCGCCGACTCGGGATCCGGCGCCGGGCCTGCCGAGGGGCTGAGCGGCTGGGCCGTCTGGCCGCTGGCCGAACTCGTCGCGCGCCGCGGCCTCGACGCGCCCGCGCGGGCCCTCGAGACCCTGCACGCCCTGACCCAGCGCTTCACGGCCGAATGGGCGATCCGGCCGTTCATCGAGCGATTCCCGGATCTCGTCTTCGCGACGCTGCGGCAGTGGACACACGACCCGAGCGAGCACGTGCGGCGCCTGGTCAGCGAGGGCAGCCGGCCGCGCTTGCCGTGGGGCCGGCGGCTCGCCTCGCTGCAGGCCGACCCGTCCCCGACCTTGCCGCTGCTCGCGGCGCTGCAGGACGACCCGAGCGAGTACGTGCGGCGCAGCGTCGCGAACCACCTGAACGACATCGCCAAGGACCACCCGGATCGGGTCGTCGACTGGGTGCGCATGCAGCTGCCGGGTGCCGGACCCGAGCGGCGCGCGCTGCTGCGCCACGCCAGTCGCACGCTGGTCAAGTCCGGCCACCCGGCAATGCTCGCGCTGTGGGGCGCGGGCGAGGACTTCGCCGGCCGCGTGCAGCTGAGCGTCCAGCCGCGACGCATCCACCTCGGCGAAGCGATCCGGATCGAGGTCGGGCTGCACTCCCGGGCCGACGCCGCGCAGCGGCTCGTCGTCGACTACGCGGTCCACCACGTGAAGGCGGACGGCTCCCTGCGCCCGAAGGTGTTCAAGGGCTGGACACTGGAGCTGGCCCCGCGGGCATCGTGCACGCTGAGCAAGCGCCACGCCGTGCGCCCGGTGACCGTGCGCCGCTACCACGCCGGCCGCCACGCGCTCGACCTTCGCATCAACGGCCGGGTCGTCGCGCACGCCACCTTCGAGCTGCGGCTCGGCTGACGCGGCTGCGCCGCAACGCCGCTGCAGGCGCCGGCCGGGCGGCGTGTTACATTGCGCGCCATGCATCGCGCGTTCGCGTTCTTCTTTGCCTACTTTTGGTCCTCGCCCCGTCCGGCGGCAGGAGAGTCAGGCGCGTAGACGAACGAAGCGCGAGACCCCCGAAGAACCGCCGGAGACCCCGGCGGTTTTTTTTTGCCGCCGCCGCGTCGGCAGCCCGCAGACCCCAGACGACCAGGAGCCCCCATGACGAACCGCAGCGCGAGCGATGGTTGGTATGCGCACAGCGAACGCACCAGCCAGACGGACGACCAGAGGATCAAGGACGTGACGCCGCTGCCGCCGCCCGAGCACCTGATCAAGTTCTTCCCGATCGCGGGCACGCCGGTCGAGACGCTGGTCGCCACGACGCGCCAGCGCGTGCGCGACATCCTCCACGGCAAGGACGACCGGCTGCTCGTGGTCATCGGCCCGTGCTCGATCCACGATCCGTCGGCGGCGCTGGACTACGCGCGGCGGCTGAAGGTGCAGCGCGACGCGCACGCGGGCACGCTGGAGGTCGTGATGCGGGTGTACTTCGAGAAGCCGCGCACGACGGTCGGCTGGAAGGGCCTGATCAACGACCCGTACCTCGACGGCAGCTACCGCATCCACGAGGGGCTGCGCATCGCGCGGCAGCTGCTCGTCGACATCAACCGCCTGGGCGTGCCCGCGGCCGGCGAGTTCCTCGACACGATCAGTCCGCAGTACATCGGCGACCTGGTGTCCTGGGGCGCGATCGGTGCGCGCACGACCGAGAGCCAGGTCCACCGCGAACTGGCCTCCGGCCTGTCGGCACCGATCGGCTTCAAGAACGGCACCGACGGCAACGTGAAGATCGCGATCGACGCGATCCAGGCCGCCGCGCGGCCGCACCACTTCCTGTCGGTGCACAAGAACGGGCAGGTGGCGATCGTCGAGACCCGCGGGAACAAGGACTGCCACGTGATCCTGCGCGGCGGCAAGGCGCCGAACTACGACGCCGCGAGCGTGGCGGCCGCCTGCCGCGAGATCGAGGCCGCCCGGCTCGACTGCAACCTGATGATCGACTTCAGCCATGCCAACAGCAGCAAGCAGTTCCAGCGCCAGCTCGACGTCGCGCGCGATGTCGCCGCGCAGATCGCCGGCGGCAGCCGCTGCATCGTCGGCGCGATGGTCGAGAGCCACCTGACGGGCGGCGCGCAGAAGTTCAACCCCGGCAAGGACGACCCGGCGATGCTGCCGTACGGACAGAGCATCACCGACGCCTGCATCGGCTGGGAGGACTCGCTCGCGCTGCTGCAGATGCTCGGCGACGCGGTCAAGGCCCGGCGCTCCCAGCGCTTGCGCCCGGCGGCGGCGGGTGACTAGACTGCGGCCCTCACCGAACAAACGTTGGAGACGCTCGATGGCGATTCGCGCCACCCTGCTGGTCCTGGCCGCCTGCGCGGCGGCGGCCGGCTGCAAGACGACGTCGGATGTCGTGCGGCAGCAGGGCAACCGCTGGATCGGCAAGCCGGCCGACGACTTCTTCCGCGCGCACGGCGCGCCGCAATCCGTCTTCGCGCTGCAGGACGGCGGCCGCCTCTACACCTGGCGGGGAGGGGAGACGCACGTCGTCGAGCCCGCCAAGGTCCAGCCGGCACCCAACGCCGCGGCGCCCGCCGCGGCGGCCCAGTCATCGACGCGCTCCACCACGACGACCACCGTCAGCCAGCCAGCGCCGGGCACGACGGTGACGCAGACGACCACGCGCTCGTCCACGGTCGGCACCTCCGTGGCCTTGCCGGCGGCGGCGCCGGTGGTCGTCACGCCGGCTCGCCGCATCGAGATCCTGTGCGAAGCGCAGATCGCCGTCGATACGGCCGGCAAGATCACCGGCTTCAAGATCACGCGCGACACGCGCGCGACGGGCTTCGCCCTGACGCGCTGCGCCGAGGTGTTCGACAGCTGAGCCGGCACCCGCGCGCCGCGGCAGCCGCAAGGGATCGCCGATCGTCGCAGCTCGGGACCGGTGCGGCCGGTGACCGGGGCGATCAGCGGCCGGCGGCCTTCAGTCGCTCGCTTCTCCAGTAGACGTCGTCGCCACCCAGTCCGTCGAGATTGGCGCGGTTCAGGGTGCGCGCCAGCACGAACAGCAGGTCGGACAGCCGGTTCAGGTACTGCCGCGGGGCGGCGTTCACGGCTTCGTGCGCCGCGAGGGCGACCACGGCCCGCTCGGCACGCCGCGCCACCGTGCGCCCGACGTGGGCCAGCGCGGCGCTGCGCGTGCCGCCGGGCAGGATGAACTCCTGCAGCTTCGGCAGGCGCGCGTTGTAGCGCTCCAGCGCCTCGTCCAGCCGCACGACCGTCTCGGCCTTCAGCAGCTCGAAGCCCGGGATCGACAGCTCGCCACCGAGGTTGAACAGCTCGTGCTGGATCATGACCAGCAGCTCGCGCACGTCGTCGGGCAGCGGCTCGGCCAGCAGCACGCCCAGGGTCGAGTTCAGTTCGTCGACATCGCCCATCGCCTGCACGCGCAGGTGATCCTTGGCCACCCGGCTGCCGTCGCCGAGGCCGGTGGTGCCGTCGTCGCCGGTGCGCGTCGCAATCTGTGTCAGCCGCTGTCCCATGCGATCGATTGTGCCCGGCGTGTCCGCGGCGTGCCGCGCGTACGGTCTCGGCCCACGCCGCCGGGGCGGCCGGGATGCGGGCTCAGACGCGCGTGCTGACGAAGTGGCCACTCGGGCTGCGCAACACCTGCAGCGTGAGCAGCCGCGCGTGCAACGCGTGGACCTCGCCCTGCGCGCGTTGCGCCACGACGACCGCGACGGCATCGAAGCCCGCACCGGTGACGCGGAAGGGCGCGCCGACCGCGATCGGCGTGCGGCTGTGCAGCGAGAGGCCCGTCAGCGACAGGTCCTTCAGCCGCACACCCTGCGCAACCTCCTGGCCGGGCAGGCGCAGCTGCGCGTCCTGCGTACGCGCATAACGTTCGCCATGCCGGCGGCCGAGCAGCTCGGCCTCGGACAGGTCGCCGCTGGGCGCCGGGGTCAGGGGGCTGCCGCAGCTCGTGCAGCGGGGATCGCGTCCCGCCAGGCGCGCGAACGGCGTGCCGCACAGCGGGCAGCTGTGCTCCTCGCGCCAGCGCGCCACGTCCCGCGCGGTGGCCGCCGGCGTGGCCCGCCGCGGCCGGCGCAGGCTGCGGTCGTAGGCCGCGCGGCGTTCGGGGTCGCCGAGGACCGCGTAGGCCGCGTTCAGCCGCGCGGCCGTGTCATGGTCACCGCCCAGGTCCGGATGCACGCGCAGCGTGCTCATCAGCGCCCGGTAGCTGGCCTTGATGACCTCCTGGGGGGCCTCGGGCTGCACGTGCAGCACACGGTAGAGGTTGCGGCGTTCGGCTTGGCCCATGGTCTTCGCGGGTCCGGTTCTCGATGGGTCGTTTTCGACCGGCGACCACCCGGCCTTGAGTCCCGCCGATGGGCGAGATCCCGGCCGCGCGGCCCTGCGCGGTGCGGCACACTCCCGCTACGATCGCGACGCCGGGTGCCACGGCCCCAGGGCGCCGCCCGAGCCCCGGCCCCGACCCTCCGGAGAGAGCGATGAATGCCCCCCTGCCCGGCCAACTGATGCCCGAACTGCAGCTGCGCCCGGTGCCGCCGGCGATGCTGGAGCAGCTGCGCGCGCGATTCGCCGAGCGCTGCTCGACCGCTGCGGCCGTGCGCGAGCAGCACGGTCGCGACGAGTCCCCGTACCCCGTCACGCCGCCCGAGGCGGTGGTCTTCTGCGAGAGCACCGAGGACGTCGTGGCCGCGGTGCGCCTGGCCGCCGCGCACGGCGTGCCGGTGATCCCGTTCGGCGTCGGCTCCTCGCTCGAGGGCCACCTGCTCGCGGTGCAGGGCGGCATCACGCTCGACCTGAGCCGCATGACCCGGGTGCTGAAGGTGCACCCCGAGGACCTGACGGTGACGGTGCAGCCGGGCGTGACGCGCGAGCAGGTCAACCGCGAGGTGCGCGACCTCGGCTTGTTCTTCCCGATCGACCCCGGCGCCAACGCGACCATCGGCGGCATGGCGGCCACGCGTGCGAGCGGCACGAACGCCGTGCGCTACGGCACGATGCGCGAGAACGTGCTCGCGCTCGAGGTCGTCACCGCCGCCGGAGAGGTGGTGCGCACCGGCACCCGGGCCCGCAAGTCCAGCGCCGGCTACGACCTGACGCGGCTGTTCGTCGGCAGCGAGGGCACGCTCGGCGTGATCACCGAGGTGACGCTCAAGCTGTACCCGCTGCCCGAGGCGATCAGCGCCGCGGTGTGCCACTTCCCCGACGTCGGCAGCGCCGTGCGCGCGACGATCCAGGTCATCCAGATGGGCGTGCCGATCGCACGCTGCGAGCTGCTCGACGTCAATGCGGTGCGCGCGGTCAATGCGCAGAGCCGCCTGGGCCTGCGCGAGCTGCCGATGCTGCTGATGGAGTTCCACGGCAGCGAGGCCGGCGTGCGCGAACAGGCGCAGACGGTGCAGGCCATCGCGGGCGAACACGGCGGCCAGGCCTTCGAGTGGGCGAGCACGCCGGAGGAGCGCACGCGGCTGTGGACCGCGCGCCACAAGGCCTACTTCGCGGGCATGCAGCTGAATCCGGGCTGCCGCTCGGTGACCACCGACACCTGCGTGCCGATCTCGCGGCTGGCCGAGATCATCGACGCCTCGGTCGCCGAAGCCGACGCTTCGGGGCTGCCGTATTACATCGTGGGTCATGTAGGTGACGGCAACTTCCACCTGGCGTACCTGGTCAAGGAGGGTGACCCGCAGCAGCGCGAGCTGGCCGAGCGGCTGTCGATGCAGATGGTGCGCCGCGCGATCGCGCTGGAGGGCACCTGCACCGGCGAACACGGCATCGGGCTGCACAAGATGGGCTTCCTCGTCGAGGAGGCCGGTGAAGGCACGGTGGCGCTGATGCGTCAGCTGAAGCGGGCGCTGGATCCGGGCAACATCATGAATCCCGGCAAGATCTTCTCCCTGTAGTCGGTTGCGCTGCGAGTCCTGCAGACTGGCGGCGCCGGTCGACGTACGCCAGGGTATCGGCACCACTGCGCCGCCCTCGCCTGGCTCGTCTTCGGAGCTGCGCGTGGTCGGGCAGGCGGCACTCGAAATGGGTTTGGGGCCCAGGCCAGCGCGGCGTTGGAGAGCGATCGATCCGACGACGAAGAACGGGTCTGCAACGGTCCGCGAGGCGTCGTCATGCGGCTGACCATCGGAGCGCCGACACGGACGCCGCCATGACCCGCCCGGATGCGTGCGCGCAGCCACGGGGCCGTCGCGGCCGACGACGCGGCGAACGTCCGTAACATCGCGTCACAGGGGCTCCGGACGGTCGGTGGCCCGACCGGGGACGGAGGAGTTCGTGATGCTGCGCCGGCGCGCCTTGTCGACTTCCGCGGCGGCAGCGCTGTCGCTGCTCGCTCCGACGCTGCCGGCGGCCGCGTCCGTTCGGGGCGCGTCGTCCGGCGTCCAGCCGCCGATCGACGACGGGGCCGCCTTCGTCGACTGGATGGCTCGGCAGCGCGGCGAGGAGCGCGCCCTGCTCGAGCGCCGCTGGGCGCGATACGCGGCCCTCGTGCGCAACCGGGACCTCTGGGACGAGCGCAACAAGCGGGCGTTCCTGATGACCCCGCGCGAGCACTTCGTGCTGCCGCGCAACCTGCCCCGGGCCTACGACCACGCCTTCCTCGACATCGGCTGGGGCGTGACGATCTCAGGACCGCACCTCGTCGGCCGCATGACCAGCGTGATCGACGTGCGCCCGGGCGAACGCGTGCTCGAGGTCGGCACGGGCTCCGGCTACCAGGCGGCCTACCTGTCCCAACTGACCGACCGGGTGTGGACGGTCGAGATCATCCAGCCGCTGGCCGCCCGCACGCGCGGGATCTACGACGCGTTGATCGCCCGCGGCTACGCCGAACTGAAGGCGATCAGCAGCCGCCACTCCGACGGCTACCACGGCTGGGCCGAGGCCGGGCCGTTCGACAAGATCATCGTCACCTGCGGCATCGACCACATCCCGCCCCCGCTGCTGCAGCAGCTGAAGGTCGGCGGCACGATGGTCATCCCCGTCGGGCCGCCCGGCGCGCAGCGCGTGCTGCGTGTCGCGAAGGAGCAGGCCGCGGGCGGGGCCGTGACCGTCAGCCGCTCGGACATCTACAACGGCCGCATCGTGCCCTTCGTGCCCTTCACGAAGCTCGATGGCGGCACCATCCGCGGCACGCACAACCGATGAGCGCGTCCTCGAGGCCGGTGCAGCGGCAGCGCGATCCTGCCGACGGGGTCCGGTCGCGCCGCGAACGCAGGACGGCCCGGTGATCGCCGGCACCGCCCCGGACGGCAGCCTCTGCGCAGCGGAAGCGTCCGCTCGCCCGGCGGTGCTGCCGTGAGCCGGCCGCAACCGCGCGCGGCGCTGTACCTGGCCGTCGGCCTGGTGGCGGGCGCCGTCATCGCGCTGCAGATCGCGGTGATGCGTGTCTTCGCCGTCGGCAGCTGGGCACACTTCGGCTCGCTCGTGGTCAGCCTCGCCATGCTCGGCTTCGGGCTGACCAGCGCCGTGATCGCGCTGTCGACGGACTGGTTCGGGCGTCACTGGCGCAAGGCCACGGCCGTCGCGCTGCTGGCCTTCGGGCCGCTGACGGTCGCCGGCCATCTGGTCGCGCAGCAGCTGCCCTTCAATCCGATCTTCCTGGTCGCCGATCCCGCCCAGAAGTGGCGCCTGGCGGCCAACTTCGGGCTCTACCTGCTGCCCTTCCTGGCCGGCGCAGGCTTCCTCGCCGTGGTCTTCCTGCGGGCTCGCACGACCTTCAACCGCTTCTACTTCGCCGATCTCGCCGGTTCGGGCCTGTGCGGCATGCTCGTGCTGGGCGCGATGTGGTGGCTGCCCCCGCAGGACCTGATCGTCGTGCCCCTGTTGCTGTGGGCGCTCGGCGCCGCGCTGTGGTTCCACGCACTGCGCCTGCGCCGCGCGCTGGCGCTCCTCGGCGGGGTGGCCACCGCGACGCTGGTCGGCTTCTTCGCGCTGCCGGCGGCGCTGGACCTGCCGCGGCTCGCGGTGTCGGACTACAAGGGCGTCTCGTACGCGCGCAAGTTCCCCGACAGCCGCCAGATCCTGCAGCACGATTCGCCCTTCGGCCAGCTCGAGGTGCGCGCCAGCTCCTACCTGCACTTCGCGCCGGGCCTGTCCGACAACGCGGCCTTCACCCTGCCGAGCCTGCCGGCCAACGCCTACCTCGGGATGTACCTCGACGGCGACGGCCCGATCGGCATCATGCGCGCGCTCGGCCCGGAGCACGCCGGCTACTTCCGCCATCTGCCGATGGCCTACCCCTACCTGCTGCAGCAGCGTCCGCAGACCTTCGTCGTGCAGTTCGGTGGGGGCATCTCCACCGCGCTGGCCCTGCAGGCCGGTTCGGCATCGGTCACGGTGGCCGAGGGCAACCCGGCGGTGCTGCACGCCTTCCGCACGCACCCGGAGCTGCGCCGCTTCACCGGCGACCTGCTGCACGACCCGCGCGTGCAGGTCGTCGATCACGACGGGCGGCTGTTCCTCGCCCACACCGACCGGCGCTTCGACGTGATCGACCTCAGCCTGGCCGATTCCGCCGGCCTGTCGAGCCCCGGCGGCTTCGCGGTCGTCGAGAAGTTCGCCTACACGCGCGAGGCCTTCGCCACCTACCTGCGCGCGCTGAAGCCGGGCGGCATCCTGGCGGTGACGCTGTGGAACAAGGAAGAGCCGCCGAAGTCGGTGCTGAAGCTGTACGCGACGCTGGTGGCCGCTGCACGCGAGGTGGCGCCGCAGCAGGTCGCGACGAGCTTCTTCGCGGTCTCCAGCTACCTGTCGACGACCACCGTGCTGTACCGGCAAGGCGGCTTCAGCGAGGCCGACCTGCGCGTGCTGCGCGAGCACACGCAGGCGATGTCCTTCGACCTGATCCACGCACCGGGCGAGCGGGTCGACGTCGCGGCCGCGGACGGCCTGCTGCACGCGTATCGAGAGCAGATCTTCGCGCGCCAGCCTGCGGGTGCACAGGGCCCGCCCGGATCAGCCGCCACGGACGTCCCCCCCGGCCCGGTCGAGCCGGGGCTCGAGCCGGCCGGCGCCGCACCCGACGACGGCATGGCCGAGGCGGAGGGCAGCCCGGCGGAAGGCTCCCGGCCGCGCGATGTGATGCCACCGGTGCAGCTCGCGCGCATCGCGTGGCAGGCGCTGGTCGACGGCAGCTGGCCGCAGCTGGCCGAACGCTACGTCTTCGACGTGCGCGAGCTGACCCACGACCGGGCCTACTTCGCCGCCTACGTCAAGCCGGACGACCTGCCGCGCGTGGTCGACCGGCTCGAGCTGCTGCAGGACGAATGGGGCTACCTGCTGCTGTGGGCGACGCTGGGGATGGCCTGCGCCGCGGCGGCGCTGCTCGTGCTGCTGCCGCTGGTCTTCGGCTGGCGCACGGTCTTCGCGGCCTTTCCGGGCAAGGCGCTGACCATCGTCTACTTCGCCTGCCTGGGTGCCGGCTACATCATGGTCGAGGTCGGTCTGATCGCGCGCTTCCTGCTCGCGCTGAGCCATGCGACGGTCTCGGCCTCGGTGCTGATCACCGGGATGCTCGTCTTCTCGGGACTGGGCAGCTGGGCCTCGGAGCGCTGGCACGCACGCGCGCGCAGCGTGATGCCACTGGTCTTCGTCGCGATCGCCGGGCTGCTCGTGGCCTACGCGTGGTGGCTCGACCCGGTGCTCGACGCCATCGGCGCGCTGCCCTACGGCCTGCGCCTGCTGCTGTGCTTCGCGCTGGTCGCGCCGCCGGCCTTCCTGATGGGCTTCCCGATGCCGATGGCGATGGCCTGGCTCGCGCGGCTGGGCAAGCAGCCGATCCTCGTCTGGGCCTGGGGCACGAACGGCTGCTTCTCGGTGATCGGCGCGGCGGCCGTGCCGATCGTGGCCACCGGCTTCGGCCTGTCGGCCGTACTGCTGGCCGCCGCAGCGGCGTACCTGCTGGCGATCCCCGCGCTGCGCGGCGTCCTGGCGCCGCGCCGCGACCCGGCGGCCTACGCCGACCTGCGCGCGATGCCCAGCACCCCCGCGATGAGCGGCATCGCGCAGGCCGCACCGGACTGATCGGGCCCCGCGCGGGCGACGCAGCCCGCGTCGTGCTCAGGATTGCGGGGGCGGCACGCCGAACTGCCGCACGACGTCCCCGCGCGCATCGACGCTCTCGAGCTGCACGCCGAAGCCCCACAGCCGCGCCACGTGCCGCAGCACCTCGTGCGCGCTCTCGTGCAGCGGGCGGTCGTTGTGCTGGAAGTGGCGCAGGGTCAGCGCGCGGTCGCCGCGCAGGTTGACGTTCCAGACCTGGATGTTCGGCTCGCGCGTGCCGAGGTCGTACTGGCGCGAGAGCGACTCGCGCAGCCGGCGATAGCCGGCGTCGTCGTGGATCGCCGCGACCTCGAGCTCGCTGTCGGCCTCGTCGTCGCGGATGGCGAACAGGCGCAGTTCGCGCATCAGCTTCGGGCTGAGGAACTGGCCGATGAAGCTCTCGTCCTTGTACTCGCGCATGGCCTCGTGCAGCACGGGCAGCCAGGGCTGGCCGGCAATCTGCGGGAACCAGGCGCGGTCCTCGTCCGTCGGCCTCTCGCAGATGCGCTGGATGTCGGTGTACATCGCGAAGCCGAGCGCGTACGGGTTGATCCCGCTGTAGGCCTTGTGACCCACGGGCGGCTGGTGGATCACGTTGGTGTGCGACTTCAGCCACTCGATCATCACGCCGTCGGTCAGCCAGCCGTCGTCGTACATCGTGTTCAGCAAGCGGTGGTGCCAGAACGTGGCCCAGCCCTCGTTCATCACCTGGGTCTGCCGCTGCGGGTAGAAGTACTGCGCGATCTTGCGCACGATGCGCACGATCTCGCGCTGCCAGGGCTCGAGCAGCGGCGCGTGCTTCTCGATGAAGTACAGCAGGTTCTCCTGCGGCTCCTCGGGGAAGCGCTTGGACTCGGCCGTGCCGGCATCTTTCTCGGCCCGCCGCGGCAGCGTGCGCCACAGGTCGTTGACCTGCTGCTGCGCGTAGGCCTCGCGCTCCTGGCGCTCGGCGAGCTCCTGCGCGAGCGTGCGCTTCGTCGGGCGGCGGTAGCGGTCGACGCCGTGGTTCGCCAGCGCGTGGCACGAGTCGAGGAACAGCTCGACGGTCTCCAGGCCGTGCTTCTCCTCGCAGGTGGCGACGTAGTTCTTCGCGTAGACCAGGTAGTCGATGATGGACGTCGCGTCGGTCCACATGCGGAACAGGTAGTTGCCCTTGAAGAAGCTGTTGTGCCCGTACGCCGCATGCGCGATGACCAGCGCCTGCATGGCCATCGTGTTCTCCTCCATCAGGTAGCTGATGCAGGGGTTGCTGTTGATGACGATCTCGTAGGCCAGGCCCATCGCGCCGCGCTTGTAGTTCTTCTCGGTGGCGATGAACTCCTTGCCATAGCTCCAGTGGCGGTAGTTGACCGGCATGCCCACGCTCGCGTAGGCGTCCATCATCTGCTCGGCGGTGATGATCTCGAGCTGGTTCGGATAGGTGTCCAGGCCGAAGCGCGCCGCCGTCATGCGGATCACGCGGTGGTACTCCTCGATCAGCTCGAAGCTCCAGTCGCTCGGCCCGGGCAGCGGCGCGGCGGGGCGCTCGCGTGGCGGCAGCGGATGGTCGGGCACCTTGAGACCGGCTGGCAGGCTCATGCGTGCACCCTAGGAGGCAGCGACGGCTCCGGCCGCCGGCGACAACGGTCTCATGCGGCCCTGGCCCCTTCCTTCCTGAACAGGTCGCGGAACACCGGGTAGATCTGCGAGGCCTCGGTGGCCTTGCGCATCGCGAAGTGCGGCTGCAGCGGCGGCAGCTGCGCGTATTCCTCCCACAGGTTCTGCTCCTCCTCGGCCACCTGCACATAGGCGTAGTAGCGGCACAGCGGCAGGATCTTCTCGGCCAGCAGCTCGCGGCAGCGGCCGCTGTCGTGATGCCAGTTGTCGCCGTCGCTGGCCT
>ERZ761602.2519-NODE-2519-length-28363-cov-246.259927_pt1 | contig 28363 bp, 20 predicted proteins | sample MGYA00512165_ERZ761602 | MGnify/ENA primary metagenome ERZ761602 (study PRJEB28899, sample SAMN02445085) | bioreactor sludge metagenome | biome: EBPR sludge; isolation source: Thorneside wastewater treatment plant | place: Australia: Brisbane, Thorneside...
GCGCTGCCCCTGGCTGTCGGCCGGCTTGACGATCGCCGGGAAGTGGTCCCAGCCGACGGCGTCGGCGCGCCGCCGCAGTTGCCGGTAGTTGACCGGGCTGAGGTCGCGGCGCTGCAGGTAATCACGCAGGCGCACCTTGTTCTGGGTCAGGTCGGCAAGTGCCGGCCAGATGAAGCTGCGCAGCCCGAGGGCAGCGGCCACTCTCGCGACGGCCGGCATGGCCAGGTCGGAACCCACCGAATAGACGAGATCGACCCGTTCACTGCGCGCCAGATCCTCGAGCGCCGGTACGTCGGTGATGTCGATCTGCCGGAACTGCTGCGCCAGCCCCAGCCCCGGGCCCTCGCGCAGGTAGCTGCAGGCGATCACCCACCAGCCGCTATCCCTGAGATGACGGATGGCGTCGAGCTGCGCGGCGCCGGTGCCGAGGATGAGGGCTTTCCTCATGCTTGCTGCGTCTCCTGTGGTGGTTTCGTGGCCGTGTCGGTGCGAATGACGAAAGCCGGTTTGCCAAGTGTGCGGAAGTGCATGCGGGCGAGGTACTCGCCAACGACGCCGATCGCCAGTAGCTGCAGCCCGGCGAAAAGGGCGATCAGCGCGGCAATCAGCGTCAGGCCGGGTGCCGGTCCGTCGGGCAGCAGCAGCGATGGCAGCAGCCAGAGGAGCAGCCCGAGACCCAGCGCGGCCGACAGCAGCCCGAGGCCGCTGGCCAGGCGCAGCGGCAGCGCCGAATAGCCGGTGAGCATGCCGAGGGTGATCGTCAGCAGCTTGCCCAGGTCGTAACCCGAGCGCCCCTGCCGCCGCGGATGATGATCGACGGCGACGCAGGCCACCCGGTCGGCGCTCCAGGAGAGGAGGACGTCGATCGACACCTGCGGATCGCGAAAGCCGGCGAATCCTTCCTTCAGTTCGGCGCGGAACATGCGGAAGGCGCTGCTCCGTTCCGCCATCTCGGCGCCGAGCGCGACCCGCATCGCGCGCTTGGTGAGGCGCGAGGCGAGGTTGCGCCACGGCGAATGCTCACGCCGCTGTGGCTTGCCGTAAGCGACATCGTTGCCGGCAGCGATCGCCGCCAGCAGTTTCGGCAGTTCCTCGGGCGGGTGCTGCAGGTCGTCGTCCATGGTGACGATGATCGAATTCCTTGCCCGCGTGATGCCGGCGAGGAGCGCATTGTGCTGCCCGTAGTTGTGCATCAGGTCGAGGCCACGCACCTGCGGTTCACCGCGCGCCAGCGCCTCGATGAGCTGCCAGCTGCCGCGCCCGCTGCCGTCGTTGACCAGGATCAGCTCGAGCTCGCAAACCAGTGGCGACAGGGCTGCCCGTACGCGGCTGACGAGTTCGCGCAGGTTGGCGCCGCTGCCAAAGACCGGCACGACGACCGAGACCGAAGGCAGGGGCGCGGCTGGCATGGCCGGGCTGCTCGTCTCGGCTGCCGGGGTGGTGCTCATCTCAGCCGCATCCCTGTTCCGGAATGCGGTAGACGTAGGCCGGCCGCGGCTGTGTCAGCGGGCGCAGCGCCTGCCGGGCACGCCCCGCCAGCGTCTCCGGCAGCAGCGCGGCGGCGGCGGCGAGCTGCCGCAGGAGCCAGGGGCCGACGCCGTATGCCGCGGCTTGCAGGACGCCTTCGCGCGTCCAGCACGCGGGGACCTGGCTGATGTCGCGCAGCGGCTCGTCGACGGCCCAGCTCAACGTCTCGGTGTCGATCACCGCGTAGCGGGCGGCGGCCGGCTTCGCTGTGGTCTGCTGGCGGTCGCCGCCGGTGACAGCGAGCAGATCGGCAAGCGGATGGATCTCGACGAGCGTCGCGTGCGGCTGTACGAGGCGGGCAAACTGCGCCGCGCGAACGGCATTGGTGTTGCCGAAGATCTCGGCATCGGCGTGTGCCCGGGCGAAGTCGACGGCCGCCTTGCTGTTCGCGGTGAAGACGTGGATCAGACTCTGCTGCATGGCGGTCAGCAACAGCGCCGGTGCGGCGACGAGCAGCAGCAGGACGATGAACGCCCGACCGCGGGCACGGGCCAGTGCGTGGCCGGCGAGGAGCGCCAGCGGCGCGACGAACATCAGCATGTAGTTCGTCTGTTTCGGGATCAGGACGAGCGGATGCCACGAGGCGACGAAGAGCGAAAAGACGAGCAGCAGTCCGGCTGCCCACCAGATGAGGAAAAGCATCGCGTCGTCGTCGCCGCTCGCTTGCCGCCGGCGGCGCAGCCACCAGAGCAGGATCGCCGCCAGAGCCAGGTGGAAGACGATCCAGGTGTGATAGACGCGGCCGAGGAGATAGACGAGGTAGTAGCCGGCGGAGACATGGAAGGGATCGGCGGCCGCCGCCGCTGCCCGGTCGACGCTCGTGTGGCGGGCGCGCATCGCTTCGACGAGGAAGAAGAAGTCGCCGCTGAGGAAGCGGAAGAGAAGACAGTTGGCAACGATCATCAGGCCGCAGGCCGCGGCCATCGCCAGCCAGCGCCGGTCCCAGCGGCGGACGAGCAGCGGGTAGGCGGCAAAGACGGCGAGGTAGATGATGGCGTGTGGCTTGATCCAGAAGCTGCATCCCGCCGCCAGGCCGGCGATGACGAAACTCCGGCAGTCCCGGGTGCGCTCGCCGTGCCAGAAGAAGAGGAAACTGGCGGTGATCATCAGTGCCAGCGGCGCGTCGGCCATCAGGCGTCCGGCATAGTGTGCGTGTAGCGGCAGCAGTGCGAGCAGCAGCGCGGCGAGGACGGCGGCGCGCAGGCCGAGCACTTGGCGGCCGAAATGGAAGACCAGCGCGACCTCGCCCAGCGAGCAGAGCAGCGGATAGGCATTGGCGACCAGTTCATGGCGGCCGAAGAGGAAGGCCAGCGCGGCGAGCGGCAGGTTCATGCCGTAGCGGTTGCTGCCGACGTAGCTCGAGACCTGCCAGTCGCCGTCGAGGAGCCGGTAGGCGTTGGCGACGTAGGTCACCTCGTCCGATCCGAAGAATCCCGTGTAGAAGAGCAGCCGGATGCTCAGGGCGGCGCCGAGCAAGGCGGCAAGCACGAGCCAGTTGGCCCCTGCGCCGGCCTGTGGGCCGGCATGGGCGAGCTCCATCGTGCCGTCGCTGGCTCGTGGGTTCATCGGCGCCCCATGGCGTGTGTCGGGCGCATCGTCTGCCTGGTGGTCATGAAGGAAGGTGATCGTGGTCGTTTGCCGTCGCTGCGGCCGGCCCGGCGCCGGGGTCGCGACACGCACGACGAGTATAGAGGGGCACGTCCGCTCCGACAGGGACTATTTCTCGTTCCTCGCGTCGCCGCATCTGGCTGCCGGCAGCATTGGCCGGCGCGCACGATCTTCGATTTGCAGCATAATCTGCCCTGCCGCGTGCCGCCGTCGGGCATCAGTGCCGTCCGCGGCCGGCGGCAGGAGCGAGCGCAGCCGCCGGTGCCATGGCGGCCGCATGGCGATGACCAGGGGCGGGCAAGGAGGGAACGATGAGCCGATCGCTGTTCGGGGCCTGGGGGGCTGCTCTGCCGCAGGAGTCGTTCGCTCGCGCCGTCGCCGCGGCAGCCCTGCTCGGTGCCGGCCGCGACGGCGCGCCACCGCTGGCCGCCGCGCGCAGCCTCGGCGCCGCCGCTGGCGAAATCGCCGTCCTGCGGCTCGATTGCCTTGCTGACGTGCTGTCGGCGATCGCCAACGGTGGCGTCGCCCTGCCGCCGGCAGAGGAATTCGTCGCTGCCTGGCAGGGCTTCAGCGAGTCCCGGCCGCCAGCAGGCAATGGCGGGCGCCCGCTGCTGCGGCTCGAGATCGAGGCGCAGTCCGGCGCCGAGCGCTCGCCGATGATGCCGGAGCTGCCATGGTTGTTCGGACTCCTCCTCGGCAATGGCGGCGATCTCGCGAGTTCGGCCTACCTGCGTCTCGCCGGGCCGCCGCGAGCGATCTCCTGGGACTGGCCGCTGCGCATCGCCATCGTCGGCGACACGCGCGCCGCGGATCTGGCGGCGGCGCTGGCGGCCAGCCGTTGGCCCGAGTTGCTGCACATCGTTGCCGCCGGCGAGGATTGCCAGCTGCTGTTGTTGCCGGAGGATCTGCGGCGCGGCCTGGCGCGGGTGCTGCAGTCACCCCGACGATTGCGCGCCGCCAGCGTGCTGGTGCTTGCTGGCGCCGGTACCGCCGGCGAGCGCATCGTGCCGCTTGCCGCTGCCCTGTGCGCCGAGGTGTCGGCGGCTGCTGCCGGCGTGGCCGCGGTCGAGCGCGAGCGGCAGGGCGAGTACATCGAATCGCTGCTGGCGCACCTCGCCCGCGACCTGCCATTCGACGTCGCGCTGCAGCGGGCGCTGCCGGCGGTGCAGGATGACGCCGCCGGCGAACCGGCGCTGCTCATCGCCTCGCGCGGGCTGGCGGCCGAGGCTCGTCTGTCGGCGGTGGCGCAGCGGCTGGCGCGGCAGGCCGGTCGCCTGCTGTCGTCCGCGCAGTCCTCGGTCGGCGGAGCCGCTGCACGGTCGTTGGCGGAGCGCAGCGGCCGGCCGCTCGGCGACGAGGTGGTGGCGCTGGCACGCTCCTTGGCCGCCAGCACGGCGCGCAGCTCGTGGGCGGACGATGCCGCTGAGGCCAGCGAGCTGGCTCGCCTGCGCAGTGCGCTCGCGGGTCGACTCGGGGGATCGCGCGCGGGGCAACTGGCGGGGCGAGCGGCGGCGGCTGGCGACGGCGCCGGCGATCCCCGGAGCGGGGCCGGCGAGCAGCGGCGGCTCAACGGCAGCGTCATCGACGTCAGCGACGCCGCCCGACCGCTGCGCGTCGAGGAACGTCTGGCGGTTGACCGGGCCTACGTCATCGATCTCGACATCGGGCTGCCGCGGGCGCAGGTGTTCAGCGCCCCGGAAGTCTTTCCGAGTGGCCGTCTGCCGCCAGCGGACGCCGGTCACTGGCTCGACCTCTTCTTCGTGCCACTGGTTCGCTGTGCCAGCGGCCGCCTGCACACGCCGCAGCAGGGGCGCCTGTTCCTGCCGGCGGAGGGCGACAGCCAGGCTTGTCGCCTGAGCTTCCGCACGCATGGTGTGCGTGACGAGTACCGGGCCCGCATCCTGATCGTCCATGAGACACGGATTCTGCAGACGCTGATCCTGTCCTCGCCGCTCGCCGGAGCCGCTGGAAGACTGGCTCTGACGGTCGAGAACCGGGTGGCGGCGTCCTTCGACCCGTCGCCGGCGCCACCACCATTCGATGCCGCCATCGTCGTCAATCATGCCGCCAGTGGCCAGGCGGGCTTCACCACCGTCGTCGGCAGCGAGGTCAGCTTCCGCGAGCCGCTCGGCATCGACCGGCTGGTCGACGAGGTCAAGGCGCTGCTTTCCGCCGAGGCGAGCTTCACGGCCGCGCGCGGCTCGCTCGACGATCCGGCCTTGCTGCAGCTCTTCGACGCACTCGCGCGTTACGGGCGTTCGCTCCTCAAGGCGATGCCGGTGCCGTTGCAGGGCAGGGTGCCCGAGGGTGCGCGCATCCAGATCGTCGAGGCGCGTGCCGGCGCCTGGCTGCCGGTCGAGATTCTCTACGCCGCACCGCTGCCACAGGCCGGCGCGACCCTCTGCCCGAATGCACGTGCGGCGCTGCTCGGCGACGGCAGCCATGAGCAGTGTGCGCACCGCGACGATCGCAGCGTCCACTGTCCGTTGCGCTTCTGGGGGCTGAACTGCGTCATCGAGCGGCAGCCGGAAATGGCGGCGGCGAGCGGGGCGGACTACACGATCAGCCTGCCGCAGCCCACTGGCGATCGCCTCGATGTCCTGCGCTCGGTGCTCGTCGGCGCCAGCAAGCGGGTGCGGGCGCAGGATCTCGGCGACCCCGGTGGCATCCTCGACGCGGTTCGCCAGGTCGCCACGCGCGCGCGCACGGTGCGCGACTGGGCTGAGTGGGAGCAGGCCGTCGCCGCGGATTCGCCGTCGCTGCTCCTGCTGCTGCCGCATTCGCAGGAGGATCCGGCGCATCCAGGGATCAGCGGGCTGGAGATCGGCGGTGTGCTGCTGACCCGCCCCGAACTCGAGAGCTCGTACGTTGCCGGGCCGGCCACGGCGGCGCCGGTGGTGCTGCTGCTCGGCTGCAGCACGCAACTCAGCGAGGTGCCTTTCCTCAACTTCGTCGAGGCGTTCAAGCGCGAGCGCGCCGCGCTGGTGATCGGCACGCTGGCGACGATCCGCGGCCGGCGCGCCGTCGCCTTCGTCGCCGAACTGCTGGCGGCGCTGCAGGCGGCGGCTGGCGGCGAGGAGAGTTTCGGCGAAGTCTTTCTCGCCACGCGGCGGCGCCTGCTCGCCGCTGGTGACGGCTTCGCCCTGAGCCTGACCGCCTACGGCGACGTCGGCTGGCGGTTGTGAAGCGGCGCCGCGAGCGCCGACGAGGAGTGACGACATGTATCGCATCGACCTGTTGCCGGCCGAGTACGGCGACGCCATCTGGCTCGAGTACGGGCAAGGGCGGCGGATCAATCGTCTGCTGATCGACTGTGGCACGGCGGCGGTCTACCCGCGCATCCGCGAGCGCATCCTGGCGTTGCCGGAGGGCCAGCGTCACTTCGAGCTGCTGCTGGTGACGCACGTCGACCTCGACCACATCGGCGGCGCGCTCGCGCTGCTGCGCGACAGTGCCAGTCTCGGCGTCAGCTTCGGCGAGATCTGGTTCAACGGCTACATGCACCTCAGCCCGGGCGGCGTCGTCCCGGCTGCCGCAGACGACACCCTCGGGCCGCTGCAGGGCGAGGAGTTGAGCGACCTGATCGTCGCCCACGGTCGCCAGTGCTGGAATGCCGTGGTTCGCGGCGGCGCGCTGCTGGTACCTGAAGAGGGACCGCTGCCGCAGCTGAGCCTGCCGGGCGGCATGCGGCTGACCCTGCTGTCGCCTTACCAGGAGCAGCTCGACGCGCTGCGGCCAGCCTGGGAGGCGGCCTGTCGCAAGGCGGGAATCGTCCCCGGCGTCGCCACTGCCGACGACGCCAGTCGTCTCGAGGAGGATGATGCCGCGCCGGAGGACGACGATCTGCTCGGCGACCCGGATCCGGAGCAACTCGCGGCGCGGCCCTACAAGGCCGATCGCGCACGCCCGAACGGCTCGAGCATTGCCCTGCTGGCGGAGTACGGCGGGCGCCGCGCGCTGCTCACCGGCGATGCCTTCGCCGAAGTGCTGCTCGCTTCGCTGGCGCGGCTGCCCGGCAACGGCGGCGGCCGCCTGGCCGTCGACGCCTGCAAGCTGTCGCATCATGGCAGCCGTGGCAACACCAGCAGCGAACTGGTGCGGGCCCTGCACTGCCGCGACTGGCTGGTGTCGAGCAACGGCAAGCAGTTCCGCCATCCTGACGGCGAGGCGATCGCACGCGTGCTGCGTGACGGCGGCGGTGACGTCCGGCTGCACTTCAACTACCGCAGCGAGTTCAACGAGATGTGGTCGTCGAGCGCGCTGCAGCGTCGTCATCGCTACACCGCCAGCTACCCCGCCAGCGATGCCGGCGGCATCCGGCTCGACCTGTCGCGGCGACGTCTTCGTTGAGCCGCCCGCCGCCGGCCCCGCTGCCGCCGATGAATTCCGCGCCGCGCCACAGCCTGCTCGAGGATGTGCAGGCGCTGCTGGCGGCAGCCCTCGTCGGTTCGCTCGGCCTCGGTCTGCTCAAGCAGGCCGGGCTGATCACCGGCGGCACGGTCGGACTCGCCTTTCTCGCCCACTACGCCAGCGGCATCAGCCTGGGGATCCTGTTCCTGGCGATCAACGTGCCGTTCATGGCGCTCGCCTGGTTCCGGGTCGGCCACGCCTTTGCCGTCAAGACGCTGTGCGCGATCGCCCTGCTGTCGCTGGCCACCGATCTGCTGCCGCGCTTCGTCGGCATCGCCGGCGTCGACCCGCTCTACGCCGCGGTCATCGGCGGCCTGCTGGCCGGCATCGCGATGATCATCCTCTTCCGTCACCAGGCCAGCCTCGGTGGGCTGAACATCGTCGTGCATTGGTTGCAGGAACGTTTCGGCTGGCGCGCGGGCTACGTCCAGCTGGCGATCGATCTGGCGATCATCGGTGCTTCACTGACCATGCTGCCACTCGAGCGAATCCTTGTCTCGCTGCTTGGTGCGGCGACGCTGAACCTGACGCTGGCGATCAACCATCGACCAGGGCGGTACATGGCTGCCTGAGCCGGGCCCCTTCACGGCCGGCGATCGCCGGCAGCAGGGAAGCGAATTCCGGCCCTGCCGCCGCGGGTCGCTGGCGAGTCGCCGCCGGCGCCGGGCGGCACCCTGCCGGCAGCGCTGCGCAACGCCAGCACCTCGTTGCCGACGAGCGCCGCGAGGACCAGTGCGCCACCGGTCAGCGTGCTGCCGCCCGGTTGCTCGCCGGCGCCGAGCCAGGCCCAGGTGACGCCGAAGACGACCTCGAGCAGTCCGAGCAAGGCAATCTCGGGCGCCGCCAGTTCGCGCGACAGGCGCACCACCAGCAGGCAGGGAACCGCCAGCTGGACGACGCCAAGCAGCGCCAGCAGCGCCAGATCATGCGGCGTCGCCTGCAGCGGATGGGCGAGTGGCAGGGTGCAGGCGGCGGAGAGCACGGCGCCGATGAAGACCGCCGGCAGCATGTCCAGCGGCAACGCCGCAGCGGCGCTGCTGCGCCGATGTCCGACATGCTGCAGGGTGGTGAAATTGAGCGCCGCCGCAACGGGCACCGCCAGCGCGACGATGCTGCCGGTCAGCGACAGGCCGGTCGCCGCTTCCTGGCCGAACATCCAGGCGATGCCGCCACCGGCGACGGCAATCGCCAGCCAGGTGCGCGCCGGCAGCCGGTGCTGCAGGAAGAGGCGGGCGAAGAGAGCGGTCATCAGCGGCCCGATCGCCATCGCGACGAGGACATTGGCGACGCTCGTCAGCGTGATCGCCAGCATGAAGGCGGTGAACATCACCGCCCAGCAGAAGCCCGAGCACCAGAGCGGCCAGCCGCCGTCGAGCAGGCTGCGCCACAGTCGCCGGCCGCGCAGGAGGCTCAGCGCGCAGCCGAGGGCGAGGGCGTTGAACAGGCTGCGCCAGAAGGTGACCTCGAAGCTCTGGGCGCTGTCGAGGTGGCGTGCGACGACCCCGGCGATGCTCCAGAGCAGGGTGACCAGTATCATCAGACTGACCGCGCGACCGTGCGACATCGGCACTCCTTCAGCCGCTGCCGTCGCACAGCGGTGGCGAAAGCTCGGCATTGTGCCGGCTTTCCCCGTTCGTGAGCACAGCGTCGTCGCCCGGCGCGGCTCGGCGGCGGCAGTCGTAGCGCTGGTGGACGAGGTAGCCGCCAGAGCCGCCGGCCAGCGACTCGACCAGGGTGTAGCTGTTCACCTGCCAGCGCAGCTCGGCGCCGGTGACAGGCGGGATGCTGCCGGCGGCGCGGCGGGCCAGCGTCACGTGCGGCCGGAAGCGGCGTCTCTCGGGGGGCAGGCCGAGCGACCGCAGCGCGTCGCCAAGGCGGCCGTGCAAGTCCAGCAGCGCGGCCGCCGGGGATCCGGCACGCAGCACGACGAGGCCGTGTGGCCAGATCTCGGCGCGGTCGAGGACGAGTTCGAAAGGCTCGAAGGCGACCTGCAGGCCGCTGCTCAGCTCCGTCAGTCGCTGCCGTGGCAGCGAACCGAGGAAGTGCAGCGTCAGGTGCAGGCGCTCGCCGGCGATCGCTGCCGTTGCCGGCGACCATGACCATTGTCGCTGCCGCCGCAGGAGTTCGTCCCTTGCAGCGACGGTCGGCCAGACGGCGAGGAACAGCCGGCACGCTGCGGCGGCTTGTTCGGCAACGGGCGCGGCGGTCACCGGTCGCCGCGGCCTGGATGCGCTCCGGCGGCCTGCCTCATCGTCTGGCATGACTGGCCGGACGGTCGTTCAGGCTACCGTCGCGATCTGCGGCGGCCGGAGCACTGCCGTCGTGCCCGCTTCTACCGCGTTCTCTTGCCCTTGCCGCCCTGCGCTTCCTGGGCACCCTGGACGCCCAGGTTGCCGCCGGTACCAAGACCGCCCTTGACTTCCTGCGCCTTGTAGTTGCGCACCGCGCGCACCAGGTTGTTGTAGGAATCGGTGAAGGCGGCAACGATCACCTTGCCTTCGGCAGTGTTCGTATAGCCACCGCCGCCGGCACCGAAGCCGCTGCCAAAAAGCGCCCCCATGGCACCGAAATCCATGTTGCGGGCGCTGCCCTCGGCCGCCGCCAGTTGCACGCCCGAGCGGTTGTCGACCAGGGTCAGCAGCGTGCTCGCCTCCTTGACATTCACCGCGCCGACGACCGCACCGAGCACTCCGGCGCCACGGCTCAGGCCACCCAGACCGCCGCCCATGCCGCCGGCGTTGTTGTTGCTGAAGGTGATCGTCGGGCTCATCGTGTAGTCGGCCGAGACCATCTGCCCCTTGCCGAATTTCGATCCGCGGCGCAGTTCGCCGGTCTGCTCGAGGGCGCGCTCCTGCATCATGTTGTTCATCGCCCGGCCGCGGTCGACGACGACGAAGCAGTTCGACTGCTGGATCAGCAGCTTGAGTACCGGGCTCGTCGATCCCAGTTTCATCTGCCCGGTCAGGATGCCGTACCAGGGAGCGTTCGTGTCCTCGTAGACGGCAACCGTGCCGAGCGAACTGGCGCATTTCTCGAGCTGGCTACTGGCGTTTTCGGTGGTCGAGCCAGCGGCCGATCCGGTGGCGGTGGTCTTCGCGTCGGGCGAGCCCATCTGCATCTGGGCGCAACCGGCGAGGAGCAGGCCGGCGGCGGTGGCAAGAGCGACCCGTGCAGCACGCTGCGGACTGGGCAAGGACATCGGTTCTTCTCCTTTCGATTCGCTGCTGATGGCGTCAAGGGCCGCTGACGGCTGCCAACTTCCCCCCGGAACGGCATTATGCCCAAACACCCGCCGTCTTGCATCTGTACGCCGCGGCAAGACGCGCATCGGCGGTGGTCCGAGCAGGAGGGCGGGGCGTCGCGGGCTGTCGCGAGGGTGTCGAGAGGGTGTCGAGGGGTTGACAGTGTTGGCCTGCCTGCGGATAATCCGTGCCGCTCCTGCCGGGCAGTGGCGGCGCCGCAGTCGGCGAGGCGCCTGGTCCGGGTCCACGCAGGCTTTGTACGCGGGAATAGCTCAGTTGGTAGAGCGATACCTTGCCAAGGTATAGGTCGAGAGTTCGAGACTCTTTTCCCGCTCCAGATCACGAAGGGAAAGTGCCCCCGGCACTTTCCCTTCTTCCATTTTGCGGCAGGTATAATGGCCTGCGGCGCCCGGATGGTGGAATTGGTAGACACAAGGGACTTAAAATCCCTCGGCCTTGCGGCCTTGCCGGTTCGACCCCGGCTCCGGGCACCACGTCCACGTCTCTTGCTGCGCGCTTCGCGCTCCGGGTCCCGATGATCATCTTTGACCTTGCATGCCAGCACGACCACCAGTTCGAGGGCTGGTTCCAGTCGCGCGAGGATTTCGACAGCCAGCTCGCAGCCGGTCTCGTCAGTTGCCCGCATTGTGGCTCGGTCGAGATTCGGCGCGTGCCGTCGACGGTGCATCTCGGACGTTCCGGCACGCAGGCGGATTCGCCTCGCCGTCCCGTACCGCTCGCCGCACCGGTGGTCGACGGGGGGGCGGGTTCCTTGACGGCGCTTCGCCATCTGACCGAGATGCTGCTTGCCCAGTGCGAGGATGTCGGCGACGAGTTCGCCGCGGAAGCGCGGCGGATTCATTATGTCGAGGCTCCCGAACGTTCGATTCGTGGCGTCGCCACTGCCGAAGAATACGAGGAACTGCTCGACGAGGGAATCGAAGTGTTCCGTCTGCAGCGGCTGAAGGCGGGTGATCTGCACTGACGGCCGCGCCGCGGCTGCTGCGGACAGCCGCCGGCAAGGCGCACGCTTGCCCGGCAGCGGGGAGCGATTGCCGCCTGCCGGCGGCGCCAACTGGTGGGAGGGTCACTGATGATCAAGTCGCGTGCTGCGGTTGCCTGGGCTGCCGGGCAGCCACTGGAGATCACCGAGGTGGATGTCGAGGAGCCGCGGCAGGGCGAGGTGCTGGTGCGCATCGTTGCCTCCGGCGTCTGCCACACCGATGCCTTCACGCTCTCCGGGTCCGACCCGGAAGGCGTCTTCCCGAGCATCCTCGGTCACGAGGGTGGCGGCATCGTCGAGGCCATCGGACCGGGCGTCAGCTCGGTTGCCGTCGGCGACCATGTCATCCCGCTGTATACGCCCGAATGCGGACAGTGCAAGTTCTGCCGTTCGGGCAAGACGAACCTCTGTCAGGCGATCCGCGCGACGCAGGGCAGGGGACTGATGCCGGATGGCAGCAGCCGCTTTTCGCGGCACGGTCAGACGATCTTCCACTACATGGGAACCTCGACCTTCTCCGAGTACACCGTGTTGCCGGAGATTTCGCTGGCGAAGATCGCCCGCGATGCTCCGCTGGAAAAGGTCTGCCTGCTCGGCTGCGGCGTCACCACCGGCATCGGCGCGGTGCGCAACACCGCCAAGGTCGAGCCGGGAGCGACAGTGGCCGTCTTCGGCCTCGGCGGCATCGGTCTGGCAGTGGTCATCGGCGCCGTGATGGCCGGTGCCGCGCGCATCATCGCCATCGACACCAACCCGGCCAAGTTTCCCATCGCGCGCCAGCTTGGCGCCACCGATTGCATCGATCCGGCCGATCACGCGCGGCCGATCCAGGAAGTGATCGTCGAACTGAGCGACGGCGGTGTCGATTACTCGTTCGAATGCATCGGCAACGTCTCGGTCATGCGCGCCGCCCTCGAGTGCTGTCACAAGGGTTGGGGCGAGTCGGTGATCATCGGTGTCGCGGGTGCCGGCGAGGAGATCTCGACGCGGCCCTTCCAGCTGGTGACCGGACGCGTCTGGCGGGGCTCGGCCTTCGGTGGGGTGCGCGGCCGTTCGGAGCTGCCGGCTTACGTCGAGCGCGCGCAGCGGGGCGAAATTCCGCTCGACACCTTCATCACCCATACCATGGGGCTGGCCGACATCAACCGGGCCTTCGAGCTGATGGCCGCCGGCCAGAGCATCCGTTCGGTGATCCTGTTCTGAGCCGCCCACCGCGGCAGCCGGCGATCAGCGCAGGGGCTCCCAGGTGGCGAAGCTCGCTGCCTGCCCGACGCTCGTCGCCGCTTCGCTGACGAGATTCCAGACCGTCGCGCCGCAGATGCGGAAGCGCTCGCCGCTCGCCGCGATGCGAACGCCGCCGTAATCGTCGATGAACCCTTCGCGGGCAACGCGATCGAGCAGTCGCTGCCGTTCCTCGCGCGCCAGCGGTTCGGCCGAAAGTCGTGACGGCAGACGGACGATCTCCCGCCACGACATCGCGAACAGTTCCTGCGCGGCGAGGTTGGCGTAGAAGAAGATCGGATCGGCTGCCGCATCGTGCGCCAGGACGATGAATGGCGCGCCGTAGAGCCGCCGCCCGAGATCGTCCGCTGCGTCGTCGGGCAGGAGGTCGCGGTGCAACAGCCGCGAATGGCTGGCGACGATGAGGCGTGCGCTTGCCGCCTGGAAGCCGTTGCCGGCGTCCGGCTCGCTGCGGTCGAAGGGGGCAGCCGTCATCGCCGCGCTGTCGTTCGCCGGCAATTCACCACCTCTCAGCCCGTCGTCGCCGCGGGCGCGACGTCCGCGGGCGGCAGCGCCGCCAGGGCCTGCGCCGCCGCGGCATGCAGATCGCTGCGCGCCTGCTCGGTGGCGTCGCCGGTCAGGTCGGCGAGCCACTGGTAGCGGGCCACTCCGCGCGGCCGCTTGGCGAGTGCGATGTCGCGCGCCGCCAGCGCACGGATCAGCTCGAGGTAGTCGAGCGGACACTCGCTCGCCAGTTCGGCGTTGCTCGCCGCCGTGCAGGAGACGGCATCCGGCAGCGCCCTTCCCGCCGCCGCCTGCTCGGCGACGACTTCGGCCGTGCTCGCCGCAGCCGCGCGCAGTTGCGCGAGACCGCTCATCAGCTCGCCCTGCAGTTCGTATTGCCAGTACCTGTCGATGTCGTGAATCTCGTAGCCGTGGCCGAGGTTGACCAGCAGCAGGTGTGCTCCATCGGCGCCGGGTTCGCCGCGCGCGCCGAAGTCGCCAGCTTGGCCTGCAGCACCGCCGCTGGCGCCGAGAACGGGCGTCGTCAGCAATGGCGTGCCGTGGCGGAGGACGATGCGGCCGCCGTTGCCGCCGTCGCCCGGTCGCCCGGGCAGGCCACCGCGGCCGCCCTGGCCGAGCGTGCCGAAACGCAGCCATGCCTGCGCGTGGCCGCCATAGCGGGCGCGCTGGTAGCTGTCGAGACCCGGCATCAGCATGCGTACGATACCCGCGACAGCGCCCGGTGGAACGGGCATGTCGCCGGCGAGCGGGCAGGCGTCGCGTCGGGCATGCTGGCCGTTCACGTGCGCGAAACCGTCGCCGCCGCGCTGGCTGCGCCCGCCCGCGCTGCCGTTGGCGAGCAGCGCCGCCGTCCCCACGACCTCGTGCGCGCAGATCCGGATCAGGCCCCCGTCGTTGCCGCGCGGTCCGCCGGCACCCTGGCGACCGTCGAGGTGTTGCGCCGTGCCGTCGAGGCCGGGGTCGCGGGCCGCGGCGTCGAAGCCGGAGGTCGCCGCGCCGGAGACGTCGATGGCGCTGGCCGGCGCGAACTCGATCCGCCGCGCGAGGATCTCGACCGTTGCCCCGGGCAGCAGGCAGTGCCCGACGACGCGCACCGTGTCGGCACGGACGACGAGGTGCCGCGCGCGCCCGGTCGAAGCGCCGGCGAGCAGCACGGCGTCGAGGACGACGGCCGGCAGCAGGACCTGCACTGCCGGCCGCGCGGCCGCGGCTTGCGCGTTGCCGCTCATGGCGTCGTCCCGGCGCTGGCGTCGCTGGCATCGATGCCGGCCGCGGTACCCCTGAACTCGAGGCCGATCTCCTCGATGTCAGCCAGATCGAGGTCCCGATTGAGGTCGGCCGGGATGTGGATGCGCCAGGTGGTGAAGGGCGTCGGCTCGAAGCGCGACTTGTCGGCGTCGTCGCCGTGCAGCGTGATGTGCACGCTGCGGCCCTGATGATCCCGTGCTTCAGCGTGCGCGCGGGGTGGCAGCAGGTTGTATTGGAAGGTACTGCTGAACGGGGCGGCGGCGAACTCGATCGGCCCGGCGGACGTGCGGTCGCGGTAAATGCCGGGCGTCGAGACGAGGATCGTGATGTTGCGATGGTACGGCTTGCTGCACACCAGCCAGACGTGAACCTCGGAAATGCGGATCCGCTCGACGCGCGGATAGTTGTTGAGCGAGATCGTCCACGACAGCGTACGTTCCGTCCTGAGTTCGTCGAGCGCGTGTCGTTCCCAGATGCGGTAGGCTGCCGGAGTCCAGGTCGAGGTGCGCTGCGCACCCTCGAGGAAGCGCGTCAGTTCCTCCTCGGCGTTGGCCAGCAGCGCGTACAGCGTCGCACCACTGTCCGTCAGCGACGGGGCGAAGCCCGGCTCGCGCAGCGTGCAATAGCGGTAGGCATCGCGCATGTTGCCGATGGCGCGGACGAGCTGCAGCTTCAGCTGGTCCTGGATGCGCTCGTGGAACATCAGCGTCGCGCGATCGATTTCGGCGCGCTGGCCGAGCGCCTTGCGTCTGGCCTCGACGGCTGCCGCGTCGCTCGTGTCGCGCTGCTGTTCCCACTCGCGCTGCAGGCGCACCTGCATGCAGCGTGCCTGATGGACGCCGGTGTTGACGGCTTCTTCGGAGAGGATGAGGAAGACCTCGATTGCCGCGAGCAGTTCGCTCGCGCCGCCGATGTCCATCTTCAGCGCGTCGTCGAAGGCGGCGCGGACCTCGACGCGCAGCGCTTGCCAATCGGCCACGCTCACCGGCTCGAGCCCGGACGCCGGGTCGCTCCAGCTCGCCAGACTGCTGGCCTGGGTGACGGCCTGGCGGCCGGCGATGTTCTTCGCGACGGCCTCGTACACCTTCTGTGCGGTCATCATCAGCTCGAGGGTGGCGCGCACCGCCTTCACCAGATCCCAGATCCGGTTCAGGATCTGCAGCAGCCGGCTCAGTTGTTGGGCCGCAGTGGCCGCTCCCTGCACACCCTGGGCGGCAGCGGTGGGGCCGCTCGCGCTGCCGAAGAGCGTCGCCACGACGCCGACGACGACGGCCAGGACGGCAGCGCCGATGCCCACCCCGGCCTCCAGCTTGAGTTGCCGGGTCTTCTCGTCGCAGCCGTCCTGGAACGTCTTCCGCGCCTGCTCGAGCTTGCCTTTCTGCGCCTCGAGCTTCCTGCGGCTGGCAGCGCAGGCCGCCGCCGCCGCCGCCTCATCCTTGCGCGCCTCCTGCAGGAGGCTCTGCGACAGGGCTGCACAGTTGCGATAGTGGCCGAGGACGACCTCCGCATCGCCATTGCGCAGCCCGATGTCGGCGACGGCGTCGAACAGGTGGGTGCACTCCTCGTCGATGGCGCGCAGTGCGTTCGCCGTCTTCTCGGCGAGATGGCTGTAACGCTCGAGGCGCAGGCTCGGGACGACGTGCAGCTGTGGCCGCAGCGAGCGCAGGCGCGCGAGGAGCAGGGCGCTCTCCAGTGCCAGCCGCACATCGCCGGCGACGTGTGTCTGCGAGCGGTTGACCCAGCTCGCCATGCACGCCGGCAGCTCGGCAATCTGCGCCGCAGCGCCGGCGCCGCAACTGCAGAGACGCATCGCGGTCAGCAGCTGCAGTTCGCCGAGCAGGCGGTCCCCCGGCGGTACCTCGTCGGTCGCTTCGAGGGTGATCAGCGCGTCACCGGTGGCGTCGCGCGCGCACTTCAGGTGGACTCGCCGGGACATCTCGTCAGGCGGCAGTTGCGGCGCGAAACCGAGGAAACTGATCCAGGGCGCGGCGGAATCATCGAGCAGCAGTTCGTCGCAGACGATCTCGAGCACGCAGTCGCCGCCATCCGCCGCCGGATCCACCTGCAGCAGGCCGCCGCTGCCCACCTCGATGCGGCGGACGTGGATGCGCACGGCCTGTGCGCTGAAACCGACGGCGGCGCCGATGCGCAGGACGTCGGCGTCGATCTCGATGGCGTCAGCGTCGACGTCGCGGCGGCGCAGTGCCGCCGCGACCTCGGCCAGATCGACGAAGAGGTCGCGAACCCTGGCCGGGCGCCCGGCGAGGAACTGCTGGTCGACCGACCACGCCGGTGCCGCCTGCGTGCCGGCAAAGGAACGGGTCGGCGGGAAGATCTCGGGCCAGCACGGAAACGCGCTCATCATTCTCGACGACTGGCAAGCCAACGATGGCAACGGGAGTATATGAGGGGCGGGCGAGGGGCGTCAATCGTCGCCGGGGAGGTGGCCGGTGTGGCGCGCGGTGCGGCCCGGTGGCGGCCGAGGACAAGGTCCGGGCGGATCGTCAGGCGCACTCGGCGCATCATCGCTGCGCTGTCGCGGCTTGCGTCAGGCGGCGACGACGACCCGGTTGCGTCCGCTGCGCTTGGCTTCGTAGAGCGCGGCATCCGCCGCCTCGATCAGCGCCTGGCTGTCCTTGAAGCCGCTCGAGAGGTTGGCGACGCCGACGCTGAGGGTGACGGGAATCGCCTGCTGCTCCCAGATGAAGGCGTACTTCTCGACCAGGCTGCGGATGCGTTCGGCAATCTGCGCCGCAGCACGGACGCTGGCATTCGGCAGGACGGCAGCAAACTCTTCACCGCCGTAGCGGAAGACCAGGTCCTCGACACGCGAGGCGCGCTTCAGCAGGTCGGCGAGCTGCCGCAGGACGGCATCGCCGGCAGCATGACCGTAGCCGTCGTTGATGCGCTTGAAGTGGTCGATGTCGAGCAGCAGGCAGGCCATCGGCAGCCCGTTGGAGTGGGCGAACGTCCACTCCGAGGCGAGGTAGTCGAGGCCGTGGCGGCGGTTCGGCAGCTGCGTCAGCGCGTCGGTCAGCGCGTCCCGCAGCAGGCGGCGGTGGGTGACGGCGAATTCGTCGGTCGAGCGCATGATGCCGCGCCGCTCACGCTGGATCTCTTCGCGCAGCAGCAGCATGCGCGTCGCCGTGTTGAGGCGGACGCGCAGCGTATGGATACCCACCGGTTTGACGAGGACGTCGTCGGCACCGGCGTCGATCGCTTCGAGGACGTGCGCTTCACTGCCCGGCGAGGCGAGCAGCAGTGCGTAGCTCTCCTTGCCCGCCGGCGTCTGGCGCAGGATGCGGCAGAATAGCGCCGGTTTCAGTCCGGGCATGGCCATGTCGGCAATGACGATCTGGGCTGGCTCGCGGAGGACCTGCTTGAGGTCGTCGATGTGGCTGTCGACGAGCACCGGCTGGTGGCCGAGGCTTTCGATCTGCTGCATCAGCGTCGGCAGTTCCGCCACCGGGATGCCGACCAGTTGCACGTGCAGGCGCGGCGCGCTGAGTCCGCCGTCCGGTTCCTGGGTGGCCGGGCTGACCCGTCGGCTGGGCGGGCTGGCCGCCAGGATCTCGGCGAAAGGGGGCATCTCGTGCGTGCGCACCTGCAGCATGGCGCCCCACTCGCGCCAGCGGCGGACCGTCCGGTCAGCCATGTCGTTCAGTGCGTCACCGCTGATGCCGAGTCGCGCAGCGCGCGTCAGCAGGCCGGGCAGCAGGCTCCAGCGCGCATCCTCTTCGGCCATGCAGACTTCGGCCAGCGCCCGCGCAAAGTGCAGCGAGTGGGTCAGCGTCTGCACCCGCGAGCCGTCGCGAAAGCCTGCGAGGTCCGGCTGTTCGTGATGGTAGGCGGCCTGGATCAGCAAGTCCGGTAGACCCCATTCGGCGAGCATCGTCGCGCCCAGTTGCTGGTGGTCCATCTCCAGGCAATCACGTTCCAGGGTCGCCAGGCTGGCGCCGCCTTCCTTCGCCTTGAGCAGAATGACGGCGTATTCTTCCGGGTAGAGCGAAGCCATCGCCAGCTCGCCGACGCGCGCCAGCAAACCGATGGTGAATAGCTCCTCGCTCGAAATCTGGGCAAACTGGGCGAGTTCCTGGCAGGCGATGGCGGTTGCCAGCGAGTGTCCCCAGAAGGCCCCGTAGTCGAAGGCCGAACACTGTCCGCTGCTGTGCGTATGCATCACCGACAGGCTGATCACCAGTTCGCGCACGCGGAACGCACCGAGGGCAACGATCGCCCGCTGCAGCGAGACGATCGGTCGCGTGCGGCCGAAGGCGGCGGCGTTGGCGAACTTCAGCAGGCGGCCGGCGATCGCCGGGTCGGACTGCACCAGTTGCACCAGATCGGAGACGCGAAAATCGTCACGCTGCAGCAGCTTGATGATCGAGAAGGCGACACCCTCGGGTGAAGGCAACTTGCCCGTTGCCTTCATCGAGTCATAGCGCTGTGGAGGAACGAAGTGGATCAAGCAGGCCTCAGGTCCGTGGTGTGCGCGCGATTATGCTACAAAACCGGGCGCACCGCCGGCAGCGGATCCCCTGTCCGCGTTGTCGCGTGCGGTCGCTGCCACGACGGCGATGGTCGCCAGCACGAGTGAGGCGTCACCAGGGCATAACGCCCGCACATGGCGCCAGTGTAGCTATACTTGCGCCGGTGCGCGAACTGCATGCCTGCAAAGAGGGGGTGAGAATGAGATCAGTAGTCGGCCGGGAGGCACTAAGCGGCGCCATCGGCGCCTTTCTGCTGCTGTCGGCGGACGCCGCTCTGGCGCAGGAATCGCCGCCGCTTGCGGCGGTCACAGCGGCTGAGCCTGCGGCCGCGGCGGCAGCGCCGGTACCGCGGCAGCCTTTCCGTCGCAGCATCGAGGATGCGGCCAACCTTGCCGGTGGGCTGGCAGTGAGGTTGGGCAGGGCGACCTATCGCGAAGGCGAGCCGGTGACGCTGAGCATCGACGTGCCGCGCGCCGGTCATCTGAACCTCGTCAGCGTCGGTCCGGACGATGTCGCGACGCTGATCTTTCCGAATCGGCAGCAGACCGACAACCGGGTGGCTGCAGGAAGCTTGCGCATCCCCGGCGAGCCGCCGCAGTCGCCGGAACTGATGGCGAAGCCTGCCGGGGTGACGCTGCTGGCCGCCTTTCTCAGTCAGGAGCCACTCGACCTGCAGCCCAGTGGCAGCGGGCCCGACGCACCGCCGGCGGACGACGCGTTCGCGCGCCTGCTGCCGGCAGCCCGTACGCAGCTCGAGAAGCTGGCGGCGCGGAGCTTCACGGGCCTGCCGCGGACGGCGCCGCTGCAGGGCGGAGTCACCTATCTGCTGGTGTGCGCGCCCGCTGGCACCTGCGACGCCGCGAGCCTGGCGCCGGCGACCGGTTCGCCGTCGCCCGCCGAGCGGCTGACGCCGGGTCTGCTGCTCGAAGGCGAGACCGACCTGGCGTTGCCCAAGGGGGCCTGGCTGCGCCGAATTCCGGAGAAGGGCCAGCGGCTGACGCGGCTGTCGGAAGGTTTCGTGCCGCGCCTCTATACCAATGCCGACAACCATTGCAGCATCGGCTACGGGCACGTGGTGCGGCAGGAGGCGTGCTCGGGCGCCGAGCCAGCGGCGCTGCGCCGCGGCATCAGCGAGGCGCAGGCGGAGGCGATGTTGGCCGAAAGCCTGCGGCGCGCGCAGCGGGCGGTGATGAGCCTGGTGAAGACCCCGCTCAGCGACGGGCAGTACGCCGCGCTCTGCGACTTCACCTACAACGTGGGCGCGACGAAGCTGCAGAACTCGACGCTGCTGCAGCTGATCAATGCCGGCGAGCATGAGCGCGTCCCTGCCGAACTGCGGCGCTGGACTGTCGTCGGCGGCAAGGAGCAGCGCGGCCTGAAGCTGCGCCGCGAGCGCCAGATCGGGCTCTACTTCGAGGGCCAGCCGGTTCCCAGGACGCCGCCGGGCGGCGAGCCGGCGACGCCGATCGATATCCGGGTTGGCGGCTAGACGGCCGGGCAGGAGCGTGGCAGCGGTCGTTTCTTGATCGGCAGCAAAGCCGCGGGCAGCGCGCGCTGCTTAAGATGCGTGGCATGAACAAGTACAGCGCCAGCCGGCAATGAGTCTGCTCGCCTCCTGGCTGCGTGCGGGTGCCTGCGAACGACCGCACGCCTGCGCCCTGCGCGCGGCGACTGGCGAATGGACATACCGCGAGCTGCTGGTTGTGGCCGAACGGGGCGCCGCCTGCCTGCGCAGCGCTGACGTCGCTGCCGGCGGGATCGTCGGCTGTGCGGCCGGTGCGCTCGACCTGGCGCTGGCTGCCGTGGCCTGTTCGGCTGCGGGGACGGCGCTGTTGCCACTCGATCCGCTGACCGCCGCTGCCGCTTGGCCACGCCTGCAGGAGCTGGCCGGCGGGCGATTGCACTGCCTGCGCACACGCTCCGGCGACTGGCGGCTGGATCGGGGCCCGCCGGCGCCCACCGTCGACCCCGACGACCTGGCTCTGGTCATCGCCAGCAGCGGCAGTGAAGGCGAGCCGAAGGCGGTGATGCTGACCAATGGCAATCTCGCCGCCGCGGTCGCCGCGTCGCAGCAGCGCCTGCCGCTGGCGGCCGGTGACACCTGGCTCGGCTGCCTGCCGCTGCACCACGTCGGCGGCATCTCGCTGCTCTTCCGCTGTCTGCGTGCCGGCGCCACGCTGCTGCTGCACGGCAGCTTCTCGGCGCCGGAAATCTGGCGTGACCTCAATGAACAGGCGGTCAGCCACATCTCGCTGGTGCCGGTGATGCTGGCGCGTCTGCTCGACGTGGCCGGCGGCCGACCGCCCCCGGCCAGCCTGCGACATGCGCTCATCGGTGGCGGCGCGCTGTCGCGGCCACTCTGCGAGCGGGCGCTGGCGACTGGCTGGCCGATCCGTCCGAGCTGGGGTCTCAGCGAGAGCGCGGCGCAGGCGGCGACGCTGCTCAGCCCGGCGGAGGAATGGCGGCCCGGACTGGTCGGCGAGCCGCTGCCCGGGCTCGCCGCACGCATCGCCGCCGACGGCCGCATCTGCCTGCGCGGCGCGCAGGTGATGGCGGGTTACCTCAATCCGGAACGGCGCCCGGGCCTCGGTCTGGTCGACGGCTGGCTGATCACCGGCGACCTCGGCGACATCGATGGCGCTGGCCGCCTCAGCATCCGCGGCCGTGCCGACGATCTTCTGGTCAGCGGTGGCGTCAATGTCCACCCGGCCGAGGTCGAGGATTGCCTGGCCGCGTGTCCTGGGGTGCGTGACGTGGCGGTGACGGCGACCGCCGACGCGGAATGGGGCGATTCGCTGCTGGCGCTGGTGGTCGGACAGGCCGACGTCGAACTGCTGCGTGACTGGTCGCGGCGACATCTGCCGGCCGGCAGGAGGCCACGGCGATTCCGCTGCGTCGAATACCTGCCGCGCAACGGCATGGGCAAGCTCGAACGGGCCGTCCTGCGTCGCCTGGCCGCGGAGGATGCGTGACGCCACGCCAGTTGCTCGACGCGACGCAGATCGCCTTCCTCGGTCGCCGCCTGCGTGCCCTGCTGGACGGCGCACGCGGCAACGACCTGCTGAGCATCAGCCTGGACCTCGGTGGTGGCGACGACGACTGGCTCGGGGTCGAGGACGGCGCCTGGCCCGGCGTCGACCTGACGCGGCCGGCCTGCCACTGGTGGGCTGCGCCGGCCACCTCGGGCGGCCGCGAGTACCGCCTGGCAATCGGCCGCGCGATCGACTTCCAGAGTGCCGGCGCGGCGCGCTTCTCCGCCCTGCAGGCCGCCTTCGCCGGGCTGCGGGCGGTCTGGCGGCACGACGACGCGCAGCGGAGCGGCCGCAGCCCGCTGGCGCATCTCGGTTTCGCCTTCGCCGACGAGAGCGCTGACGGCTGGCCGAACGCGCAACTGGTGGTGCCGGCGGTCCTTCTGCAGAGCGCTGGCGGGCGGCGCACGGCAACCTTCAGTTGCGTTGCCGCCGCTGGCGAGACGGCCCTGGCGGGCTGGCTCGACGGATTGCGGGGCAACGCGTGGCAGCCGCGTCGGTCACCGGCGCCGCCACTGCCGGAGACGGTCGGACCGCTCGCCGGGCAGGCGTTCATGGCGCGTGTCGCCGCCGCGCTGCAGGCGATCCATGGTGGGCAGCTGGACAAGCTCGTGCTGGCGCGCAGCCAGCGCTGCACCACCGATTGCGCGATCGATGTGGCGACGTTGCTCGCGACGCTGCGCGACCGGCATCCCGGGTGCACCATCTATGGTGTCGCCCGTGGCGGCGAGGCTTTCGTCGGCGCCACTCCCGAGCGCCTGCTGGCCCTGCGGCAGGGCACGGTGCAGGTCGATGCGCTGGCGGGCAGCGCCTGGCGGGCGGGCGGTCGCGGCTGGGCCGCGTCGCCATCCTTGCACGATGCCAAGAACCGGCGCGAGCAGCAGTTCGTCGTCGACGCCGTGCGCGCTGCGCTGTCGCCCTTCTGCAGCACCCTGGCGGCGCCGCAGGCGGCAGAGGTGCTGCAGTCCGGCGCACTGCAGCATCTGCGGACGACGGTGCACGGCTGCCTGCAGCCGGGAGTGGCTTTCTTCGAGCTGCTCGCTGCCCTGCATCCGACGCCGGCCGTCGGCGGTTGGCCGGTCGCCACCGCCAGCCGCTGGCTGCAGTCGCACGGCGAGCGGCGCGGCGCCTGGTACAGCGGCGGCATCGGCTGGCTGGATCGCGCCGGTGACGGCGACAGCGTCGTCGCACTGCGCTGCGCGCGGATCAACGGCCGGCAGGCCGAGCTCTTTGCCGGCGCCGGCATCGTTGCCGGTTCCGATCCGGCGCAGGAGTTGGCCGAAACCGAGGTCAAGCTGGCGGTGATCGCCGACGCGCTGCGGCACGCTCGCCGCCGCCGGCCGCTTGCCGAACGGGCGGCGAGCGCATGACGAAGCAGCCGCAGCATGGCGTGCTCAACCTGCGCTACGCGCAGGCGCTGGTCGCTGGCCTGTGCGCGGCCGGTCTGCGCGACCTCGTTCTCTCGCCCGGTTCGCGCTCGAGCCCGCTGGCGCTGGCCTTCCTGCGGCAGCCGGCGATCAGCAGCCAGGTCGTGGTGGACGAACGCAGCGCCGCCTTCCTCGCGCTCGGGATGGCCAAGGCCGCTCGGCGGCCGGTGGCGCTGCTTGCGACCTCGGGTTCGGCAGTGGCCAACTGGTTGCCGGCGGTCGTCGAGGCCGATCTCGCCGCGGTCCCGCTGCTGCTGCTGTCTGCCGACCGGCCGCCGGAACTCGTCGGCTGGGGCGCCAGCCAGACGATCGATCAGCAGCGGCTGTTCGGCGCCCACTTGCGCGCCTGTCATTCGCCCGGGCCGCCGGCTCCCGACTTCGCCGTCGACTACCTGCACAGTCTCGCGAGGCGCGTGCTGGCTGAATGCTGCTCGCCTTTGCCCGGCCCCGTGCAGCTCAATCTCGCTTTTCGTGAGCCGCTGCTGCCGGTCGGTGCACTGCCCGCCGGCGACAGCGGCGGCGGCCAGGCCGTCGTGCCGGTCGGCCGGCCAAGGCTGCTGCCGGACCGGCAACTGGTGGCGGAGTGCGGGGCGGCGATCAGCGGTCGCCCTGGGGTCATCGTCTGTGGCGGCGACGACTACCCGCCAGGTTTCGCCGCAGCCGTCAGCGCGCTGGCGCGGCAGCTCGACTGTCCGTTGCTCGCCGAACCGCTGTCCAACCTGCGTTTCGGCGGCCACGATCGCAGCCGAATCTGCGTCCACTACGACGCCTTCCTGCGCCCACCATCGGCACTCGCCGCCAGGCGACCCGAATGGCTGCTGCGCTGCGGCAGCTTTCCCGTCACGCGGACGCTGCAGGACTGGCTGCACGCCAACAGGACGGCACGGCACATCGTCCTTGGCGCCGACAGCCGCTGGCGCGACCCGCTGCACTGCGCGGCCGCAGTGATCCAGGGCGATCCACTGGCGGTCTGCAACGACTGGCAGGCGATGCCGCTGCAGGCGGCGCCGCCCGGTTGGCGCGACGCATTCGCGCACGCCGAGACGCAGCTTGCCGCGCTCGCTGCCGCCTGGCGCTCGCGGGAAGATTTCGAGGGTGCGTTGATTCCGGCGCTGCTCGATGAGTTGCCCACCGGTCATCGCGTCTTCTGCGGCAGTTCGCTGCCGATCCGCGATCTCGACGCGTTTTCGGGCAGTGGCGAACGAGCGCTGCGGTTCTTCGGCAATCGCGGCGTCAGCGGCATCGACGGCAACCTGTCCACCGCTCTTGGCGTCGCCAGCACGGGCCCGTGCGTCGCGCTGCTCGGCGATCTGACGCTGCAGCACGACCTGACGGCGCTGGCCGCCGCCGGCGGCCGCGACATCGTCGTCGTCGTCATCAACAATGGTGGCGGCGGCATCTTCGAGTACCTGCCGGTGGCGACGCTGCCCGAATTCGAGCGCGCCTGGCTGACGCCGCAAGCGGTCGATCTCGTCGCCGCAGCGGCTGCCTTCGGTGTTGCCGGGGAGCGTTGCGCGTCGCTCGGCGGGTTCACCACCGCGCTGCGGCGCGCGCTGCAGCGCGGTGGTCCGACGCTGCTGGAAGTGCCGATCGATCGCCGGCGCAGCGTCGCGCAGCATCGGGCTTTCTGGCAGGCGGCGGCGGACGTTGCCGGCAGTCGAACAGGCGACCGGCAAGCCCGCTAAGGGAGCCACACCGGTACACCTTCTGCCCCCACCCGCGCGCTGCCGCCGGTGTCCCCAGTCCGGCCAGCAGCGAGGCCGGTGTGCCGGGTTGGGGGGGTGTTGCCGACGAAGGTCTGTGGGTGCCGGACAAAGCCAATGCCGTCGAGCACCAAAGCCTGGTCCAACGTACAGTCGCTGCGCCTCTCCTTCGTACGCCCTCGCCTGGCCTTGCCATCCTCCTTCGCTTTGCCTTCTCGATCGGTGTCGAACCGGTCGCAGCACGTGGCCGTCTCTTGCAGATCAAGGAGCATTCGCGCCCTGCCGAACCAACATAGCTCGATCACCTGCCGATGCTTCATCAACTCGCAGCCAGGCTCGAGTCCTGAGTCCTCACACCCGCCTTCAGTCCGGTCACCAGCCGTCTGGCCGTAGTCAATCCCGTCTGCGACTTTTTCCGTTACGGGTTCACGGAGACGCCGTCGTGACCCGACGGCAGCCTTGCCATCGCCTCTTCGCGCGCAGAAGTGCCCGCCCAGCGCCATGCGCAGCCCTCCATGTTTGGGCGGATCGAGTGGGGCATCTCGCAAGACAGCACGAAGAAGTCTGAACACCTCTTGATGCAGCGCAACAGGAAGCCCGTTTCCCGGGCGTACATTACCTTCCCGGAGTGGCCCGCCGAAGAGACAGCGTTGAAGACCTTGCGCGGGCGCTTCGACCGCCCGGACCGACCGTACCGAATGAAAGGGACACAGCTCACGATGACCTCGGCGTCGCGCGTGCTCCACCCGGAGCCGCGCCGCAGTGCGCATGGCGAGGGAGCGGGAGGCCTCGGCGTTACAACTCTGACGCTCGCTTCCCGGCCAGCGCGAGTCGGCGGACATGTCACCATTCCCACCCTGTCCAGCCCCTACGAGCCTGGCTCCAGCCCTGGATTCGACGCACACCAACTGGCGCAAGCTTCGCCTTTGGCGGGATCTGAACCGGGACGACATCAGCCAGGCGAACGAACTCCTCACCCTCTCCAGCCGGAACATCGCCGCCCTCAACGTCGCCACGACAGAACACAGGCAGAGGTTGGCCAACCGCAACCCGATCGCCCACCTCGGACGGCTACGTCAGGACCGGCGGCACGCAGGGCACCCTCGGCGAAGTCACCGGCCGCACGGGCGACATCAACCTCGCCGACAAACCCTTCTGCAGGCAGTTCACCGACGGCATCCCGCTTGCCGAAGCCGTCCGGGCCCAGACGCTGCAAAGCCTCGACACCTTCATCAATCAATCACTGGTCCGTCACCTGCGACTTCGTCACCGCCGCGCAGGCGGCGCAGGGCCATGGCTACGCCCTCAAGTAGCTCCCTGCCGGCACGAATACCACCGACGCGCTCGCCGGCTACGGCATGAACGGCACCGACCCTGACACGCTCCCGGAAGCCGAACGCAACCGCCTCGCCGGCGCCCGCCAGCAAATCGACACCCTGACAAAACGACGACGAATCAACTCCCAAAATTTCCTGCACTTGAAGGATAAACGCATCATGCCGAAACACAACGCCTACGCAGGCGCAGCCTTCGACAACAAACCGCCTGAAATCCAAGCGGCGAACAAGCGGTTCAACCGATATCTGATCATCACCTCGGTGGGCATGATCCTGTATGGACTCATGTTGCCGAAAGGCTGGGAAACTCTGTTCGGCCCATTGGCTTTCCCCATTGCGTGGGCAGCGCAGCTCGCTCCCGCCACGGTTAAAGTCACTGCCCTTTCACCAATTCCAGAGCTAGTGAAAGGTTTCTATGGCCTCTCCTCGTGGGTGTCGGTGTTTTTCGCAGTCCTGCTCGCATCCAAAGATCCGATGGGTGCAAGAGTTCGCTTCGCGTTCTCGCGCCCCGGCTGGTCCTTTCTCAGGACCTTCTGCTTCCTCTACCTCTTTGCGCTGCCCTTCTTGCTCGTGGGGTTGTGGGTCATCTTTTTTCTGCCGATTGCCATTCACATGACCGGTGGCCCCACGTGGGGCATGAAGCTGTTTGTGAGCATGATCAGCGACCGGCTCTCGATGGCGTTCTTTGGCGGTGTTGCCACTGCAACTATTGGCATGGCCATTTTTGCCTTGATGGTTTTTCTTCTTGGCCCGATTTCCCTATTGATGAACAAGGAATAATTCATGGAAATGACACTGAAGGAATTCACCACAACCGTTACCAGTCAGGCCAATGCCTTTGCCAGTGCGTGGAGTGCTGCGGGCGAGAAATTTGCAGCGCAGGTGGCAGCCGAGGGAGGTAGTGCCGTACTCACGGCACAACGCCAGACGGAACTGCTCGCACAGTCGATGGGGCAGGAGTTCAGCAATTTGGCGGCTTCGTCCGAGCGTTGGGCGGCGGCTGCGACGGCGCAAGGCAACGCAGGCATTGCGGAGATCATGAATCGCTACGCCCAACAGTACGCAACGAAAGCCAATGCGCTGCTCGATCCCGTGCTGACGGCCGAGGCGCGCGTTGGTGCGCTGGCAGCGGAGGCTAAGATGGGTGTGGAGGCAGCACAATCGGCCTTTGGTGGTGCCTTTGGGCGGGCTATCGGCCCGGCATACGATGCTTATCAGATGGCCGACGGCGCCTTGACTTGGGCCGAAACGGGCAACAGCGATTCGTTCGGGCAGGCGGCGATGGGTGTCGCCTTGTCAGCGCTTGGCGGTATTGCTCTTGGGGGACTTTTGGCTTTTGCAGGGCTTCCTGCTCTCGGTGTCGCTGCCTTTGCTGCACTAGGCGCCGGCCTCGGCTCCCTCATGGGACCGGGCGCCTACGATGCATTCAATCAATGGGCGAGTGAGCAGGGTGATTTCTGGACTTGGCTATTCAACAAAGCCGGGCAGATGAACAGTGCGTTGAATACTCTCTTCCAGTCCGCCGTCATCTTTACCCGACCGGGCGACCCGCTGACCCTCGACCTTGACGGTGACGGTCTGGAAACCGTCGGC
>ERZ761602.2520-NODE-2520-length-28356-cov-9.202714_pt1 | contig 28356 bp, 30 predicted proteins | sample MGYA00512165_ERZ761602 | MGnify/ENA primary metagenome ERZ761602 (study PRJEB28899, sample SAMN02445085) | bioreactor sludge metagenome | biome: EBPR sludge; isolation source: Thorneside wastewater treatment plant | place: Australia: Brisbane, Thorneside...
AGCAGCTGGGCGCGCAAGCCTTGTCGATCGCCAACTCGGCGCCGTCGATCGTGCTCTCGTTCTTCCGCTAAGCGGATGACCGATACGGCGGGGGGTCTTCGGACCCCCCGCCAAACGGCCATGCATCATGGACCGAATAACCCTCACCCCTTCAGCGCTTGAACACCAGGCGCGAGCGCCGCAACCGGACGCGGCGCCGTTCGCGCGTGAGTTGGACAAACAAACCGCTGACCCAACGCCGGCTATCGAGCCGTCCGCCAAGAGCCTGCAAGTTCAGCTCGACAAGGACGCCGGGCGATTTGTCCAGACATTGACAGACGCAAGCACGCACGAGACGTTGCGCAAATATCCAAGCGAAGCGCAGCTGGCGTATTCGCGCGCCGTCATGGCCTACATGCGCGCGCTGACGCAGCCGTAACGAGCACGGTAAACAAAGCGTAAAAATATTCGTTACGGAAGCGCTACCGTTAACCTTCTGTTAACGAATCTATCGTTCTTTCGCGCCTGCGGTGAAGAGCGCCGCGCGCCATGGCTTGGCGCGCGAACCCGAAGGAGCGGCGTCCATGGTTTCCAGCATCGTCCCCGGTTCAAACGGCGCGGCGGCCTTGAGCCAAGATGCGCGCCAAGTTCGGCATGCGCCGTCATCGACGCGGCGGGACGACGTTCAAACAGCCGATCGGGTTGAATTATCGGGCGTCCGAGACAGTGTGCGCGACGGGCTGATGCAGATTCACCACGCGTTGGCGATTGGGCACGACGCACAATCCACGTTGGTCAAGGCGCAAGGGCTGGCCCGCAGCGGCGGCGCGCAAGCGCAGGATCAGCTCGCGGAACTACTCAGCGCATTCGCGGCGCGGCTCGACGCTGCGATCGCCGATGGTGCGCGGCTTCCGGCTGGCGAGGACATCGCCGTGCAGGCGGAGGCGGGCGCTTCGCCAGTGATCGTGTCGGGCGTGGATCTGCGCCCCGGCGGAGCGGCGTTCTCAATCGACGCCGACGCAAAGGCGGATGACCCCGCTTTCGAGGCGGGCGTGCAGCGCTCGCTTGAAGCGCTACAAGACGCGATGAGCCGCCTGTTGGATAGCGCGCGCGCTCTCGAAGCGCATCAGGGGTTCGTTAACACGGCGGGCGCGGCTTCAGTGCGCCATGATTTGGATGCGGACGGCGCACGTTTGTTGGCGCTGCAGGTGCGTCAGGGGCTGGAAAAGACATCAGCCGCCGCCATCGCGAATGTCGAGCCGCAGGCCGTGCTCTCACTGTTCAGGGCGTAGAGCGCGTTAGGAAAAGTGTGAGCGGTTTTCCATCCGACCGCGCGGAAATCCAAAACTAAAGCGGGCGCCAACTGCTCGTAGGGCCGCCGCCTAGCTCGACCAGCTCGCTGGCGTAACTGTCGTCGTTCTCGTCGCGCCAGGAATGCCAAGCTTGGAGCGCGCCCTGCGTTAGCTTGCCGAGGACGACGAGCACAAGTCCGGCGAGCGCCAAGGCGGCTACGATAAGGGCGGACATCAAATCCTGGTTCATGGTCAGCTCGCCGCTGGCGGCCTGCAATAGGCGGCCGTCGCGAGGCAGGCGTTTCGCCGCCGCCGCGGCGCGGTCGCCCGCAGCTTGCGCGAGGAGGCGCAGGCGCGGCAAGTCGCGCAGAGAGCGGCCGTGGGTGATCAGCGCCGCCGCGCCGCGGCGCGAGGTGGCTTCGCTCATCGCTCCGATCTCATCGAGCAAAGTGCGTACGCGGCCGGCTTCGGCTGCGACGATCGACGCTTGAAACGCCGCCCGCAGATCCGCGTCTTCCACCGAGGCGCGCTCGCGATAAGCGTCAAGCGGCATGCTGGCCGACAGCATATTGATGACTTCGGCGCCAAAATCCTGCGGGTAGTCCTCGCGGCGACTGGCGTCGAGCAGGGCGGCCGCCCCCCGTTGCATGCGCGGCGAGAGATCGCCTCCCAATCCGATGGCGTAGCCCGTCAACAAAAACTGCAGCGCGTCGTTCTCCGGCGCGTCGAGCGTGGCGCGCGCCAAGAGATCGAAGTCCTGGACGTCCCCGATCGCGGCGTCCGATTGCGGCGCCTGACGGTCGCGCGCGATCAGGTCTTGGTAACGCTGCCGCGTCCCAGGATTGAGGAACTGCATCGCCGCGACTTCAAGCTCGCGGTCGGTCGCGTCGCGGGCGCCGTTGAGCACGTTCGCCGAGCGGCGCGGAAGCATGCCGCCGCCTGAAAGCAGGAACCCGCGCGCGGCGTCGGCGTCGTTAGCCTGAATCTCGAGCGCAACGAGATCGTCCCATTGGTTCTGACGGTCGAAGTCCAGCTGGATCAGCTGCCCGTTCAGGCGCGCAACCCGCGTTGCGATCGCGCGCGCGCCGGACTCCGAATATTCGTAAGCATACAATTGGTCGCGTGCGATCACGACAAGCGCCGTCGCCGCGGCGATCGGCAACAGAAACAGGCACAGGTTGAACGCCATGCCGCTGAGAATCCCTTGGGAGCGGCGCGCGCCGCCCCGACGCGCGCGCATCGGCCGCCACGCCGGAGAAATCGGTGTATGTTTCATGCCGCGCTCATCAGCGGCGCTACAAAAGCGATCCAAAAGGCGTGGGGCAAGATGAATTACAGGAAAGGCGAGTTAGTCGCTGAAAAAGAGGCATTCTAACCAAGTTTAGGCGCTTCGATCCAAAACCGTTGGAATTGGGCCCGCCGGCCCCGCCAGCGCGCCTTTTGCGCCATAGTTCGGGGTTCCGCTGCGTTGGCGGGCGGCTTCCTCCGCCATGGCCTGCACCAAACCCTCGGCCACCGCCTTCACCGCTCCAAGCGCGATTTCGTGAGCGGCGAGTGCGGTTTGCAGCCGTTCCGTGCTTTTTCTCAGTTTGATCATCGATGCCGGCGCTGCGCTCTCCACCAAGCTTGGGTCATGCTTGATGCGGGTGAGTTCAAGGCGATAGGCGTTCGCGAGCCGGTTGCGCTCGTCCGCTTCGGCGCCATCGAGCGGCGGCTGGCGAGCCTCGATGCGGCGCGTTTCTTCAGCAATGAGGAGGGCGAGCCGCTCCGTCACAAGCAGCATTTGATCGACACGCTCCTGCGCGTCGTTAGCGAGCAGCGCCATCGACATTCTCCTCGGTGGGGAGCGCCGCGCTCCCCTGCATGCGCAGCAGTTCACGGACAATGGCGTCGGCGATGCCGACGCCGCCGGACTTCGAGAGCGCCTCGGCGTATCGATCGATCAGCATTGGGCGGAAGGTTTCTTCGCCGATGCCGCCGCCGCCAAGTCCGTCCGTCTCGATGCCGTCGAACATGGGCCGCAGCATTTCCGCGAGGAACACCGACTCGAACTCTTCGGCGGTGCGGCGAATTTCGTCCGGCACGGCCGGCGTGGATGGCCGCGGCGTTGACACGAGCGGCAGCGGCGCGCCGGGGAGGGTGATGAAGCCGTCGCTCATCACATCACTTCAATGTCGGCCTGAATGGCGCCGGCCGCCTTGAGCGCCTGCAGGATGGAAATCATATCGCGCGGCGTGACGCCGAGCGCGTTGAGGCCGTTCACGAGTTGGCGGAGCGGAACGCCGCCGGGCACGACGACGAGGCCGCCGGGCTCTTCTTCGACATCGATGTTGGTTGACGGCGCGACGACGGTTTCGCCGCCTCGGCTGAATGGCTCGGGCTGGCTGACGAACGGATCTTCCGAGATGGAGATCGTAAGGTTGCCTTGCGCGATGGCGACGGTCGAGACCTTCACGTTTTCGCCCATCACCACAATGCCGGAGCTTTCATCGATCACGATCCGCGCGGGCGCATCGACATCGACCTCAAGCGCTTCGATGCGGCCCACCAACGAAACCATGTCGCCCGCGAATTCCGTTGGACGCCGCAAGACGACGGTTCCGGGATTGGCGGCGCGCGCCGCCTCCACGCCGACGGCGCCGTTGATGGCCGCGGCAATGCGATGCGCGGTCGTGAAGTCGGGATTGCGCAGCGCCAAACGCAGCTCGGATTGGGCGGCGATGTCGAACGGAATTTCGCGTTCCACCAGCGCGCCGGAGGCGATGCGGCCCGCCGTGGGCACGCCTCGCGACACCGACGATCCCGACTGGCCCGACGCCGAGAATCCGCCAATCGCCAGTGGCCCTTGCGCGACGGCGTACACTTGTTGGTCAGCGCCCATCAGCGGCGTCACCAACAATTGCCCCCCCGCCAGGCTGCGCGCGTCGCCGAGGGCTGAGACGGTGACGTCGATGCGCGAGCCTTGGCTTGAGAATGGCGGAAGATTGGCGGTCACCATCACGGCGGCGACATTGCGCGTGTTGAGGTTCCCGTTGGACGCGTTGACGCCCAGTCGTTCCAGCATGGATGCGAGACTTTGGCGGGTGAACGGTGAATTGCGCAGGCTATCGCCGGTGCCGGCCAAGCCGACAACAAGGCCGTACCCAACAAGTTGGTTTTCGCGCACGCCCTCGAAATCAGCGATGTCCTTGATGCGAGGGCCCGCCCACGCCGCGGGCGCGGCCACCGGCGCTACGGCGGCGGCAGTCGAAGCCAGCGCCAGGAGGGCGGCTCTGGCGATGCGAGAATGCGATCTCATGCCCAGGATAGGGCGTTGTTTCGGTTAACGAGGAGTTCAAGCCCGTTAAGCGACTGGAAATGGGCGCAGCGGAAGAGTCGGTTGCATGAAGATCGAAGGCAGCAGAGGCGTCTCGTCGGCGACAGGCGCCAAGCGCGCATCGCCTGGGGCGGCGTCGGGGTTCACGCCAGCGCTGGACGAAACGCACCAAGTGGCGGGCGCGGCCCCTGTACGGGAGGTGACGCCGCTGGACGCCTTGCTGGCCTTGCAGGGCGAGGATGGACCCGCGCAACGCCGAGCGCGCCAGCTGCGGCGTGGAAAGGATGCGCTGGACGCCCTGGATACGCTAGCGCGCGGGCTTGTGTTCGGGCGGGCGCCAATCGGGCTCAAGCACGAACTTGAAACGCTATGTGCGGCCTCCGAGCTGACCGCCGATGCGGGTCTCGATGCGGTGCTCAGAGAAATCGACATTCGTCTCGCGGTGGAGGCCGCGAAGTTGGAGCGGCTGGCGGCGCGCGCCTGAGAAAATCGTGGGAACGTCCTGAAACAAGACAATCTTTTGACACTCTGCGGCGCCGGTTTTGCGCGATGGACTGGCGAGAGCGCCGCCGCTATAAGGCGGCGCCGCGCGAGGGTGTAGGGAGAGCATCAATGGCCTCTGCCGTGACCAAGGACTATCGTCCGAGCGACGACGAGCCGTTCATGAACGAGCGACAGCTCGAGTACTTCCGCCAAAAGCTGTTGGCGTGGAAGGAAGATATCCTGGAAGAGTCCCGATCCACGATCGCGTCGCTTCAACAAGACACTGTCGCCGAGCCTGATCTGGCGGACCGCGCCACCAGCGAAACCGATCGGTCGCTTGAGCTGCGCACGCGTGACAGGCAGCGCAAGCTGATCGCCAAAATCGACGCAGCGCTGCGACGCATCGAAGAGGGAACCTACGGGTACTGCGAGGAAACTGGGGAGCCGATTTCACTCTCCAGGCTTGAGGCGCGCCCCATAGCAACGCTCTCCCTGGAAGCACAGGAGCGGCACGAGCGCCGCGAACGCGTGCATCGGGACGACTAGACGATGTTGCTTCACGACGCGGGGCTGTCGTTTTTTCACTACACGGTCGCGTTCATTTTGGTCGGCGCTCTTTCCGCCGAAGCGTTCATTTTGCGTCTGCCCGTGGATGGACGTGTGGCGAAAGTGCTAGGCCGGGCGGACGCGTTTTACGGCGCGTCCGCGGCGCTGCTCATCGTCGCCGGATTTTCGCGCGCGGTGTGGGGCGCGAAGGGCTGGGACTATTACGCTGGCCAGCCGTTCTTCTGGGCGAAGCTCGCTGTCTTCGTGGCGATTGGTTTGTTGTCAATTTCGCCAACGCTTCGGTTTCTGCGTTGGAACAAGGCGGCGAAAGGGGATCCCGCGTTCATCGCGCCGGACGACGAAGTCAAGCGCACGCGGACGCTGGTGATGATCGAACTCCACCTTTTGGCGGTGCTCCTCATATGCGCCGCGCTTATGGCGCGCGGCATGGGAGCGCCGCTTTAGCGCAACGCCTTACCAGGGCGTGATCGCGTCTCCCAGGCGCTGGCCCCAATTGGGTCGCTGCACGGAGGAAATCTGACCGCGGCCGCCATAGGAGATGCGCGCTTCCGCGATTTGCGTGTGATTGATGGTGTTGGAGGCGGTGATGTCCTCGGGGCGCACGATGCCGGATACGGTGAGTTCGCGCACTTCGCCGTTGATGCGCACCTCCTGGCGGCCGGCAAGGACAAGGTTGCCGTTAGGCAGCCGGTCGACGATCACGGCGGCGACGGTGAGTTCGATTTTCTCCGAACGGTTGATCGCGCCCGTGCCGTTATGCGTGGACGCTGAGTCGGCGCTGATCATGTTCTCCGAGTCGAAACCGCCCGGAAAGAACTGTCCGACCGCTTCCTCGAGGCCGAAGAAGTTGCCGACGCCGGCGGATGTCGTTCCCGACCGCGAGCGATTGGAGGAGTTCGACACCTCGGCCTTGTCGTCGATCTCGATATTGACGGTGAGAATGTCGCCGATGCGCGAGGCGCGCTGATCGTTGAAGAAGCTGCGCGATCCAGTCCGCCACAACGAACTGGGCGCCGGCGCTTCCACGGCGATTGGCGTGGGTTGAGGCATGCTTTGTTGTGCGCCGCCGGTAAGCGCCGCCGGCGTGGCGACAGGCGCGAGCGCGGGCGGCGCCAGCGCGCGATGAGCGGCGCTGTAGGCTGCTCCAGGCGCGGCGAGCGCATCCTGCGTAAGTTGTTCGCGGTCGATGCTGGCGCAGCCGGCCGCGCTGGCGGCGAGCGTCAGCAGGGCGAGAGAGCGAAGGGTTGCGTCTTTGGTCATGGATTGGCTCGCGCGGCGCCCGGGCCAGTGACCACGGCGTCGATAGTTCGGTTGGAGGCGGTGTTGAGCAGGCGCACGCTTTGCCCGACGGCGGCGTCGTCAAGCGCGCGCGCGCGCATCGACAGCGAGAGCCCTGGCGCGGCGTAGGTCAGCGTCACGGAGTCGCCGCGGCGCACGGCGGCGTCAGCCATGCCAGGGCGCCCGCTCGTTGGCGCCAGCATCGCGCGCGCGCCGCCGGGGCGCACGACTTGAACGCTGTTCACGCCGACCGGCGGCGTCCATTCGAGGCCGGCCGCGGACGCCGCCGCGGCGAGCACCTGCACCGAGAGCGTGCTGGTCTGGCCCGGCGCTGGCGCTGGCGCCAGCGCGCGGCGCGCGACATCGGCTGGCGCGCCCTCGAACACATCGCCCATGGTGACGGCGGGGCCGCTAGCCTCGATGCGCGATCGCAGCGACACCGTGTCGGCCCATGCCGGCAGAGCCAGCGCGCAAAACAAAATCGTGCAAAGGAATTGGCGCAACATCGCGGACCTCAGCGCAATTGCGTGGTCGACTGCAGCATTTCATCCGCAGCCGTAATGACGCGCGCGTTCATTTCATAAGCTCGCTGCGCGACGATGAGCGCGGAGATTTCTTCCACCGCGTTGACGTTTGAAAGTTCGAGATAGCCTTGCATCAGCGTGCCGAAACCCGGTGAACCAGGCGTGGCGGTGTTGGGCGAGCCCGAGGCCGGCGTTTCGAGATAGAGGTTGTCTCCGATCGCTTCCAAACCCGCCGGGTTGATGAAGGTGGCGATTTCGATCTGGCCGAGTTGCTGCGGCGTCGCTTGGCCGGTCAGCGTCGCCTCGACGATGCCGTCGCGCGTGATCTGTATCGCGGTCGCTTCGGGGGGTACGGTTATGGATGGTTCGAGCGAGAAGCCGTCGGCGGTGACCATCTGCCCGTCGGCGTTCACGGCGAGGTTGCCCGCGCGCGTATAGGCCGTTTGTCCCGAGGGCAGCGACACCTGCAGATAGCCGCGGCCGTTAATGGCGAGGTCGTAGGCGTTGCCGGTTTGGCTGATGCCGCCTTGTTCCGTGACGCGGCCGACTGCGTCCGCGCGCACGCCCACGCCAATCTGGATGCCGAGCGGCAGGATCGCTCCGGAAGCGGAGGAGGTCGCGCCGGGGCGCTCCATGTTTTGGTACAACATGTCCTGAAACTCGGCGCGCTGACGCTTGTAGCCGGTCGTGTTCATGTTGGCGATGTTGTGCGAAATGACGTCGACGTTCAGCTGCTGGGCTTGCATGCCGCTGGCCGCGATCGAGAGTGCGCGCATGGTGGGACTGTCCTATCTTCCGAGTGCTTGGATCGCGCGCTGACGCAGGTCGTCGGCGCCGGAAACGATCCGGGCCGCGTTCTGGTATGCGCGCGATATTTCAATGAGACGGGTGAGTTCGATGACGGGGCGCACGTTGGAGCCCTCGAGAGCCCCCTGGAGCACCACGCCTTCAAACTCACCCGTCGCTTGTCCCTGCGCGTCCCAAAGGTTGTCCCCGACCTTTGCGAGCGCGCCCGGCGCGTCAAACGAGACCACGCCGATGCGGCCGGCTTCGACGCCGGCCACGCGAATAGCGCCGTCGCGCCCGATCACGGGAGTTTCCCCCTGTGGGTCGAGAACGATCGGCGCCCCCCCTGAGCTGAGGACGGCGCGGCCATCGCTGGTCACGAGTCGTCCCTCGCCCGTTAGACTGAACGCGCCATCGCGCGTGTAGAGTGGTTGGCCGCCAGGGCCTTCCACCATGAAAAATCCCGCGCCCTCGATGGCGACGTCGAGCGTGTTGCCCGTCATCGCGATCGGGCCCTGGCTCATGTCGCGCATCAGCCCGATGTCGCGGACGAACACCACGTCGAGCGGCGCGTCTTCGGCCGTCGCGCCCGTATCGGCGACTTCCTCAAGCACGAGATTGTCGGCCTTGAAGCCGCTGGTTGCGACGTTGGCCAGATTGTTCGCGGTCACGTCCAGGCGACGTTGCAGGACGCGTTGCGTCTGCAGGGCGAGCATCTGGGTGTTATCCATCCTGGTTAACCATGCAAACCCTGTGCCGGGCCTGAGGGCGTTGATTTTCCGGGCTCGCCGCCGCCGAGTATGGTGAACGGGCGCTGAAATTTGCCGGGCGCCTCGGCAAGTTTTGCCGGGTCGCTACCAATCCTTAACCAGCGCTTGCGACCAAGGACGGGGTCAACGCGCGAGCGATTCCGTCATGTTCGGAAAGAAGAAGAAAAAAAAGGAAGAGGCGTCGGCGGAAGAAGCCGAAGACGCCAAAACGTCCGCCGCTGAAGGCGAGGGCGAAGGCGCGGAAGGCGAGGCGCCGGCAAAGAAGAAGATGTCGGGCAAGAAGCTCGTTCTCTTCATTGTTCTTCCGGCCATTCTTGTTCTCGGCGGCGGCGGCGCGGCCGCGTATCTTCTACTCTTCAACGGAAACGGCGCTGAACAGCACGCTGAAGCGGAAGCTGGCGATCACGGCAAAGCCAAGGGCGGCGGCGGTCACGGCGAGGGCGCGGAGGGGGAGCCCATTCCGGGGCCGAACGGAACGACCATCGCCTACGGCGAAAACGTCGTGTTTGTTTCGCTGCCGGAAATGTTGGTCAACATCACGGGGCCAGATGGCCGGCCGGCCTATCTGAAGCTGCGGCTCACGCTTGAAGCCCCGGACGACGCGGCCGTCACCGCGCTGACCGAGCACGTTCCGCGCATCAGCGATCAGTTCAATGGCTTTCTGCGTGAGATGCGTACGGACGATCTGTCGGGCTCGGCCGGTGCCTATCGCCTGCGGCTTGAGCTTCTGCGGAGGGTCAATCTCGTCATCGCGCCGCATCAGATCAACGCCGTGCTGATCGAAGAAATGCTGGTGCAATGATGGCGGAGCCGGCGGTGGACGAAAATGAGGATTGGCAAACAGCCGAGCAGCCGGCGGCGCCCGAGGGGCAGACCGCTGAGCGCATCCTCAACCAGGATGAAATCGACAGCCTCCTCGGCTTCGGCGTGGGCGAGGAGGAGGGCGACGGTCAGCACGGCGTACGCGCGATCATCAATTCGGCGCTCGTCTCCTACGAGCGGCTGCCGATGCTTGAGATCGTGTTCGATCGCCTCGTGCGGTTGATGACGACGAGCTTGCGCAACTTCACCTCTGACAACGTTGAAGTGAGTTTGGATCAGATCACGTCGATCCGGTTCGGCGACTATCTGAACTCCATTCCATTGCCCGCGATCATCGCGGTGTTTCGCGCGGAGGAGCTGGACAATTTCGGGCTCGTTACGACCGATTCCGGGCTGATCTATTCGATCGTTGACGTCCTTCTCGGCGGGCGCCGCGGGGCCGCGTCGACGCGCGTCGAAGGGCGTCCTTACACGACCATCGAGCGCATGTTGGTCACGCGCATGATTGAAGTTGTCCTGGCGGATGCGCGGCAAGCTTTCGCGCCGCTCACAACCGTGAATTTCAAGCTGGACCGCATCGAAACCAACCCGCGCTTCGCCGCGATCGCGCGTCCGCCGAACGCCGCGATCCTGGTCAAGCTTCGCATCGACATGGAGGATCGCGGCGGGCGTCTGGAGTTGTTGTTGCCGTATGCGACGCTCGAGCCGATCCGCAAGATGTTGTTGCAGCAATTCATGGGCGAGAAGTTCGGCCGCGACAACATCTGGGAAGGGCACCTCGCGAGCGAATTGTGGGCGACCAAGCTTGAGGTGCGCGCTGTGCTCAACGAGATAAAGCGCCCCTTGCGCGACGTCCTCGATCTCAAGGTCGGCGATACGCTGCTGCTCGATGCGCAACCGGATGCGCCGGTTACGTTGAAATGCGGCGCGGTGGATCTCTCGGCCGGTCGCGTTGGGCGCATGGGGCACCACCTTGCCGTGCGCGTGGAAAAGCCGATCGCGCCCGCGACGCAACACGCGCTGATGAAAATTGGAGGGATCTGATGAGCCCGATTACGCTTGTTCTCGAACTTGTTCTGGCCTGCATGCTGGCGGCATGTCTCTACTATTTCTGGCGCCTCGACACGCGGCTGAAGGCGTTGCGCACCGGTCAGGACGGCGTGCTCCGCGCCGCGGCTGAGCTGGCGCAAGCGACGGCGCAGGCGGAAGCCGCCGTGCGTTCCCTGAAGATGACGGCTCAGGAAGCTGGGCGCGATTTGCAGGCTCGCATTGATGATGCGCGCAAGACCGCCGACCGCCTCGGACTGAGCGCGGGGCGCGTCCGCACCAGCGCCGATATGCCCTTGCGCGGTCGCGCCTGATGAGCGGCGCGCGGGCGAACTCCAGCGGCGGCGTACGCCTGATGTCGGCGGCCATGGCGACAATCGCCGTGGTGCTTGGGCTGAAGGCCGTTGCGGTGGCGGAGGTTGTCGCCGAGGGCGCCGCTGCGGCCACCACCGAAGCGTCGAGCGCTTCGACCGCCGCTGCGACAACGGCGGCGACGCCAGCGGGCGCGCCCGCCGCGGCCCAGTGCGCGCCGCCTTCGCTCGCGGATATGGCGGGCTTGAGTCAGGCTGAAGTGCAGGTGTTGCAGGCGCTCCAGGCGCGCCGCGAAACGCTGGACCAGCGCGCCGAGCAATTTCAAACGCAAGACGAATTGATGACGGCCGCCGAGCGACGCCTTGACCAGCGTTTGGCCGAACTGCGCCAGCTCGAGACGCATGTGAATGAGTTGCTCGGCAATCTGGACGAAGCGCAAACGCAACGCATCGCGGGTCTCGTCGACGTTTATCAGCGCATGCGCGCGAAGGATGCGGCGACCGTGTTCGACGGGCTCGACGATGGCGTGTTGGTGCAAGTCGCCAGCAGGATGCGTCAGGCGAATCTGGCTGAGGTCATGGGGCGCATGGATCCCGAGCGCGCGCGGGCGCTGACCCAAATGCTGGCTGATCGCGCGCGGCCGCCTGCCGGAGGCGACGACCTGTTGGCGCGGTCGCGTCCACAAGGAACCCCGGCGGCGTCAGGCGGGTAAACGCGCGATTAACCGCGCCGGATGAGGAATTGAGTGCAGCACGTGACTCGATGAAATCTCTGCGCTCCCCCTTGGCGATCGCGACCGCCGCGCTGATCGCTGTGCCGCCGGCCAGCGGCCAGCCGATGCAGATCGCGCCGCCGTCGGCGCAGCCAAGCGCCCCAGTGGCGGCGCAACCGCCATCGCCGGAGCCGGCCGCGGGCGCCGCACCCGCGCAACCGCTTGAACTGCGTGGGGCGACGGCGGTGCCGCGGGACTTGTCGCCAACCGTCGCGTCGCCGCCGTCGCCGCCACCCGCGCCGCCGCAACAGACGGCGCAAACCGCGGCGCCGGCGCAACAGCAACCACAAGCGCCAGCGACGCCGCCAACGCCTCCGCCGCCGAGATTGGCGCCGGCGCCCTCCGCTTCCGTCACTGTCGGCGTGCAATCCGACTACACGCGTCTCGCGTTTCGCTTCCCGGGCGCGACGACTGTCACGCCGCTGCTTCAAGGCAACCGCCTTGAACTGCGTTTCTCGCGCGCGGCGGATATCGATCTGGCCGAGTTGCGGTCGGCGCCGCCGCCAATGTTGCGCGAGATTCGTCGAACCAGCGCGGCGGGCGCGCCGTTGCGGCTTTCGCTGACGCTTGATGTCGATGTGCGCCAGCGCCACTTCGTCGATGGCGACCGCGTGGTCGTCGATCTGCTGCCGCCGGACGCCGAAGCGCGCGCCGCGATTGCACGCGGAGAGACGCCGCCGCCCACGCCGTTGCGTCCGCCTGTGTCTGGCGTGGCGCGCGTGCAGCTGGTGGAGGAGGCGAGCGTCACGCGCCTCACCGTGACGTGGCCGTCACCGGCGCGCGCGGCCGCTTTTCGCCGCGGCGAAGCGATCTGGTTGATGTTCGACGCCACCGGCACGATCGACCTGAACGGCGTGGCGCGGGCAGGCCGTCGCCACGGCGACGTCGAGATCGTGCGCGGCGAGAATGTGGTCGGGCTGCGCATTCCGGCGCCTCCGGATGTGTTGGTGTCAGCGGCCGCGAATGAAAACCGCTGGACGTTCACGCTTGGCGCGCGCGCCGACGCCAACGAGCCCGCGCCGCTTGCGCGCGAGATCGATGCGAGCGGGCGCGGCCGATTGACGGCGCGCTTCGGCCGCGAAGGCGCGGTGCGTTGGGTGACCGATCCGGAAATTGGCGATCGCATCGCCGTCGCGCTGGTTGGAGGGCCCGCGCGCGGCATCGATACGCGCCGTGCTACGCTTGAGGCCGCGGTGTTGCCGGCGGCGCACGGCGCGGTCATCGAAACGCGCGCCGATGGCGTGACGGCGGCGTTCGAGAACGGCGCGCTGACCGTCACCCGCGGCGAGGGATTGATCGCTGCGCAAACCGCCGCCACGTCCGCGAACGCCGCGCAGATCGAAGCCGGCATGATGGAAGCGGCGCTCGCTAGCGAAGGTGAGAGCGCGCCCCCAACCGGCGACATGAGCCTTGTCGAGATACGCGATCGCATTGATGCGCTAACGCGCCGCGCGGCGTCGGAGGGCGTCGCGGAAGGCGCGCCCGTGGCCGCGCGCATGGAGCTGGCGCGCTTCCTGCTGCAGAACGACTATGCGCCCGAAGCGCTCGGCGCTTTGCGCATTGTGGCGATAAACCAAGGCGAATTGGTCGAGATCGATCCTGAGTATCGCCTGTTGCGCGGCGCCGCGAACGTGATGATGGGGCGCGTGTCGGCGGCGATGCCCGACCTCACGGCCTCTACGCTCGCAAACAATGCGTCAGCCGCGTTGTGGCGTGGTTACGCGGCGTCATTGCGCGGCGAATGGGCGGATGCGCGCCGCGAACTGGAACGCGGCGCCGCCGCTTTGGAAGAGCATCCGCCGAGCTGGCGCGCGCGCTTCGATCTCGCGCTGGCCACTGCGGCGGTGCAGCTCAACGATTATCCGGCGGCGGAAGCCGCCGCGCGCGCGGCCATGGGAGAGGCTCCCGATGCGCACATGCGGCTCGAAGCGCGCTTGATCGAAGCGCGGGTGGTGGCGGCGCGCGGCGACGCGCAGCGCGCGATCGCCATGCTCGACGAACTCGCGCGCACGCGCGATGAGGAAGTGGCCGTGCGCGCCGCCGTGGCGGTCATCGGATTGCGGCGCTCGGCGGGGCTTATGCGCGCGGTGGACGTGGTCGAGCCGCTGGAGGCGCTGCGCTTTCGCTGGCGCGGCGACGCGACGGAACTCGCGATCGTCGGCATGTTGGGCGACGTTTACTCGGAACTCGGCCGGTGGCGCGAGGCGTTGGGCACGATGCGCGCCGCCGCCGAGCGCTACCCGACCGAACCGGCGTCGCGCCAGCTGCGCGCCGATATGGCCACGCTGTTCGAGCGCCTCTTCCTCGATGGCGAAGCCGATCAACTTGAACCCATTCAAGCCTTGGGGTTGTTTTACGAGTTCAGCGATCTGACGCCCGTCGGCCCCAATGGCGACCGCATCGTGCGTTTGCTGTCGGGGCGCCTTGTGCACGTGGACCTGCTCGAGCAAGCCGCGCAATTGCTGCAACACCAAGTGGATGAGCGCCTCGAAGGCATCAGCCGCGCGCAAGTCGCGGCCGACCTTGCCGCCATCTACCTGATGGACCGCAAGCCAGATCGCGCGCTGACCGCGCTTGCCTCGTCGCGTCAGCCGAACATGCCCACCGCGCTGCTCGCGGATCGGCGTATTCTGGAAGCGCGCGCGATGCTTGATCTGGGACGGCTGGATGGCGCGGTCGAGTTGGTGGAACGCGACCGGGGCGAGGACGCCCAGCGCGTGCGCGCGGAGGCGGCGTGGCGCGCGCGCGACTGGGATCGCGCCGCCGTCGAGCTGCGCGCCTTGTTGGCGTTGCGGGATCGCTCGCATCCACTCGATAGCTATGGCCGGCAAGCGGCGCTGCGCGCGGCGGTGGCGCTCACGCTCGCGGGCAACGAGGACGGCGTGCGCGCGCTGCATCGCGAGTTCGCGGGCGACATGGCCAACACCGAGGAGGCGGAGGCCTTTGACGTCGTCGCCGGCGGCATTAACGCGGAAGGCGCCGCTGTGCGTGACGTCGCGCGGGCGGTGGCGCGGGTTGATTTGATGGATCGGTTCATGCAGCGCCTGCGCGCGCGGATGACCGCGGACGCTTCCGCCGCAGCCCGCAACGCGCCGGCCGCGCCAACGCCAAATGCGCCGCAACCGCCGCCTCCGCAGGCGGCTTTGCCCGCCACACGCCAGCAAACGCCCGCGCCTGGGGCAGGCGCTTAACTTAGCCGCGCCTCTCCGCGTAAGAGAAGGGTGATGGTTTCCGTTGTCATCCCCACGCTGAACGCCGCCGCTTCTTTGCCGCGCGCGCTCGCGCCACTGGCGCGTCCCGCCTTCGAGGGGCTCGTGAAGCAAGTGATCGTGTCGGACGGCGGCTCTGATGACGACAGCATCGCGATCGCTGAGGCCGCGGGATGTGCGATCGTTCAAGGGCCGCGCGGCCGCGCCAAGCAAATGCGCGCGGGCGCGGCGCTCGCGCGCGGGCGGTGGTTGCTGTTCCTGCACGCCGATACAGCGCTTGACGGCGGTTGGGCGGCCGAGGCGCACGCCTTCATGTCTGAGCGCAACGCACAGCATCGCGCGGCGGCGTTTCAGCTCGCGTTCGATGATGAGTCCGCGGCGGCGAAGCGCGTCGCCTTCTTGGCGAACCTGCGCGCGCGCTGGCTGAAGCTGCCCTACGGCGATCAAGGGTTGCTGATTTCGCGCTTTCTGTATGACGCGGTCGGCGGGTTTCCAGAGCTGCCTCTGATGGAGGACGTGGCGATGGTGCGCAACATTGGCGCCCGTCGTTTGCGCATCCTTGCGACGCGCGCGGTCACCAGCGCGGAGAAATACCGGCGCGACGGTTTTGACAAGCGCGCCTGGCGCAATCTTGGTCTGCTCTCGCGCTATCTTCTGGGCGGCGATCCCGTCGAACTCGCGCGCCGCTATGACTAAGCCGACGCTGATCGTGATGGCGAAGGCGCCCGTCATCGGCGGCGGCAAGACGAGGCTCGCGCGCGAGATCGGTGCGGCCGAGGCGTGGCGCATCAATCGTGGCCTTCATGCGCACACGCTGCGTCTGGCGCGCGATGAGCGGTGGCGCACGATGTTGTGCGTCAGCCCGCGAGCGGCGCTCGACGTTCAGCTGCCCGGCGTGTGGCCGCGAAACCTGCCGCGCGCGCTGCAATGCGCGGGCGATCTCGGCGCGCGGCTCGCGGCCGCCATGGCCCCGCATCGGTTCGTCGCGGTGATCGGCTCGGATTGCCCCATGATCGATCGGCGCCACATCGCGGCGGCGTTCACGGCCTTGCGGCGTGCGCCGTTCGCGTTGGGGCCGACGCATGACGGCGGCTTCTGGCTTCTCGCCGCGCGCAAGGGGCGCGACGCCGCGCGCGCGATGAGCGGCGTGCGGTGGTCGAGTCAGTACGCGGCGCGGGACGTGCTCTCAAACCTTGCGCCGCGCACCGTTGCACGACTGCCGACGCTCCGCGACATCGATGTGCTGGAAGACCTCCAGGCCGTGCGCGCTCAGCGCTCCGCCCGCCGTTGATCGAGCGGATTGTAGAGCGCTGGCCCGCCCGCGGCGAGGCGGTCCATTTCCGGCGTTGGTTGACCAAAGCGCTTGCGGCACAGGGTCATGTGCGAGAGCGCGCGCTCGGCGTAGTCACGGCTTTCAGCGCGCGGCAACATTTCCAGCAGCAGCAGGGGATCGATGTCGGACGGTTGCGTTGCGAGCCAGCGCGACAGCCAACCCGGCCCGCCATTGTAGGCGGCGAAGACCCGTCCCAGGTCGCCGTCGTTGTGGAATTGCTCCATCAGCCAGCGCACATAGGATTGGCCGAGGCGCATGTTTAATCCAGGCTCGAACAGGGCGCTCGGGTTGCGGCGATAATTGGTGGAGCGATCCATATCGCGCGCGGTCGATGGCAACAGTTGCATGAGGCCGCGCGCGTTTGAAACGCTGACGGCCTTCGGGTTGAAGTAGCTCTCTTGGCGCACAATGGCGTACAACACTGCACGATCAAGTTCGAAACCGTCCTCGGGCTCGAACGTCGTTGAGGGGCAGAAACCGGCGGCGACGTCCGGGCCGCCGTACTCGGCTGCGCGCAACTGGGCCGCGGGCGCCTGCAAGGCGATCGCGAGGGTCAGAAACGCGCGATCATCCTGCTGCGGCAGGTCGGCGTGCAAGCGGCGCAGCTCGGTTTCGACTTCTGAAAGCCGCCCCAGTTGCGCAAGCGCCGCCGCCCGGCGGGCCGCCGGATAGCGCTCAATGAACCGCGCGATCATATCCGCGTCGAGTTCCGGCGGCGTGAAATCAAGCGGGCTTTCGCGTCCAAGCTGGGCCTCGGCGAGTTGGCCGTAGAACGTCCATGGACGCGCCGCCGCGGCGTTGAGATGCTGCGCGACGCCGCCGGCGTCGCCCGCGGCAAGGCGCGCGCGAGCCGCCCAGTAGTGAACGCCCGCGAGCGCCCAGCCGCCATGGTGGCGCCATTGCGCGGACGCCTCGAACTGACGCGCGGCTTCGGCGTAATCGTGTTGGCGATAAGCGATCAAGCCGAGATGCCATTGCGCCTGTCCGCTGCGTGGTCCGCCGACTTGCGCCGATGCGAGCGCGCGCGCGCCGTCGAAGTCGCCCTCGCCGATGCGCTGAGCGATGTTTTGAATCGCGATGCGCGCCGAGGCGCTATCGCCCTCAACCGCTGGCGGCGTTCCGGGGAGACGGCGGCCTTGGCCGGGATGCGGCTCGGGCGCTTGCGCGCGCGACCGGCGTCCGCGTGAGGCCATGGCGCGATCGTACACCGCCGGCGCCATGCCGTATTCGGGATGGCGATTGAGCCAGGCTGTGTAGTCAGACCAGCTGGGGCGATAATCGCGAGACAGCAACATGCGTCCGCGCACCGTTCCCTCGAGCACGTCGTCTTCGACACGCCCAAGCGCGGTTCCGACGGCGCGCCAATCGCCGCTTTCGATGGCCGAGAAGGCGGCGCGATAGGCTGCCTCGTCATGCTCTGAAAGGGCGACGATGCGAGATTGTGCGTGGGCGCTGACGGGTGCGGCGACAGCGACCGCCGAAACAGCAGCACAGACCCATCCCAAGTGTCTCATCGTCCTTCGTCCCCCGTGGCGGACCTTAAGTCCGCGTGGCCACCCCCAGCTCCCGCAACCATGTTTCCGCAGCGAGAAGGTCGAGCCAAGCCAGCCGTTTTTGCTGCGGCTGGCGCAGCAGATATGCCGGATGAAGCATGACCATGGCGTTGACGGGAGCCGAGCCTTCCCGCGTGTAGTTCAGTCGCCGCCCGCGAAGCTTCATCACCCCCTCTTCGCGCTTCAACACCGTATGGGCCGCAGCCTTGCCGGTCAGAATGAGCAGTTTGGGGGAAGAGAGCGCAATCAACCGCTCCACAAACGGCAAGCAGGCGATGATTTCTCCCGGCGTCGGGTCGCGATTTCCTGGGGGTCGCCAAAAAATGGTATTTGAAATCAAAATATTGCTACTACGACTAAGACCGATCTCGGCGAGCATTCGGTCCAGCAACTGCCCGGAACGCCCCACGAAGGGCTTGCCCTGCTCGTCCTCGTCCTTTCCTGGGGCCTCGCCGATCAGCAGGACGGGCGCGTCATCCACCCCGTCCGAAAACACTGTGCTCCGCGCGGTCGCTTTCAAAGCGCACCCCTCGAAAGCGGCCACGGCGGCGCGCAGTTCCGCGATGGAGTTGGCGCCAGCAGCCAAGGCGCGCGCGGCGTCGGCGGTTTGCGGCGCCGCCTTTGCGCGCAGGCGCACCGCTGGGGCGGAGGGCTGGGCTTGCGGCGCGGGCGCCGTGAACACGGCTTCAGCGACATCCATATCCACGCCGGCCGACCGCCAAAAGGCGAGTGCGGCGCGCGCGGCGTCGGCGGGGTTGGCCGGGGAATCAAGCGGGCTCATCGTTCCCATTGTGCAAGGACTTCGCCGCCGCGCAAAGCGACGCGGACCGATGCGAGCGGCTTGCGCCTCGTCGCAGCACCTTTGATAAACAGTCCAAAGCAATGCGAAGGGGCTGAAATGGCTGACGAAGAGATCGCGCGCGACTCGATGGAGTACGATGTCGTGATCGTGGGCGCGGGTCCCGCCGGGCTCTCCGCGGCGATCCGGCTCAAGCAGCTTGCGGCGGCGGCGGGGACCGAGATCTCGGTGGCGGTTTTGGAGAAGGGCGCTGAAGTTGGTGCGCACATTCTCTCCGGCGCGGTGATCGATCCGATCAGCCTGAATGAACTGATCCCCGACTGGAAGGAAAAGGGCGCCCCCCTCGATACGCCTGTCACCAGCGATCAATTCAAGATGCTCGGCCCCGCGGGCGCGGCGGCGCTGCCGACCTTCATGATGCCGCCGTTGATGAACAACCACGGCAACTACATTTGCTCGCTTTCGAACTTCACCAAATGGCTTGGCGCGGAAGCGGAAGCGGTTGGCGTCGAGATTTATCCGGGCATGGCGGCCTCGGCGCCGGTTTTCGATGAAACCGGCGCGCTCAAAGGGGTGATCGCGGGCGTGTTCGGCGTCGGCAGGGATGGCCAAAGGAAGCCTGACTACCAGCCTGGCATGGAACTGCATGGCAAGTACGTGTTCCTCGCGGAAGGCGCGCGCGGTTCGCTGGCAAAGCTCATCCAGGCGAAGTTTGATCTCGCCGACAAGAAGAACCCGCAGAAGTTCGGGGTCGGCATCAAGGAACTCTGGGAAGTGCCGGCCGCGCAACATCAGCCCGGCCTTGTGCTGCACACCGTCGGATGGCCGCTCGATGACAAAACCGGCGGCGGCTCCTTCATGTACCACTGGGGCGAACGCTATGTGTCGGTGGGGTATGTCGTCCACCTCAACTACAAGAACCCGTACATTTCGCCGTTCGACGAGTTCCAGCGCCACAAACTCCATCCAGAAATCAGACCGCATATCGAAGGCGGCAAGCGCATCGCCTACGGCGCGCGCGCAATCACGGAAGGCGGCCTGCAGTCGGTGCCGAAGCTGGTGTTTCCAGGCGGCGCGCTGATCGGCTGTTCGGCGGGATTCGTGAACGTGCCGCGCATCAAGGGCACTCACAACGCCATGAAGACGGGGATGCTGGCCGCCGAGGCGGCGTTCGACGCCATCACGGCTGGCCGCCAACGTGACGTTCTGGAGGCTTATCAGGCGGCCTATAAAGAAAGCCGCGTCTACCGTGACCTGCTGCTGGTGCGGAACGCCAAGCCGCTGCTGTCGCGGTTTGGAACGTTCTGGGGCGGCGTCGCGGGCATGGCCGACATGTGGACCACGACATTGTTTGGCGGTTTTTCATTTTTCGGCACGCTCAAGCACGGCAAGAGCGACGCCGCCGCCATGGAGAAAGCGCGTAAGCACAAGCCCATCGCGTATCCGAAACCCGACGGCGTGCTGACGTTCGACAAGCCGAGTTCGGTCTATCTGTCGAACACCAACCACGAGGAAGACCAGCCCGCGCACCTGACGCTGAAGGATCCGCGTATCCCCATCCAGGCGAACCTCCCTGATTACGCCGAGCCTGCGACACGTTATTGCCCCGCGGGCGTGTATGAGGTTCTCTATGACGACGCCGGCGCCAATCCGCGCTTCCAGATTAACGCTCAAAACTGCGTTCACTGCAAAACCTGCGATATCAAGGATCCAAGTCAGAACATTAACTGGGTGACGCCCGAAGGCGGCGGCGGGCCGAACTACGCCAACCTCTAGAACTGCGGCCGGATTGGCCGCTGGAAGGACTGAACCATGCGTTGGGCGATTTTGGCGGCTGGGTTGGCGGCGTTGGGTTCCGCGAATGCGGTGCAGGCTTACGCGGCGGCGCCGCAAGGCGCGGCGTTGCAGGACGCCGCCGTGGGCGAGGAGCGCGCGCCGAGCGAACTCATGCGGCGCACCGCGCCTCCCAACGCGCTCGACAATCGCACCTACGAGAGCACCGAGGCGGCGTTGCTCGCGGGCGACCTGGACTATCTCGTTCGGGAGGGCCGCCGCGCCATCGCGCGCGGCGAGAGCAATTCGTTGTGGAGCACGGTGGTGTTCGCCGACGAACTCGCCGCGGGACGCAACGCCGAGGCGCGCGTCGTGCTTCAAACCGCTCAAGGCGGCCTGACGGGCGGCGTCGCCGATATGCTTGAGCCGTTCCTGCTTGCGGCGGAGGGACGTGTCGATCGCGGCGTGGAGCGCGTCGACGCGGGGCAGGACAGCCTGCCGGCGCCTCTGCCCGAAGTGCAGCGCGCGCTGGTGTTCGAATCCGCCGGGCGCTTACAGGAAGCGGCGGCGATCTACGCGCAGATGGTCGACAATCTCGACACCACCCCGCCTGGCGAGGCCGAGCCGCAAAACGCCGAGGAGCTGACGCGCGCGCTCAACGCGGCGCGCACCACCAATGCAATCTACCGCGCCGCCGTGGTGCATCATCGTTTGGGGCAAGCCGAGCAGGCCCGCCGATATTACCGTTTGGTTCAGGGGTTCGCGCCGCGCGCGGCCGATGTCGCCGCCAACTTGACGCGGCTCGACGCCGGCCAAGGGCCGCTCGATCCCGCGCTGACGGCGCAAAGCGCGGCCGGACGCTGGATGCTGTTTGTGTCGGAATATCTGACGCAGACAGAAACCATCGCGGCGATGATCATGCAGCAGGAACCGCGTACGGGGCTTTCCTCGGAATCCGGAACCGCGCTGTTGCAGCTCGGCGTCCTGCTGGCGCCGGACGCCGATGACTGGCGTCTTTACGCGGCGCAGCAAGCTTTGGACGCCGGCGGCGTCGATGGAGCGGAGCGGATTGTCGCGCGGATAACGGATACAAGCGTGTTCGCCGCTGACGCCGAGATCGTCCGCGCCAATATCGCGATTGAGCGCGACGACGACCAAGGCGCCATGGCCGCGGCCGACCGCGCGAACGCGCACGCGGGGGAGCGCTGGTCGATCATCGCTTCGGTGGGCGATATTTACCGCCGCCTCGGTCACGCGGATCGCGCGATCCCAGCGTTTGATCGGGCGCTCGCCATGGTGCAATCCAACGAGGATCGCGCGGACGTTTATGGCTATCGCGCGTACGCGCATCGCTTTGCCGGAAACCTCAGCGCCGCCACCGCCGACATGCGCGCCGCGTACGAACTCGATCAGAGCGTCGACACGCGCTTGCTCTACGTCACCATCCTCATGGACGATCCCGCCGCGTGGCGCGACGGCATCGCGGTCGCGCGCAATCTGCTCGCCGAGCAGCCCGATTCCGTGACCCGGCTCAATACGCTCGGCTATGCGCTCATCCAACGGCCGGAAGGGTTGGAAGAGGGCTATCGTCTGTTGGTGCGCGGCGTGAACTTCAACCAGAACGACTATGCGGTCATCGATAGTCTGGGCTGGGCTTACTATCTCCACGGCCGGTTTGACGAAGCGCTCGCGCTGGTCGAACGCGCGAACGAGATGTCGGCGGGCGAACCAAACTCAGAAATTCTGGATCACTTAGGCGACGTGCTGTGGCGGCTCAATCGCCGCGACGATGCGCGCAACGCGTGGCGCCAAGCCATTGACGCGCGTCCCGATGCGCTGCGTCGGCGCGCCCTTGAGCAGAAAGTCGCGCGGGGGATGACCGCCGCCGCGCCGCGGCGGCGCGAACTGCCGCGGGTGACGCTGCCGCAAGGTCCTTCGCGTCGGGATGAGTTGTGAGACGCGGCGTCGGAGCGGCGTTGCTGTGCACGGCGCTGGCGGCTTGCGCGACCACGTCGCGGCCGCCTGAGCAGGCGCAAGCGTATGCCGATTATCTCGTGGCGCGCATCGCCAATCTGCGCGAGGACCACGAAGCGGCCGCGGATCGCTACTGGGCGGCGCTGCAGCGTCAGCCTGGCGACGACGCGCTGATCGCGGGCGCTGTCGCCGCGTCGCTGGCGTCTGGCGATTCTGATCGGGCGCGTCAGGCGGCGCGCTTGGCGCCGCGGGACAATGCGCCTGCTCAGGTTTACCTTGTGCGCGCGGTCGACGCGCTGGCGGCGCGTCGCTGGCAGGCGTCTTCAGATGCGCTTCTGGCCGCTCAAGGCACCGCCGCCGAGGAGTTGATGGCGCGCATCCTCCTTGTGTGGGCGCGCACAGCGCAGAGCCAAAGTGACGAAGTGCTGCTCGAATTGGCGCCGTTGGCGCAAATCAGGCCGTACGGCGGGCTGCTCGCTTATCAGCAGGCGATGGCGCTCGATTTTGAAGGCCGCAACGAAGAGGCGATCGCCGCCTATGATCTGGCCGCGCGCGGCGGCTTGTGGCTCCCGCCCGCGGTTGAGCGCCAGGCGGATTTGTTGAACCGCGTGGGTCGCGGCGCTGACGCCGCCTCGGCGCTCGACCAGGAAGGCAACCGCTCCAATCCCGCGCTGGCGGCCGCGCGTGCGCGTCTTCAGCAAGGCGGTCCCGTGGCGGCGGCGCCGCTGACGCCGGCGCGGGGCGCGGCGGTTGGTCTTTACGGCATGGCGGCGATTTTTCAGCAAGAAGGCGACGACGCCAACGCGCTTTCAGCGTTGACGCTGGCGCTCATGCTTGACCCGGAATTCGACGGCGCGCGGTTGACCTTCGCGCAGATGCACGCGCGGCTGGGGCACGCCAGTCTTGCCCGCGCGGCGTACGCGGATATTGGCGCCGCATCGCCCTATGCGAGCGCCGCACGCGTGCTCGATGCATGGGTTGTGTTTGACGGCGGCCGCCATGACGAAGCCATCGCCCTGCTGCGGACCGCAGCCGATTCTGGCGATGCTCGCGCGCTGCGCGCGGTCGCGGACATGAACCGCGATCTCGACAGGCACCCCGAGGCGGAGCGCGCTTATTCGGCTTTGCTGGCGGCTCAACCCGATGATTGGCGGTTGCTCTTCGCGCGCGGCGCCGCGCGCGAACGCCAGGGGAGATGGCCCGAAGCCGAGGCGGATTTCCTGCGCGCCTTGGAGCTTTCGCCTGAGCAGCCGGATGTCATGAACTATCTTGGCTATTCGTGGGTGGATCGCGGCGTGCGCTTGCAGGAAGGGCTGGCGATGCTGCAACGCGCGGTGCAGTTGCGCCCGCATTCCGGCGCGATACTCGACAGTCTGGGTTGGGCGCATTTTCGTCTTGGCGACTACGATCAAGCGCTTGAATACATCGAGCGCGCCGTTGAGCTTGAACCAGCGGACGCCACGCTCAACGATCACCTCGGCGATGTGTACTGGCGCGTTGGGCGTCGCACCGAAGCACGTTTTCAATGGCGCCGCGCGATGACGCTGGATCCTGACGCGGCGGCCGCGGCGCAGGCCAAGCTGGACGCCGGCTTGCCGGACGTCGCGCGGCCATGAGCGTCCGTGTCTTCGCTCCGGCGAAGATCAATCTCACGCTAAAGGTTGGCCGCCCGCGTGCGGATGGGATGCACCCGCTGGCGAGCGTTGTCGTGTTCGCGGACGTGGGCGATTGGATCGAGGCGGAGCGGACGCCCGACCGCGAACTCGTTGTGACCGGGCCATTCGCGCGCGATCTTGATGGAGGCGACAACATTGTCCTCAAGGCGATGGCGGCGCTTGGCGAAGCTGGCGGCGTACGGTCGGGGGCCAGGGTGACGCTGGAGAAAAGTCTCCCCATCGCGTCAGGAATAGGCGGCGGGTCGTCCGACGCCGCCGCCGTGCTCAAAGCCTTGAATGTGATTTGGGAGCTGGGATTTGGCGTGGAGCGATTGGCGTCGATTGCGCGACCGCTTGGCGGCGATGTTCCGGTCTGCGTCGCTGCGCAAAGCGCCTTCATGACCGGCGTGGGCGAAAGGTGCGCGCCGCTGCCGCTGCCGGCGCTGCATGCGGTGTTAGTCAATCCGCTCAAGCCGCTATCGACGCCGCTGGTGTATCGGCAATTTGACGCCATGGACCGAGGCGCGCCCGCGCTGGATGAAAACCCGCCCAACTGGCGCACCGCGGAGGAGGCGATCGCCGGCGCCGCGCTTTTGGGCAATGACTTGGCCGAGCCCGCGCACGCGCTGATGCCTGCGATCGGAATTGTCGAATCAGCGCTGCGTTCCGATTCGCGCGTGCGCTACGTCGCGCTTTCAGGGAGCGGCGCCACGGTGTTCGCTTTGCTCAATACGCGCGCTGAAGCGGAGGATATGGCGGAGAAACTGCGTCAGAATCACGCTTCCTGGTGGGTGCGTGCCACGACCCTCGGCGCTCAGCTTGACCCGCCTCCGACGGCCCGCTAGCCCCAACGGCGCGCGAGGTGGCGAGTGATCTGGGAATTGCTGGGCGGCGCCGCGGCTGCGGGATTGGTGAGTTTGATCGTGTGCCGCGTGCAAATGGCGGCGGGCCCGGTCGATGTGCCCGACGCCGCGCGCAAGACGCATCGCGGGCCAACCCCCACGAGCGGCGGGATCGGGATCGCGCTCGGCTATACGGCGGGGCTCGTGGCGTTGATCGAATATGGCGACGCGATCGGTTTGACCCGCCAGGTCGCATCGCTTGCGTGGCTCGCCTCGGTCCTGTCCTTCATCTTTCTGCTGATCGGGTTCGTCGACGATAACCGCGCGCTCGGCCCCCGCCTGAAGTTTCTGTCTTTCTCCCTGCTTTCGATCGCCGCCGCCATCACCATGGGCGTTGTCGACGAGCTGCCGCTGGGACCCGGCGTCGAGTGGCGGCTTGGCCTATCGCTCGGTCTCTTTGGGACCGCGCTTTGGGCGTTCACCATGGTGAACGCCGTGAACTTCATGGACGGCGCCAACGGATTGGCGATGGGTTCGATGGCGATCGGTCTGTTCGCGCTCGCGGCGATCGCAGTCGTGAACGGTTCGAATGTGGCGGCGGCGCTTTGTTTTTGCGCCGCTGGCGGCATTGCCGGGTTCCTGGTTTGGAATTTTCCGAACGGAAAGATTTTCGCGGGAGACGCCGGCGCTCTGTTCGCTGGCGCGGTCGCCGCGATCGCTTCCCTCATCGTGTTGGCGCGCACTGGGGTTTCGCCGTTCGTGCCGCCCATCCTGTTCTTCCCGATCCTTGCCGACGCGTTGCTGACCTTGGCGTGGCGTGTCAAACGTCGGCGCAAAATTCTCGTGGGACATCAGGAACACTTGTACCAAATCGCGCTGCGAAGCGGCTGGAGCCATCGCAACATCTCATTGGTTTACTGGGCGGCGATGGCGGTGTGCGGGTTGATCGGTTTCGCGCTCGCCCATCGCCACGAAGGCGCCGAGTCGTGGGTCGCGCTCGCGATCTTGGCTGTTGTGTCCGTGGGCGTATCCGTCGCTGTCCGGGGCTTCGCGCGGGCGCGCGGCTTGGATCAACTCGATCAATAAGCGCGTTCGACCACGAAGTCCGGCAGCGCCTCGAGCGCCTCGCGATACGCGTTCGCGGGCAAGAAGTTGAGCGCATCGCGCGCGGTTTGGGCGTGCGCCCGCGCTGCGTCGATGGTGCGGCCAATCGCATTGTGGCGTTTGAGCAAGGCGACCGCGCGATGAAAATCGTCATCCGTGCGTTCGCCGCCCATCGCGCGTCGCCAGAATGCGCGTTCGCCCTCGTCGCCGGCGTCGCGTGCGAACACGACTGGCAACGTGACCTTGCCTTCCTTGAAGTCGTCGCCCGCGTTCTTGCCCATGGTTTGCGACATGCCGCCGTAGTCGAGCGCGTCGTCGACCAGTTGGAACGCCAGCCCAAGTTCGCGGCCGTAGGTTTCGAGCGCCGCCGCTTCTGGCCCTGGCCGGCCCGCCGCCACCGCGCCGGCCTTGCCCGCCGCCGCGAACAAAGCCGCCGTCTTCGCGGCGATGATGGCCATGTAGCGCTCGCGCGTGGTGTCGGCGTCGTTCGCCGCGGCGAGCTGCATCACTTCGCCCTCGGCGATCACGCTCGCCGCGCGCGCAAGGATATCGAGCACCTGGATGTCGCCAGTCTCGACCATCAGATTGAACGATCGCGCGAACAGGAAGTCGCCAACGAGCACGCTCGCTGAGTTGCCCCATAGAACGTTGGCGCTCTTCTTGCCGCGCCGCATGGACGAAACGTCGACGACATCATCATGCAGCAGCGTCGCCGAGTGGATGAACTCCACCGCGGCGGCCAGCTTGCGCGGGCCGTCGCCGCCGCCGCCGAGAAGACGCGCGGCCGCCAACGTGATGAGTGGGCGGATGCGCTTGCCGCCAGCGTCGATCAGGTGCGCCGCCAGATTGGGAATGACTCCAACCGGGCTCTCCATATGCTGATGGATGAGGGCGTCCACGGCGGCGAGATCCTCGGCCAGGAGCGCCGCGAGCCGATCCACCGCATGGGGTGCGGCGGGGGCGTTCTTGGCAGGTCCTACCGCCGGTCCCAAAAGTGGCTCTCCGCTTGACGTGTGCAATTTTGGCGGACGATGGTGGGCGGCCACGCGCGGGTCAAGATAGGGTGGACCAGTCGCGCGCAAGGGTCGCACGGGCGTTTATGGCCGAAACTGAGACAACGGACGACGCGCTGCTCGGCGGTCGCCTCCGGATTCGGCAGCCCGCGCGCGGCTACCGTGTCAATGTGGACACGCTGTTGTTGGCGGCGTCGCTGCCGCCTTTCCGAGCGCGCCGCGACCGGACGCGTGTGGCGGAGCCCTGTTGCGGCGTCGCCGCCGCGCTGCTGGCGGCCGCTATTTCTTACGATCGCGTAGGGGAAGTCGAGTTCGTCGGGATTGAACGCGAGCCGGTTTACGCCGCATTGGCGCGTGAAAATGTCCAGCGCAACGGTCAGGCGCATCGCGCATGCATCATAGAGGCCGACGCGTTGGATCCGCAGGCGGATTTTGGCGTTTTCGACTGCGTGTTCTTCAATCCTCCCTACGACACGGTCGGCGAAGGGCGCCCGCCGCGAGACGATCGGCGCGCGGCTTATGTGTCGGAGCAACCCGTCGCGGAATGGATCAAGGTCTGGTCCAATCGGATGACCGCGCGCGCAAGCATGACGCTGATCCATCGCGCACACCGGTTGAGCGAGATTCTCGCCGCGCTCGATGGCCGTCTTGGCGGCGTCGAGGTGTTTCCCATTCGACCTGCGGCGACAGCGAAGGCGCATCGTGTCATCGTCCGCGCGTGGAAGGGGTCGCGCGCGCCTCTGACGCTGTTCGCCGGTCTCGATCTGCATCCCGACGGCGCGAGCGGGGACAAGTACACGCCGCAGGCCGACGCGATCCTGCGTGGGGAGGCGCGCATCCAATTCGGGTGAGCCGAACGCGACTAGAACATTGGCCCGATGTCACGCGAATTTGTCGCCACACGCCACCTGTGGAGAGCGCGCTAAAATCGCATCGGGCGAGATGCGCGAAACGAATCGCGAATGCGCCCGTGCGGAGGCGGGCGATTGACTCTCGCCCGGCGCGCGACCAGTTTCCGCGGCAACGGGGCGCGCCGACGGATGAGTCGCCGCGCCTTGGCCAGACAAGCGAACCCCGTGGGAGAGCGCGGCCGAAGACGCCGCCCCCGAAGGAGCAACCGCCCCGGAAACTCTCAGGGAACCGGACCGCGGGG
>ERZ761602.2525-NODE-2525-length-28301-cov-6.286766_pt1 | contig 28301 bp, 27 predicted proteins | sample MGYA00512165_ERZ761602 | MGnify/ENA primary metagenome ERZ761602 (study PRJEB28899, sample SAMN02445085) | bioreactor sludge metagenome | biome: EBPR sludge; isolation source: Thorneside wastewater treatment plant | place: Australia: Brisbane, Thorneside...
GACCCATTGTATGATGAAGCCGTATGCGAGGAGTGTTGCGCAAAGCACTTCAATTCACTGGCATTTCAGCAATGTTAGGATCGAGCCTATGGCTCGTCTCGGGCCGGTGTTCGGTTTGCTGGCGTTCGGTGGGCTGGGGGGTTTGGGAGTCGCTCGTTTTGCCTTGGGCAGGGCTGACGCTTTCCCTGACGATCTTCGTGGGAATTCTGGGGCAGCGGCGGTTCCCAAGATTGGAGGCAGCATCCGACGTCTTTGTTTGCCTGGCCATCATTGCGTCGGTCCCCATCTTCGTTGCATCGAGCATTACTCAAGTCCCGCCTTGTTCAGCTTGCGTTGTGTTCTGGGTTGGCCTTTCCGTGCTCGTCTTGGAACTTACAACGAGTGCAAGGGTGCTTCAGAAATCTGTCTGGGTCGCAACTGTGGTTTCGGCGGGCTGCATCATGGCGATCATCAACACTTCCACGACCCGGGACTTCCTCCGGATGAAGCTGCCAGAACTGAAGCCCCAGTCACCAGGCCTTCCGATCGGAGGTAGCATGCCGCTACGCGGTCTACTTGCTTCGTCAACCGTCGGCGTCGCAACTTACTGTACGCCGTGTGTGAGAAGCGCTCTTGCTACTCAGTTGCGGCAACGAGCGCTCACCGGCACCGCTGTGACACTGCTGATTGCCGAAGACGATCCTTCAGGAGCGGCAATCAAGCAGGAGTTCTCTGAGTTTGCCCAGAAGACTATCCAGCGGAGTGATTACGACTTGCTGCGCATGGACGCCATGGGCTCACCTTTCATCTATGTGCTCGACGACGGTAGAGTCATCGAGGCACACCGTGTGATAGGAGGTAACTGATGGAGACCCCATCTCCAAGACTCCAGAAGATTACTCTGGGTCAAGTCATTGCAGGGACGGCGATCGCACTTACTTGCTTGTTGACCCTTGGCCTGATGGCTTATGCGTCGGGGAACCAAGATCGGACGGAGGCCAAGATTCGGGAGGACCTACGATTCGTACTGCGCGCAGTCGAGATGTACACGGCCGACCACGACAACCTCTTGCCGCGGTCGATGGACTCGTTCAACGGTGCCTTGCCAAAATGCCCGGATACCAATCCTGCCGCGATCGAGAAGTACCGGGACTTTGTGTTCAACTACCCTCTCGGATACCGCCGCCTTGACAAGCGGATCGCTTTCGACCACTACTTTGACTCTCGGGTCGATCCGATCATCTCATGTGCGGGATACCCACGGTACACGAAGGGTCCGATCATGCTGCCCGTTTACGAAGCCCCAAAGAAGCGCAAGTTGCTGTCGTTCTTCAACAAGGCGGAGACACTTGGGATCCGATTTGATGGACACATCGATTGGTACGAGTCGCCTCTAGAGTGGCAGGCTGAGCGAGCGAGTGTCGGTGAGCTTGCGGCTCGCGCGGGGATGGAGCCATGAGCATGTCGAAGCTGCTTGGTGTTGGAAGTCTCGCACTTCTGGCCATCTGTATCGGTTCGTCTTGGCCGTGTCAGAAGGAGATCGTAAGGTGTCGATCCGATATCATGACTTCGCTCCACGGCACGTCGTGTGCGTGCTCGGGTGGAGGGTCGGGAACCTGGTTCGTCTCCGACACCTACGCCAGTTGGTTCCATCTTTGCTATGCGAGATACGAGAGCCCTTGTCCTTCTGTCCCATCCGATGAGTGCAACGCCCGCGTCCATTGGAATTCACTCAATCGCTTCATCGTCTGCCGCTCGGGTGGCGTAGATTGCGGGCCCATGTCAGGCTGCGTTGATTCGTACAGTCCCGGTAATGCGACGGTCTGCGGGGCGTGCGATGGAAGCACGCCGGGGCCACCGTGTTCGGGTGGCATCCCGCATGAAGGCGGCATGCCCTTCTTCACGGGAACCCTCGGGGTCTACCGCGAGAACGTGATCATTCCGGATTGAGAGTCCGTTTGCGGGCGGGGTCTGGCTCCCGCCCCGTCCGGGCTTCAAGTTCCACGGGTGTTGCCGTAGAGATCGACGTGTAACCTCGGCGACAGGCGGTAGCCGTGCTCAATACAAACCGGGGCCAACAACCGCAAGCGGCGGTGAAGGGTTTCGGTATCGATGCCCTCCGGCATCAGTAGGATGCGGTCTCGAGGTATGTCGTACTCCAACGCGTCGAGGAGTTCGGCGATTTCGGAGAGATCGTCCAAGTGCTCATCGGGATCGACGACAAACTTCAGTTGGAAGGGATACGACTGGATCAGCTTCCGGAGGACGGACGGATTCAGGCGCTCGGCGTCATGACGAGCGATCCACTCCACCGCGAGCGGCCCGACGGACGCATCGGCATGGTGACCGTCGACCGGAGCGCTGTTTCGAAGCTTCGGGCTGATCGACATCAAGTCGCACGCGACGTCGCGGAAGACGGTCCCTGCCGTTTCGATCGTGATGGTGCGGCCGCGCGCTTTCAGCGCTCGGGTCAGCGCCGCAATCGGCTCGAAGAGCATCGGCTCGCCTCCGGTGACCACCACATGGTCCGTGGAAAGGGCGATCACCTTGTCGACGATGTCGTCGACTTCGAGGATGGGGCCCTCGGGTGCCCAACTCGCATAGGGAGTGTCGCACCAGACGCAGCGAAGGTTGCAGCCGCTGACGCGAACAAAGGTCGACGGAACTCCGGCCCAGATCCCCTCCCCCTGAATGCTCGTGAAGATCTCGGCGATCCTCAGACGGCTCATGTTCGGCCCGCTCGCAAATGCCCGATGAGGAGCGCAATGTCCGCGGGGCGGACGCCCGGCACCCGCGAGGCTTGACCGATCGTGATCGGGCGAACGCGTGAAAGCTTTTCGATCGATTCGTAGCTGAGTCCACCGAGCGCGTGATAGGAGAACGCGCTCGGGATCGGCATCTGGTCGAGTCGGCGAGCCCGCTCCGCCGTTTTCGCCTGAATCTGGATGTACCCCTCGTAGAGGGCTGCAAGTTCGATCTGATCGCGAACCGGGCCCGGTGCGCCCCCAAGGTCGCTCAGTGTCGCACCGCCTTGGTCCCAGAAGCGGGCGAGAGCGACCGCTTCATCGAGGCCAAAGCCGGGACGTCGCATGAGTTCGAAGAGGGAGGCGCGATTCACGATCGGGCTCCATCCGCGCGCTTCCATCCAGGGGTTGGCACGGGTCGTGACCGTGAACGCTCTCAGCTGCGCCAGTCCGCTCGCGATCGCGTCCCATTTGGTCTCGAATCGCGCCCACCGACGGTCGCCGCAGAGGCCGAGTTCTCGGGCGAGGGGCGTGAGGCGCTCGTCGGCGTTGTCATGCCGAAGGAGAAGGCGGTGCTCCGCCCGCGCGGTGAGCATCCGATAGGGGTCTTCGACGCCCTTCGTGACGAGATCGTCGATCATGACACCGATGAAGCTTCGATCGCGACCGAACAAGACCGGCGCTTGGCCGAGCGCGAGGTGGGCGGCATTGATGCCGGCGACGAGTCCCTGGGCGGCGGCCTCTTCATAGCCGCTCGTTCCGTTGAGCTGCCCCGCGAGGAAGAGGCCCTCGGCCTGGTGGCTCATCAAACTCGGATCGAGCTGGAGCGGATCGGCGACGTCGTATTCGACGGCATATCCCGGTCGCAGCATCTCGACCGATTCGAGGCCGGGGATCGTGCGGAGCGCCTTCAACTGGACATCGGCCGGCATCGACGTCGAGAAGCCCTGGACATAGACCGATTCACCGTCCCACTCCTCTTGTTCGAGGAAGATCGGGTGGCTCTCCTTGTCGGCAAACCGGACGATCTTGTCTTCCACGCTGGGGCAGTATCGCGGGCCGACACCTTCGATCTGCCCTGAGTACATGGCGCTCTCACCGAGATGTTCACGGAGGATCGCGTGGGTCGACTCATTCGTCCGGGTCTGCCAACAAGGGAGCAGCTCCCGTTCTGGCATCGGCGCGTCGTGGAGGAAGCTCAGGGCTCCGGCCTCGGGCTCGCTATCGAGGGCCTCGACGCGCGATCGATCGATGCTCCCGAGCGCGATTCGTGGAGTCGTGCCAGTCTTGAATCGACGCAAACGCACCCCGATGCCGTTGAGGAACTCGGAGAGGGCCGAGACCGCTCGATCGCCATGACGTGCGGCCACCGTCTGTTGCCGACCCTGATGACACAGGCCGTTGAGGAAGGTCCCGGTGGTCAGGACGACGGCGGGTGCCGAGAGCAGCGTGCCCTCCACCCAGAGGCCGACGACGCGGCCGCTTTGCAGCTCGACCCGTTCCGCGTGGCCTTCGAGGAGCGTCAGGTTCGGTTCGAGTTCGAGGACCTGTCGCATGAACGCAGGATAGCGGACCTTGCACACGTGAGCCCGCACGGTTTGGACGGCCGGTCCTTTCCCGGTGCCGACCCGTCGGATATGGGTCAACGTGTGGTCGGTCGTGACCCCCATCTGGCCGCCGAGGGCGTCGACCTCGCGGGCAAGATGGCCCTTGGCGGGTCCGCCGATCGAGCAGTTGCACGGTAAATGGCCGACATTGCCGAGGCGGAGCGTCACGCAGGCGGTGCGGAGGCCCAAGCGGGCTGCGGCGAGGGCGGCTTCGATCCCGGCGTGCCCGGCTCCGACGACGATGACTTGAAACGTGTTCACAGCCCCTCCCTCAGATCTGGGTGACGGCCCCGCTCGCGCGGATCTTCTCGAGGCCTTCGAGCGCGCGTCCGGTGCCGATCGCCACGCAGTGCAGCGCGTTATCGGCGACCGTCACCGGGATATCGGTGACACTGGCGAGGAACTTGTCGAGGCCCCTCAGGAGGGCGCCGCCCCCAGTGAGCGTGATGCCGCGCTGCATGAGGTCGCTGGCCAACTCCGGCGGCGTCTCCTCGAGGACCTGGCAGATTTTCTCCGTGATCTGGCGAACCGGCTCGGCAAGGGCTTCACGGATCTCGTCGCTCGTTACTTCGACCGTCTTCGGCAAACCTGCGACGAGATCGCGTCCCCGTACCTCCATGCTCAGCTCCTGGGCGAGCGGATAGGCGGAGCCGACCTTGATCTTCACCTCTTCCGCGGTCGGCTCGCCGACCATCAGGTTGTAGGTGTTCCGGATGTGGCGGACGATCGCCTCGTCCATCTTGTTGCCGGCGACGCGAATGCTTTGGGATAGGACGATGCCCCCGAGGCTGATCACGGCGATGTCGGCGGTGCCGCCGCCGATGTCGACGACCATGTTGCCTCCAGGGTAGTCGATCGGCAGACCTGCTCCGATCGCGGCCGCCATCGGTTCTTCGATCGTCATCGCGAGACCCGCGCCCGCTTCCTTCGCTGCCTGAAGAACCGCCCGGCGCTCGACGTTGGTCACGCCACTCGGTACGCACACGAGCAGCGTCGGCTTGAACAGGCGGCGCTTCCCGCAGACCTTGTTGATGAGGTACTCAAGCATCCGCAGCGTCGTGGTGTAGTCGGCGATCACGCCGTCCTTGAGGGGCCGAATCGCGGTGATGTTGCCGGGGGTGCGGCCGAGCATCTCGCGTGCCTCGTTGCCGACGGCGAGCACCCGTCGACTCTGGGTGCTGATGGCGACGACGGTCGGTTCCGAGAGTGCCACCCCCTTTCCCCGTCGATACACGAGGATGTTGGCGGTTCCCAGGTCGATGCCGAGTTCGGGGACGAGCTTCAAATCGGATTGGCGTCGGGCGCGGTCAGCGTCCGCTCCCATTCGGTGGCTTCCATGCGGACGACGTCGGCGCCGAGGCGGCTCAGGCACCCCTCCAGGTCCTCGTAGCCCCGATCGATGAAGTGGACGTTGCGGACGACGGTCTCACCTTCCGCTGCAAGTCCGGCGAGGACGAGCGCGGCACCGGCTCGGAGATCGCTCGCTTCGACGACGGCACCCTTGAGTCGCGCCACCCCATCGATGACGGTGGAGCGACCTTCCAGACGCATTTTGGCCCCCATCCGGTTAAGCTCGGGCACATGTCCGATCCGGCTTTCGTAGATCGTCTCTTCGACCACACTTGAGCCGTCGGCGGTTCCGAGCACGGCCGCCATCAGTTGTTGGAGGTCGGTGGGGAAGCCAGGGTACGGCATCGTCTTGACCCGGATGCCCTTCAGGCGACCGGGGGAGTGGACTCGGACCCAATCCGGGCCTTCGAACGCCTCGGCGCCGGCCTCTCGGAGCTTGTTGACGAGCGCGGTCTGGTGTTCGGGCATGACCCCGGTCACGGTGATGTCGCCCTTCGTCATCGCCGCGGCGAGTAGGAACGTGCCTGCTTGAAGGCGATCTTCGGGCACGCGAAACTCGCAACCGTGGAGCTTCTCGACTCCGATGATGGTGATCACGCTGGTGCCGGCACCTTCGATCCGGGCACCCATGCGGTTCAGAAACTCGGCGAGTGTCGTGACTTCGGGTTCGATCGCTGCGTTCTGGATGACGGTGACGCCACGGGCGAGCGTGGCGGTGGCCATGATGTGTTGGGTGGCTCCTGCGCTCGGGAAATCGAAGTAGATTTCCGCCCCGTGGAGCTCGGTGGCGCGACCCTCGTAGCAGCCTCGGACGAGATCGATCTGAGCACCCATCAGGGCGAGTCCCTTGAGGTGGTAGTCGACGGGGCGGGCACCGATCTTGCACCCTCCTGGGGCCGGCAATTTGGCTTTGCCGACGCGGGCGAGGAGCGGCCCGAGAATGTAGAAGGAGGTGCGGATCGGTCGAACGCTTTCCTCATCCGCCTCGTGGTAGACGATCTCGGTGCAATCGACGACGAGCGTGTCTTCGCTCCGCTCGACCTTGGCCCCGAGCTTCTGGAGCAGGTTCAACTTGTCTCGAATGTCACTGACGTCCGGGACGTTGTGGAGCACGACCGGGCCCTCGGCAAGCAACACCGCCGAGAGAATCGCAAGGGCAGCGTTCTTGCTGCCGGGCACCTCGACCTCACCCCGAAGCCGGCTTCCTCCGGTTACTTTCAGTACATGCATGATCTTCGACCTTCCTTGGCTCGATCACTCCGTTTCGCGAACCTGTGAAGCAGAATCAAGCTCCTATTGTACCGGGAGGGCGATACCGTCGGGAATACTATCAATTCCGTGTTGTGACGCGGTACTATCCGCACGCATCGTTTCGAGAAAGGTATTCGCGCCTGGTCCGTTCCCGGTTTTCGATTGTGCCTCCTTGAAACCCGCAACGCCGCGCGGGCAACCGCGCAAGGAGACACAAGAAGACATGGCTATGAAGTCCCTGTATGTGGGCAACCTGCCCTATTCGACGACCGCGGACGACCTCAACCAGGCGTTCAGCAAGTTTGGCGGCACGGGTGCTCGCATCGTCGAAGGCCGAGGTTTCGGCTTCGTGGACATCGATGGCGACCAGCTCGATGCCGCGATCGCCGAGATGCATGACAGCATGCTTGGTGGACGCCGACTCAACGTGAACGAAGCCCGTCCCCGTGAGGGCGGCGGCGGCGGCGGCGGTGGCCGATTCGGTGGCGGCGGCGGTGGTGGCGATCGCGGTGGATACCGAGATCGAGACCGCGGCGGCTACGGTCGACGCTAAGCTTCCGACGCAAAGAGCCCCTCGGCGTTCTCGCCGAGGGGCTCTTTGCTTGCGCCTCGACCGATAGGCCCTTTGGAGACGTCGGGCATCGATTGGGTAGGTACTGACCCTCACCCCCTGCCCCCTCTCCCTTCGCACAATCATCGAAAGGAGAGGGGGAGCCGGAGAAGGGTAGGGGATGAGGGTTCCGAGAGCTTAGGGGCGGGCGCGGCTATAGCGCAGCCGCTCGTCGAGCGCAGTGTCGACGTTGAGGCAAGCTCGCCTTGGACCAGCGTAACGCTCGCGTAACTCGCACGCGGCTCGACCGTCCAGCCAGTATGGTTTGTGGCTTCCTGATGATCGCGGCGGTCATCGCGTTGGAACCCATCGGGGAGTTGCCAGAGACGGCGTTCCTGGGAGTGCTCTCCGATTGTGGTTACACCACCTGGTTGAACGAGCCCCCCGGGGGTCCAAAGGCGAGCAACGCAGACGGCTCGTTCCGGCTCAGGCTTGGAACATCGGTATCAGAGGACAGCGGAATCACCTTCGTGAAGGAGGCGCGAGCGTTCCTGGCCCTCGACGTTGCACGAGCGGTGCCGGTCCGTCAGGTGGATTCTTGGTTGGCCAAGAACAAGTTCGCGGACGTGACGGTGACCACTTACATTTCGGGGAGGGTCCTGTTTGAAATGCTCCTCGCAACGCCCAGTGACACCCCGGATCAGATGAAGTCGCGGGCGCAGCGGTTGCAGCGGACCGGTCTGCGTTTTGGAAAGGACTTTGCCGCCATCAACCCCAAGCAATCGGACGATCTATGGCGACCCGGCCCTGCACACTACTCGCCAGGGGCGGTAATGGACCCTATCCAGGTCGAAGACGTCGATTTCATCGCTTCCCACTTCGAGTGGGACAAGCAGGTTGATCCCGTGGCGCTCGGGAAACGGGGATCGCTCGTCCGCATCGAGGGCGTGACCTTCGTGGTCTCGCCGCACGAGCGAGGCATGCTGGTCTTACTCGCCCAATTCGTTCCTGAACCCAACAAAGTGAGCCGTTACCTGCAGCGGCCACCTCAGATCACGTGGGCTGACGTGCAAGTGGAGCGCTCATTGGCCACGATCGTCCAGCGCCACCGCTTGACCGGAGAAGTGACCGCGGGGCAACTCACGGCGATCCTGTTGGAGTTCGCTCGCAGCGTCAAGGCGCTCGATCTTCTGTAAGATCTTGTGTCGAGTCCCGCGTACGATCCACGCCTTCCCGGTGATGATGCTGTCGTCGCGATTTGGCCCTCACCCCCTACCCCCTCTCCCTTCGCACAATCATCGAAAGGAGAGGGGGTCCGGAATCAGTGGACGCTCGTCCCTTCAGGGGCCTCTGCTTCGGGAGTGAGCAGGATCGCGGCGCCATCCGGTCCATCGGCGGCGAGGATCATGCCCTGGCTTTCGTGCCCCATCAACTTGGCGGGCTTCAGATTCGCGACGACCACGACTTGACGTCCGACGAGGTCGGCAGGATCGTAGCTCTTCCGGATACCCGCGAGAATCTGACGTCGCTCATCCCCAAGGATGACCTGGAGCTTGACCAGCTTCTCACTCCCCTCGACCGGCTCCGCCTCGAGAATCCGCGCAATCCGAAGCTGGACGTTCATGAAGTCGGTGATCTCTATTTCAGCCCGAGGTTCGAACGCCGGCTTCTTCGGCTTTTTCTCGGGCGCTGCGGCGGAAGGAGCCTCCTTCGGGGCCGGCTTCGCGAGCTCGAGGCGCGGGAAGATCGGGGCCGGATTGCCCAGCGGATGGCCCGCAGGCAGCGACGACTCGGACCCGATGTCGTCCCAAGACGTCGTCGGGAGGAGACGGAGCTGGGCCGCGACCGCGTCGCAAGTCGCCGGGATCATCGGTCTCAAAAGGCCCTCCGAGGCCCGAAGACAAGACAGCATCGAGCGCATCACCGTGGCAAGGTGGGGGTCCTGGCTCTTGGCGAGCGCCCACGGGGCCTTCGTGTCGATGTACTTGTTCAGAAACCGGACGACATCCATCGCCGTGTTCATCGCGTCGTGGAGACGGAACTCCTCCATGGCGGCGGCGTATTCGGACTTGGCTTGCATGATCCGGTCCGTGACCTCAGTTTCGACCTCGCCACCGGGAATGGTGCCGCCTACGAACTTATGGGCCATCGCGAGCGTACGATTGAGCGCATTGCCGAGGTCGTTGGCGAGGTCGGCGTTGTAGCGCCGGTCGAATTCCTCGTGCGTAAACACGGTGTCGGAATCGAACGGAAGCGCGGCACCGAGATAGTAGCGAACCGCATCGACCGCCACGGCCTGAGCGCAGCCGGCCCGCGCCGCCAGCCCTTCCGCGAACTCAAGCGGGGGGATCACGTTCCCTTTGGACTTGCTCGCCTTCTCGCCGCCGATCATGAGCCAGGAATGGCCGAGGAGCGTTTCCGGCAACGGAATCTCGGCTCCCATCAGCATCGCCGGCCACATCGTGGCATGGAAGCGCGTGAGGATGTCCTTGCCCATCACCTGGACCGTCGCGGGCCAGTACCGGATCCAGTCGCCATCCGGCCATCCGAACGCCGAGATGTAATTGATGAGCGCATCGAACCAAACGTAAATCGTCTTGTCGGGCTCCCCGGGAACGGGAACACCCCATGGGACATTCGCGCGGGTGATGCAGACGTCCCGCAGGCCCTGATGGATGAAGCTCAGAACCTCATTCCGTCGCGCTTCCGGGACGATGAACTCGGGGTTCGCCTCGATATGCTGTTTGAGACGGTCAGCGAAGGCGCTCAGACGGAAAAACCAGTTCTCCTCCTCGACCCAACGGACTTCGTTCCCGTCTGGACTCTTTCCGTCGACCAGTTCGGACTCCTTGATAAACGCCTCCGCCCCGACGTCATACCACCCCTCATACTTCGCGGCGTAGATATGACCGCGCTCCTTGAGGAGCGTGAACAGCTTCTGCACGATCGCTTCGTGGCGTGGGTCGGTGGTTCGGATGAACCGATCGTACGAGAAGTTCATCCCTCGCCAGATCTCTTCGAACCGGGCCGCGAGGCCGTCGACATGCTCTTGCGGGCTTTTGCCGGCACGCTCGGCGGCCTCGAGCACCTTGGTTCCGTGCTCGTCGGTGCCGGTGAGGAACATCACCTCTTCCCCTCTTAGGCGGTAGTACCGGGCCATCACGTCGGCGATGAACATCTCGGCGGCATGCCCGAGGTGGGGCACGTCGTTCACGTAGAAGATCGCAGTCGTGATGGATTTCATGGGGCACGGAGTGTACCGCCCGAGCCCCGTGGAGTCCCGGGACGCACGCGCTTCCGGTAACGTAGAGTCGATGCCCACCGAGAACTTCATCCACGGTCAATTTGTGCCTCCTTCGGGCGATCGCTCCGTCCCGAGCCTCAACCCCAGCGATCTCACCGATGTCGTTGCGAATCCGGCGGTCTCGACCCCGCAAGACGTCGACGCGGCCGTTCGCGGCGCAGCCGAAGCGTTCCCGGCTTGGCGGAAGGCCACCGGCTCCACGCGCGCCGAGGCTCTCTACAAATGGGCTGGAGCGATTCAGGCGCGATCCGAGGACCTCGCCCAAGCGATCGCGCGCGAGGTCGGAAAACCGATCGCGGAAGCGCGCGGCGAAGTGGGCCGCTGCGTCGTGATCCTCCGCTACTATGCAGGCGAGGCGGTTCGCTCGGTCGGCGAAGTCGTCCCCGCGCTTGCTCCGGGAGCGCTCCAGTTCAGCATCCGCGATCCGCTCGGGATCGTGGGCCTGATCACCCCGTGGAACTTCCCCATCGCGATCCCCCTCTGGAAAGCGGCCCCCGCGCTCGCGTTCGGCAACACGGTGATCGTCAAAGTCTCCGAGCACGCGCCCTTCGTTTCCGGGCTCCTTGCCGAAACCGCCCAGGCCGCCGAGTTGCCGCCCGGGCTGTTCAACGTGATTCTCGGTGACGGAGAAGCCGGAAGCGCCCTCGCCACTCACCAAGCGGTGAAGGCGATCAGCTTCACAGGCTCTGCCGCGACCGGTGCCAAGATCGCGTCCGCCTGCGCGGCGCGCAACGCGAAGTTCCAAACCGAGATGGGGGGCAAGAACGTCGCGATCGTGCTCCCCGACGCCGACCTCGACCAGGCTGCGAACCTCATCGCGGGTGGGGCGATGCGCTACGCCGGGCAAAAGTGTACGGCGACCAGCCGTGTCGTCGTCGATCGGGCGGTCGAGGAGGGACTTTGGATGAGGCTCCGGGCTCAAGTCGAGTCGCTCCCATTGGGTCCGGTGACCGATCCGAAAGCAGCGATCGGTCCGCTGATCTCTGCCGCTTCTCGGGATCGCACGCTCGATGCCGTGAGGTCCGTGAGCCCCGACTATCAGACTCCGGTGCCCGGCGACTGGGCCGGCTGCTTCTTCGGACCGGCGATGTTCCGAGGTCTCGATCCAGCCGACCGCGTCGTTCAGGACGAGCTTTTCGCTCCGGTACTGGCGATCCTTCCTGCGGAAGGGCTCGACGAAGCGCTTGCCCTCGCGAACGCGACGCCCTATGGGCTCAGTGCGTCGCTCTTCACCAAGAATCTGTCTGAAGCGCTTCGCTACATCCATCGAATCGAAGCGGGCATGGTGCGAGTCAACGGGGACACGACCGGCGTTGACCCCCACGCTCCGTTCGGCGGCGTGAAAGGCTCGAGCTCGGGCACGCGGGAGCAGGGCCGGGCCGCGATCGAGTTCTACACCGAGACGAAAACGGTTCAACTCAACCCATGAGCCGAACCGTCGAGCGTATTCGCGTGCGCTATGGCGAGGCCGACCCGATGGGTCACGCCTATTACGCGAACTATCTTTACTGGTTCGAGCAGGCGCGCGGAACCTGGTGCCGCGAGCGGGGTTTCACGTACAAGAGCCTCGAAGAGATGGGTTACAAGTTACCGGTCGTCGAAGTCTACGCTCGCTATCGGGACGAGGCGAAGTACGACGATGTGATCGCCGTCCACGTCTGGGTCGAGGAGATCAAACGCGCTGCAATCCTGTTCAAGTACGAAGCGATCAACGAGACGACCGGACGCAAGTGCACGGAGGGCTATACGTGGCACGTGATGATCGGCCCCGAGCGGAAAGCCGTCACGATCCCGCCGGACATCCGCGCGATGATGCAGGTTTGAGCGCTTAGGTAACTACGCTCGACCGACTTCGCGGGTCCACCCTCCATCCTGTCACCCTTCGTGACGTTTGCGGTCTTCGCCGACGGCGCGGAGCCGGTCTCGTGTAACAATGCGATATTGCGAAGACGTCCACGGAGTGAGTGTCTATGAACTATTGTTTGCCGAGAATGGCTCTCGTCGGGCTCGCGTTCGCCGCTGTCGCGGCGGCAGAAGCGCAGGTGCGCGTGCAAGATCGGATGGTGATCGTCACGGAGGCTCCCCTGTCGAAAGAGCAAGGCGATCTCATCAAGACCCTGCCCCGTGCTGAGTTGTTAGAGCAGTTCGAAGCGCTCGGCTTTCAGAAACACCTCGAAACGGGCCGAACGTTCTTGTTCAGCAAAAAGCTCTGGGCCGAAGAGACATTGAACGCGCTCACCGGGCTCTACGAGGGCCTTGCGGCTCATCAAACCGGCAAGTTTCTCGACATCTCGAAGTCGCCTCAAGTGGCGGCCTTCGTCAGGGCTTCTTTCGGGTCCGTGATGCGGTTCGAGTCACCGCAGAGCGCTCAGTTCATGCTCGGGCGTGTGGGCGACCTCCTTCTCACCGACGGGACCCGCTCGGTGCTCGTCACCATGACTCCTGAAGTCGACGACGCGGAAGCGAAGGAGCTTTCGACGAAGCCCCTGAAGCAACAGAGCGGCTCGCCCCCCGCTGATGCGGCAGACCCGATCGCGGTGTATCAGTTGCCGCTTGCGGGTGAGCTCCACGCGCGATCGGTCGGACCGGATGCCGCGGACCCACGAATCAGGATGGAAGACCTTGCCCTCGCGACAAAAGTCCTCACGGACCGCTACTCCGAGGCTTACTCTCGAGCCTTGGCTGCCCGAAACCGCCTCATCAAGCTCGCGACCGTTGGCGTCTCCCCGGACGTCTTCGCTTCGGTCGAGAAAGGGATGTCCTCGCAATCGTTGCCGCCCGAGCTGCGGCAGTTTGCCTCGGATTACCTCGCAAGCAACTGGCAGCGATTTGGCTTCGAGAGCGACGATGCCGCGGCGGCGTACTTCGGCAAGGCCACGGTGCGATGGAGCCAAGTATCGCTCGCACTGATCGCCTCGCGGGGAGACGGACCCTATAAGAACCTTGCCATGTTCGGATTACCCCGCTTCTGAGAGACCTTGGACGGTTCGCCAAGAACCGTGAGCGCGCTCGCAAGGACGAGCTCTAGAACTGCGGCGGGGGTCGCTTTCGCCCTCCTCCTGAAGAATAGTCACCCGGCTTCATGTCCTTGAAAGACTCTCGGTGCTTGACCAGCATCTTTTCGATTTGTTCGCGAACCGCCGAGGGCAGCTCCTTGAAGCTCACGCCTCGACCCTTCGTCTGCATGGTGTCGTCGTTGAGCGGATACTCCGCCGAGACCCCGGGTCGCGGATCGATGCCGATCGTAGCGGTCTCGCGATCCGCGACCCGGAAGAGATCGAAGTTGGGTTGCTCCGTCGCCCAAGGAAAGAGATCGGGCCTTTCGCGATAGGCCATGGACGAGGCCAGTGAATCCGGGTCCACGGCCCAGATGTAGTAACCGCGGTCCCCGGAGGTCGAATCGCTGGGGAAGATGACGGGGCCGGTTTTCGACGTCAGCGTGATCTTGGCGTCGAGAGGGATGCCCCGGGGAAGGGCGTTCGTCGGCTCGTCCGACCAGCTCTGGACGCCAAGGAAGAACATCTCCTCGTCAAACGACTCGTCTGGATTCGCAGCCTCAGGATTCTCTTCGTCTTCGGTCACGCTGACGCTGGCATCGGCGCCGAAGATCAAGCGGTGAACGAGTGACTTTTGACCTGGTGCCAGCGACGGGAAGGGGACCCCGGGTCCGCTGAGGGCTACGCGCTGCTGGGGAGTGAAGGTTCCGTAGAGCCGAATCGCGTCGATGTTCCCCTTATCCCACCAGTTGAAGGAAAGCTCCGGAGTGAACGCTGAGACAATCATCGTCGCCAGCCGCCATCGAGGGGCATCCCCGGCGAGTGCAAACTGGGCGAGACCGTCCAAGGTCACCCGACCCTTTTCCCGGATGTCGGCGACGAAGCGAGCGAGGGCCTCGCGACCCGTACGCTCGGGTTCGCGTATGGGCACAGGTGGACGCAGCGTGAACCACCCGTTCACCACGTCGGCACCCAGGAAGAAGGCGAGCTCGCCCACGGTCGGAGCCTTCTTTCCGGCAGGGAACTGGGAGAAGGAAAGCCCATAGGCGTCGCTGATCGCGAGGGCGAGTTGGGCTTTCTTCGAGCGTGCCATCTGCAGCACCAGGTCCGTCGTCGCGTAGCTCAGAGGCTCGTGGAGGTCGGGCCGGGCGATGCGCTCGAGCCACTCGGGGGCGATGTCGGGCAGGTCCCCGGCTTTCCGCTCTCGGGTCTTCTGAAGCGCGCCTGCGTAGTCGCGCGACTCGCTTGTGAACTCGATCGGAGTCGGGTCCAGGTTTGCGGGCGGATCGGGGCGCTTGACAGCCTCATCTTCGAAGCGAAAGTCATCGAATTCGTCCTCGGCATCACCGAGGGCCTTGCCCTGTTCGTCGAAGACGGACAGCTTCGCTTGGGGCGTCTCGTTGTATGAAACGCCTGTCAGGATCAACAGGATTCGCGCCGGCGGCTTCTTGAACGGCTTCTTGGGAGTGTAGTGGAACGGTGTCATCTCGCCGCCGGGCGCTTCCGGCAACGCGGCCACAACGGCCGCATAGTTGCGCTGTTCCTCAACGAGGGAAGCGAGGATCGGGCCGGTGCCGGCCGGCAGAGCCCGCTGCATCGGTGTGGGGTGAGAGGACAGCACGAGGCGATCTCCGGTCTTCAAGTCGGCGAGCATGCCGGGATCGAGCTTCAAAATCAGACGGCTCAATGCCCGAGCGAGCGGAAGTTGACGCGAGAGCGCTTCCTGTCGACGATAGCGTTTCATGTCGAAGCGTGCGTCATCCTCGAGATCGAGCTTGCGACCCTCTTCGATCCGCTTCTGAATGGCGTCGGCTGTGAACCCCTCCTGCAAATCTCGGGCTCGAAGCGCGATCGACTTCTTGATCACCTCGATCTTCCGAGTGCGGGCCTCCTTTTCGCGCTCGCGCACCTTGGCGCTCGACTTACCTAGGTACCAGGCTCCGTCGGCACGGCTCCACTCGCCGAGGGTCTGTTCGGCGAGCTTGTCGAGGAGGTCTCGCAGAGGAAGGTCGCGTACGTCGACGACAACGACCTCATCCTCCATCGCGGGGACGGTCTTGAACGTGAGCTCGGTGTGCTTCGAGAGTACGTCCAGCAGCACCGGCATCCGGGCCGCGCGGGACAAGAACGTCACCTTCTTGTCGAGCGCGGGATCCTCGAGCTGGGCCACCGCTAGCCCCGGAAGCAAACACCACACCATCAAGCCGAAGCGTGCTTTCATCCTGTGTCTATCTTATCGCGATGTCGTCAAGGATCGGTGGAGATTTGCATTGCAAGTGGGGCCAAACGTAAGCCCCCTCTCCCACAGAGACGGAGAGGGGGCTTCAGGAACGGGGGGGGGGGGTTACCGAAGGCCGCCGAGGCCGCCCATCAACACCACATAGATGACGCCGCCCAGGAGCGAAATCACCATCGCGGCGATGTTGACGATCATCGCCGTCTGAGCCTGGGGATGGCCCTTGGCTTTCGCCTGGTTGGCAAAGATCACGCCACCGATGCCGGCGAGCCAACAGCAGCACAACGACACCACGGCCAGGATCCACGCCCATGTCATCTCTTTGGATCCGTCGTCGATCCCCCCGGTGCTCGTGTTCGCTCGGGGGTAGGGTGATGCCCCTGGGGCTTGACCATACGGGTTTTGAGGTTGCTGGTAGCCACCCTGCGGAGCCTGATAAGGCTGCTGCGGCTGCTGCGGCGCCTGGTAGGGCTGCTCGGGCTGCTGCGGAGCCTGATAAGGCTGCTGCGGTGACTGGTAGGGCTGCTGGGGCTGCACGGGCTGCACCGGTTCGGCCGGTCCCGGCGTAAAACCGGTGGGCGCAGCACCCGGGAAGACGATGCCGGGCACCGCCGACGCCATGACGATCTCGCCAGTCGCTTCGTTTTTCAATTGAGTCGTGGGAGTCAGTCGATTTTGGGTAGCCCACTCGTTCAGCGTCGGGATGTCGGCCGGGCCGTACTCGTTCCCATCATTGGCAATCACGAAAAAGCGCATATCGTTCCTTTCCTCCAGCCCGGCGACGCACCGGTTCCGTCTCTACGGACGGTTGAGAGCATTGTAGCGCGTCACCGGCGCCAAGCGACGACGAAGCCACGGAACGGGTCGTTCGTCGCATGATGCGCGGGTAAATTCGACTCGGACATGGACGGAGAAGCGCCAAAACGGGGAGTCAAGGTCTGGATCAAGATCCTGGTCCTCTTCCACGCGTTCGCGATCCTCTCGTGGTCTCTGCCCGATGTCCCCCGATCGTTCCGCGTCTACTTGACCCCCGACGTCCCGCCCGCCCTCTTGGATCAGGCTCAGAAGCCGATCGGCACCGACTGGCTCCTGATCTGGAACGCCAAGCTCCATCAAACGCCGTTTCAGTACTATCTGATGTCGACCGGTTTCTGGCAGTCGTGGGATATGTTCGCCCCGAACCCGGCCAACACCGACGTCTGGGTCGACGCGAAGATCACCTTTCGTGACGGCACCGAGCGCCTGTATCCCTACCCTCGGATGAAGTCCTTGTCGATCCCGGTCAAGTACTTCAAGGAGCGGTATCGCAAGTTTCTCGAACGGGCCCATGTCGACGACAACGCATGGCTTCGGCCGCGGTTCGCTCAGCGGATCGCCCTCGAGGCCTTCGAGGATCCCCAGAATCCGCCGACCCGCGTGGTCCTCAGGCGTCACTTCCGCAAGGTCCTCCCGCCCCACCGAGTCACCCCCGACGGCTACACCGTCGTCGAATACTTCGACTACCCCGTCGATCAAGCGCAACTCCGCAAGGAAGCGGGACGATGAAGAACAACCCTGTCGTTCGCGGCCTGCGCGCGGCGAACGACTGGATCTTCGGTTACGGTTCTCCGGTCACCTTCGGCGTCTTCCGGATCCTGATGGCCTCGATCCTGTTCGCGAACTTCTGCATGATCGCGATCGACTTCGATGCCTGGTTCAGCGAGCGTGGTTATGTCCCATGGCACGTCGCGTCGGAGTGGATGGGGCCGACCTGGCGAGTCAACCTCCTCGCCGGGGTGACCGATACCCGGATCGTTGCCGCATTTTATGCGCTGGTGACGGTGTCGGCGTTCTTGACCGCGATCGGCCTCTGGACCCGTCCCGCGTCGATCATTCTCTGCATCGGGACGATCACGCTCCACCATCGGAACCCGATCATCCTCCACGGCGGCGACACCCTGATGCGGGCCTGCGCCTTCTACCTCGCGATCGGCCCATCGGGAGCGTCGTGCTCGGTCGATCGACTGATCCGCCTCTGGAAGGGCAAGGAGACCGGCCCTCCGCGCGACGTCTCGCTCTGGCCCCAGCGCATGATCCAGTTCCAGATGGCGGTGATCTACTTCACCACGGTGTGGTCCAAATGGTTCGGAACCGCGTGGCGGGACGGGACTGCCGCGTGGTACCCGGCCAACCTGCGCGAGTTCGATCGATTCCCGGTCCCGGAGTTCCTCCATCGGCAGCCGTTTCTCGCTCTGGAGACGTACAGCACGCTCCTCGTCGAGCTTGCCCTCGCGACCCTCGTGTTCTGCAAACCGTTGCGGAAGTGGGTGCTTCTCTCGGGGCTCGCGCTCCACGGCTTCATCGAGTATTCGATGAACATTCCCTTGTTCGCCTTCGCGATGTGCAGTCTGTACATCAGCCACTACATGGGAGACGAGATCGTCGGTTGGGCGAAACGGATGGGTGAGCGGCTCAAGCGATTCGCGGTTCGCGTGGCGACACCCGCAGGCCAGGTGCTGGCAACAGGCCCCGGTCGGGCCCTCGAAGCGGCCGACGCCTTCGACCTCGTGACCTACACGCAGGGGGACGCGTCGGATTGGGTCGCCGAGAAGCAGGCTTCAGGATCGAAGCTTGGAGCCTGTTGGGCGTCTTGGTCACGCAGCCTCGGCGGCTGGATCCTCGCCCCGTTCTGGCTGGCGATGCTGAAGCGCGCCCTTGTTCCGACCCGCGCCGCCACCACCGAGCCCGTCGAGGAGCCCGAAAGTGTCCGAACGTAGACCCCGACTCCGCGACGTCTGGCCGTTCGGTCGAGCGAAGACACCCGGCTACGGCATCGCGAAGACCTACTACCTCTCGGTGCTGGCCGCGACCGCCCGGATGCCCGCCATCTTGGAGGTCATCAATCCCGAAGCCCGGGGCGGCGCGGTCGAGGGCTTCGGCGCACCGCTCGCCGGCTCCGACAAAGCCCTCCTCGCCGAACCGATGGTTCGAGGTGGGTACGTGCTCGCGACGAAGGATCGGAAGACGGTCGTCAAGCTCCTCGTCCTCCCCCGAGACGAAGCCGGCTTCGATCCCGACCTGTTTCTCAACCATCCCGCTTCGGCAGGACTCTCGGATGAGATCCGGGCCCGGATCCGTGCGACGTGGAATGTGTGCCAACTGACGTTCGAATCCCACGACCCCGCCGTCCATCCGGCGATCGCGTTCTTCCTCGGCATCGCGGGACGGCTCGCGTCCCTCACGGACGGAGTCGTCGCCGATCCGCTCTCCCAGCGCTATCAGCTGCCGGATGAACTCGTGCCCAAGGATGCTTTGAGCCCGGTCGATGCGCGCACCGTGGTTCGGTGCCGCTTCGAGCCGCTGGAGTCGGGCATCTACGGTTGCACCCTCGGCATGCAGAAGTTCGTGCTCCCCGAGTTCGAGATCAGCGGCATCCCCGCCGGGAAAGAGCGCGAGGCGGAAGCCTTTCTTCTCGGCGTGTGCCAAAGCGTCCTGATGAGGGGTCCGATCGAAGCCGGTACCCAAGTCGGGGTGGCTTCGGCACCGATCCTCGTGGCCGAAGGTGGGCTCGACCGGGCGAGGTGGGAGGGCATCCCCTGCTTCGAGCTCATTCCTGCCAGTCGCGGCGAGATCGGCGAAGCGCTGGACGCGTGGGTTCGACAAGAAACGCAGCGCTGACCTGTCAAACTCTCGGCCATGAGCGATCTCAAGTCACACATTCGCGCTCGCATCGCCGAGGGCACGGGCATGTACATCCAAGATCTCGAGGCGATGGACGCCGAGCTTCTCGGCAAATCCCCAGGCGGCGTTGCCCGCTCGGCCTACGATTTCACCTATGAGGTCGTCGTCGTCAACCGGCGTGTCGCCGCTCGGCTCCGAGGCGACGATCCCGGGCCGTGGCCATCGGAAGGCTGGATGACCGCCCCCGACGACTTCAAGAACAAGGAAGTCGCGGTCCGCGAGATGAAGGCGTCGTCGGAGGAAGTGCTGGCCGCATGGGATGCTCTGGACGCGGGTGCGATCGAGACACCGATCGTGCTCCCGACCGGTGAGACGACGCCGATGTCGATGGCGTCGCTCATCGCGACCCATGCCGTGTATCACGACGCGCAGTTGAACTATATCCAGGCGATCGCCGGCGACGGCGAGATGCACTGGATGTAGGCATCAGAACGTCGGTTCGAGGGCGCTTTTGAACTGCTCCCGATAGACGTCCTGGTATAGCCCGGCCCGGGCGATCAGTTCCTCATGGCGGCCGATATCGACGATTCGGCCACCTTCGAGCACCACGATCCGGTCGGCGTCGACCACCGACGACAGGCGGTGCGCGATCACGAACGTCGTTCTTCCGGCCATAACCCGGCGGAGCGCCTCTTGGACACGGGCCTCGGTCTCCCCGTCCAGGGCGCTCGTCACGTCGTCGAGGATCAAGATTCGGGGGTCGGTGACCAGTGCGCGAGCGAGGGCGAGCCGCTGTTTCTGCCCCCCGCTGAGCTTCATCCCGTCCTCCCCGATCTTCGTCTCATAGCCCGCCTCAAGCGTCATCACGAAGTCGTGGAGGTCGGCCGCCACCGACGCGGCGATCGCGTCTTCGTCGGTCGCGTTGCGCGCTCCATACTTGATGTTCTCCATGATCGAGACGCTGAACAGAACATTTTCTTGAGCGACCATGCTCACCTGCCGGCGCAGGCTCTCAAGTCGGATGTCGCGAAGATCCAGCCCGTCGATCAGGATCCGCCCGATGGTCGGATCGTAGAAGCGCATCAGCAGGTTCATCAGGGTCGTCTTTCCCGCCCCGCTGTGGCCCACCAGGGCGATGACCTCGCCGCGATGCACCTCCAGATCGATCCCCTCGAGGATCGGCGAACCCTCTTGGTAGGCGAACGCGACATTCTCGAATCGGATCGTCGCGGAGAAGGGCGGCAGTGCGGGGGCATCGGGCTTGTCTTCGATGTCGGGGCGCGTGTCAAGGGTCTGGAAGACTCGATCCATCGCCGCCACGGCCCACTGGAGCGCGTTGTTGAAATCCACGACTCGAACGGCTGGGTTGAACACGTAGCCGATGTAGAACGTGATCGCGACGAGCGTTCCCACCGTCATTTCCCCGGCCTGGACGAGCGAACCCCCGTAGGCGTACACGACCCCCGTCCCGAGCGCGGAGATGACACCGGAGAGGAGACCGAGGCGTCGATTCAAGTGAACTTGGCGCATGTCGACGGTGAACTTCGCGCGAACGCTCGACATGAAATTCTGAGTCTCGTATTCCTCCCGGACGAATGCCTTCACGACGGCGATCCCCGCAATCTTCTCCGCGAGCTTGCCGAGCATTTCGTCCCACAGTCGGCGCTGTTCCTGGCTGACTTCCCGGATGTGCTTGAGCATCGCGAGATAGCTGACCACGTAGAACGGGACCAATCCGAGGATGATCGCGGCCAGCCGCCACTCCAGAAAGAACAGCATCCCCAGAACCGCCACGAGGGTGACGATGTCGGAGACGAACGTCACAAGTTGCCCCTGGATCAGGCCCTGGATCAGCTCGATATCGGCCGTGACGCGGGACATGATCTTGCCAACTTGGGTTTGGTTGTGATAGGCCAGCGAGAGGCGATGGAGATGACGCCAGGTCGCAAATCGAAGATCGAAGCAAAACCGATGTCCGATCCAGGTGAGACTCACGCTGAGAAGGTAGTTGAGCACGCTCCGGAGGGCGATCGCACCGACCAGAATCCCCGCGATCCAGGCGAGGATGCCTGGACTTCGCTCCTCGGCCCGCTTCAGGCGCGCATCGATTTCCGCCGCCTTCGCACGGCCGGTATCGTCGGTGCGCGAAATCTCGCGGCTCTCGCGCCGCAGCGTCACAACCGGCTTGATCGCATCGTCGATCGCAGCTTCGAAAAGGCGCGGCGGCAGGACCTGCAGGAGAGTCACCAACAGGGTCAAGACCACGGCTCCAATCACGCGCCACCGGTAGGGAGCGAGAAACTGAAGCGTCCGACGGAACGAGCGCACGCTGAAGATTCAGTTGGACAACCACGCTCCGGAGTCCTGTCGAACATCCCTCGACACATCCCCTCGCCCCATGAATGATGGGGAGAGGGGTAGGGGTGAAGGGTTTTACCTCTCCGCCTCCGGGGGAGAGGTCGGTGAGCGCAGCGAACCGGGTGAGGTGGTCTCTTGCCCAGGTAAGCGTCCGGCCTCCTCAACCGGTTCGGGCTGCGCCCTCACCGACTTCTCCTCCAGTGGAGGAGAAGTACTTGGGAGGTTCCCCCTCGCCCCATGAATGATGGGAGAGGGGTAGGGGATGCCTAGCGGGGCAGAATCAACCGGGCGATCTCGAAGTAGATCACCAGGCCGGTCGCATCGACGAACGTGGTGATGAAGGGCGCGCTCATCACCGCCGGATCGAGCCCAAGCCGCTTCGCCCCGATCGGCAGCAAGGACCCGACTGTCGTGGCCCAGACCACGATCGCCGGCAAGGCGAGCCCGACGACTGCCGACAGGTGCCAATCCGTCCCCCAGGCGAGCGCCCGCAGCGTGCCGACGGTCCCGAGAAGGAGACCGATACAAACCGCGGTCACGAACTCGCGGCGCATGACCAACCACCAGTCGCCGGGGGTGATTTCGTTCAACGCCAGAGCCCGGGTGATCGTGGTCGTGACCTGCGAACCCGAATTGCCTCCCGCCCCGATCAACAGCGGGATGAAGAACGTGAGCGGATTCAACGGCAGATCGCCGTTCCCCTGCCCGTAGTAGCGAAGCACGTACCCGGTCAGCGTTTCGGCCACGAACAGGGCCAACAGCCAAGGCACGCGCCGCTTGACAAGCTGCCACGGGTTCAACGAGAGGTAGGATTCGACGCCACCGGTGACCGCACCGAGTTTCAGGACGTCTTCGGTGTCGGCTTCGGTCACGATCTCTTGAGCATCGTCGACCGTGAAGATCCCGAGCATCCGACCACGCTCATCGAGGACCGGCATCGCATAGAAACCATAGCGGGCAACGAGTCGCGCCGCGTCTTCAGCCGGCGTGTCCGCCTCGACCGTGATCGGGTCGGGAACCATGATTTCGCGCGACGTCGAGTCCAGGGAGGCCCGAATCGCCTGACGAAGGCTGAACACGCCAAGAAGATGGCGATCCACGTCGAGGACGTAGATGTCGTTGACGGTTTCGTACTTGCCTTCGGGTGCCAGTCGAATGTCGGTGAGGATCGACGCCATATCCGCATCCGGTGCGACTTCGAAGAAGTCCTCCGTCATCGACCGCCCGACCGACCCCTCGGGGTAGGCAAGCAACCGACGAATCTCCTGCGCGTCCTCTTTGGGGATCACTTCGAGGAGGGCATCGAACCGCTCGTCCCCAATGTCCTCGCGTAGGTCGAGGGCGTCGTCCATGGGTAGAACGTCGAGATAGAAAGCCAGGGTCTGGTCCGGCTGTGCCGCCAGAAGTGGCTTCGCAGACTCGGTCGGCACGTCGAGGAGAACTTGAGCGGAGGTCTCGTCGTCGAGCATCTCGAGGAGGCGGAGCGCCTCTTCCTGTTTGAGGCGGGGCAAAACCTCGGCCAAGTCCTCGGGACGGATTCCCTCGAGTTCCTCGCGCACGACCTCGGCGTTCCGCACGCGCGATAGCGAGCGGAGCCGGGCGAGCAAGGTGCGGAGATCGAGGCTCACGGCCAAGGGTTTTACCTGCCTGTCGCGAATCCGTATCCGCATGAATGCCGGAGTTGTGCCGTGCCCGCACGTTCACGAGTCCGTTCGCTGCAAAGGGCGTGGAACTCTCGACTTGGATTAGGTGATCCCCCATGATGATCAGTTCCTATCCTCAGGCGATGGCCACCGCGCTTCAGGCCATCCGGAGATCGCAGGATCAGGCGCTCCGCGTGACGGCTTCGCTGTCGGCCGCGGGCACTGGCCTCGACCCGGATCGGATGTCGGAGTTGCGGATGGCGCAACTCGCGCAGAAGATCGCGATTCGGGTCGTGCAGCAAGCCGACACGATGATGCGATCGACGATCGACGTGCTGGCGTAGCCGGCCGGTTCGCTTCGCGAAGCGGCGGCTACCCAGCCAACTTCTCGATCCGGCGCGCGAGTTCGAAGTCGTATTCGGTAAGGCCACCCCCGGCGTCGTGGGTGACGAGCACGACGCGGACCTTGCCGTACCCGACAAGCAAGTCGGGGTGGTGGTTCAGGCCCTCGGCAAGGTGGCCGATCGCACAGGCGAACACCAGCCCAGCCGTGTACGAAGGGAGCGCAAAGAGCTTGGTCAACGCCCCGTTCTGCACGGACCAGCCCTGAAGTCCGGTCAGCGACGCCGCGATCTGGTTGTCGGTGAGCTTCGTGTAGCTGAGTTCCGCCATGGGGCGGATCTTGACATACCATCGACGTTGCCTGCGACTTTTGCGGGGCCGGACTCGTCCTAAGGCCAGCCAAGGACAGGCGGGGACACTGGCCAGGAGGGCCAAAAACCCCCTCGTTGCGAGAAGTCGCGCGAGCGACCATAATTCGGCGCTAGTGAAAGGTCTGATTCTCGCCGCAGGCAAGGGGACGCGCCTCTATCCCATCACTCAGCGGATCGCCAAGCCGTTGATGCCGCTCGCCAACCGGATCACCCTCGCCTACGCCTTCGACCGCCTCCTGGAGCTTGGGGTCGACGAGATCGGCCTCGTCGTCGGCGAGAACGAAGGGCAGATGCGGGACGCCCTTGGCGACGGCCGCGACTACGGCGTTCAGTTGACGTTCATCCGACAGCCGGAGCCGAAAGGTCTGGCCCACGCGGTATCGTTCGCCCGTGAATTCGTCGCAGGCGACGACTTCGTCCTCTATCTGGGCGATGCGATCTACTCGGACTCCCTCGTCCCGTTTCGAAGCCGGTTCTTGGATTCCGGCTGCGCGAATCTAAACCTTGTGAAACCCGTCGAGGACCCGTCCCGCTTCGGCGTCGCCAACGTCGACGGCGAGCGGATCGTACGCTTGGTCGAGAAGCCGCCGGTGCCGGAATCGAACCTCGCGATGGCGGGACTCTACTTCTTCGGTCCGTCGATTTGGGACGTTCTGCCCGACCTGCAGCCAAGCGGCCGGGGCGAGTACGAGATCACCGATGCAATCCAGATGCTGATCGATCGGGGCGAAACCGTCCTCGCCGGCGTCTACGAGGGCCGCTGGTTCGACACCGGCACACTGGATTCATTCCTGGACTCGACTGCCTTCCTGGTCGAGGGGGGTACCCGGATCGACCCGAGCGCCCAAGTCACCGGCAGCGTGGGGTCGCGGGTCGTGATCGGCCTCGGCGCCCGTGTGGTCTGTCGCTCGATCGAGGATGCGACGATCCTGCCCGGCGCGCAGGTCACCGTCGAAGGGAGAATCGAACACTCGATCCTTGCCGGGACGGTGGCGTCCGAAACCGACCTCATCGGCCAGATCATCGACGGCTGAGACGCCCTACTCGGGTTCAGCGAGCGGCGTGTCGTCGACCGGGGATTCCTCCACCGTTCCGGGGGCCTCTTCTTCGATCCCGTACCGAAAGACGAACCGGGCGTTGCCGAACGCGATTTCGTCGCCATCGCTCAGCTTGTGATCGGCCTCGATCCGGGTGAAATCCTGGCCTGGGATCAAGACGAACGTCCCGTTCGACGACCCGAGGTCACGCAGAACCCACACGCCCTCCACGAGATCGAAACGAGCGTGCTTTCTTGAGACGTACTGCCCTTCGGGCAACATGCCGAGGTCCACATCGATGGGACCGACCGACGGATCGAATCGCCCTACCGTGGCCGGGGGCACGATCGCGAACACGTCATCCGTCTCGGCGTTCTGCCGTTTCAGCGTGAGGGTTGCGCGCTCGGGGCACGCGGAAGCCTCGGTGGCGTCCGGGTTTGCATGAGGGGTTTCGGCCGAATCGTCTTCCATTGGGTTCATGGATGCTCCTTGTCCCGGGTTGTACCCGAGAGACTAGACGTCCCAGCGAGGCAACTTGTGGGGAGGAAATTCGACGATGAGGGCAGCCAGACCGACATCGATCGAGGCCTCGATTCGGCTTTCCCTCGCGACGTTCGAGATGCTGACGGTCCGATGCCAGGCAAGCATCTCGTCGTGAAGGGGCCACTGAACCCCGGTCAGGGTCGCCCCGATGCAGTCGGCGAGCGGCAGCAGGCTCACCGTCTGCCCCGGCTCGACCTGGACAAGGATCGGATTCGCACCCTTGAGGACCCACCCGAGTCCCCATCGGAGCGCAAGCCGCACCTTGAGTGGGGAACGCGCGACACTCAGCCAAGTCGCAAGGACATGATCGGCGCGGTCGCCTTCCACACCCCCGAGCGTCAGCTCGCGATGACCCAGTTCCTCCGCGAGGGCAAGAAGCTTGTCGCAGTCCGTCGCGTGCTGGTCGTCCCGCACATGCATCGCCGTCGGTGCGCATCGGGCCTCGCGGCTGAGGGAGTCCATGTCGCCGACGATGTAATGGGGCACGATCCCGTGGGTGAGGAGCAGGTCGGCACCCGCGTCGGCGGCAAGGATCAAGTCGGCCGATTGCGCCCACTCGGCGAGCTTTTCGGAACCCATGTCGGCCCCCGCCAAAACACCGAACACCCGGGTACACACCGGACCATTGTACTGACCCTGACGCACACCTGTCCACCGACTCCTGCAGGGTGATGGAATCAGGACGAAAGCGGCTGAAAATCGCGAAAAATCATGATCGGCTCAGAAAAGAACTATCACTACGTTCACGCTCTGCCTCTGCATGGGTTTTCTCGCCCTGAAGGGCTCTAGTCCCCCGCGAAACCGCTGTGTATAATGCAGGTCCATTCAGGGGGGGGAACCTGTTTTTCATCGCCATGTCAGACCAGTATTCGCTAGAGGATCAGGAATCTTCGGTTCGACTCCGACAGGCCTGGGACAACGTCCAGGCGCGCCTGCGCAGCGAGGTGACCGCCGCCGTCTTCGAGAGGTTTCTCAAGCCGTTGCGGCCCCTTCGATTCGAGGAGGATGCCGCCGTCTTCGTCGCACCAGGCACGTTCGTCCACGAATGGGTGAAGGAGAAGTACCTGGCTAAGCTCCAGACCGTCGTGAGCGACGAGGTCGGCTCCCCGATCCGAATCGATTTGCGGCTCGAGGCCCGCGAAAAACCCGCCGACGACATGGGCGGTCTCACGCTTGGCCCGGCCGTCGTCGCGGATGGTCCGGGGCGGTTCAAGCCGGTCGAGAAGTACCGATTCGACACCTTCATCGTCGGAGCCAGCAACCGGCTCGCCTTCGCCGGCGCGAAGGCGGTTGCGGCTGACCCCGGCTCGAAGTACAACCCGCTCTTCATCTACGGCTCGCCTGGTCTCGGCAAGACGCACTTGCTCCACTCGATCGCCAGAAAGATTCTCGAGCGCGACCCCCAGTTCGCTGTCGCCTATATCAGCGCTCAACAGTTCGCCGAGGACTTCGTTCACGCGCTCCAAACCAACCGGATCGACCAGTTCCGCCGGTCCCAGCGCAACGTCCAAGTCTGGCTGGTCGACGATATTCAGTTCGTCGCCGGACGCGACAAGACGCAAGAAGAGATTTTCCACACGTTCAACCACCTCCAACAGACCGGAAAGCAGATCGTGCTCTGCTCCGATCGACCGCCGCGCGAGCTCTTCCTCATGGACGAGCGGCTCCGCTCGCGGTTCGAATCCGGCCTCGTCGCCGACATTCAGCCCCCCGATACCGAGACGAGGTGCGCGATCCTGCTCTCGAAGGCGAAGCAGGAAGGCATCGACCTGACCCACGAAGTCGCGATGATTCTCGCCGAAGGGGTTCCCGGAAACGTGCGCATCCTCGAAGGCGCGCTGACCCGCGTCGCGGCCCAAGCGAGCATCGACGACGGTGTCCTCAGCCCCGATTTGGCGCGTGGGATTCTCGAACGCCACTACCGCTCGGAAGGCTTGGCGCGGCCAAGCTTCAACCAGATCGTCGACGCCGTCAGCCGGCACTACAACATTGCGACGGACGAGATCACCGGCATTTCGCGGAAGGCGCCGATCGCCCACGCTCGCCACGTCGCGGTATACATCACCCGTGAAATCACCCGGGACAGCTGGAAGCACATCGGCTCTCTGTTCGGGGACCGGGACCACACTTCGATGATGCACGCTTACCAGAAAGTGAGCGAGCTCGTCGCTCGCGACAAGGATCTTGCGGCGACGGTTCGGAACCTGATTCGGAACCTGTACCCCGAGATTTAGACCTAGACCCGAGCCGAGGATCGGGTATTCTCGGCTTCCCTGTGCCCAGGTGGCGGAATTGGTAGACGCGCTAGTTTCAGGTACTAGTTCTCGCAA
>ERZ761602.2526-NODE-2526-length-28299-cov-10.866166_pt1 | contig 28299 bp, 16 predicted proteins | sample MGYA00512165_ERZ761602 | MGnify/ENA primary metagenome ERZ761602 (study PRJEB28899, sample SAMN02445085) | bioreactor sludge metagenome | biome: EBPR sludge; isolation source: Thorneside wastewater treatment plant | place: Australia: Brisbane, Thorneside...
ATCCAAACCGCGCCGCCACCTGCTCCCGCGTCGGCATCGCCGGCGCTGTCCCGAACTGTTCGGTGCTGATCGCGGCGACGAGGTTGGCGTGCACCACGGCATCGCGGAACGGTGCGCCGGGCTCGGCAAAGGCCAGCGCTGCGGCCAGTGCGCCGGAAAACGCATCGCCGGCCCCGGTGGTATCGATCGCACGCACCGTTTCCGACGCAAGCCGGTAATACGGTTGCGCGTCGCTCCGATGATCGCGGCCATGCGAAACAAAGCAGCCGTGCTCGCCGAGCGTGATCACGACGGTCGGCACGCCGGTGGTCCGGCACAATGCATGCAAGTCGAGATCGTCGATCTGGCAGGGCCGCGAAACATCGTCGGGCACACCGAGCTTGCCCAGCAACAGTGCGAATTCAGTCTCGTTCGGCGTGATCAGGTCAGCCAATGCCAGCACTTCGGGCGTCAGGTCGGGGTGCAGCGGCGCCGGATTCAGGCATGCCAGAGCGCCGACGGCGCGCGCGCGCGCCAGGGTTGCCGCAACCACCGCAACAGTGATCTCCAGTTGCGCCAGCACAACGCGCGTGCCCACCTCGATGTGCACTGCGGCCACCGCCGGCTCGAGACCGAGATTGGCCGCCAGATCGACCACGATCAGATTGCGCCCTTCGCTGTCGACAACGATGCTGGCGGTCGCGGTAGGACGATCGGCCACGCGCTGCCAATGGCAGTCCAGGCCCTCGGCTGCCGCAAACCGGCGCGCTGCGTCAGCCAGCGGGTCGACGCCGATCGCGCCGACAAATCGTGTCGCGACGCCCTGTCGATGACAGGCAACCGCCTGATTGAAGCCCTTGCCACCCGGGCCCGTCGAGAACTGCCCGACTCGCGTCTCGCCAGTCACGGGAAATCGATCGGTGGTCCAGCAGTGGTCCTGGACGTAGCTGCCGAGCACGACCACCTGGGGCGAGAAGTTGGTCATCGGGATGCGGGGAAAAAGGAAAAGGGAAAAAGGAAAAAGGGAAAGCCGGGGCGTCGAGTCCATGGGGGAAACCGGATGTGATTGCCAACGCGTCCTGAGATCGCGCCAGAGCCCGCTCTTCCCTTTTCCACTTTCCCTTTTCCCTTTTCCTGCTCCCAAGTCACCCGAACTGAGTCAACACCCCCGCAATCGTCGCCGTCATGAACGTTGCCAGCGAACCGCCGAGCACCGCACGCAGGCCGAAGCGGGCGAGGTCGGCGCGGCGTTCGGGGGCGAGACCGCCGATGCCGCCGATCTGGATCGCGATCGACGAGAAGTTGGCGAAGCCGCACAGCGCATAGGTGGCGATCAGCTTGCCCTGATCAGTGAGCATGACGCCGTCGACGCCGGTTTTGATGATCTCCGACAACTGCATGTAGGCGACGAATTCGTTGATCACGATCTTCTGGCCGATCAGGCTGCCGACCACGGTGGCATCCTGCCACGGCACGCCGATCACCCAGGCCAGCGGCGCCAGCAGATAGCCCAGGATCAGGGCCATGTCGGTCGGCTTGCCCAGCGCTTCCTGCAGGCCGGTCACCTCGCCGATCCAGGTCAACGGCCAGTTCAGCAACGCGATCAGGGCGATGAAGGCGAGCAGCATCGCCGCAATGTTGAGCGCCAGCCGCAGGCCGTCGGCGGCGCCACCGGCGGCTGCATCGATCACATTGCTGGCGGTCTTCTCGACCTCCATCTTGACGGTGCCGCGCGTCAGCGGCTCGCCGGTTTCCGGGATCAATACCTTGGCGATCACCAGCGTCGCCGGTGCCGCCATGATCGACGCCGCCAGCAGGTGCTTGGCGTAAAACGCGCTCTGCACCGGGTCGCCGCCGCCGAGCATGCCGACATAGGCCGCCAGCACGCCGCCAGCGATATGCGCCATGCCGCCGATCATCATCGTGATCAGTTCGGATTCGGTCATCCTGCCGATGTACGGGCGCACGGTCAGCGGTGCCTCGGTCTGACCGATGAACACGCTGGCGCACACGCTGGTGGTCTCGGCGCCGGACACGCGCATCACCTTGGTGATCGCAAGCGCCATGATGCGCACGATCCACTGCATCACGCCGAGGTGATACAGCACGCCCATCAGCGCGGCGAAGAAGATGATCGTCGGCAGCACCTGGAAGGCGAAGATGAAACCGAACTTGCTGGTGTCCATCAGACTGCCGAAGATGAAGTTCGATCCGGCGCTGACGAAGCCCAGGATCTTGACGAAGCCATGTCCGAGCGCGTCGAACACGTCTTTGCCGCCCGGCACCAGCAGCACCAGCGCCGCGAAGCCGACCTGCAGCGAGATCCCGATCGCCACCAGTTTCCAGTCGACCGCGCGACGATTGTTCGAGAACAGCAACGCAATGCCGATCAGCACCGCCAATCCGAACAATCCGAACAAGATCTGACCCAGCATGCCGCACTCCCCAGCGCCCGATTCGTCGAGACTAGGGGAGCACTCCCCGTCGTGCAAACGGCATCGCCTGCGGCGCCGACGCGCTGGCGAAGATCGTCCGGCAGACTGTTAGCATCTGCATCGTCTCAGCTCCGGTGCCCAGCCGCGTATGGCAGCAGAATCGGCGTCCGTTCCGACCAGTGCCTCGCCACGTCGGCTGACCATCGGCCGGCGCCTGTTCTACACGCATCTGCTGGTGGCCCTGCTGGTCGCTTTCGGTCTCGGCTCGTACCTGCACTGGGCCGCCGAATCCGAACTCAAGGCAGCGCTCGATCAACGCCTGGTCGACAATGCAACGCTGGCCGCCGAAGCGGTCGGCGGCGGCAACTGGGAGGCGATTCGCCTGCCCAGCGACACCCAGCGCGGCGAGTACGCCGAGTTGATGCAGCGTTTGCGCACCATCGTCGAGCGCAACCGTGCAATCGAGCGATTGCTGGTGGCGCGTGAAACCGACGGGCGCCTGACCGCCGTCGCCGACTCGCTGGGCGCCACCGGTGGCCACGCGCCGGGCGACTCGCTGGCATCGGCGGAGCAGCATCCGGTGACCGGTCCCGTTGCGATCGCCATCGGCGGTTTCAACGCGGTGGCACCGGTGCCCCAGGCCGATGGCAACTACCGCGTCTACCTGACCATCGCAGCGGACGACATTGCCGACAAGCTGCACGAGTTGCGCGTGAATTCCGCGGTGTCGTTCGTGCTCGCGGTGGCGCTGGCGTTGGCGATGAGCATCTGGCTGGCGCGCTCCGCGCAGTGCGTATTGCGGCGTTTCGCGACCCGTTTTCGCGAAATCGCCGAGGGCCGGCTGGCCGAGAAGCTCGACCTTGGCGGTAACGACGAGTTCGCCGACCTGGCGGTCGCTCTCGACGACATGTCTGCGCGCCTGGAAAACTCGCGCCGGGAACGCGAGGGCGCGCTCGACGAGGCCAAGGCCGCCCGCGATCGCCTGGAACAGATGGTTCGCGATCGCAGCGCGGAACTGGAAAAGCTCAACGTGATGCTGCGCCAGGAGATCGAACAGCGCTGCCAGCTGGAAGCCGCACTGGCAGAAGCCGCTGCGACCGACACCATGACCCGCCTGCTGAATCGGCGCGGCATGGTCGAGGCCCTCGAACACGCCGCAGAACAGGCACGCCGGCAGAAGGCATCGTTCATCGTCGCGGTACTCGACATCGACCAGTTCAAACGCGTCAACGACCAGCATGGGCATTGGGTCGGCGATCAGGTGTTGATTGCGCTGGGCCGGCGCCTGAAGACGTCGTTGCGTCCCGCCGACGCTGCCGGCCGCTGGGGCGGCGAGGAATTCGTTTTGCTGTGGCCCGATCTCAGCATCACCGAAGGCGAACAGCGCGCCAATGCCTTGCGCGAAGCGATCGCCTCGGCTCCGATCTACCCCGAGGGCCCGAGCATCTCCATCAGCATCGGCATTGCCGAGTTCACCGGGCTCGACACGCTGGATCGCTGCATCAGCCGCGCCGACAAAGCGCTCTACCGAGCCAAGACCGAGGGCCGCAATCGCGTCAGCGTCGGCGTCTGACTGGAGCGGGTGATGGGAATCGAACCCACGTTAGCAGCTTGGGAAGCTGCAGTTCTACCATTGAACTACACCCGCGTTCGGCACGCATTCTACGGATCGTGGCGCGTATCGCCAGTGGCGGGCAGGCAGGTAGGATTCAGGCATGAGCAGTCCGCCCTCCACGCCGCCAAATCTTGCCCTGCGCCTGGCGCGACGATTGCGCCTGGCCCAGTGGTCGCCGTGGCCGCTGGTCGCGATCGGATTGATTGTCATCGGCCTCGGACTTGGCCTCGACCTGCGGCGCCAGTACCGCGAAGCCGAATTCCACGAGCAGGAGCGATTGACCGCCGCCGCGAACGCCGTGGCCCACGGCGTCGGCCAGCGACTGGTCACTGCGGCGCTGCTGCTGGACCGCCTCGACGATGCACTCAAGGCCAATCCGGCGGATGCCAACGCCATCGTGCGGGCGGTGTCCGGCCTTGAGGCGCACCTGATCGCGGTGATGGTCATCGATACCGGCGGGCGAATCGAAGCGAGCAGTCGTGCCGAACACATCGGCATCGATTTGTCGGGCGACGACCTGGTGTGGTCGGCGCGTGCCGATGCCGATGTCGAACCACGCCTGTATCTGCGCACACCGGCGGCCGCGCTCGGCGCAAGCGGCCGCGTGGCAGCGCGCCCGCGGCGCGGCGCCGATGGTGTGTACAGCGGCATCACGGCGGCGATCCTGGCAGCCGATTTCTTCGAGTCGGCGCTGGTCCCGCTGGGCGGCACCGGGGCCGCCATCGAGATCATCGACGGCGACGGTACGGTCGCATTGCGCTGGCCCGCGAGCAACCCAGCCGCAGACGCTGCCGCTGCCCTTCTGCTCGCCGAAACCGTGGTCAGCACCACGTTGATTGCCATCGACCGCCCCTGGTCTGTGCGCGTCACCCGCAGTGAGGCGGCGGTATTCGCAACCTGGACCCGCCAGGCCCGGTTCGGCGTTCTGCTGTGGTTGCTGGTCGCGGTGGTTGCCGTGATTGCCGGCGTCGTCGGCGCGCTGCGCCGCAGCGAGCTCAGGCGCCTGCGTGGTCTACACCAGCGCCTGTTGCAGGGAGTCGACGAGGGCCTTGCCGGCATCGACCTTCACGGTCGCGTGCGGTTTGCCAATGCCGCTTTTGCGCGCTACCTGTCGACCACACCGGGCGACCTGTTTGGTCGCGACCTGCGTGAATTGCTGCAATGGCCGGAGCGGACGCCGGCAAGCAGCGACCCGATCAGCGCCGTGGTCGGCGCCGAATTGCCGCGCTTCGAAGGGGTCTGCGAACTGGGCGCCAATCGACTGCGCGTCACCATCACGCCCGCGCGCGAGGGCGGCGAGGTGTCCGGCGCGCTACTCGCCTTCGCCGATCCCGCCGCAGGCGCCGACATGGGTACTGCGCGCACGCCTGCCGACCGTCTGTACCGCACCTTGTTCGACCTGTCGCCGGATGGCGTGCTGATCGTCGACCTCGACAGCGAGCGCCCGCTGGCATTCAATCCGGCCGCAACCCGACTGCTGGGCTACAACAGTGAGGAGTTCGCTCGCCTGCGGGTGCGCGAACATGAAGCCAATCCGGCGCCGATGGACACGGTCCGCCATCTCGCGCGGGTGCTCGCCGAGGGTCGCGGCGAGTTCGAAACCCGCTACCGCACGGCGCAGGGCGCCACTCTCGATGTGCAGGTGCTGGCGCAGACCATCGAATTCGGCGGTCGCCCGGCGCTGTACTGGATCGTGCGCGACATCACCGAGCGCACCCGTGCGGCCGCCGAGTTGCGCGAAAGCGCGATGCTGGCGGAGCGCGCCAATCGCGCACGCAGCGAGTTCCTGGCCAACATGAGCCATGAAATCCGCACGCCGATGACCGCCATCCTCGGCCTGACCTACCTGATGCACCGCACCGAGCTGAGCGCGATCCAGCGCGACCACGCGCAGAAGATCGACAGTGCCGCGCGCACCTTGCTGGCGATCCTCGACGATCTGCTCGACTATTCCAAGCTCGAGGCCGGCCGCATCGCCATCGAGAAGCGTCCGTTCGTGTTGCGCGAGATGCTGGCGGAGATCGCCGTCGTGTTCGGCCCGAGTGCGCGCGAGAAGGGACTCGAGTTCGAGATCAGCACGGCGGCAGAGCTGCCGGTCGCGCTGCTCGGCGATGCCGTACGCCTGCGCCAGGTGCTGCTGAACCTGGTCGGCAACGCGATCAAGTTCACCGCCAGCGGTCGGGTCGACGTCGACGTGGGCGGACAAACTCTGGACGACGGCGACGTGGAACTCGAGATCGCCGTGCGCGATACCGGCATCGGCATCGACGAGGCCCTGCTCAAGCGCATTTTCGAACCCTTCTATCAGGCCGAAACCTCCTTGACCCGGCGCTTCGGCGGCACGGGGCTGGGTCTGCCGATCACCCAATGGCTGATCAACCTGATGGGCGGCGCGCTGGCGATCGAGAGCACGCCCGGCGTCGGCAGCGTTTTTCGCGTACGCCTCAAGCTGACGCCGACTGCCGTCGTGCAGCCGCCAGCACCGACGCCGGCGACACTCGCCGGCCCGCGACTGACGGGTCTGTCGGTATTGCTGGTCGAGGACCATCCAATCAATCGACAGGTGGCGCGCGAAATCCTCACCGGCGAAGGCGCGCGGGTCGAAGTCGCCAGCGACGGCGAGGAGGCGATTGCCTGTCTGGAACAGGATGCGGCGCGCTTCGACGTGGTGTTGATGGACATCCAGATGCCGCGCATGGACGGTTATGCGGCGACCGGCGTCATTCGCGAGCGGCTCGGCCTGCGCCAGTTGCCGGTGATCGCGATGACCGCCAACGCCAGCCCGGAAGATCGCGCCCACAGTCGCGCTGCTGGAATGGACGACCATCTCGCCAAGCCGATCGATGTGCATGCGCTGGTGGCGACCGTGTTGCGCCACGCGCACCCCGGCAGTCCTGCGCCGACGCCGTTGGCGGAGGCGACGCCGGAGTCCACGGCAAGCAGCCACGAACCGCCGGTGCTGGCGCTGGAACAGGCACTGGCGCGGATTGCCGGCCATCGCGCGCTGTATGCGCAGATGGCGCGCCTGTTCGCCCAGGAACAGGGGGAATCGGTGCGTCTGCTGCGCGAGGCGCTGGCTCAGGGCGACCGGGTCGAGGCGGCGCGCGCCGCGCACACGCTCAAGGGCGTCGCCGCAACCCTCGGCGCGGAAGCGCTGTCGGCGATCGCCGCGCAGTTCGAGCGCGCGCTCAAACGCAACAGCGAGCCGGACGAGCTGATGCGCCTGAGCGAACTGCTGGTCGACGCCCTGGCGCAGGCTATCGCTGCGCTCGAACGCGCCGCCGAGCAACTGGCCCCGGCTGCCGATCTGGCAGTTCCGGCGAACGAGTTCGATCGTTGTGCGTTCGAGCGGACCCTCGACGCGCTGGTGCTGGCGCTGGTCGACAGCAACATGGCGGCGCTCGATCATTTCGCCGAACTGCGTGCGCTGGCGACGACACCGCTGGTCGCACCGTTGCGCCTGGTCGACGATGCGCTCGGCCGACTCGACTTTCGCAGTGCGCTGGATGCCTGTCGTCGCGTCGAAGCCGCGCTGGATACAATGCAGGCATCGGCAGAGGAAGCGCCATGAGCAAAGCGGTTAACGACGAACGTCCGCGCATCCTGGTGGTCGACGACCAGCCCACCAACATCCAGACCCTGTACCAGGTGCTCAAGGGCGACTACGACGTGGCCATGGCCACCGATGGCAGCCAGGCGATCGACCTGTGCCAGCGGCGCCCGCCTGACCTGGTGCTGCTCGACGTGGTCATGCCGGGCATCGATGGCTTCGAAGTCTGCCGCCGCCTGAAGACCGACCCGGCGACGCGCGACGTGCCGGTGATCTTCGTCACCGCGCGCGACAGCACCGAGGACGAAACGCTCGGATTGGAGGTCGGAGCGGTCGATTTCATCGCCAAACCGGTCAATCCGCCGGTGGTGCGGGCACGCGTGCGCACTCACATCGCCTTGAAGCGGCAAGCCGACCTGCTGCGCTCGATGGCTTTCAACGACGGACTGACCGGCGTCGCCAACCGTCGCTGGTTCGACGAACGCCTGCAGGTGGAATGGCTGCGTTGCCGGCGCAACAAGATGCCGCTGTCGCTGATCCTGTTCGACCTCGACCACTTCAAGGCCTACAACGACCGCTATGGCCATCAGGCCGGCGACGATTGCCTGCGTGCGGTCGCCAGCGCAATGAAATCAAGACTCGGCCGACCGGCCGATCTGCTGGCGCGTTACGGTGGCGAGGAATTCGTCTGCCTGCTGCCGGAGACCCCGCTCGAGGGCGCGCGCGCCAAGGCAGAAGACCTCGGCCGCGCAGTGCTCGAACTGGCCATCGCGCACGCCGACTCGCCGACCGCGCCGGTGGTGACCATCAGTCGCGGCGTTGCCATGGCGGCGCCCGCGCTGGACGGCAACCCGGGCGAATTGCTGCAACGCGCCGACGAGCATCTCTACGCCGCAAAACGCGCCGGCCGCAATCGAACCGAAGGTTGAATTCGCGAGTGTCCACGGCATGCCCAACACAATGATTTCCATCCACCTGAACGGCGAAGCCCGCGAGGTGCCGGCCGACAGCTCGCTCATGCAATTGCTGCAACTTGCCGGCTACGGCGAGCGCCGCGTCGCGGTCGAGCGCAATGGCGAAATCGTGCCGCGCAGCCGGCATGCCAGCACCCTCATCGAAAGCGGCGATCGCCTCGAGATCGTGCAGGCCATCGGCGGCGGCTGAAACGGCACGCCGCATGGAATCGGACGCGTGCGTGCGACCCGATCTCTCGGCTTCGAGTCGGCCCTTGAGTTCCAGCCGCATGCGCAGTCGACGATATGATCGTGGCCATGACCCACGCATGCAGCCGCCTTGACTGTCTGCGCGCCGGAGTGCTCGGCGCGATGTTCCTGTGGGCCGCAGCGTTGCACGGCGCAGACCGCAGGATCGTGCTTGCCGACGGACCGCCACCCGATGCGGCCGACAATGCGGAGCTGATCGGCCTGCGCCAGTTCGCTGCCGCCGAGGGCCTGCCGCAGATGACCGTGTTTGCGCTGGCCGAGGACGCCGATGGGTACGTATACGCCGGAACCCAGGATGGCCTGACGCGCTGGGATGGTCGACGCTTCGACCGCATCGCGCTGCCCGGCAATCGGCGCGACTGGGTGACGCATCTTTGGTCCTCGGCGCAGGGACTGTGGATCGGCACCGACGAGAACGGGCTGTTCCGGTTGCAGGGCAACGATCTCTACACGGTGCTCGACCAACAGGAACAGCCCCTGCCGTCGATCGAGGCCATCACCGCCGCCAGCGATGGCGCGGTCTGGGTTGGCACGCCGGTTGGGCTGTATCGCTGCTCCGCGGAGCGCTGCGCGTTGCAGGCCGGCACCGACGATCTTGAGATCGCCGAACTGCTGGAGTCGGCCGGCGCGCTCTGGGTCGGCACCAACCTGGATGGCTTGTACCACTTCGAGATCGGTGCCAATGGCGAGCCGAGCCGAAGCGCGTTTCGGCTGAGCAAGGAGGACGGCCTGCCCAACAGCGCGATACGCGCGCTTGCGGTCGACCACCGGCAACGTCTGTGGATCGGCACCGGCCGTGGCATGGCCCGTTGGGATGGCAGCACCCTGATGCGCTGGACGTCAGGCGATCGCGGCCCGCTCGCCGGCATCTTCGGCCTGCGCCGGTTGCCCGACGGCAGCCTGCTGGCGGCGACCATGGGCGGCGGCCTGGGTCAGTTCCGCATGGACGACGGCTACCGCCTGTTCGGCCTTGCCGATGGCCTGCCGGACAGTTACCTGCATTCGCTGCTGCTCAGCGGCGACGCCGAGGACCCGATCGTCTGGCTGGGCAGCGGTTCGAGTGGCGTGCTGCGCCTGGAGTCGGGCCGCTGGCGCGCCTTCGACGAGCGCCATGGCCTGCCGCAACGGGTGGTCGTGGGAGTCGGTGAGGTCCGCCTCGACGAGCAACCGCCGACGCTCTGGGCGGGCACCCTTGGCGGTGCCGTCCGCTGGGCCGACGGCCATTGGGTAGCGCTGCTGCCTGCGCCGTATGAGCGCCATGTGGTCTACGATGTATTGCGCGATCCGGCTGGCGATCTCTGGTTCGGCACCAACCGCGGCCTGTTGCAGCATTCGGCCGGGCACTGGCGCGAGTTCACAGCCGATCGCAGCGGACTGCCGGCGACATCGGCCGAGCACCTGCTCTGGTTCGACGATCATGTCTGGGTCGGCACCGGCCATGGGCTGGCCATGATCGACAACGGCCGCCTGCGCACGCCGCTGGATGGGCTCGACGGCTATCAGCACCTCGCCATCAGCGCCATGTTGGCGATCGACGTTCCGGGTCGCGGACCAAGGCTGCTGCTCGGCGGCAGCCGCGGACCGCTGCTGACCGACGGCAAGCAGATCGAGGCGCTCGCCGACACCTGCACGCCGCATGGGCTGATCTACGATATCGAACGACTCGCCAATGACGATCTCTGGCTGGCGACGCGCGGGGGCATCCTGCGCCTGCGCTGGCGCGACGGCGCTGCGCAATGCACACCCGTGCTCGAACCGGGCGGCGCCAGTACGGTGTACGAAATCGTGACCGATCCACTCGGACGTGTCCACCTGTTCGGTTACGATGGCGTGCGTCGCGTCGATGCGCTGACCGTAGACGGATTCCCCGCGCCAGGCAGCTACCAGCGCTTCGGCCTGGAAGACGGATTGCCGACGCTCGAGTTCAACCGCGATGCGCATGTCGATCGCCACGGCCGCGTCTGGGCAGCGAATGCTGGCGGTCTGGTGATGTTCGATTCGCGCTCGACGCTTCGCGTACCACAAGAATCGTCGCTGGCGCTCTCGGTGGGCTATGGCGGAACTGGCGTCGCCAATGGTGCGCAGTTACCCGCGCTGCACGACGAACTCGAATTCGCGCCGCGGCTGTTGTCCTTCCGCCACGAACACCGGATCCGCTATCGCTACCAGCTCCACGGCCTCGATACCGTGCCCGGCGACTGGGTGGTCGACGGCGACCGCCGCTACCCGCGACTGCCGGACGGCGCCTATCGTTTCCAGGTCGAGGCGATGGATGCAGCCGGCAAGGTGCACGGGCCGACCAGCTTCGACTTCACCGTCGCGGCGCCGTGGTGGCAACATCCGCTGACACTGCTGGCGGCCGCGCTGGCGCTGCTAACGGCCGGTGTGCTCGCCGGCCGGGTACGCGCTCGCGCGCTGGCGTCGCGCGCGGCCCACCTCGAAGCACTGGTTGCCGAGCGCACCCGCGAACTCGAACACGCTTCGAGCAGCGATCCGCTGACCAGCGCCTGGAATCGCCGGTATTTCTACACCCATGTTCGCGACTGGCTGCGCGCGAGCGAATCGACGGGCGGTCTGCTGTTGCTGTTGGTCGACATCGATCACTTCAAACGGATCAACGACCGCCACGGTCACGGCGCCGGCGACGCCGTTCTGGTTGAGGTGGCCGAGCGGCTGCGGCGTGCGGATGGCAGTGGCGCCGAGTTGATCCGCTGGGGCGGCGAGGAGTTCCTGCTGGTGCTGCGGCGGCGCGAGCACAGCGCCGATCAGGATCGGGTCGCCGCGGTACTGGCAGCGGTTGCGGCAACGCCGGTGGCTGTCGGCAGCGTCAGGCTCGATGTCCGCTGTTCGATCGGCTACACCCGCTGTCGTCCACCTGAAGGCATCAGCGGGCCGATCGACGCCGTCATCGGCCGCGCCGACGACGCGCTCTATCGCGCGAAGCAGCTCGGGCGCAATCGCGCCGAGGCGGCAGCAGCGCCGGCATGACCAACGGGCCATCGGTTTCCGCCGCGGACTCCGTATCATCCGGCGGTCGGCGCGGGCCCACCGCGCACCCAATTCCTCAAGGAGTACACCATGGTGGAGAAGCGCCCCGGTTTTCTGCGCCGGCTGTTTGGAGGCTTGTGGAACGGCCTCGATTTCACCCGACGACTGGTGGTGAATCTGGTCTTCCTGGTGCTGCTGGTGCTGGTGATTTCGACGCTGTTCGGCGGCGGTGAGACCAGGATCAAGGAGAAGACCACGCTGGTCCTCGATCCCAGGGGCGAAATCGTCGAGCAATATTCGGGCAGCCCCGCCGACGTGGCGCTGGCCAAGGCACTTGGCGATGAGGTCCCTCAGGTTCAGTTGCGCGACCTGCTCAAGGTGCTCGAAGAAGCGGCCAAAGACGACAACATCACCCAGGTGCTGCTCAAGCTCGATGGCTTCGGCGGCACCGGCGTCAGCACCTTGCGCGAAGTCGGTCGCGCCATCGACGAGTTCCAGAAGAGCGGCAAGAAGGTCATCGCCTGGAGCGAGTTCATGGATCAGGCCGGTTACTACCTCGCCGCCCATGCCGACGAGATCTACGTGCATCCGGAAGGCATGGTGCTGCTGGAAGGACTCGGCCGCTATCGCAACTACTACCGTTCCGCGCTGGAAAAGATCGGCGTGCAGATGCACGTGTTTCGCGTCGGCACCTACAAGAGCGCGGTGGAGCCCTACCTGCTGGACGGCCCGTCCGACGCCGCGCGCGAAGCCGACGCCTACTGGCTCAATGATCTGTGGACCGTGTTCCTCGATGACGTCGCCAAGGCGCGCAACCTGGAGGCAAACAACCTGAGGGCGATGATCGACGAACTGCCGCAGCGTGTCGCCGCGGTCGGTGGCGACCTGGCGCAACTGGCGATCGACGAGAAGATGGTCGACGGCGTCAAGACCATCGACGAGATCCGCACGATGTTGATTGCCAGCGGCGCCAAGGACGACGACAAGGAGACCTTCCGCCAGATCCGGCTCGACGACTATCGCAAGCGCTTCCCGGCACCGACTGCGATCGGCGATAGCGCGCAGATTGGCGTGATCGTCGCCCAGGGCGGCATCGAAGACGGCTCGCATCCGCAGGGTACGATCGGCGGCAACAGCACCTCGGAACTGGTGCGCCGGGCGCGCGAGGACAAGAACATCAAGGCGGTCGTGCTGCGTGTGGATTCGCCCGGCGGCAGCGGCTTCGCTTCCGAGCTGATCCGTCGCGAGCTGGAACTCACCCGCGCTGCCGGCAAGCCGGTCGTCATCTCGATGGGCGACATCGCCGCTTCCGGCGGTTACTGGATTTCGATGACTTCGGACGTCATCTACGCCGAGCCGACCACAATCACCGGTTCGATCGGCATCTTCGGCTTGTTCCCGGATGCCAGCAAGACCATGGACACGATCGGCCTGCATTCAGCCGGCACCACCACCACCTGGCTGGCTGGCGCACTGGATCCGCTACGCCCGCTGGATCCGCGCGTCGGCGAACTGCTGCAGTCGGTGATCAATGCCGGTTACCAGGATTTCATCGGCAAGGTGGCAACCAGCCGCGAGAAAACGCCGGATGAGATCGACGCGGTGGCGCAGGGTCGCGTGTGGAGCGGCAGCCAGGCGCTGGAACGCGGTCTGGTCGACAAGCTGGGCGGCCTCAAGGACGCCATCGCCGACGCCGCGGAACGCGCCAAGCTGGGCGAGGATTACCAGTTGGTCTACGTCGAAAAGGAACAGACCGGCTTCGAAAAGTTCATGACCAGCTTCACCTCGCGCGCCCATGCGATGCTTCGTGCCAGCATTTCCGATGCCCTGCTGCCGGGGTGGATGCAGCCGCAGTTGGCCGCCGAAATCAGCCACGACCTGTCGGTGCTCAAGGGTTGGGAAAAGCGTCCGATGGCGACTTACGCGTATTGCTTCTGCGAACTGCGCTGATTGTCGATTGCTGGTTGTTGGTTGTTGGTTGAAAGCTACGACGCACACGCAAAGGCCTGGAAATCCGGGCCTTTGCTTTTTCAACAACCAGGAAGTAAGTCATGTTGGCCCGCAGGGCTACGTGACAAAGGGCCGCCGTGTCACGTAACGCTTCGGGCAGCAAGACCTGCAAATGGGCCCAAGGTGTGTTCGGTGAGATTGACCTTGAGTCGCGATGTTTGACGCCCGCAAGCGCAATCGCCCGGCAAGAAGATCGCGGGATGAACCCGCTCCCACAAACAGCCGAAGCACAAAGGCCCGGGATTACCGGGCCTTTGCCTTTTCCAACAACCAGCAACCAACGACCAGCAACCAGCAACCAGCAACCAAAAACTCTTCTCAGGCCGCCTTGTCCTGCGCACCCGCCTGCAGCCAGCTCATGCGTGCGCGCAGGCGCTTGCCGACCGACTCGATCGGGTGCGCCAGGTCGCGCTCCAGCAGCGCCTTGTAGTTCGGGCAACCATTGGCGTTCTCGGCGATCCACTCGCGCGCGAAGGTCCCGTTGCGGATCTCTTCGAGGATCTCGCGCATGGCCTTGCGCGAGGCGCCGTTGATCACCCGCGGGCCACGCGTCAGATCGCCGTACTTGGCGGTGTCGGAGACAAACTGGTGCATGCGCGCCATGCCGCCTTCGTAGAGCAAATCGACGATCAGCTTGAGTTCGTGCAGCACTTCGAAGTAGGCCACTTCCGGCTGGTAGCCGGCCTGCACCAGGGTCTCGAAGCCGGCCTGCACCAGTTCCGTGGCGCCGCCGCAAAGCACCGCCTGCTCACCGAACAAGTCGGTTTCGGTTTCTTCGGCGAAGGTGGTCTCGAGCACGCCCGCATGCGCGGAGCCAACGCCCCAGGCCCATGCCAGCGCGCGCGCCTTGGCGGTGCCCGTGGCGTCCTGGTGCACCGCAATCAGGCTCGGCACACCGCGCCCCTCCTGGTACTGCCGGCGCACCAGCTTGCCCGGTGCCTTCGGCGCGACCAGCGCGACGTCGACATCCTTGGGCGGAACGATTGTGCCGTAGTGGATGTTGAAACCGTGCGCGAACATCAGCAGCGTGCCGGCCTTGAGGTTCGGCGCGACCCACGCCTCGTAGGCCTTCGGCTGCTCGGTATCCGGCAACAGCATCGAGATCACGTTGGCGTCCTTCAGCGCCACCGACGGCTCTTTCGGCTTGAAGCCGTCGGCCTCGGCCTGCGCCCAGGTCTTGCCGCCCGGACGCAGCGCGATGGTCACGTCGAATCCGGAATCCTTCAAATTCATCGCCTGCGCGCGGCCCTGGCTGCCATAGCCGAGGATCACGATCCGCTGGCCCTTCAGGGCTTCCGGTTGCACATCTTGGTCGGAGTAGAGTTTGGTCATGGGGTCGGGCCTCGGGGCAGTGGTGGTGGTATGGGGCAAGTGGCTTGGAAAAAGGAAAAGGGAAAAAGGAAAAGGGAAAAAGGAAAAAGGAAAAAGGAAGAGCGGCTCTGGGCTGGATTGTGGGATAGCGGCGGTGCGTCAGTGCAAAGAGCGCATTCGTATTCATCGATCTTCGATCTCGCGACGGGTTGCTTTTCGCCCTTCCCTCTTCCTTTTTCCCTTTTCCTTTTTCCCCTTTCGGGCCGCGCGAAGGCGCCCGCGGAATGCACAGCAAGACTAGACCGCGCCCCGATGCGTCGGCGCCCCTTCGGACGCCGAACCCACCAGCAACGCGTACTTGGCAAACACGCCGGAGGTTTCGGCCGGCGGCTTCGGGGTGTAGCTCTTGCGGCGCTCGTCCAGCGGCGCCTCGACATCCAGCGAGCGAGTGTCGACATCCAGCGTGATGATGTCGCCGTCGGCGATCAGCGCGATCGGGCCGCCCTTCGCGGCTTCCGGCGCAACGTGGCCGACCATGAAGCCGTGGGTGGCGCCGCTGAAACGACCATCGGTGATCAGGGCGACCGAATCGCCGAGCCCCATGCCCATCAGTGCTGCCGTAACCGCAAGCATTTCCGGCATGCCGGGGCCTCCGGCGGGGCCCACGTGGCGGATGACGATGACGTCTCCGGCATTGATGCGGCCCTCGCGCACCGCCAGGAAAGCGTCCGGCTCGCCATCGAACACGCGCGCCGGACCGACGTGGCGGCGGCGATCGTGGCCGACCAGCTTGACCACGCAACCCTCCGGGGCGAGCGAGCCGCGCAGGATCGCGATGCCGCCCTCGACCTTGATCGGCTGTTCCCAGGTCCGCAGTACCTTCTGTCCCTCGCGTTCGACCGCGGCATCGGCCTCGGCAAACATGCGCTCGCCGCTGACGGTGTCGCCATCGTGCAAGCGTCCCTGCTGTTTCAGGCGCTGGGCGACCAGGCGCAAGCCGCCGGCCAGCGTCATGTCCGGCGCGTTGTACTTGCCACCCGGGCTGAGGTCGCCCAGCACCGGCGTGATCCGACTCAGATCGTCGAAATCCTGCAGGGCCAGCGGTACGCCAACCTCGCGCGCGATCGCCAGCAGGTGCAGCACGGCGTTGGTGGAACCGCCAGTGACCATCACCGCGGCAATTGCGTTCTCGAATGCCTCGCGCGTCAGGATCTGACGCGGCTTCAAATTCTTGCGCAGCAGGTCCATGACCGCCCTGCCCGCTGCGCGCGCTGCATCCGGCTTGCCCGGATGCAGCGCAGGCAGATCGGTCCCGTCCATGCTGGCGATGCCGAGGAAGGCCAGCGCCGTGGCCATGGTGTTGGCGGTGAACTGACCGCCGCAGGCGCCGGCACCGGGGCAGGCCTTGCCTTCCAGTTCGCGTAGTTCCGCATGGCTCATCTTGCCAGCAGCGCACTTGCCGACTGCCTCGAACATGTCGAGGATGGTGACGTCGCGCCCGTGGTGCTGGCCCGGCATGATGGAACCGCCGTACAACGCAAGGCCCGGCAAATTGAGGCGCCCGAGTGCCATCGCTGCGGCGGGAATGGTCTTGTCGCATCCGGTCAACACGACGACGCCGTCGAAGGAATGGCCGCGCACGAAGAGTTCGATGGTGTCGGCGATCCAGTCGCGCGAGACCAGCGAGGCGCGCATGCCCGAAGTACCCATGCTGATGCCGTCGGAGACGACAATGGTGTTGCCTTCGATCGGCGTGCCGCCGGCGGCGCGCACGCCCTCCTTGACCGCGGCGGCGAGGTCGCGCAGGTGCATGTTGCACGGAGTCACGTCGCTGAAGGTGCTGACTACCGCGATCAGGGGCTTGTCGAGGTCCGCCGACGTCAGGCCGGTTGCACGCAGCATCGCGCGCGCCGGTGCGTGATCGGGGAAAGCCTTGATCTGATCGCTTTGCATGGAACCTCCAGTTGGGAGGCTCTGCATCGGTCCGGGGCGCATTACCCGGCGCCCCGGGTACTTCTCCGAGTGCAGGGCCTTGGTCTCTACGTACGGCTAGGCGGCCTGCACTTGGCGCTCAAGGGATACGACGACGACGAGCGAGCGAACCGCGTTGCGGCTTGGGTTCAGCTTCGTCGAGGAACGGTCGTTGTGCATGGCAGCAAAGGTACAGGTGCGGGTCCGGGGGTTGTCAAGCATTTCAGTAGAGCAGTCCTACCAATGTAGGGCACGCAAGGACAAGAGGGCACAAGAGGGCACGCTCGTTTGCTCTCGTGGGTCCAGAGTTGTCTGGACGATTCTGGAATTCTTGTGCCAGAGAGCGTCCAGACCAGTCTGAACCCACCCGGAGCAACGCCGCGCCCCTGCCCCGCTCTTCGCAACTGTGGCCGAAGTACTCCTCACCGCCGAACATGAAACCCCTGGTCGGCGATGAAGGCGTCGACATCGGCGACGCCAACGCGATTGAAGTCGCCGGGAATCGAGTGCTTCAGGCAGGCCGCTCCGAGGCCGAAGTGCAGCGCCCGTGCCGGGTCCAGGCGACTGATCAATCCGTGCAATACGCCGGCGGCGAAAGCGTCGCCGGTGCCGATGCGATCGACAATCGGCATCACGTCGTACTCGGGCGTCGAATGGACCAAACCTGAGCGTTCGACCAGCAACGCGCTCAGCACATGGTGATCCACGCTGCGCTGAGCGCGTTGCGTGGTCGCCATCATCTGCAGGCGCGGGAAAGCGGCGAAGGCGCGGCTGGCGGCGGCGACGATGCGCTCGACGGCGGTCCCGTGGCTCTCCCCGTCGCCGAGGATCACGCCGATGTCGCGATCGCTGGCGAACAGCAGCTCACAATGCGCGAGCAGCGCGCGCAAGCGCTGCGCCGGCCGACCATCCCAGGCCTGCCACAGCTTGCTGCGGTAGTTGCCGTCGAAGGAGACGCGCACGCCGAGCCGAGTCGCCGCCTCGGCGGCCTCCTGGGTCGCCCGGGCGACAGTGGCACCGAGGGCCGGACTGACGCCAGACAGGTGCAGCCATTGCGCGCCCTCCAGCAGGCGATCCCAGTCGTAGTTCTCTGGGGCCGCCAGCGCGAACGCCGAACCGGCGCGGTCGTACAGCACCTCGCTGGGTCGATGGATGGCGCCGTTGATCAGGTAATACAGCCCCATGCGCCCGGCACCGTTTGCGACGCCGCGCGCATCCACGCCGTGCCGCCGCAGTTCACCAACTGCCGCTTCTCCCAGGGGCCCGTGCGGTAGCGTGCTCACCATCGCGGCTGCATGGCCGAACTGCGCGAGTGACACTGCCACGTTGGCTTCGGCGCCACCGAAATGCACTTCGAACTGCGGCGACTGCAACAGCAACTGGCGCCCCGGCGCACCAAGGCGCAGCAGCAGTTCTCCGAAGCAGACAATGCGCGTGCTCATGGATTCGATTCCTTTTTCGCGAATGCAAAGATGCACCCACTTCACATTCCAAGAATGCTCTGTTACGCTTTTGACCACCGGTGTCATCATACCATCGTCGAATTGCTACCGGTGTCATTCCACAGCTCACGGCAGCGCCCGATTCGGGCCTGCAAGGACGGGAGGGTTCTGAGCATGATTAGCTTCAATCGCGGGCCACAGGGTCCGCAGCGTGCCGTTCTGGCAGGCGCGATCGCCTTGGTGCTGCAGGGCCTGCCGCTGTGGGTTCACGCGCAGGATGGGCAAGCGGCGACAAGCTCACGGGAATCGACGGAAGCTGACAGCAAGGCTGCCGTGGAACTCGACAGCGTCGAAGTCGTCAGCTACCGCCAGAGCCTGCAGAAGGCCATCGACATCAAGCGCGACAGTACCGGTCAGGTCGACGCCATCGTCGCCGAGGACATCGGCAAGTTTCCGGACCTGAACCTGGCCGAGTCGCTGCAGCGCATTCCCGGCGTGGCGATCACTCGCGACGCCGGCGAAGGCCGCAACGTCTCCGTACGTGGCCTGGGGCCCGACTTCGCCCGCGTACGCATCAACGGCATGGAAGCGCTGACCACCACCGGCGGCACCGACAGTTCGGGCGGCGCCAATCGCGGCCGCGGTTTCGACTTCAACGTATTCGCGTCGGAACTGTTCAACAGCATCACCGTGCGCAAGACCTCGTCGGCCGACCTCGAAGAAGGTTCGCTCGGCGCCACCATCGATCTGCAGGCGGCGCGGCCGTTCGACTACGACGGCTTCACCTTCGCCACCTCCGCGCAAGCCGGCTACAACGATCTGTCGGAAAGCACCGACCCGCGCGCGGCGATGCTGATCAGTAACACCTGGGCCGACGGCACCTTCGGCGCCCTGATGTCACTGGCCTACAGCGATCGCAACATCATCGAGGAAGGCCACAGCACGGTGCGCTGGGATCGCGGCACCAGCAGCGGCGGTTTTGCGCCCTCGTCGCCGTACACGCCGGCGCTCGCCAGCACCACCTTCCACCCGCGCATTCCGCGTTACGGCGTGCTCGAGCACGATCAGGAACGGCTCGGCGTCACCGGTTCGCTGCAGTTCCAGCCCTCCGAATCGACCTTGTTCAATTTCGACGTGATGTACGCCGATTTCGACGCCACGCGCACCGAGGACTTCCTCGAGGCGATCTCGTTCAGTCGCACCGGCGCGAACGGCAAGCCGGCGACCATCGTGCGCGACGGCTTCGTCAACGATCGCGGCAATCTGGTCTACGGCGTGTTCGACAACGTCGACGTGCGCTCGGAATCGCGCTACGACGAACTGAATACCGAGTTCACCCAGTTCACGCTGAGCGGCGAGCACGAAGTCAACGATCGCTTCCGCCTCGATGGCAAGATCGGCACCGCCGAATCCAGATTCGAGAACCCGATCCAGACCACCATCACGCTGGACCGCGTCGATGCCGATGGCGTGGTCTGGGACTACCGCAACAACTCGCGCCTGCCGCTGCTCAACTACGGCTTCGACGTCACCGATCCGGCCAACTGGACCTTCGCCAACGGCTTGTCGGAAATCCGCCTGCGCCCGCAAGCGGCCGACAACACCTTCTCGACCGGCGAGTTGAACTTCGCGTTCGACATCAACGACGTCATGACGCTACGCGGCGGATTGCTGTGGAAGGAATACGAGTTCGATTCGTCGGAGTCGCGGCGTGCCTCGGAAACCGTGGTCCCCAACCTGCCAGCCGGCACCACGCTGGCGGAACTCAGCAACATCCTGCGCCTGCGCGATCTGAACACGCCCAATGGCACCCAGGTGCAGTGGATTGCACCGGACGTCAATGCCTTCAATCGTCTGTTCGACATCTACAGCAACAGCGGCATCTTCACCTTGTCTTCGAGCGTGGCCAGCGCGCGCGGCAACAACCGCAGCGTCACCGAAGAGGACATGGGCTACTGGATGCAGCTCGACTGGGACACGATGTGGGGCGATATTCCGGTACGTGGCAACATCGGCGGGCGCTACGTCGAGACCGATCAGTCGTCGACCGGCTTTGCGGTCGCCAACAACGTGCCGGTCAAGCTGACCGTCGATCGCGATTACGACGACTTTCTGCCGTCGCTGAACCTGGTTGCGGAAGTTCACCCGGACGTGCTGATCCGCTTCGGCGCCGCCAAGGTGATGGCGCGTCCGGGCCTCGGCAATCTGACGCCGGGCGTGACCGTCAGCGTCAGCGGCGGCAATCGCACGGTGACCGGCGGCGATCCGCTGCTCGATCCATTCCGCGCCACGACCGCCGACCTGTCCTTCGAGTGGTACTACGACACCGAAGCGCTGCTGTCGCTGGCGCTGTTCTACAAGGACATCGACAGCTTCGTGCAGACCTCTCGCGAGACCCGTCCCTACAACACCTCCGGCCTGCCGCCCAGTCTGCTGGCCGGCACCGGCGCCACACCCGAAGACGACTTCACCTTCAACATCCCCGTGAACACGCCAGGTGGCGATCTGACCGGCGCGGAGATCAGCTGGCAGCAGACCTTCACCTCGCTGCCGGCGCCATGGAACAACTTCGGCACCATCCTCAACTACACCTACGTCGATTCGACCATCCAGTACGTCACCTCGACCGGCGCGCCCTCGCTGGAAACCGATCTGGTCGGGCTGTCGAAGAACTCCTGGAACGCCACGCTGTACTACGAAGGCGATCGCTTCGGCGCGCGTGTTTCGGTGGCAAGTCGCGATGACTACCTGACCACTGTTCCCGGCCGCAACGGCGCCGACGTCGAGGGCACCATCGGCACCACGACGATCGATGCCTCGGCGAGCTACAAGATCAACGACCAGTGGGAAATCAGCTTCGAGGCGCTCAACCTGACCGACGAATTCAACGACCAGTGGGTCGATTCGATCGGCAACCGTGCCTCCGTGTACCACCACACCGGCCGCCAGTACATGCTGGGCGTGCGGTTCAAGTACTGACGACGCGGCAGCAAGACCAGCTCTTGCAGATTCCTGCGAGTTCACGCAGGAACTGCAGGAGTCCCGGTCGCCCTTGTCGGTGCGCTTGTTCGCGCATCAAACTGTGGGCGACCATGCGGACTGCCTTTTTTGTCCGCAAAGGAGGCAAAGAACGTAAAGAGAGCCAACTATGGAACCTCTGATCAAGTCGTCATTGCGAGGAGCGAAGCGACGCGGCAATCCAGAAATACTCTGAAAATCAAATACCTGGATTGCTTCGCTGCGCTCGCAATGACGAGTAGCGGGACTTGGTCAGAGGGTCCCTATCATGGTGTTGATGTTCTGCTGGCTTTGCTGTCCTTTGCGTTCTTCGCCGAAAAATATTTCCTCTAGATACTTGCGTTATGTTGGGCGAGAGAGTCCCGGTCGCCCCCGACGGGTGCGCTTATTCGCGCAACGAATCTGCGGAGCGGGTTTATCCCGCGATGGTCCTCGCGGAGTGAATCCGCTCCCACATGAAAATCAAAACCTCACGGCATGTTCGGTGCGAGTCACGGTCGCCCTTGTCGGTGCGCCAATTCGCGCAAAGAACACACGGAAGTAGGTCACGTTGCCTGCGCAGCAGGCTACGTGACGCTGTCCATTGTCACGTAGCCCGCTGCGCAGGCAACGTGACCTACAAATAAATGCTCTCCAATCAAACGTTTAGAGGATGTTCTGTGAGAGTCACGGTCGCCCCTGTCAGCGCGCTTATTCGCGCATCAAACTGCGGGCGACCATGCGGACTGCCTTTTTTGTCCGCAAAGGACGCAAAGAACGCAAAGAGAGCCAAACATCAAGGTGTTGATGTTCTGCTGGCTTTGCTGTCCTTTGCGTTCTTTGCGTCCTTTGCGTCCTTTGCGGAAAAGGATTTTCTTTCAGAGACTTGCATTACATTCAGTGCGAGCGATCTGGGTCGCGACCCTCATTTCGGCGGTGGCCGCTTCGGCAATTCCTTCTTCGGCTCCATCGTCGCCAGGTCCCAATCGGCCTCCACGAAGGCCTGGCGGGTTTCCGCGTACACCGGATAGCCACCGACCTCGCTCTCGCTGTCGATGATCGCGCCGCGGCCCTCGATGACGTCGGCAACGATGCGACGATCGACGTCGTCGCGATCCCAGGGTCGCGCGCCGGCGTTGGCGATCACCCAGTCCTGGACTTCCACGCTGGGCAGCACACTGACGCCGAATGCCAGCGGCGGCGACGGCGCCTCGATGATCTGCGCCGGGGACGTGGTGTAACGACCCGTGGCCGGCAACGGCCGGCCGATGCGGTCGACGGCAAGGTTGTCGCTGGCGTACAGGTGCAGATCCGCCGATCCGCCGATCATCAGCAGTGGCACGTCGTCGGGCGTCGACGGCCCGGCACGCATGACGTTGCCGACCAGGGTCATTTCCGCCGGCAGGTAGTCGTGTCCGACCCACTCCTCGGGAATCAGGTTGTAGTGCACCGCGCGCGGGCCCGGGTTGTAGATCAGGTTGTTGATGATCTGCCCGCGCACATCGCCCTTGAACATCGGGCTGCGCTCGTAGTTGTGCGCATACAAATTGCCAACGATCAGAATCTCTCCGACATGGTCGTGGATCAGGCTGCCCTTGCTGTGTTCGCCCTTGCCGTGGGTGGAATGGGCCAGACCTTCGGCGATCAGGTTGTGACTGAAGGTGATCCGATGTGAAGTCGCCTTGCGGAAGTCATCGAGTGTCTTGCCGCCGTCGACGAAACGTGGCCCGGAAGCCGACAGGTTTTCGTCGGTGGCCCAGGTCAACGAGCAATGGTCGACAATGACGTCGCGGGCTCCGACCGTCGAGATTGCATCGAAATCGACGCCACTGCGTTTGCCGGCACCGGCTTCGCCAGGGCGCACGCGGATATGCCGGATCACCACATCGTGGGTGGCGACATCGATGCCGCCGCGGATCAACGTGATGCCCGGGTACGGCGCTGTTTGTCCAGCGATAGACAGGAAAGGCTCGGTGATGCGCACGGTTTGCCGCCCGAGATCGATGACGCCGCCGACCTCGAAAACGATGATGCGCGGGCCCGGTTGTGCCAGCGCCTCGGCCAGCGACCCCGGCCCGTCGCTGGCCAGCGTGGTGACCCTGAGCAACTTGCCGCCGCGCCCGCCCGGCGTATGCGCGGCCCAGCCGAGCGCCCCGGGAAACGCCAGTTCCGCAGCCCCGGCAGCACCGGTGGCGGCACTCGCGGCAAGCAGACAAGCCAGCGCGGCAGACCACATCCCGGGCAATTCACGTCGGGATCGCCGGTTGCGGGCATCGCTGCCAGACGTTGGCGTCGCACTCGCCGCCACCGTTCGCGACCCTTGTCTCACGCACATATCATGCCTCCATGATTGAAAATGACACCGGTTTCCTATATACATCATTCGCCGAATGATCGCCGCATCGAAGCCACGACGACCGAGGAAACCGCTCACTTGAACCCGGCCCCCGCTGCTGCCGCCAGCATGCCTCCGAGCGAGATTGCGCGCCGCTTCGTCTGCGCTCGATTGAACGCCCGTGCGCTTGCCGAGTATCCGGGTCCGTTGCCGGCCAGTCTCGACGAAGCTTACGCGCGCCAGGACGCTGCGATCGAACTGTGGCCGGATCGTGTGGTCGGCTGGAAGGTCGGCAAGATTCCCCCGGGGTGGACCGATATCGTTGGCGAAGATCGTCTGGTCGGACCGATCTTTGCGGCCCATGTGCAGACGCAGGCTGCCGGCGAGTCGCTGGGCATCGCGGTCATCGACGGAGGTTTCGCCGCCGTCGAAGCGGAGTACATTTTCGTTCTCGGACGCTCTACCCCACGCGACAAGGTCGACTGGACCCCCGAAGAGGCCGCTGATTGCGTCGGTGAACTGCGCATCGGCATCGAGTTCGCGGGTAGTCCGCTGGCGACCATCAACCATCTGGGACCCGCCGTCGTGGTATCGGACTTCGGCAACAACGCCGGGCTGCTGCTCGGCCCGGTGATTGCGGACTGGCGCTCGCAGGCGCTGGAATCTTTGCGCTGCGAGACTTTCGTGGGCGGACGCCTGGTCGGACGCGGTGGCGCCGCGTCGATCAGCGGGGGTCCACTGACCGCGCTCGCTTTTGCGCTGAACCGCTGCGCAAGGCGTGGGCGAGCGTTGGTCGTCGGTGACGTTGTTTCCACCGGCGCCAGCACCGGCATTCACGACATCCGCATCGGCGAGCAGGCGCGCGTGGAGTTCGCCGGCGGCGTGGTCCTGCACTGTATCGCCGAACGCGCACTGCCGCGCGGCGTGCTGCCGCGGGATGGGCAACCGTGTTGACGCGCCGCCAATGGATTGCGGGCACGGCTGCCGCCGGCCTCGGCGCACTTGCCGGGAAACGCGCTCACGCCAGCAGCAGGATCACCTGGGATGCGGCCGACGTGCATGTCGATGGTTATCCCACGGTCGCCGCGGTGCGCTGGATTGGCGAGACGCTTGAGGCGGAAACCGCCGGACGCATCCGTCTGCGCCAGTTCCACTCCGGCCAGCTTGGGCGGGAAGCCGACACCATGACACTGGTACGCCACGGTGCATTGGCGCTCACCCGAGTCACCGTGGCCTCGGTCAACAACGCCTTTCCGGCCACGCGCATCCTGTCCTTGCCCTATGTATTCGACGATGTTGCCCACTTGCGCCGCTGTCTTGACGGCGCCGCCGGCCAGCAGATCCTCGACACCTTCAGCGCGCGCGGCCTGATCGCGTTGTGTTTCTACGATGGCGGCGTACGCAGCGTCTACAACACGCGCCGCGCGGTGGTCACGCCCGGTGACCTCAAGGGCCTCAAGCTGCGCGTGCCGCCATCAGACATCTTCATGACGCTGATGCGCGCCTATGGGGTCAACGCCACGCCTTTGCCTTACGGCGAGGTCTATTCCGCGCTGCAGACGCACCTGATCGATGGCGCCGAGAACAACTGGCCGAGTTTCCACGCCAGCCGTCAGTTCGAGGTCGCGCAGTACTGGTCGCAGGCCGAACACTCGATGGTGCCGGAAGTCCTGCTACTGTCCGCGCAGCTCTGGGACGCACTCGGCGCGGACGATCGCGCGTTGGTGCGCGATGTGGCGCGGCGCTCGGTGCCGAAAATGCGCGAGTGGTGGGATGCGCGCGTCGCTCAAGCGCGCAGCGCCGCGATCGGCGGCGGAGTCAACGTCAATGAGGTCGACCATGCCGCATTCCGTAGCGCGGCGGAACCGGTGCTCAAGCATTACCTCGAAGACCCGCAACTGAATGATCTCTATCGGCAATTCCGCGCCGAATCGGGGGCCGCATGAACGCGGCACTGGATCGTCTGGCACGTGGCGCGCTGGTCCTGGCCGGCCTGTCGTTGCTGCTGATCGCGCTGGTCCAGGCCTGGCAGGTTTACGCACGCTACGTGCTCAATGATTCCCCTGGCTGGACCGAGCCGGTGGCATTGCTGCTGATGAACACGGCGATGATGTTGGGTGCCGCGGTCGGCGTGCGCCGCGATCAGCATTTCAGCTTCACGCTGTTGCTCGACGCCGCCAGTCCTGCCCGCCAGCGCTTGCTCAAGCTGCTGTCCGCCGGGGTCATCGGCGGCATCGGCGGCGCCCTGGCCTGGGGCGGCGCTGTGCTGATGGTCGACGACTGGCAGGTGGCCATGGCGGGCGCGCCGATTCCGGAGGGCCTGCGTTATCTGCCGCTATGCCTGGGCGGCGCGCTGATCGCGCTGTTCGCATTGGAGCGGCTGGTCGGCAGCCTGCGCCCGCCGCTCGACGCTGGCGCAGACAAGGTCCAGCCCAGCCTGAACCCGGCACAGCCGAAGGAGCATTGACCGGTGGCCATCGCCATTCTTTTCGGTGTGTTCGCGCTGCTCTTGATCCTCGGCGTTCCGGTCGCGTTTGCGCTGGCCGCAGCCGCCTTCGCAACCTGCGGATACCTCGGTTTGCCGGCGCTGGTGACCGTCATCGAACTGGCCTCTGGGGCGAACGCGAGCACACTGATTGCCATTCCGCTGTTCATCCTGACTGGCGAGATCATGCTGCGCGGCGGCTTGTCGGACCGCATCATTGCCTTCGCCGGCAGTCTGGTCGGTCATCTGCGCGGCGGTCTGGGCCAGGTGAATGTGGTCGCTTCGCTGTTGTTCGGCGGTGTCTCCGGATCGGCCATCGCCGATGTGTCGGCGATCGGCGGGACCATGATCCCGCAGATGAAACAGCGGGGGTTCGATGCCGATTTTGCGGTCAATGTCGCCATCACCGCGTCGCTGGTCGCGCTGCTGGTGCCGCCCTCGCACAACCTGATCCTGTACTCGGCTGCGGCCGGCGGCGGTGTCTCGATTGCCGACTTGTTCGCCGCCGGGATCGTGCCGGCGTTGATGCTGATGGTCGCGGTGATGGGCACCACCTGGTTGATCGCGCGCAAGCGGGGTTACCTCGCCGAGACGTTCCCGGGATTCCGTCCCGCACTGCGTCGCGGCGTCGCGGCGGTGCCAGGATTGCTGCTGATCGGCATCATTCTCGGCGGCATTCGCGCCGGCATCTTCACCGCGGTGGAAAGCGCCGCAATCGCGGTGATTTACGCCCTCGGCATCGCCCTGCTGGTGTATCGACAGTTGCGCTGGAATGCGTTCGCTGAACTGCTCACCGGGGCCGTGCGCACCACCGGCGCGATCCTGTTCGTGATCGCCGCTGCGGCGGCATTCGGCTGGCTGTTGGCATATCTGCAAGTGCCCGCCACTGCCGTGGCCACGTTGAAGGCGATCGCCGACAGCCCGACCGCCGTGCTGCTGCTGATGGTCGTCGTGCTGCTGGTGCTCGGCACCTTCATGGACATGGCACCGCTGATCATCATCTGCACACCGATCTTTCTTCCGGTGGCCAAGGCCTACGGCATTTCGCCGGTGCACTTCGGCATCGTCCTGATTCTGACGGCCGGCATCGGACTCATCACTCCCCCGGTGGGTTCGGTGCTGTTCGTCGGCGCCGGCATCGGGCAAATCAAGGTCGGCGAGGCGCTGCGCAGCATCTGGCCGTTCTACCTGGCGGCAATCGCGGTGCTGCTGCTGGTGACGCTGGTGCCCTCGTTGTCGCTGTGGCTGCCGGCGGCATTGCGCTGATTTCGATGTGGGAGCGACCTTGCGTCGCGAGCTGTGGCACTCAAGATCTCGCGACACAAGATCGCCCTCACCGAACAAACCGTAACCAACTGACAGGAAGAGCCTTTTCCGCAAAGGACGCAAAGAACGCAAAGGAAAGCGAAACCAGCGGAACATCAATCCCGTGGTTCTTGGCACTCTTTGCGTCCTTTGCGCCCTTTGCGGAAAAAATGCAGCCCGCATGGTTGCCCAAGATCGATGCGCGAATGAGAGCCCCGACACGGACGACCGGGGCTCCCACAGGCACTGCTGCCCTGACAGGCGCGTAGGGACCGGGTAGCCGGCAAGTCCAGCGCGCTACAATTCCGGGCACGACGAGCCAAGCCACGCGATGACTTCCGAACCCGCCTCCCGCAAGAGCAAATCCACCCACAAGGACGCGCCCGTGCCGTCGACGGCGGAGGCCATCGGCAAGACCACGATCAACGACATCGCGCGACTTGCCGGCGTATCGAAGAAGACCGTCTCGCGCGTGCTCAACAACTCGCCCCTGGTGCGCGATGACACCCGCGAGCGCGTACGCGCTCTGATGCAACAACGTGGCTACGAGCCCGATCCGCAGGCGCGCGGCCTGGCTTTCCGGCGGTCGTTCCTGATCGGCCTGGTGTTCGACAATCCGACCGCGCAGTACATCGTCAACATGCAGTACGGCG
>ERZ761602.2528-NODE-2528-length-28272-cov-6.559166_pt1 | contig 28272 bp, 21 predicted proteins | sample MGYA00512165_ERZ761602 | MGnify/ENA primary metagenome ERZ761602 (study PRJEB28899, sample SAMN02445085) | bioreactor sludge metagenome | biome: EBPR sludge; isolation source: Thorneside wastewater treatment plant | place: Australia: Brisbane, Thorneside...
GAGCAGGCGTATCGGGACGCGCTGCGCTGTGACCCGAACGACGCGGCGGCGTACTACAATCTCGGCAATTTGCTGGCCGACGATGCGGGGCGGCGTGGGGAAGCGGAGCAGGCGTATCGGGACGCGCTGCGCTGTGACCCGAACGACGCGGCGGCGTACTCCAATCTCGGCGTGTTGCTGCGGCAAACAGGCCGACCGAAAGAGGCCGAGACAGTCTACCGATCTGGTTTGAAAATCAAGCCGGATGATACCGGTCTACAAAGCAGATTGGCCTTTCTATTGCGGCTGCAAGGCCGGCCGTCTGAAGCAATACCTTTCTTGGCGGCACTCCTGCGGACGGAACCAGACAACTTCGATCCACCCCTGGCCCTGGCCTCAATCCACCGGTATCTGGGCGACAGCGACGCCTCCGCCCGCCACGCCGCACTGGCGCGCCCGTTAATCCCCGCGGACGATGACTACAACCTCGCCTGCCTGGAGTCGGTGTGCGGCAATACCGAGAGCGCGCTGGATCACCTGCGCCGTGCCGCCACCCGGCCAGATTTCGACCGGGATTGGCCATGGCAGGATCCGGACCTGCAGTGGCTGCTGACCGACCCCCGTTTTGAAGCCATTGTGGGCGGCCGCCCGCGAAAAGAAGACGCCGGCAGCACGTGACTACCGGCGTCCCAATGGCCTGTGACCAGTCGCAGACGGCCAGGCGACGATGGCTAATTGAGGGTCACCACCTTCAGCCTCACCCGGCCATGTTCCCGAAGAACCGGATGAAGGCCTCGATGCCGCGGTAGTAGTTGGGCAGGTGCTGCTTCTCGTTGGGGCCGTGGATGTTGTCGTCGCGCATCCCGAAGCCCATCAGGATCGAGTCCACGCCCAGCGACTTTTGGAGGAGGCCCACAATCGGCACGCTGCCGCCGGCGCGCTCGAAGACCGGGCGCACGCCCCAGGTGGTCTCCAGCGCCGCCACCGCCGCCAGCATGGCCGGCGAGGCGCGCTCCACTAACGCGGCCGGGCCGCCGGCCAGCGCCTTCAGCTCCCAGCGGATGGTGGGCGGGGCCTTGGCGGCCAGGTAGGCGCGCAGCTGCTGCTCCACTTCGTCATGGTCCTGGTCCGGCACCAGGCGCATGCTGATCTTGGCCATGGCCTTGGCCGGCAGCACGGTCTTGGAGCCCTCGCCGATGAAACCCGAGTACAGGCCGTTGACCTCCAGCGTGGGCCGCGCGCCGAAGCGCTCCACGGTGGTGTAGCCCTTTTCACCCCACAGCGCCGGCACACCGGTCAGCGCCCGCCACTCGTCGTCGTTGTGCGGCAGGCGGGAGAGCGGCCGCACGCGGTCATAGTAGCCGGGCAGGGTGACGCGGCCGTCGGCGTCGTGCATGCCCGCGATCAGCTCGCACAGCGCCTGGCCCGGGTTGTGGAGGGTGCCGCCGAAGGTGCCGGAGTGCAGGTCCTGCACGGCGCCGTAGACCCACAGCTCAAAGTAGGCCAGCCCGCGCAGGCCGTAGACCAGCGACGGCAGGTCCGGCTTGAGGATGCCCGAGTCGGCGTTGAGCACGACGTCGCACTTGAGCAGCGCCTTGTGGGCGTCGATGAAGGCGCCCAGGCTGGGCGACCCGATCTCCTCTTCGCCTTCCACCAGGACCTTGACGTTGACGCCGAGCTCGTTGTGCTTGAGGAGCGCCTCCAGCGCCTTGAGAAAGCCGTGCACCTGGCCCTTCATGTCGGAGGCGCCGCGCGCGTACAGGTCATCGCCGCGCACGGTCGGCTCGAACGGGCCGCTGTGCCATTCGTTCACCGGATCGACCGGCTGGACGTCGTAGTGGCCGTAGACGAGCACGGTCGGCCGGCCGGGCGCCTTGAGCCATTCGCCGTAGACCACGGCGTGGCCGGCGGTCGGCAGGATGGCGACGCCGTCCAGGCCCATGCCGCGCATCTGGCCGGCCACCCACTCGGCGCAGCGCTGCATGTCCGGCTTGTGCTCAGACAGCGTGGAGACGCTGGGGATGTGGACGAACTCTTTGAATTCAGCCAGGTAGCGGGCGTGGTTCTGTTGGGCGTAGGCCAGGGATTGAGTAGGGACGGACATAGAGACTCCTGAGTGCGTTGTGAAACGCGAAGCTACGAAGGGGGCTGAGGCGCATTCTAGCACACGCCGCTGGACGCCCAGCCGGCCGCGCGGCTCAGCGTGGCAAGTCGTTCACGACGGCGCGCCAGATCGGGTCATCGCCGGGCGTGCCCAACTGGGCCTGCTGCCACTCCGCCTCGGTCAGCGGCTGGGCCGGGTCCAGCAGGCGCGCCATCCAGGCGGCCAGGCTCGAGCCGGGGTCGCGCCGCAGGGCTTCGCGCACGTCGGCGCTGGCGTCCTCCAGACGGGCCTGGCGCCAGTACAGATAGGCGCGTTCGGCCAGATACGTGGCCTGGGCCGTCGGCGCGGATTCCACCTGGAGCGCCTCAGTCAGATAATCGGCCGCGCCCACGAAGTCGCCGAGCACGGCCTGACAGTGCGCGAGCAGCAGCCAGTAGGCGGCCCTGTCCGGCCGCAGCTCCGCGGCGCGATTGGCCGGGGCCAGGGCTTCGGCCGCGGCGCCGGTGGCCAGGTAGGCGCGCGCCAGCATGTACTGGGCCTCGTCGTCGTCCGGCGCCAGCGTGGCGGCGCGGGTCAGGTCCACGATGGCGGCGGCCGGGTCGGGGCCGGCCTCATCCAGAGCGAAATTCAGGCGCGCCCAGCCGATCAGATAGTGGACGCGCGCCTCATCCGGCGCCAGGGCGGCGGCCTGCTCCAGGTCGGCCCGCGCCTCGGCCGGGTCCGCGTCGCCGAAGTATTGCAGCCGCAGGCGCGCGCGCTCGGCGTAGGCCAAGGCCTGATCGCGCGGCCCGGCCGTGTTCAGGGTCGGGATGGCGTCCAGGTCGGCCAGGGCCGCGTCAAAATCGCCCAGGCCCTCATAGGCCTGAGCGCGGCCGGCCAGCGTCCGCGCCTCGGCCGGCCCCTGCGCCAGCAGCGCGCTGTAGGCGTCGACGGCCAGCTGGTATTCGCCGGCCTCCAGGCGGGCCTGGGCGGCCTGCCCGGCCCGCTCACGCTGAGCCTGCGTCCACCATTGCCAGCCGACCGCCCCGGCGGAGACGAGCACGACCACGGCGCTCAAGGCCAGGGCCAGCCACAGCGGCCGGCGCCGGCTTTGGCGGGGACGCGCCGGCGGGGCGGCGGGCGCGGTGGTCAGCGCGCTCTGCGGCCGGGTCTCTGTCAGGCCGGCCAGCGCGGCGCGGAAGTCGGCCGCGGTCTGATAGCGGTCGGCCGGTTGCTTGGCCAGGGCGCGGCGCACGGTTGCTTCCAGAGCCGCGGGCACGTCCGTGCGCAGGGCTCGCAGGGACGGGATCGGCGCGGTGGCATGCTTGAGCAGGATCGCGACGCTGGTGTCGCCGTCGAACGGCACCTGGCCGGTGAGGCACTCGAACAGCACTACGCCCAGCGCGTAGATGTCCGAACGCGCGTCGGCGGCCTCGCCCTGGCCCTGCTCGGGGCTCATGTAAGCGGGCGACCCGACGGTCAGGCCGGTCTGCGTCAGCCGTTCGGCGTCCACCAGCCGCGCGATGCCGAAATCGGTCAGGACGACGCGGCCGCCCTTCTCAATCAGGACGTTGGCGGGCTTGAGGTCGCGATGGATCATGCCCTGACGGTGGGCGTAGTCCACGGCCTCCAGCAGCGGCCCGAACCAGGCCAGCACTTCGGCCAGCGGCAGCCCGCCGCCGGCCGCGCCGCGCTCGTCCAACTCGGTCTTGAGCGAGCGGCCGTCGATGTACTCCATGACCATGTAGGGTTGGCCGTCGGCCAGGTCGTAATCGAAGACCTGGACGATGTGCGGGTGGCGCAGGCGCGCCACGGCCTGGGCCTCGCGCTGGAAGCGGGCCAGGAAGTCCGGGGCATCGGCCAGGTGGGGGTGCAGGAGCTTGACGGCGACGAAGCGCTCCAGGCCGGGCTGGTAGGCCTTGTGGACTTCGGCCATGCCGCCGCGGCCCAGGCGCTCACGGAGTACGTATTTGCCGAGGGTGCGAGGGGCCATCAGGCTCGATTATAGCGCCGGCCGCCCAGCGCGCGCCTTCACGGCAAGACGCCCAGCTCATCCAGCGAGCGGTGCAGCTCGGCGGTGTCGCGGTACACGCGGTAGGCGCCGGCCCGGCTGAGCTCGTCTTCGCCGTAGCCGCCCGTCAGCAGACCGATGCTGAGCATGCCGGCCCGGCGCGCGGCCAGCAGATCCCAGACGGCGTCGCCGATGACGTAGCACTCGGCCACGGCCACGCCCAGGCGCTGTTGGCAGGCCAGGAACAGGTCGGGCGCGGGCTTGGCGCGGGCGACGTCGCCGCGCTCCACCACCACGGTCTCCGGCCCCAGGCCCAGCGCGGTCAGTGAGCTGTTGATGCCGGGGCGTTGGCCGGAGGTGGCGATGCCGAACGGGATCGCCGCGGCCCGCAGGCTGGCCAGCAGCTCCACGGCGCCGGGCAGGGGGCGCCGCTCCGGCAGAAGCTGCGTCATCAACTCGGCGTGGCGGCGCTGCACGGCCTCGGCCTCGGCCGGGCTGAGGGCGCGGCCGGCCTCGCGCGCCACGGCCCGCGTGAACAGGCCGCCGCTCATGCCGATGCGGCGGTGGATGCGCCAGCCGTCGATGGGCAGGCCGGCCTCGCCGAGCGCCTGCTGCCAGGCGAAGACGTGGGCGTAGACGGTGTCGACGAGGGTGCCATCCAGATCGAAGATCAGGGCTTGCATACGACTGCTTTCGGGGAGAAAAGGGCGCGGCTGTGCGCGCAGCCAGCTGGGTGGTCGGCGGCGCGCCGGCTCGGTGTCAACGGTCGGGACGCTATCCGCACTCCGCGCTTCAGGACGGCGTGAAGCCCTCCGCGCGCAGGATGCCGGCGAAGGCCTCGTTGGCGTCGGCCACGGCCTTGATGCGCCAGCCAGGCTCGGAGGGCTCGAACAGCTCGCGGAACTCCTCGGCCACCGCCGCCTGCGCTTCGGCCGTGGCGGCGCCGTGCCAATGCAGCTGGTTCTCCCAGACCATGGCGCGCAGGCTGCGCAGCGCGGCCGGCAGCGTGTCGCCGAAGGTGCCGAACTCAAAGGCAGTGGCGTACAGCCGGCGGTCCGGGAACTCGGCGCGCGCCAGGGTGTAGGCGAAGTCCACCATGTCGCCGTGGATGGCGTAGAACTGCTGCGGGTCGGCGGCCAGCACGCGCGGATACTCGAACAGCGCGGCCAGCTCGTTCGGCCGGCGCGGCTCGTGCGGCGAGTTCACCAGGCTCAGGCGGTAGCGCGGGCCGTAGCCGGTGTGCATGTCCAGGTGCAGCACCTGGCGGTAATCACGCAGCCCGCTGTGCAAGAGGCCGATCATGACCTCGGCCTCTTCTTGCAGCGCGTCGCCGCCGTAGTAGACGCCCTGCGGGTGGCGATACTGGCCGAGCAGCGTGGCCGCCTGCAGTGTGGCCGGCCCGACGGTCGTCAGCGCGCGCGCCAGCGCAGCCGCGAACGCCAGGTCGCGCAGGCCGCGCGCCGGGACGCGCCCGGCCGGATTCAGGTGCGCGGCCAGCCGGTCGTAGCCGGGGTTGGTCTGCGCGGCGTAGGTCTGCGGGCGCGGCAGGAAGTTGCGGTTGAGGTCGACGTTGGCGGCGTTGACGCGCCGGCGGTGCTGCATGCCCCACGGGTTGAGGGCGTGCACCAACCGCAAGCCGGTGACGGCCGGGTCCAGGCGCGCGGCGTGCTCCTGCAGGAACAGCGTCAGCATGGCCGCGCCGACGTAACCTTCGGCGCCGTGTTCGCCCGTCGTCACGATCAACAGCCGCTCGGGCGCGCGCGTGGCGTCGGCCAAAATCCAGTCGATGGTCAACTCGCGGTCGACGCTCAGCGCGTGCTGGGCCAGGCGCGCGTCCGGCCAGCGTTCGCGCAGCTGGAGGAGGCCGGCGCGGAAACGCGAGCGCGAGGCCTCGTAGCTGTCCGGGAAGAGGGCGGCGACGTCGGGCATGGCCGCGCCTCAGAACGGGCCGAAGCCCAGGGCGACCGCCAGGCCGAGACTGGCCAGCGTGATCACGAGCAGCAGCCCCCACAGCGGCAGCGTCCAGCGCAGCCACTTGGGGTAGCTCACCACGGTCAGGCCCAGGCAGATCAGCAGCACCGGGTTGGTGGGGTAGGCCAGGTTGGAGAAGCCGTCGCCGAAGCAATAGGCCAGCACGGCCGTCTGGCGCGTTACGCCCACCAGGTCCGCCAGCGGCAGCAGGATGGGCATGAGCAGGAAGGCCTTGGCCGAGCCGGAGGCCACGAAGAACTCGATGACGAGCGCGAGCGCGTAGACGAGCACGGCCGCGGCCAGCGGCGGCGTGCCCGCGAAGACGCCGGCCGCGCTGTGCAGGAGCGTGTCCAGGCTGCCGCCCTGGGCCACGATGTGCTTGACGCTGGCCGCCATCAGGATAAGCGGGATGGCCGGGGCGATGCCGGCCAGGCCTTCACCTACCGCGCGCAGGACCTGGGCGCGGCTCTCGCCCGCCAGCAGTCCCGCGCCCACGCCGCCGAAAAAGAACAGCAGGCCGACCACGGGCAGGGAGTAGTCGGCCAGCGCCGGCACGAACGGTGCGGCCACCAGCACGACCAGGATCAGGCCGAGGGCGACAGTCAGCCAGGCCAGCGCCGGGCCAAGACGGCGTCCGCCGCTGTTCAGCGCGTTCAGGTCCAGGTGGCTGTATTTGGCGCGCTCGGCCTGGTCTTCGGCGAACACGGCCGAGGCCTCCGGCTGGCGGTCCACCCGGCGCGCATAGCGCACCAGGAAGGCCGCGAAAACCGCGTACACCACCAGGAAGATCACGATCCGGGCCTCGGCCCCGGAGAACAACGGCAGGCCGGCCAGCCGCTGGGCCACGCCCAGCGTGAACGGGTTGGTGACGGCGGCCGAGAAGCCGAGGTTGGTGGCCAGGATGCTCATCCCCAGACCCACCAGCGAGTCCCAGCCCAGCGAGTAGGCCAGGGCGATCATCAGCGGCACGAGCGGCACCACTTCCTCGAAGATGCCGAAAAAGCCGCCGATCAGCATGAAGAAGAAGCTGATCGCCAGCAGCAGCGCGTACTTGCGCCCGCCAAAGCGCTGGACCACGCGCGCCAGCAGCGCGCGCAGCAGGCCGCTCTTGTCCAGCACCGCGAAGGCCACGCCGACTAGCAGAATGAAGACGATGATGACGATCAGCGTCAAGCTGTCCGGGCCGGCCAGCACCTCCACCGGCGCCGTCAGCCAGCGCCAGACCGGATAGTCCGGACGCGCCACCACCCGATAGGAATCGGGATCGATGACCTCGCGGCCATCCAGTTCCAGCCGGGTGTATTGCCCGGCCGGGACGATCAGCGTCAGCACGCCGGCGGCCAGCATCAGCGCCAGCAGGATCACGACCGATTGAAGGAAGGCGCGCAGGCTGATCTGCGCCCCGGACCGTTGTGGCATGCCTGACCTCGTTAAGGGTGGGGGTAGAGCGCGTTGCGATCCGGCGCGGCGGGCAGGTAGAGCACCACGGCCGGCTGGCCGGGCTGCAGGCCGGGCCCCGGCCGGTTGAGCGTGCGCACGGCGCCCTGATAGGCGCGTCCATTGGCGGCGAAGCGGTAGGTGATGGTCCACGGATGCCGGTGGTTCACCCGGACCATCAGGTTCTCCTGGACGTCGACGATCTCGCCTTCAGCCGCGGTGCCGTCGCGCAGCACTGCCACCAACTGGCGCGCCTCGTTCCAACGCCAGGCCAGTCCGCCGCCGCCCAAAGTCAGGAACATCAAGCCCAGGCCGAAGAATGGCAGGCCGACCAAGGCCGTGACGATGCCGATGATCAGGCCTGCGCCGAGCACGCTGAAGATAGCGCCCAACAGCGCAAAGACGAAGGCCACGATCGCGATGCCGTCCGCGCCCAGCAGCCGCCAGGCATAGCTGTCCGCGATCGGGCGCGGCGCGGGCGGGAGCGCCGGGCGCGGCGCCGGGTCGGACGTCAGCGCCTCGGCCGGGTAGGGCAGCGGACCGCCGCAGTTGCGGCAGTTGGTCTGGAACGCGGCGTAATTGGTGCCACACCAGGGACACGTGATCATAGTTTTCCCAGGGCCACAGAATGGCGTGATTATATGCCCGTGTACCAGTTTTTGTATGACTGAGTGAGACCAGGCGCGGGCCGGCGGCGGGTTTAATGGCGGCATGGTGGTGAAGCGGGCAGGTGTCGTCGCTGACGCGCAGCCGTGGGGTAGCTTCCGGCCGAGGGCGGCGTGACCGAGATCGTGTTTACGCTGGCCGGCGGCCCGGAGCTTGAGCCGCGCGTGCTAAGCCGGCTGGGTGAGGCGCTGGCCGGCCTGCACCTGTCGCCGGGGCAAGCCGCCCACCTGCGGGCCGCCACCCAGCAGGCCCTCTGGCGGCTGACGGCCCAGGCCGAGACCGGCCCGGCTGAGCTGTCCGTGGTCGTGCGCGTCCGCGCGCCCGGGGCCGCGCGCCCGGCCGGAGTTGCACTGCCGTGGGGCTTTTTCATCGTCACCCGACCGTTCTCCCGGGAGGCGGCCCCTGGCCACCCAGCCTCGCTGGCCATCGAACTGATCCTGTATCAGGATCGCGCGCAGGGCGCGAGCGAAGGTCCGCCTTTGGGAGGATGACAAATCGGCCCGAATATGTTATATATTTCACAATTAGCCGGCCGAGACCAGGAGGAGCCAGGAACATGGCGACCGCACCCGTCACCCAGCCCAATCACCCGCCCAAATCCGCACACGCGGCGCTGCCGCCGGGCCCGCGCGGGCACTGGCTGCTGGGGATGTTGCCGGAGTTCCGGCGTGATCTGCTGGCGATGTACCACGGCGCCGCCCGGCAGTACGGCGACGTCGTGCGAATCCGCTTCCTCAACGTGGACACCTTCGCGTTGAGCCACCCCGATCTCTTCAAGCACGTCCTGCAGGACAACAACCGGAACTACCAGCGCAACGCCTTCTTCAACTCCATCGTCAAGGCGACGCTGGGCCTGAACCTGTTCACGGCCGACGGCGACGACTGGCTGAGCCGCCGCCGCCTGATGCAGCCGGCTTTTCACCGTCAACGCATCGCGGCCTTCGGCCCGCTGATCACGGACTGCGTCGAGGCGACCCTGCGGCGCTGGGAGCGCCTGCCGGACGGCGCGCGGCTGGAGGTCGATCATGAGATGATGGCGCTGACCCTGCAGGTGGCCGGCCGGGCGCTGTTCAGCGTCGACCTGGCGAGCGAGGCCAGCCAGTTGGGCGACGCCTTCACGCACATGAGCGAGTACGTGAACTACCGCTTCAACGCGCCTTTCGCGCCGCCGTTCTGGATGCCCACGCCGCGCAACACGCTGACGCGCCGCGCGGTCGCCACCGTGGACCAGGCCATCTACGCCCTGATCGCCGAGCGCCGCCGCTCCGGCGCGGAGCGCGATGACCTGCTGGGGCTGCTGATGGCGGCCCGCGACGCCGACACCGGCGCGGCCATGACCGACCAGGAGCTGCGCAACGAGATCGGCACGTTCATGTTCGCCGGCCACGAGACCACGGCCGTCACGCTGACCTGGGCCTTCTACCTGCTGTCCCAGAACCCGGACGCCGAGCGCCGGCTGCACGCCGAGTTGGCGGAGGTGCTGGCTGGGCGCGCGCCCACGTTTGAAGACCTGCCCCGGCTGGCTTTCACGCGCCGCGTGGTCGAGGAGACTCTGCGCCTGTATCCGCCGGCCTGGGGAATCGCGCGGCAAGCCATCGACGCCGTGGAGTTGGGCGGCTATCGCCTGCCGCCGGCGGCCGGCCTGACTCTGCTGGTGATGAACGTCCACCGCGACCCGCGCTTCTGGGACGCGCCGGAGCAGTTCGATCCAGACCGCTTCCTGCCGGAGCGTTCCGAAGGCCGTCCGCACTTTGCCTATCTGCCCTTCGGCGGCGGGCCGCGCCTGTGCATCGGCAACCAGTTCGCGCTGACCGAGGCGCAGCTGGTCCTGGCCACCCTCGCGCAGCGCTACACGCTGCGGCTCGTCCCCGGCCATCCGGTGCGCCCGAACCCGATCTTCGTCCTGCGCACCAGCCACGGCCTGCCCATGACGCTGACGCGCCGTTGAGGCCGCCAGCTGACCCCTTAATGGACTGCGGCCCCTGTCGCCAAACAGGGGCCGCTTTTTACTTCCTTGGCGGTTGGGGCCAGATTCAAGCAGCCGCCAAGAGGTGTTGGGGCGCGGACGGCGGGCACAGGTGAGCGCCGGCCGCGGGCCGCAGCGTTTTGACTTGGGGGCGACTAAACCAGGCTGACAAGCCTCGCAGAAGCTGGCTGGTTCGCGCCGTGATCTGGCCTAACGCTCCGGCTGCTGGCCCCGACCGGGGTTTACCCTCTGGGTCCCGGCCTGCGCCGGGACGACCTATACCTAATTGCCGGATGCACCACGAAGGGGGGCCGAGGCCAGGCTGACGTCAGCCCATCCGGAAATCGGAACCAAGCCGTTGCCTCAGCCGGCCAGGACTCGTTCGTACAGCTGCAGCGTGGCCCGCGCCGTCTGCTCCCAGGTGAAGGCGTTGACCCGTTCGAGGCCGCGCCGCACCAACTCGGCGCGCAGGGCGGTGTCACTCAACGCGCGCCGCAGCGCCTCGGCCAGATCTTCCGGATCGTCCGGGTTGATTTTGAGCGCGGCCTCGCCGGCCACCTCCGGCAGCGACGAACGGTCCGCGATGATGACGGGCGTCTCGCAGCCCATGGCCTCCAGCACCGGGAAGCCGAAGCCCTCGTAGTGCGACGGCAGCACCAGCACGCCGGCCGCGCTGTACAGCTCCGGCAGGTCCGCCGACGGGAAGTTCTCGAAGAAGCGCAGGTGGTCCGCCAATCCCAGCTCGGCGGCCAGCTGCATGGTCTCGTCGAACAGCCAGCCCTTGAGGCCGGCCAGCACCAGCGGCGGCGCGTCCGGGGCGGCCGCCCGCAGCCGCGCGTAGGCATGCAGCAGCGTGGGCACGTTCTTGCGCGGCTCAAACGTCCCCACGAAGAGCACGCAGCCGGCCGTCAGGCGATGGCGCGCCAGCACCGCCGCCACGGCCTCGGCCGGGCGCCGGCGGAACTCCGGGTCCAGGCCCAGGTGGATCACCGTGACCTTCTCGGCCGGGACGTGCAGCAGCTCCACCAGGTCGGCCTTGGTGGCGTGCGAGTCAGCCGAGATGGCGTGCGCGCGTCGGACCGCGGACGCGATCTGGCCGTTGTAGTAACGGCGGCTTTCGGCGGTCAGGAATTGCGGATAGCGCAGGAAGGCCAGGTCGTGGACGGTGATGACGTGCCGGCGGGCGCCGGCGCGCGGCGGGATGAAATCGGGCGAGTGGAACAGGTCCAGCCGGTGCGGCAGCAGTTCGGCCGCCAGCGCCCAGGTCTCCAGGCGATGATGGGCCGGCGTCCAGCAATCCAGCCGGCGGGCGGCCTGGGCGAAGTGTTCGGTGTGGCCGCGCCGGTAGAAGTGATAGTGGGCGTGCTCAGGTGCGAGGTCCGGCAGGGCCGCCGCCAAGCGCCGCACGTACTTGGCGATGCCGCCGCGCGAGTAATACGTCAAGCGGACGTCCAGCCCGAGGCGCATGCGGCGCATTGTAGCATGCGGCCGGCTTTGGCCTTTTGGGGACCCGTCGGTATAATTTCCCGCAAGCGCGGCGCCCGGCACCGCCCAGGGCGCCGCCTTCGTATGGGAGAGGTGTATGGACCTGGCGCAATTGTCGAAAACCGTCGACTGGCTGGACAGCGAGCGGCGTAAAGATAAACAGGAGATCACGGCCCTGCAAGAGCGCCTGGCGGCGCTGGCGACTGACAACGGCACGCTGGCGCGCCGGGTGCAGCAGCTGGAGTCCCAGCTGACGACGGCCACCACCCAACTGCAGCGCACCGTCAAGGTGGACGAGATCCTGGACGGCTACCGCAAGGAGATGGCGCGCCAGGTGGACGAGCTGGAGAAGCGGCGCGTCGAGGCCGCCCGCGAAGACGAGCGTCTGCGCAAGGTGGAGCGCGAAGGTCTCAACAAATCCCTGGGCGAGGTGCGCAAGGGGCTGGAGACCCTGCCGCGCTTCGAGCGCGAGCTGGAGGCCCGCAAGGAGGAAGAGGCGCGCCTGGCGCGGCTGGCGGCCGAGCTGCAGAAGCGCGTCGGCGAGTTCAACAAGCACGTCGACGACCGCAACCGGGCGGTGACGCTGGTGGAGGAAGGCCGCCGCCAGGACGCCAAGCGCATCGCCGACCTGCAGGCTGAGCTCTCGGAAATGCGCCGGCGCGTCGACGAGAACCGCGGCAAGCTCGAGATCGTGGAGGATGTGGCGCGCCGGGCCGAGGCCCGCATCATCGAGGTCGTCCAGGCTGAGGTCGAGCGGCGCCAGGCGCAGACCCAATGGATGGAGTCGCAGTCCATCCGCCACACCGAACAGGAACGGACCTGGGTGGAGCTGCGGGCCAAGGTGGAAGCGGCGGTGGAGACGATGGACGAGTATGCCCGGCGCGTGAACCAGTACGCCGAGGCTAACCGCGAAATCGTGCGCGCCTCAGCCGACCTGCGGCAGGCGTCTGAACTGCTGGAGCGGCGCGTGAACGAGGTCTCGGAGATCCAGCGCCTGTCTGAGGACCGCATGCGCCAGGATTGGGCCGCCTTCATGGCCGACGACCAGAAGCGCTGGACCACGCACATGCTGCTGCGCGATGAGCAGTGGCGTGAGCATGACCGGGCCAGCGCCAAACAGAGCGAGCGGGTGGACACGCTGGAAGAGCAGATGGGCGAAGCTGTGGACACCATGCACCATCTGCGCGAGCTGGACGCTAACCGCCTGCAGACGCTGCTCAACGTCCTGCGCGAGATGGCGGCTGAATACGAGCAGCAGTTCACCAAAGTCAAGTAATTGCGCTCCGGGGCGGGTCCGTCCGCCCCGAACACGCCTCTCCGCCCATGCGCGTCATCGGCACGGCCGGCCACGTCGACCACGGCAAATCCACGCTGGTCCAGGCGCTCACCGGCACCCACCCCGACCGGCTCAAAGAAGAGCGCGAACGCGAGATGACGATCGACCTCGGCTTCGCTTGGTTCACGCTGCCCGGCGGCGAGAGCGTGGGCGTCATCGACGTGCCGGGCCATCGCGACTTCATCGAGAATATGCTGGCCGGCGTCGGCGGCCTGGATGCCGCCGTGCTGGTGGTGGCCGCCGACGAAGGCGTGATGCCGCAGACGCGCGAACACCTGGCCATCCTGGATCTGCTCGCCATCCCGGCCGGCTTGATCGCGCTCACCAAGGTCGATTTGGTGGACGACGACTGGCTGGCGCTGGTCACCGCTGATGTGCGCGAGGCCGTGCGCGGGACGCTCCTGGCGCGCGCCCCGCTGCTGCCGGTCTCGGCCCGCACCGGGCAGGGCGTGGCCGAGCTCAAGACGGCGCTGCAGGCCATCCTGGCCACCCAGCCGCCGCGCCTGGATGTGGGCCGGCCGCGCCTGCCGATCGACCGCGTCTTCAGCCTGACCGGCTTCGGCACGGTGGTGACCGGCACGCTCAGCGAAGGCGCGCTGACGCTGGGCGACACCGTGGAACTTCTGCCCGGCGGGCAGACGGCGCGCATCCGCGGCTTGCAGACGCACAAAACCAAGCTGGAGCGCGCGGTGCCGGGCAGCCGCGTGGCCGTCAACCTCACCGGGGTCGAGCTCGGCGATCTGCGCCGCGGCATGGTCGTGGCGCTGCCCGGGACGCTGCGCGCCACGACCCTCCTGGACGTCCATTTCAACCACCTGGCGGACGCGGAACTGCCGCTGAAGCACAACGCCGGCGTCAAGCTGTACCTGGGCGCGGCCGAGGTGCCGGCCACGGCGCGGCTGCTGGGCCGCGCCGAGCTCAAGCCGGGGGAGGCGGCCTGGCTGCAACTGGTGTGCGCCGAGCCGATCGTGGCCGTCAAGGGCCAGCGCTTCATTCTGCGCCGGCCGTCGCCGGGCGCCACCATCGGCGGCGGCGTGGTGGTGGACGCGCAGCCGGCCGGCCGTTACCGCCTGCGCGACACGGCCGCGGCCGACCGGTTGGAGCGGCTGGCGCGCGGTACGCCGGGTGAGAGTCTGCTGCACGCCTTGGACGCGCTGGGTCCGGCCGCGCTCAAGGACGCCGTGGCGCGCGCCGGCCTGGAGGCAGGCGCGGCGGCGGAGGCCGCGGCGGAACTGCGCGCGGCCGGCGATCTCGTGGAGCTGGAAGGCGAAGCGCTGGTGGCCTCACGCGCCGCCTGGAACCGCTTCTTGTCCGAGGCGCGGGCGACGCTGGCCGGTTACCATCGCCAGAACCCGCTGCGCGGCGGGATGCCGCGGGAGGAGTTGAAGAGCCGCCTGGCGGCGCTGGCCGAGGCCCGGCCGGGTGGGCGGCTGTCGGCCAAGGCCTTCACGGCCCTGATCAGCCGGGCGGCGGAGGCCGGCCAGTTGGCGGCTCAGGGCGCCGTCGTGCGGTTGCCCGAGCACACCGTCACCTTCACCGCCGTCCAGCAGGCCAAGGTCGAGGCGCTGCTGGCGGACTTCGCGCGCGACCCGTACAACACACCGCTGCCCAAGGATTGCGCGGCGCGCGTGGGCGAGGACGTCTTCGCGGCCCTGGTGGACCTGGGCCGCCTGACGGCGGTCTCGCCGGAGGTGGTGCTGCTGCCCGAGACATACGCGGGCATGGTGGCGGCCGTGCGGGACCATCTGCGCGCGCATAGCAAGATCACGGTGGCCGAGGTGCGCGACCGGTTCAAGACTTCGCGCAAGTACGCGCTGGCGCTGATGGAGCACCTGGATCAGGCCGGCGTGACCAAGCGGGTCGGCGACGAGCGCGTGCTCAAAAACTAACTCGGACAGCATCCGGCCGGCGACGGCCGGCACTGCGCGTGGTACACTAACTTAAATGTTGGTACGTGAAGCCGGCCACCTCCGCTACTATCAATTCGAGAGCTTCGAGCAGCGCGGCTTGACCCACGCGGTTTTCGCGCGGCACGGCGGCGTGAGCGGGGGCGCCTGGACGTCGCTGAACATGTCCATCAGCGTCGGCGACAGCCGCGCCAATGTGCGCGCCAATCGCGAGCGCGCTTTCCAGGCGGTGGGACGCGCGCCGGAGTCGGTGGCGGACCTGTGGCAGGTGCACTCCGCCGACGTGGTGGTGGCTGACACGCCGCGTGACCTGAACGTCGACGCGGTCAAGGCCGACGTCATCATCACCGACCGGCCGGACATCACGCTGTTTCTGCGTTTCGCCGACTGCGTGCCGGTGCTGCTGTACGACCCCGTCCGCCGGGCGGTGGGTCTGGTGCACGCCGGCTGGCGCGGCACCCTGCAGCGGGCGGCCGCGGCCGCGGTGCAGGCGCTCAGCGCGCGCTATGGCTCGCGCCCGGCCGACCTGGTCGCCGGGATCGGCCCGTCCATCGGCCCGTGCCATTACGAGGTGGGGCCGGAGGTGGCGGCCCAGACCCGCGCCGTTTTCGACGGCCGCGCCGAAGGTCTGCTGCGCGCCGTGGCTGGGCGCACCCACCTGGATTTGTGGGCCGCCAACGCCGAGGTGCTGCGCGCCGCCGGCGTCGAACAGATTGAAACGGGCGGCGTGTGCACGGCCTGCCGCACCGACGATTTCTTTTCGCATCGCGGCGAGCATGGTCAGACCGGCCGGTTCGGCGCCTTGATCGGGCTCGGCGGATGAACAGCGGCGCCGGCCTGGCGGCCGTGATCACACAGCTTCAGGCGCGCCTGGCTGAGGCGGCGCGCGCGGCCGGACGTGACCCGGCCGCGGTCCGGCTGGTAGCGGTCTCCAAGACTTTCCCGGCTGAGGCCGTGGCGGCGGCGGCGGCCTGCGGGCTGCGTGACTTCGGCGAGAATCGGTTGGAGGAAGCCGTGCCCAAGCGGCAGCGCCTGGCCGCGGCACCGTTCAGCGCCGAACTGCGCTGGCACATGATCGGCCACGTGCAGAGCCGCAAGGCCCGGGACGTGGCCGAGGCCGATTTTGCGCTGGTCCACTCGCTGGACAGCCTGAAGCTAGCTGACCGGCTGGGCCGCTTCGCCCAGGCCGCCGGGCGCAGCCAGCCGGTGCTGCTGGAGTGTAACGTCTCCGGCGAAGTGAGCAAAGCCGGCTTTGCCGCCCACGACCCGGCCGCCTGGGACACTGTCCTGACGGAGTTCGGCGCGGTCCTGGCGCAGCCCGGCCTGCGCGTGCGCGGCCTGATGACCATGGCCCCGCTGGGCACCGACCACGTCACGGCGCGGCCCTTCTTCGCGCGGCTGCGCGCCCTGCAAGCGGCGGCGCGGGCGCGCTGGCCGCAGGCCGAATGGGACGAGCTCTCGATGGGCATGACCGACGATTTTGAGGGCGCCGTCGCCGAAGGCGCCACCCTGGTGCGGGTCGGGCGCGCGATCTTCGGCGAGCGGAGTTGAGGCCGGCCTCCAGCGCGCCGGCCGTTAGCGGTCCACAGGTTTGAAGGAGTATTCTCGTGGCAGCCAGTCTCATCACGATTGTCGACATCATCGTCTACGTCATTACGATCATCCTGATCCTGCACGCGCTGATGTCGTTCGCGCCGCTGGAGCCGTGGCACCCGATCCGGCGCACGCTGGCCCAACTGGCCGAGCCAATCATCCAGCCGTTTCGCAACCTGATCCCGCCGGTCGGGATGTTTGATTTCTCCATCATGGTCGCCCTGATCGTCATCCAGATCCTGGGCGAGCTGATCAAAGTGCTGATCCGGCAGGCGTTCTGACCGGCCCGGCGGCAGCCACATTCTCTTTGGAGGCGAGGCATGACCAAGTTCACGGACGCGCGCAGCGGCGCCGCCATCACCGTCAAGGTGACGCCCAAGGCCAAGCGGACGCAGGTGGCTGGCATCATGGACGATGGCACCATCAAGGTGCAGGTGGCCGCGCCGGCCGAGGAGGGCCGCGCCAACGCCGCGTTGCTCGCCTTCCTGGCTGAGACGCTGGGCCTCAAGGCCAACCAGGTGGAGATTGTGGCCGGCCTGAGTTCGGAGCGCAAACTGATCTCGCTGCTGGGTGTGTCGCCGGCGGATGTGGACGCCAAGCTGGTGCCGCCGGCCAAGAAGGACGCGGCCCCGAAGCGCGCGACCAAGGCGGGGCCGCGCGCCAAGAAGAAGTAAGCGCGGGCGTCGATTCGTCAGCCCGCCGAATGGAAAACGGAGCGAGACTGGGCCAGCAGCGCCCGGTCCCGCTCCGTTTGGTTTTCTCCGGTGAGTGGGTTTACGCGGCCGGCGCGTGCAGACGCTGGCCCGTGGCCGCGGCCAGGGTCGCCAGGGCACGGTAGGCGGCATCGCGGACCAGTGGATATTCCGGATCGCGCAGCGCCCCGTACAGGTCGCGGGCGCCGAGCGGGTCGGCGAGCCCGGCCAGCGCTTCAGCCGCCGCGATGCGCGTCGGTTCGTCGCCCTCGCGCAGCGCCCGGCCCAGCACTTCCACCGCGCCGCGCCCGGGCGGTACGGCCGCGCCCTTGCTGGCGGCCCAGGCGATGAGCCAGCCCAGCGACTCCGGCGGCGTGAACGGCCGCGGGGTGTAATCCGGCGGCTCCTGGCGCCGATGCATGATCTCGTTGGCGGCGTTGCGCACGTACCACTCCTGCTCATCCCGTTGCTTGGCTTCGATCAGGGCGAAGGCCCACTCGGCGTCCACCTCGGCCAATCCGAAGAGGGCGGCCCGGCGCGTGGGGATCTCGGCGTGGTTGAGCGCCTCTTTCAGGAGCGGATGCCCGGTTTCAGCCTGGCGGGCCAGCGCCTGGGCGCAGGCCTGGCGCACGCCGTCGTCGCCCGTGAACAGGCCCTGCTTGAGCGTGGTCAGCGCCACCTCCGAACCGATCACCACCAGGGCCAGGGCGGCGGCCCAGCGCACATCCAGGTACGGATCGTTGAACAGCGCCGCCAGCGCCGGGGCGGCCGTGCCGTCGCCCAACGCGCCAAGGCCGAGAGCGGCCAGCCGGCGCGTGAACGGGTCCGGGCTGCCGAGGGCCTGCTTGAACAGCGCGGCGACAGCCGAATCATGCGAGGCGGCAAAGCCGCCCAGGGCGCGCAGGCGCAGCGCCTCCGGCAGAGTGCTGTCCAGCGCCAGCTTGCTCAGGCGGCGGAAGACCTCGCCGCGCCACGGCGCCGTGGGGGCGGCATCGCGCAGCCAGTGGGCGCACAACAAGGGTTCGGTCTGCAGCACATCCGGCGGCTGCGTCAACAGCGGCTTGACCACGGGCGTCAGGTCGCTCAGCGGCGCCAGGAAATAAAGCGTCCAGGACCACAGCGGCGTGAGCGCCGTGGGCGCCGGGAAGGCGGCCGCGCTGGGCTCGGCGGCCAGCCCTGCCGCCGCGCAGTAGGCCAGGCACAGCGGGTGGCGGAAGTTGAGGCGGTCGCGGCCCTGGCGGACCAGCAGCCGTTTGGCGACCAGGCCATCCAAGAAGGCGTTGGGGTCGATCTCGAGCTCGGCGTCGGCGCCTGAGCCCGAGGTCCCGGCGCGCACGAAGAAGGGCGCGCAGAGATCACGCGCCGCCGCGCGCGTCAGGCCGGCCGTGTCGCTGGAAGCCAGCATGGCCAGGGCCAGCTTGTGCACGGCGCGCCGCCCGGCCGGGCTCAGGCCATGCCGCAGAAGCTGGGCCTCCAGCGCGTCCACCGGGCGCGGACCGCGGGCATCACCGGCCACGCCCGCCCACAGCTTGAGCGTCAGTTCCAGGGGCGAGCGCCCGCCGTTGCCCAGACCCAGCCAGCCCAGCAGGATATCGCCGTCCACGGCGCCGGGGCCGGGCTTCTTGCGCGCCCGCAGGCGTGCCTTGTCCCAGGCCTCGATCCACTGGCGGGCCAGCGCGCTCTGGTCGTCGGAAGTCCAGGGCGCCAGGTACAGCGGCGCGCAGCCGAGGCTCGTCAGCGGCCCGTAGCCGCTGGTCCCGGCGGCGGCGATGACGCGGTGCTGGGGATACTGCTTGTGGAAGCGCGCCAGCCATTCGGCCACCCGTTCCACTTGCGGTTGCGGCAATTCGTCCAGCCCATCCAGCAGCAGGACACAATTGAATTCGCGCAGCCGCAGGCGCAGATGACGGGCAAGCGTCGTCGCTGTCAGCGCCGAGGCCCGCTGTTGAGCGGCCGGGATGAGCGGCTGGAACAGGTCGTCTTTGGCTTTGACCGGCAGGTCGAGATCGGCGGCGTGAACAAAGATGGGCGTGGGCGCATCTGGAAACAGCTGCGCGTCGGACTGCGCGGCGCGGCAGGCCAGGTGCGCCAGGACGGTGGATTTGCCGCTGCCAGGCGCGCCCAGGATCACCACGGGCTGGGCGCCGGCCAGGGTCGCCTCCAAACTGATCGTCGGCGCGCGGTACACGGCGGCCAGGTCCGGCCAGTCCGGCAGGACCGGGATGATGGCGTTCAGGTCTTCGTCGGGCAGTGACTGGGTGGGATCGGCGGCAGCGCGCGGCACCCAGAAGCGCGGCGGCCGGAAGATATCGTCGAGCGCGAAGAGCGCGCTGGCCAGGTGGGCGCCCTGAGCGAAGCGGTAGGTATCGGCGCGCCAGTTGCGCTCGGTGCCGGCGGTCAGGCGTTCGCGCAGGCCGCGCAGGCTGGTGTAGAGTTGGTCACGCGCGATGAGCAGCGGCCGGCGGAAAGCCCACAGCAGGCCGAGCAGGGCCAGGGCCGCGAAGAAGCCGAGCCAGAACGAGAACGTGTCGATGGCCGGGAAGCGCATACTACTCGACGTACAAGATGCGGTCGCAGCCGGGACAGCGCACCAGGTCGGTCCCGCGGCGCGCCTCCTGGCGCACGGCCGGGGTGGGCTCTAGGCCGCAGGCCGCGCAGGCGCCGTCTTCAAAACGGGACACGGCCCGGCCGTGCTTGGCCTGGCGCAGCCGGTCGTACACCTGGCGGTCATTGTCACCGACCGTGACGCGCAGCGTCTCGCGCTCCGCCTCCAGCCGGCGGGTGCGCGCCACCAGCGTCTCCTGTTCGACGTTCAATTGGCTGTGGAAGCGGGCCGCGGCCGTCTCCGCCTGGGTGAGCTCAGTCTGAGAGCCGGCGGCGGTCGTGTCCGCCTTTTCGGCCTCGATGAGGGCGTCCAGCTGCCGTTCCTCCACCGCCGCCCGGCGGCGCTTGAGCGAAGCGATATCGGCCTGCAGGTCCTGGAGTTCTTTGGGGTTGCGGATGCGGCCGCTGTACAGGCGCTGCTCGGCGTCGCTGATCTTGGCGGCCAGCGACGCGCTCTCGAACTCGAGTTCCTGGGCCGAGACGCGCGCCGTGCGTAACTCGTTTTCGGCCGCGATCAGGCGGGCGCGGGCGGCCTGGACGGCGGGGTCGCCGCGCAAAGCCTGGTCGATCTCGGCCAGCCGGACGCGGGCGGCGTCGATCTCGAGATCGATCTCCTGCAGCCGGAAGAGATTGCTGACGCGGCTCATGTAGCGGGATTATAGCCCAATTGAGACTCGGCTGCCGCGCCGGAGCGCCTCGGTTACAATCACCGGGATGCGCTGCCACTCCGAGCGCGCCCGCCTGCTGGTCCTCGGCGCGCTCATCCTGCTGCTTGTCAATGGGCCTTATCTGGCGGCCTATGGCCTATCTGACCCGCCGCGCTTCGGCGGGATCCTGTTCGCGCTGCAGGACGGCTACTCCTACCTGGCCAAAATGCGCGCCGGTTGGCGCGGCGAGTGGTTGTTCACGCTGCCGTACACGGCTGAGCCAGGGGCGGGCGCGGCCCTGATGACCTACTACCTGTTCCTAGGACACCTGGCCCGCTGGACCGGGGCCAGCCTGGACCTGATCTATCATCTGGCGCGGGTGGTGAACGGCGGCCTGTTCTTGGGGGCGGCCTATGCCGTTCTGGGGCGGGTGGAGCCTGAGCCGGGCGCGCGGCGGCGGCTGTGGCTGATCTTCGTCTTGAGCGGCGGCCTCGGCTGGCTGGCTCTGCCCTGGCTGTCGCTGCCGCCGGACTTCTGGATCGCAGAGTCAATCCCATTTCTGACGCTGATCAGCAACGCGCATTTCCCGTTGATGTGGGCCTTGCTGCTGGCGACTCTGACGCTGACGGCGCCTGGCCTGGCGCCGGAGGGTCTGAGCGCGCGCCGCCTGGCGGCCGCCGGTGCGCTGACGTTGCTGCTGGGCTTGGTGCAGCCGATGGCGCTGGCCCCGCTGGGCGTGACATTGGTCGGGGCGACGGCGTGGCAGGTCTGGGAACACCGGACCAACCCGGTGCGCGCCTGGCTGCCCGTGCTGGTGGTCGGCGTGTGCGCGGCGCCGTGGGTGCTCAACGCCTGGTGGGCCGTGCAGACCCTGCCGGTGCTGCGCGCCTGGAACGCCCAGAACTTAACCCCGTCGCCGCCGCTGGCGCAGGCCGTGGTTTGGGGCGGGCTGCCGCTGCTGGCGGCCCTGCCGGGATTGTGGGTGGCGGCGCGCCGGCGCACGGCCCTAGACCGGTTGTGCGTGAGCTGGCTGGTCTTGGGCGTGCTCCTGCTCTACGCCCCGCTGGCGTTGCAGCGACGCCTGGCGGTGGGGCTGTGGCTGCCGTTGTGCGCGCTGGCCTGGATCGGCTGGCGCGAGGTGCTGGCGCCGTGGTTCGCGGGCCGGCGGCGTCCGTTGGCCTTGGCCGGCGTCCTGGCCCTTGGGTTGAGCAACGGCTTCGTCTGGGCCGCCCTGCTGGCCGGGGTGTTGACGCGCACGCCCGATTACTTCTTCACCCGGGACGAGGCCGCGGCCCTGGATTGGCTGGCCGCGCAGGCGGGCCGGCCGGTGGTGTTGGCCGGCCCGGAGTTGAGTCTGGCAATTCCGGCGCGCTCGGATGCGCGTGTGATCTACGGCCATGACTTCGAGACCGTCAACGCCGCCGAGCAGAAGGCCGCGGTCTTGGCGTTCTATGCCGGCGGACAGCCGGCGCAGCCCTTCCTGGACGAGCAGGGCGTAGATCTTGTCCTGGTTGGGCCGCGCGAGCGCGCCCTGGGGCCAGAGCCGGACCTGGCCGACTGGCGGCGCGTGTTTGAACAAGGCACTGTGGCCGTCTATGGCCGCTGAGGACGCCGGCGCCATCCCGGGCCGCGAGTGGCGGAACGTGGCCCTGATCGGCGTCTTGGTGCTGGTGGTCGTCAACGGGCCGTATCTGCTGGCGTACGCCGCGCCGCCGCCCTGGGTCTTCAGCGGAGTCCTGTTTTCTTTGCAGGACGGCCACTCTTACCTGGCCAAGATGCGCCAGGGCTGGGACGGCGCCTGGCTGTTTGCGTTGCCGTTTGACCCGGAACCGGGTCCGTCCGTGTTTGTGTTCACGTACTATCTCGCCCTGGGGCACGCCGCGCGCTGGCTCAACGCCCCGCTCGATTGGGTCTATCATGCCGCGCGGTTGCTGGCCGGCGGCTGGCTATTGGTGGAAGCGTATCGGACGGTGGCCCGCTGGATGACGCCTGGCCGCCAACGCCTGATCGTGTGGCTGGCCATACTGGCCGGCTCCGGATTGGGCTGGACGGCCGCGGCGCGCGCCGGCCAGACGCCGGACTTCTGGGTGGCCGAGTCGATCCCGTTCCTGACGTTGTTCAGCAACGCGCACTTCCCGTTGGCCTGGGCGCTGGTGTTGTGGCTGTGGCGGGCTACGCTGCCGTTCCCACGGCCGCCCGCGCCGACGTGGCCGCGCCTGGCGGCGGTGGCGCTGGCGGCCAGCGGTCTGGCGCTGGTGCTGCCGATGGCGCTGGCCCCGGCCGTGGCCGGGCCTGGCGCGCTGCTGGTGGCGCGCGCTGTTCAGCAGCGGCGTCTGTCTCTGGCCGACGGGCTGGGCCTGGCCGCCGTGGGCGTGGGCGCGGCGCCGTGGTTGATCCTGGGCGCTGAAGCCGCGCGCCTCCAGCCGATCCTGGTGGTAGCGGCGCCCGCTCCGGCGCTGAGCGAGGCCGTTTTCTGGGGTGGGCTGCCCCTGTTGCTGGCCCTGCTTGGAGCCGGCTTTCTGATCCGTCGGCGCAGCGCCGCCGACCTCGCCTTGCTGACGTGGCTGGGCGCGTCCGCGCTCCTCATCTACTTCCCGGTCCCGTTCCAGCGCCGCCTGTCGCTCGGCGTCTGGGTGCCGCTGTGTCTGACGGCCGCCATTGGCGTGCGCGATTTCGTCGGGCCGCGCCTGGCGGCGCGCTGGCGGCCGGCGCTGTTGGCGGCCGTGGCGCTGCCGACCGTGCTCAGCAACCTGCTCGTGATCGGGGCGGCGGTGAGTGCCGTCCTCAGCCGCCGGCCCGACCTGTTCCTGACGCAGACGGAGGCGCGCGCCCTGGCGGCGCTCCCGCCCGGCGCCCTGGTGCTGGCCGCGCCGGATACGGGCATGCTGATCCCGGCGCGCACCGGCGCGCGCGTAGTCTATGGCCATCAGTATGAAACGCGTGCGGCCGCCGAGCGGCGGCAGCAAGTGGAGGCGTTCTTTCGCGGGCGCGCTGAGCCGGATGAACTGCTCACCCGTTTCGCTGTCGATTTCGTGTACTCCGGGCCGCGTGAGGCGGCCCTCGGCCCGCGGCCGGACCTCGCTGGCTGGTCGCCGGTCTGGGCTGAAGGGGACGTGGTGATCTATGGCCGCTGACCGGCGCACCTGGCGCGAGGGGTGGGCGGCGGTGGTCTTCATCCTGCTGGCCGGGGTGTTCCTGTCGCCGCTGGCGGCCTGCCCGGACTGCGTGGCATTTCCGCCGGGCTCGGCGTTCACCGACCTCCTCATCACCCATCTGCCCAATGTCGAGTACTGGCGCGCGGCCTGGCTGCGCGACGGGCGCTGGCCGCTGTGGAACGCCCAACTCTTCGCGGGGCAGCCCTTCGCGGCGGATCCGTTGGCCGGGCTGTGGTATCCGCCCAACTGGCTGCTGCTGCTCACGCCGCTGCCGCTGGGCTTCAATCTCGTGCTGGCCCTGCACCTGGCCTGGGCCGGCTACGGCCTGTATCGGTTCGCGCGCGCTGAAGGCCTGCCGCCGCTGCCCGCGCTCTTCGGCGGTCTGGCCTTTGCCGGGACGCCCAAGCTGATCGCGCACCTCGGCGCCGGTCATGCCTCCCTGGTGTGCGCGGTGGCGTGGACGCCGTGGCTGCTGCTGGCGCTGCGGGCCGTGCGCGCACCGGCGCCGGAGCGGGCGGCCTCGGGCGCCGACGGTCTGCGCGCCGGGGCAGTGGCGGGCGCGGTGCTGGCCGTGATCTTCCTGGCCGATGTGCGCTGGACGTTCTACGCCGCCGGCCTGGCGGCCGCCTATTGGCTGGCGGCCCTGCCGCCCTTTGCGCGGCCGCAGCCCGCGCGCCGCGGTCTGCTGGCGGCGCTGGGTTTCACCGGCTTCTTCCTGGCGCTGAGCGCGGTGTTGTCGCTGCCGCTGTTCGTCTTCGTCAATCGGTCCGTGCGCGCGGCGCTGACGCTGTCTGAAGCCGCGGCCTTCTCCCTGCCGCCGCACTACCTTCTCGGTTTGTTCATCCCGGACCTGCGCGGCTTCCATGAATGGATGACCTACCTGGGCGCCGCGCCGTTGTGGCTGGCGCTGGCGGGCGCTATCGCCGGGCGGCGCTGGTTCTGGGCGGGGGCGGCGTTGACCGCGGGCGCGTTCTCGCTGGGCGTCAACCTGCCCTTCTTTCCGTTGTTGTTTCAGACAGTGCCGGGGCTGAGCTGGCTGCGGGTGCCGCCGCGCGCCTGGTTTGTGGTGGCGCTGGCGGCCGCGCTTCTGGCCGCGCACGGCCTGCAGGTGGTGCTGGCCGCTCTCCCGCGCCTGCGCGCCAGCCCGGCTCTGCCGCGCCTCGGCCGCTGGCTTCCGTCGGCGCGCTGGCTGGGGCCGGTGCTGCTGCTGCTGACGGTGCTGGACCTGTGGCGCGTCGATGTGACGCTGATCGAGGCGCGGCCGCGGCCGGCGCTGACCGAGGCCGCCGCCTGGATTGCCGCGCGGGCGGCGGAGGACCCGGCGGACAAGTTCCGCGTCTACTCGCCGTCTTACAGCCTGCCGCTGGATGACGGTCTGGAGCACGTGGACGGTGTCAACCCGCTGCAGTTGGCGGCCTCGGCCGGCTACATTGCCGAAGCCGCCGGCGTGCCGCTGCGCGGTTACAGCGTCACCGTGCCGGCCTTCGCCACGGCCGACCTGGCGACCGCCAACGCCGCGGCGGTGCCCGATCCTGGGCGGCTGGGCTTGCTCAACGTCAAATATGTGGCCGCCGAGTTTAACCTGGACCAGCCGACTCTGAGACTGGCCGCGCAGTTCGGGCGGACGCGCGTGTACGAAAACTTGGCTCTGCGGCCGCGCGCCTGGGTGGAGGGCGGGGGCCGCGTGGACCTCCAGGCCTGGTCGCCCGACCAGATTACGCTGACCGCCGCTGGCCCCGGCCAGCTGGTCTTGAGCGAAGTCGATTATCCCGGCTGGCGGGTCTGGATCGACGGCGCGGAGGCCGCCATCACGCCGGCCCAGGGATTGCTGCGGTCGGTGGCGCTGCCGCCCGGCGTGCACACCGTCGTCTTCAGATTTCAGCCGCCGTCAGTGGCGCTGGGCCTGGCGTTGACCGGCCTCGGGCTGGGGCTGTTGCTGGTGGTGGTGCGATGGGCCCGGTGAAGATCGCGCGCCGCGAATGGCTCTGGGCCGTCGGCTGGGCGCTGGCCGTGATGGCGCTGACCACGGCGCCCTATCTGGTGGGCCTGGCGGCCCAGACGTCGGACTGGCGCTTTGGCGGGTTCCTGATCGGCGTCGAGGACAGCAACTCCTATCTCGCCAAGATGAGCCAGAGTGCGCGCGGCCAATGGCTGTTCACGCCGGTGTATTCCACCGAACCGCAGTCCGGCGTCCTGTTGTATTCGTTCTACTTTCTGCTCGGCCGCCTGACCGGCTCGGACCACACGGCCCAGCTGCTGGGCTTCCACGCCGCGCGCGTGGTCGGCGGCGTCCTGGCCCTGTTGGCCAGTTACCGCTTCCTGGCCGAATTCCTGCCGTTCGTGCGGCAGCGCCGCCTGGGCCTGGGCCTGGTGGCGCTGGGCGGCGGCCTCGGCTGGCTGTTAGTGCTGCTCGGCCAGCGCGCCTGGCTGGGATCACTGCCGGTCGATTTCTATTCGCCGGAGGCCTACACGTTTTTGAGCCTGTTCGCGCTGCCGCACCTGGCCTTCTCGCGTGCGTTCTTCCTGCTGGGTATGATCGCCTATCTGCGCGGCCAGCCGGCCCGCGCCGGTCTGGCCTGGCTCGGTGTGAGCCTGATCCAGCCCATCCACGTCCTGGCGCTGTGGGCGATCGTGGTCGTGGACGCGGCGTGGCGCCTGCGCGCCCCGGGCCGCGGCGTGGTTCTGCGGCGCGCGGCCGTGGCTCTGATTTTGTCGGCGCCGGTGGTGCTCTACACGATCGCGGCCTTCAGCCTGAGCCCGGTGCTGAGCAACTGGAACACACAGAGCAACCTCCCGGCCGCGCCGCCGCCGCACTACCTGCTGGGTTACGGCCTGTGGATCGCGCCCGGCGTCTTCGGCTGGCGCGCCTTGCGCCGCCGGTCCGAGCCTGCGCGTTGGATTGCGGCCTGGCTGATTGTGGCGCCCGTCCTGTTGTACTGGCCGCTGCCCATCCAGCGGCGTCTGGTCGAAGGCGTGCAACTCCCGCTCGTGATCCTGGGCGTGCTCGGTCTCACGGTGGGATTGCGGCGGGCCCGGCGCTGGCTGACGCCGCTGGTCGTGGCGGCCTCGTCGCTGACGGCGCTGTTCCTGGTGGGCGGCGCCATGGTGGTGGCGCGCCAGCCAGCGGCACCGGTCTTTCACGCCGCAGACCAGTTGGCCGTGTTCCGGTGGGTGGCCGCGCAGCCGGACGCGAGCGGCGGCGGGCTGGGCGCTTACGCCACCGGCAATTTGATCCCGGTCTACACACCGCTGCCGGCCTACCTCGGCTTGACCACGGAGACGGCCTTCTTCACTGCGAAGCAGGCGCAGGTGGCGGACTTCTTTCAGGCCGGGACAAGCGCGGCCGCGCGCCGAGAGTGGCTGTCCGCCGGCCGGATCCGCTACGTCTTCTTCGGGCCGGCCGAACGCGCCCTGGGCGATTTTGACCCGGACAACGCGCCCTACCTGCGGCGGCGCTTTGCCGTCGGCGCCTATGCGGTGTATGAGGTGGTCCCATGAAGGCCGCGAAGCGACTTCTGGCCGAGGCCTGGCCCTATCTCGGCGTGCTCGTCGCGCCCGTGCTGCTGTTGGCACCGTTCCTGACCGGGGCGCAGGTCTTTTACTGGGGCACGCCGCTCCTGCAGTTCTACCCGTGGCGTTACGCCGCGCTGGAGGCGCTGCGGGCCGGAGCAGTGCCGCTGTGGAACCCGTGGCTCGGCAACGGCGCGCCGCTGCTGGCCAACTATCAATCGGCGCTGCTGTATCCGCCCAATTGGCTGGCCCTGGCGCCCGGCCTGCCGCTGGACCTGGCCCTCAACTGGCTGCTGGTGGCGCACATCGCCTGGACCGGCTGCGGGATGGTGGCCCTGGCGCGCACGCTCGGCTATCGCCCGTTGGGGCAGGCCGTGTCCGGCCTGGCGTTCGGCCTGTCGCAGTACGTCGTCGCCCGCGCCGGCTTCTACAGCATCAACGCCGCCTTGGCCTGGGTGCCGTGGATCATCACCGCCCTGGATCAGGTCTTGACGAGCGACGCGCGCTCTCGGCTGCGCGCCAGTCTCTGGCTGACGGCCGGCCTCAGCCTGCAACTGCTGGCCGGGCACGCGCAGACGACGTGGTACACGTGGCTGCTGGCGGGCGCGTGGGCGGCCTGGCGCTTGATCAGCACCCCGGCGACCCGGCAGCGCGCGGTGCTGGTTTGGGTGCCGGCGGCGTTCGGCCTGGCCGGCCTGATCGCGGCCGCGCAGCTGCTGCCCACCGCCGAATATCTGCGCCAGTCGCCACGCGCCGAGGCGGCCGGCTACGAGTTCGTGATGACGTACTCGTTCTCGCCCTGGCGTCTGCTCACCTTGATCGCGCCGGATCTGCTGGGCAACCCGGCGCGCGGGCGCTTCTATGGTTACGGGAACTATCTAGAGGACGCCGTCTACGTCGGCCTCATTCCCATCGTCCTGGGATTGGCGACGGCCCTCGGTGCCTGGCGGAGGCCGGCGGCGGCCCAGAACGATGACGGGCCCGCCACCCCGGACTCGCTGCCGCGCTTCCTGGCGCTGAGCCTCCCGATCACGCTGGTGCTGGCGCTGGGCCGCAACACGCCGGTCTTCCCGTTCTTGTATGAGCACGTCCCCACCTTCAACCTCTTTCAGGCGCCGACGCGCCTGCTGGTCTGGGCCGTCTTCGCGCTGGCGCTGCTGGGCGGGTGGGGCGCGGACCGCTGGCGCGCGCCGCAGGGGCGGGTGCTGTACTGGACACGGCTGGGCGCGG
>ERZ761602.2529-NODE-2529-length-28271-cov-4.330912_pt1 | contig 28271 bp, 19 predicted proteins | sample MGYA00512165_ERZ761602 | MGnify/ENA primary metagenome ERZ761602 (study PRJEB28899, sample SAMN02445085) | bioreactor sludge metagenome | biome: EBPR sludge; isolation source: Thorneside wastewater treatment plant | place: Australia: Brisbane, Thorneside...
GCAACTGCGCCTGTTCCGCTCGGGTCGCATGGGGCTGGTGGCGCCAGGTGTGACGACAAGCGCGATCCTTGCCGCCGGCGCCGAGATCGTGATTTCCGGTCTCTCACGGCTCGCCACGGGAACCTACGACCTCACAGGCCCGGGCATCACCGTGGTCGATCAGGGCGCGGTGCTGCCGGCAGGCGTCAGCGTCACCGGCGGCAGCCTGGTGCTGAGGGTCAACTGACAGCGCGTCGGCGCTTTCGCATCAATGCGAGGGCGCCGACACCGAGCGGCAGAAGGGCGGCGCTGGCGGGAAGCGGGATGACTGAAAAACTTGCGTCTGCGTTTGTGTAATGAGGAAGGCGGTCCTGACTATAACTCAACGAGCCTTCGTTCCCGTTCCACGTCAACCATGTCATGGAGCCAGCTGACGAACTTCCTACTCCCCACCAGTAATAATAACCGTTCATGGGGGAGGCAGAGAAATTGTTCTCAAAAATTGCGCCGATGCCGGGGATAATGAGATCCGCGATAGCGCTCCCCGTATCATATGTTTGGACTCTCAGGACCCCCGCAGTCGGCACACCGGTCTTCAGCCCCCACCAGCCTTCAAGCGGGGTGCTGTGGTTCTCTCCCCCGATCGGGTAATAGTGATAATAAGCACTGTTCACGGTAATGACGATATCATATTCCACTATCGCCGCATCCGCGACCTGCCCTATCCCGACCGCCATCACGGCGGCCACAACCATTGGCCTGAAACTCATTGAACCTCTCCTCATCATGACTGGCCTGCTCTCTGATCACCGGCACCTCATATTCCCCATGGATCGGTTGAAGTCTCGGTGAAAACACTTTGATCTGCTCAACTAAAGAAAGATAATATAATATTTTCAATTATTTGAGAAAAATTGCAGTTCATGAATCAAAGACCTGCCCTGGATGTCACAGCTCAAGCCACAGCCGTTCGGGCGCCTCGGCAATGCAGTGGCGATGCCGCGTCCTCCGCCGAGAAGGATGATCCTGTTGACTTGGATTCCGCTTCATGCCCGGTATTATGGGAACTGGACAGGCATGACGGTCCAAGGATCGAGCGGGCAGACGCGGAAAGCAGGGAACTCTTGAAAAATCGTCCTTGTGGAAAGCGACCATGATCGCAGCTCTGGCGGTATGTATCTGGTTTTTCGCCATTTTCTGGCTTTTTGCCAACCGGACACCAGCAAGCGCGGTGGCCAGTTCGATCATCGGCGGCTATCTGCTGTTGCCCGAGAGTTTCAGGATAGATCTTCCCGGCGCACCGACACTGAACAAGTCCTCGATCACTGCGCTGACAACGTTTCTGGCTGCCACCCTGCTGCTGAAGGGCACCCGTATCCGGGGGCTGCCGGACGGAACGATTCTTCCCGGCTGGATGCCACGCAGCCGCGCGGCACAGATTCTGCTGATCGGGCTGGTGATCGGGATTGCCGGCATGGTCGTGACCAATGGCGACCCCTTGCGCTATGGCTCCCTCCTTCTGCCGGGCCTCAGGCTTTACGACATGGTGGCGATGATCGGCAATGTGCTGATCTCCTTGCTGCCTTTCCTGCTGGCCCGGAAATATCTTGCCCATCCCGATGCCCAGATAAAACTGCTGGTCGTTCTGGCGGTGGCAGGACTGCTCTATTCCCTGCCCGCGCTCTACGAGATACGGATGTCGCCGCAGCTCAGCCGGATGATCTATGGCTATTTTCCCCATGATTGGGCGCAGCATCTGCGGGCAGGGGGGTTCAGGCCGGTGGTGTTCCTGCATCACGGGCTGTGGCTGTCGATCTTTTTCTGCAGCGCGTTTCTGGCGGCCATGGCGCTGTGGCGCAGCAGTTCCGGGCAGATCCGGTGGCGGTGGATGCTGGCGTCCGGCTGGCTGTTCATGACCCTGGTCCTGAGCAAAAGCCTGGGGGCGCTTGGCATCGGGATCCTGCTGGGCGCGGTGATCCTGTTCCTGCCGGTTCGGTTGCAGGTGCTGACAGCGGCCGCGCTTGCCGCCGTTGTGCTGACTTATCCCCTTTTGCGCGGAGCGGGCATGATCCCGGTGGATACGCTTACGGAATTCGCCCGGGGAATCGAAGCCGAGCGCGCCAATTCGCTGGGGGCAAGATTGCACAACGAGGATTCACTTCTGACAAAGGCCAATGAGCGGCCGTTGTTCGGCTGGGGAACCTGGGGACGCAACCGGGTCTATGACAGCGATGGCAACAATCTCAGCATCACTGACGGCTATTGGATCATATCGATCGGCGGCAAGGGCTGGGCCGGCTATCTGTCCGAGATGGGATTGCTGACCGTTCCACTGATCTTGCTGGGATTGCGCTGGCGATCTCTGGCACTTGCGCCTGCCGCAGCGGGGGTCGCACTGGCCCTGACCGCGAATCTGATCGACCTCATTCCCAACGCCACCCTGACACCGGTCACCTGGTTGCTGGCGGGATCGCTGGCCGGGCGGCTGGAACTGGGCCGGCTGCCCGAGGCGCGGCAGGTGCCGGACGGGGATATCCTGCCGGCCCGCCGCAATGGCTACAGCCGCCAGACCCGGCGCCATCAGGCGCATGTCGTCAACTGAAAACAGCCCGCATGTCCCGATGATGCCTGATCCCGCAAAACCCTTTTCGCCCTGTGCAATTGCCGCCGTCGCGATCGGACGGAACGAGGGCGATCGCCTGATCCGCTGTCTGGACAGCCTGATCCGGGCCGGGCTGGATCACATCGTCTATGTCGATTCAGGCTCTACCGATGCCAGCGTGGCCGAGGCCAGGTCGCGCGGCGTGACCGTCGTGGAACTGGACATGACCCGGCCCTTCACCGCCGCACGCGCCCGCAATGCCGGGGTGGCGGCGCTGCCGGCAGGGGGACAGGGGATCGACCATATCCAGTTCATCGACGGTGACTGCATCATGCAGCCGGACTGGATTCAGGCGGCCGCGGATTTCCTGAACGACACTCCGCAGGCGGCCGTCGCCTGCGGCCGTCTGCGCGAGATGGCACCCGAAGCCTCGCTCTATAACCGGCTGATTGACCGCGAATGGGAAACGCCGATCGGCCGGACCCGGTCCTGCGGTGGAATCGCCATGATCCGGGTCGAAGCCTTCAGGGCCGTGGGCGGTTTCGATCCGTCGCTGATCGCCGGCGAGGAGCCCGAGCTTTGCCTGCGCCTGCGCGCGGCGGGCTGGCAGATCTGGCGGCTGGATGCCGAGATGGCGCGGCATGACGCGGCGATGCATCGCTTCGGGCAATGGTGGCGGCGGACCCGGCGGGGGGGCTATGCCTATGCCCTTGGCGCGGCCCTGCATGGCAAGGCGCCCGAACGGCACAATGTGGCGCAGGCACGCCGGGCGCTGATCTGGGGGCTGTTCCTGCCGCTGGCGGCGCTTCTCGGCGCGGTGCTGGTCCATCCGGCGCTGTCGCTGCTGCTGCTGGCCTTCCCGGTCCAGATCGCCCGGCTGTGGCGGCGCGACCGCGATCTGGCCCATGCCGCCTTTCTGGTCCTGGGCAAGTTCCCCGAGGCGCTTGGTGTGCTGGAATACCGGTTCAGGCGGCTGACCGGGCAGGCCGGGCGGCTGATCGAATACAAATAGGATCAGTCGCCGAAGACGCTGACCGGATGCCAGTTGCCGCTGACCGAGGGCGCGACCGCGCGCGAGGCAAGGTAGAACTGACCCAGGACATCCCGGTTCAGCCAGATCGCCAGGGCCGCGATGACCAGGCCGAGAACGGCGAATGCGGCGTCGCGGGACAGTTCCCGCCCGCCATGTCTGCCCACGAAAGACTGCATCAGGGGATAGACGGTCAGGGCGTTCAGCGCCGGCACCAGAAGGACGCCGAAGATGCCGAACAGCCAGAAGGCGCCGAACATATAGATGATGTTCAAAGCTCCCATGGCGATCACGGTCCTGAAAAAATCCCTCGAATTCCCCTCGGCCAGAAGCAGTTGCGCGTTCCCCAGCATGATGACCGCCGGGATGCCGGCCAGCGCCAGAATGATCAGCATCGGCCCGGCCGGCTGGTAGCGCGGATCGTAGAGCAGCGAGATCAGCGGATCGCCGATGATGGCCACCGTTCCCAGCATCAGCAGCATCCCCCCGGCCACCAGGTTGCGTGCCCGCAGGGTCTTATGGCGGTTCTGCCGGTCCTCCGACGGGCGGATCTCGCGGTAGAGCGGGAACAGGATCCGTTCGGCCATCATGTTGCCAAGCATGGCCGGCGCCGCCGCCATGAAGAAGGCGATGTTGTAGATGCCCAGATCGGCGAGGCTGACGGTCTTGCCCAGAAACAGCTTGTCCCCCTGGTTGACCAGGAAACCGGCCATGGTGCTGAGAAAGATGAACCGCCCGAAGCCCACCAGATCGCGCGCGGACGCAGGATCCCATCGCAGCCGGTTGGATGTCCCGGGGATGAGGCGGTGCCCGGCCAGCACGGAAAACAGGCTGCTGACCAGGCCGCCGATCACCAGCGCCCAGACCGAGGGCCAGATCCAGGCCAGCAGGATCGTGACGGTGACGCTGACCACCTGAGTGCCAAGGGCGATGGCGGTCGGCAGGCCCAGATGGATCCGGCGGCTGGCGACGGCAGTCTTGGTCGTGGCGAAGCCGGCGATCAGCACATTCAGCCCGACGACCGGCAACAGCCACAGGATCCGGGGATCGCCATAGAACCCGGCCAATGGCCAGGCCAGCGCGCAGGTGGCCAGCCAGAGGATGAAGCCGCGGCCGATCTGGATCGTCCAGGCGGTATTCAGGAAATCCGGCTCTTCTCCGCGCCGGTTCTGGATGATCGAGGCGTTGGTGCCGAGATCGGAAAACATCGCCAGCCCGGTCATGAAGGTCTGGATCAGCGCCATCAGCCCGAAGGCTTCGGGAAACAGCAGCCGGGTCAGGATCAGGTTCGAGATCAGCCGCAGAATCTGCTGGCCCACGGTTCCGCCCAGCGTGATCGCCGTGCCCCGCAGAACCCGGCTGCGCAGGCTGTCACCATCCAGAAATCTTGAAAAACGCACGCTGCCTCACATGGATGCCGCCTTCAGCGGAGCTGGGCATAGCCGCTTCCAGCCGGCACGTCATCCCGATTTCGCACAACCCCCGACAGATACCCGCCCGCAGATCCAATCTTAAAAATTGAATATTCTCATGTGAATCTGGGATTCTGTTGATTTCCGCGACAAATCGGTGCCTAGTCCCGGCAGGGTCGGCATCAGCCGGCAAATCTGGTAACGGGGTTAATCATGTATGTCATCCGGGTGCTGTGCGTGCTGGCGGCAAGCCTTTGCGCAACTGCGGCAAGTTCCGCACCTGTCCTGTTCGATCTGACCCTCCGCTTCGACGGTCGATCCTACGGTGATGTTGAAATCAGAAATCCGGGCAACGATGTCCTTTTTTCCGGTAACTGGCTGGACGAGGCCGGGGACCAATGGGGCCTGCCGCGCATGTTCGACTTCACGTCCGGCGACACCGTCAGCTTCAAGGCCGAGGTCGAGCTTGGGGACAGCCCCGAATCGAACGTCCTGGTCTCCTGCACATTGGGCAATGTGGACTGTGGCGGGGCAAATCTGGTCGAAGTCTATAATGACAGCTTCGATTTCGACCTGTCCTATGGCGATGCCTCCCCCCCCGATGGCGTGGCGGCCTGGCTTTACGGCCTGACCACGCCCGGAGAGGCGGTGACATTCGATCTGTTCGCCTTCGCCTATTTCAGCGACTGGACGCAAAGCGGTGATTGGGCGTCCTGGCGTATCCAGCGCGCCAATTTCACGGTTCTGGAAAACAATATCCCCGCCCCTGCCCCGATCCCGCTGCCCGTCCCGGCGCTGCTGCTGCCCGCCGGGCTTGGCTGTCTGGCCCTGCTGCGGCGCCGGCGCGGGGCCTGACGGGTTCCAGGCCTCCCCGGGTTTTCAGATCTCGCAGAGGGCGGGCCATCCGGTCACCCCGTGGCGCCGCCCTCGATCGCGTCAGCCAGCCCCTCGCCATGGCGATAGCCGTTCAGCACCACGCCCAGAACATTAGTGTATTCGCCGACCTCGCGTTCGCAACTGTCGAAATCGCCGTAGCGGGTCTGGTCGGCGCGCACCAGGATCAGGGCGCAGTCCACATGTTGCAGGAAGGCCCGCGCATCGTCGCCGATCAGGATCGAGGGGAGGTCGAAGATCATGATGTCGGGCTCGTAGGCGGACTGGATGTCGGCCAGGGTCTGGCGCGTCGTGTCGGCCATCAGCACCCGGGTCGGATCGGTTTCCGGCACGCCCGACAGGGCCAGCGCCAGATTCGGCCTGATCCGGCAGGCATGATCGGCGAATCCGCGCTCGGCCCGCAGCAACGGCGTGATCGAGGGCGGCTGCGGCAGGCCCAGCTTGTCGGAAACGCTGGGCGCGCGCAGGTCGAAATCGAACAGCATCGAATGCAGTTCGGGCTGGCGGCCAAGCGCCAGCGCCAGGTTCACCGCCGTGGTGGTCTTGCCGCATTGCGGCATGGGCGAGGTGATGGCCAGCCGGCGCCAGCCGTTCTGGCGCATCTGATACAGGACCTTGGTGCGCAGAACATCGAAGGGAGTCGAATCTTCTGACGCGCTGTGCGACAGAACCCGCGCCCGCAGCAGCGCCGCGCGGTCCAGCGCGACCTCGGGCAAGGCCCGCCACAGCGCCCCGATCCCCCCCCCGATCTCATCGGCAGGCAGATCCGCGGGGGCGGTCGCCATGGTAGCGGCTGCCGGACCGGCGGGGCTGTTGCCGATCTCCTCGCGTTTCCTGCGGGCGCTTTCGATGGCGGCCTGAAGCTTTTCCATGCGGGGTCTCCTTCGCGCGCTCAGCCGAGGCCCAGACGGTTGACGATCTTCTGCGCCAGTATGTCCAGCGGCATGTACTGCGTATGCACGGCCCAGAGGCCCAGGGGGATGAAAATGGCGACGGCCAGGATCGCCGCCAGCAACAGCCCCTGCCGGCGCCGGCGTTCGCGCTGTTCCTCGATATGGGGAATCACCGCCAAGGGCGTGATCTGGAAGCGCGAGCGCAGCTCGGCCGGGCGACGCACGGTATTGTTCAGCAGTTCCATCAGCGCGAAGAAGCCGCCCGCCAGCGCCAGCCCCAGCCCGACCCCCGCCGCCGCGATCTTCTTGCGGTTCGGACCCGAGGGCAGATTGGGAACACTGGCGGATTCGATAATGGTGATGCGCTGGCCCTGCGACGAGGTTTCGACCCGCTCGACCGTGCGGGCCTGATCCAGGCTGGCGACGGCGGCATTGTAGCGGGCCTGGATATTGGCCTGGTCCCGCTCCAGCGCGCCCAGCACGATGGCGTTCGAGGCCGTCGCGTTGATCGAGGCCGCCAATGCCTCCAGTTCCTGATTGGCCTGCGCCATCTCGTTGCGCATGACGGAAATGCGGCTGTCGATCTGGGACAGGTTCATGTCCAGCAGGGTATTGCCGCTATTGCCCGTATCGGGCGCAGGCCCCTGCGCGTCGATGCCGCGCTGAAGCGCCGCGATCCGGTTGCGCAGCGCCTGCACCCGCGGACTGTTGTCGGCATAGATGCCCAGAAGGCCGTTCAGTTCCACCTGAAGGACGGCCAGTTGCTGCTGTTCCGGGGTCTGGGGGGCCGCATTCACCGGCAGGTTTCCGGTCTGTTCGAACAGGCGCACCATGTCCTCGCGCTGCACCTGCAAGGTCGCCAGATCGCTTTCCAGCCGCGCCACCCGTTCCTGCACCAGCGACTGGCGGTCCTGCCGGTAGCGCAGGTTTTCGGGCAGGGAATCGGCATTCTCGCGCTTGAATTCAAGGATGCGGGTATTCTGCCGGTCCAGATCCTCGCCCAGGCGTTGAACCTCTTGCTGGAAGAAGGCCAGCCGGTTCTCGGCCACCCCGACCCGGTTGCGGGTGTTCGAGGCCAGGATCAGCGTGGTGAATTCATTGACCACCGCCGCCGCGATCCGCGGATCGGGCGAGGTGAAGCCGACCGTCATCAGCGTCGCCTGATCGCGCCCGGCGGTGCGGCGGATGCTGGTATTGGCCCGCATGTAAGCAAGCTTCTCATCGACGCTCAGCGACGGATTGTCCCGGAACACCCCCAGCTTGTTGGCCACGTCGATCAGGTTGGCGCGAGTCATCAACTGCTGCTCGATCACCTCCAGCATCTCCGATCCCGAGGTCGCAGTGTTATGCTCGCGGCTTTCCAGGATCTGCGGATTCTCGACCAGCATCCGGGCGGCGGTGGTATAGGTCGCGGGCGCGCGGATCGCCCAGACCGCCCCCACCACCGAGCAGACGAGGAACAGCGCCAGCATCACCGGCAGGCGCCGCATCAGCAGCGACCAGTAAAAACGCAGATCTATCATGGAACGTCCCGCCTGATCTCTTTCTCATGGGCCAGCACCAGCCGGGTGCTGCGCTCGGCCGGGGCCTCGGGTTCGGGGGCAGCGATCAGGATCACCCCGTCGGCGATGAGTTCATCCACCAGATCGGCGGAAACCCGGGCGGTGCCGCCGGCGGCAGCATAGACCAGCGCCAGATCGGCGATCTTGTTGATCATCCGCGGCACGCCGCGCGATTCCGCATGGACGCGGGCGGCGGCGGCGGGCTCGATCTCGTCGCCGCTGCCGCCGGCCGTTTTCAGCCGGTGGCGGATATAGGCGGCCGTGGTCTCGGCGTCGAAGCTGCCCAGATGATAGGTGGCGCTGACCCGCTGGGCGAACTGTCGCAATTCGGGGCGCAGGATAATCTGGCGCAGTTCGGGCTGGCCCAGCAGGATCAGTTGCAGAAGCTCATCGGTGCCGGAATTGATGTTGGTCAGCATCCGCAGCTCTTCCAGCGTGTCGGCGCCCAGGTTCTGCGCCTCGTCGAAGATCAGCACCACCAGCCGGCCGGCGGCGTATTCGCCCAGCACGAAATCCTGGAAGCTTTGGAAAAGCTGCACGTAATCCGCATCGCGGGGGGTGGCGATGTCGAAGGCGTTGAGGATCCAGCGCAACAGGTCGCCCCGGTCGCCGCGCGCGTTTGATATCAGCCCGACGCGCATGTCCGGCCCCGTGCGGCGCAGCAGCGCCTGGATCAGCGTGGTCTTGCCCGCCCCGACCTCGCCGGTGACCACAGTCAGCGGCGCACGGGTCATAAGCCCGTATTCAAGGACGGAAAACGCCTTGCGATGTCGATCCGACCAGAACAGCATGTCGGGGTCTGGCAGGATCGAGAACGGCCGGACCGAGAAGCCGAAATGGTCAAGATAGAACTGGCTCACCCTGCCGCATACTCCGAAAAAACCATGATCGGTATAGCCGCTTGATCCGGGCTTTGCCAGCCTGCTGCAATGCGGCAAGGCGGCAGACTGCCTAAAATGCCGACAAGAAACGGTGATTCGGCGCCGGAACCGCCCGTGGCAGGCGATTGACGGGCGATTCCGCGACGGCGGCGCGGATACCTGCCCTGAATCCGCCATCCGTGGCAGCGCGGGAAGCAGGCCGATGCCGCGCTGCGGCATTTCTCCGCCGGTCCGGTAGAATTTTAAGAAAATTCCCGCCCCGCCATTCAGAAGCCGGTTTCGCCATGCTAGACTGGCCGCATTCCGCAAGGGCGATCCCGCTGTGGGCCATGGCCTGCGGAACCTGTTTCATACGTGGTTTTCCCGCCGGGGGATGTCGTTCCGATGATCAATTTGCGCGCGTCCGATCTGAAGCCCGTTCTCGACATCCGCACCGGCCAGCCGGTGTCCGAACGCGGGGTCTACCGCAATGGCGGCAAGCGCCTGTTCGAGACCGCGCTGGTGCTGCTGGCCGCCCCGGTGGTCCTGCCTCTGGTGCTGCTGATGGCGCTGCTGATCGCCTGCGACGGGCATAACCCGTTCTTCGTGCAGAAACGCCTGGGCCGGAACGGCCGGGTCTTCCGCATCTGGAAGCTGCGCACCATGGTCCCCGATGCCGAGGCGCAGTTGCAGGACTATCTTGACCGCGATCCCGAGGCCCGCCGGCAATGGGACAGCACCCAGAAGCTGAAACGGGATCCGCGCGTCACCCGGGTCGGGCAGTTTCTGCGCAAGACCTCTCTGGATGAGCTGCCGCAGCTTCTGAACGTGGTCAACGGCACCATGGCGCTGGTCGGGCCACGACCTATGATGACCGGCCAGCGGCACATGTATGACGGGCTGGCCTATCGCCGGTTGCGGCCCGGTATCACCGGTTTGTGGCAAATTTCAGCAAGAAATGAGTCGGAATTCGTCGCGCGGGTGCGCTATGATGACGAATACCACCGCAGCCTGTCCTTCTGGACGGACCTGCGGATCCTGGCCCGGACGGTGATCGTGGTTCTGCGCGGCACCGGCTATTGAACGTAGTGCCCTGTGAACCGCGGGCCGGATCGGCAGAAGCCGCCCGGCCTGTCCTTGACGAGAATTCCGCATGACCCTTGCCGATCACGACCGCAGCGCCCCCTCCACCCGGAAGGGGCTTCGTATCCTGCTGCCCGCCGCCCTGGCCGCGGGCCTTGCCCTGCCGCTGGCCGCCTGCAAAAGCTCGGCCGAGAAGGCCGAGGAATATTACCAGTCCGGCCTGACCTTCCTGGAACAGGGCGACGTGGACCGCGCCATCGTGCAGTTCCGCAATGTCTTCGAGATCGAGGGCACCCATTACGAGGCCCGCAAGACCCTGGCCGAGGCGCTGGCCGGCAGGGGCGATGTCGGCGGCGCCTACAGCCAATATCTGCGTCTGGCCGAGCAATATCCCGACGATCTGGCGGTGCGGGTGGCGCTGGCGCGGATGGCCTTCGCGGGCAGCAACCCCGAGGAATTCGACCGCCATGCGCAGCGTGCCATCGAGATCGCGCCCGAGGATATCGAGGCGAAGGTGCTGGATCTGGCCCGGCGCTATCGCGAGGCGCTGCGGTCCGAAAACGAGGCCGAGCGGATCCGGCTGGGCGAGGAAGGGGCCGCGCTGGCCGAATCGCGGCCCGATGATGCGCTGCTGCTGGGCATGGCGCTGGACAAGGCCGCGCGCGAGAAGGATCTGGGCCGCGCCGACGAGATGACCGGGAAGCTCTTGGAACTGCAGCCCGACAACCGGCTGCGCTATGCCCAGCGGCTGGCGCTGCTGGTCGAACAGGGCGACGTGGCCGCCGTCGAGGACCATCTGCGCGCCACCGTCGCGCAATTCCCCGATGAGCCCGAGGCCAAGCGCGACCTGATCTCGTTCCTGATGTCGCAGAACCAGCCCGACAAGGCCGAGGCCTTCCTGCGAGAACTGGCCGCGGCCGCCCCGGCGGACCAGCCCGGTCCCAAGGTCGATCTGCTGCGCTTCATCGAGATACGGCAGGGCGCGCAGGCCGCGCGCGAGGAACTGGGCCGGATCCTGTCCGAAGGGGGGGATCCGCTGCTCTTCGGCTCGATGCTGGCCGGGTTCGACTTCCGCGACGGCAAGACCGCCGAATCGATCGAAGCGATCCGCAAGCTGCTGGAGAACGTGGCCGAGCCGTCGGATCTGTCGCGCGACGTGAGGGTGCAGCTTGCCCGCATGCTGCTGGCCACCGGCGACCGGGCCGGCACCGACCAGCAGGTGGACGAGGTGCTGGCCCAGAACCCCGCCCATGCTGGGGCGCTGAAGCTGCGGGCCGGTCGCGACATCCGCGCCGACCGCACCGACGACGCGATCCTGGCGCTGCGCAGTGTGCTGGACGCGGCGCCGCAGGATATCGAGGCGATGAACCTGATGGCCGAGGCATATCACCGCGCGGGCGAGCCGGAACTGGCCCGCGACTATCTGGCCCAAGCGGCCACCGCCTCGGGCAATGCGCCGGCCGAGAGCCTGCGCCTGGCGCAGGTGCTGGCCGAGGAAGAACGCTGGCGCCCGGCCGAGGATACGCTGGTCGCGGCGCTGCGCGTCTCGCCCGACAATGCCGATCTGCTGATGATGCTGGGCCGGGTCTATCTGGCCATGCCCGACATCCCCCGGGCCGAAGGCGTGATCGCCCGGCTGCAGGAACTGGGCGATCCCCGGGCCAAGGCCATGGCCGACCAGCTTGAACTGAACCGGCTAGCCGGAGAAGAGGGCCGCGAGGCCGCCATGGGCTATCTGGAACAGCTTGCCGGCCAGACCGATGCCGGGCTGGGGCCGAAGCTGGACCTGCTGCGGGCGAAACTGTCCTCGGGCGATGTCGAGGGCGCGCGCAGCATCGCCCGCGAACTGGCCGAGGAAGCCCCGGGCAGCCAGCCGGTCGAGATGGCGCTGGCGATGACCGACGCCGCGGCGGGCGACATCGACGCCGCCCGCGACCGGCTGCGCAAGCTGATCGAAGCCGATCCCGCCAATCCGACGGCCTATATGGCGCTGATCCGCATGGCCAGCTTCACCGGCGACCGCGAGGGCGCGCTGGCGGTGATCGAGGAAGGACTGGCGGCGATGCCCGACCATCCCGATCTCTTGTGGAGCAAGGCCGGGATCCTGGAAAGTCAGGGCGATATCGACGGCACCATCGCCATCTACGAACAGCTTTACGCCCGCGATTCCGGCTCTCTGATCACGGCGAACAACCTGGCCAGCACGCTGGCCACCTGGCGCTCGGACGATCAGGGCGCGGTGGCGCGCGCAACGGCGGTCGCCCGGCGGCTGAAGGATACCCAGGTGCCAGCCTTCATGGACACCTATGGCTGGGTCCAGCATCTGAACGGCAGCAGCGCCGAGGCCCTGCCCTATCTGGAAGGCGCCGCCGCCGCGCTGGCGAACGATCCGATGGTGCAGATCCATCTGGGCCTGGCGCAGGAGGCCACGGGCAAGATCGATGCTGCCCGGGAACAGTTGCAGAAGGCGCTGGACATGCTGCCCGAGGGGCAGGAGGGCGCCTCGATCGCCAGGGCGCGTGAGGTGCTGGCCGGCTTGCGGAACACGGATCCGGGCACGGACGGGGGCACGGATCAGGGCGAAGCCGCAAGTGATCAGGCGGCGCCCGCGAACTGAGTCCGCGAGCCAGCACGACCGATGTCGCGGCGGTCACGGAAAGGCGGTTTTCCGCTTCGTGTCCCCGCCGCGACAGGGATGGAACTTTTTTCGGTTCCGTTAACCCGCCTTGCAAGGGCATCGTGCTATCAGGAACAAAAGCTGCGGGTCCGGGCAGAAGGCCGGCCTTGCGGGACGACAGGATAAAGGGACCGATCAATGAACATCCTGCTGCGTATCATGCCGACCCCGGCGCTGCTGCTGGCGCTGGCGCTGCTGCCGGCCTTCACCCATGACGCCCAGGCTCAGGAATACCGGCTTCAGACCGGCGACCGGGTCACGATCGAGGTGCTGGAAGACCCGTCGCTGAACCGCACCGTGACGGTGCTGCCGGGCGGCACCATCAACTTCCCCTATGCCGGCAGCCTCAAGGTCGCCGACCAGTCCCCGACTGCGGTCAGCAACCGCATCTCGCAGGCGATGGCGGGGGTGCTGGCCTCGCCGCCGACGGTCTTCGTCACCGTCAGCCCGCTGGAGCCGATACCCGGCGCGGCAGAAACCGGGGAAATCATCACCATCTATGTCATGGGCGAGGCTTCGGCCCCCGGCGCCAAGCCGGTGCCGCAGGGAACCACCTTCCTTCAGGCGCTGTCGCAGGCCGGCGGACTGACCCCCTTCGCCGCCACCAAGCGCATCCAGCTGCGCCGCGCCGGCAATCCCGGGCAGGTCATCTCGGTCAACTATGCCGCGATCATGAAGGGCGCGGGCATGAACGTCGATCCGGTCCTGGTCGAAGGCGACGTGATCATCATCCCGGAACGGGGGCTGTTCGAGTAATGCGGATCCGGCCGGTGCGGCAGTTTTTCCCGGTCCTCTTGGCCGCCGGCGGTATGGTGCTGGCCAGCCCCGCCGCCGCCCAGCAGAGCGAGCCGCCGGCAAAGCGCGGCACGCTGACCATTGGCCAGCAGATCGCCGTGGACAATGGCGACGTGATCGGCATCACCCCGATCGACCTGGAGTTCCAGTCCGGCAGCCGCATCCAGACATTGCATTTCTCGCTGTCGATGCCGCTGGAAATGAACGACCCCGACCATGACGGCTTCGTCAGCCTGGGCGATGCGCAGGCGCGGCTGCTCTATCGCCGGGGGGTGCGCAATGCCGCCATCGAAACCGAGCTGAGCTATCGCGAGGTCGATCTGGACCGCGACATCCTGTTCGACCGGCTCACCAATTCCCTGGTCACGCTGGATCGCGGCCGGGCCGCCTACAGCAATGCCCGCATCGGCTATGTCTTTGGCCAGCAGGCCAGGTTCGGCGGGGAACTGGGCCTCGGCTATTCCCGCCAGGACTATACCGACACCACCGACCCCAGCCTGCATGACAGCGAGACCCGGCAGGGCAACATCACCCTTTATCTTGAGCCGACATCGCTGATCCGGGCGCGGATCCTGGCCTCGGAAAGCCGCATCGACAGCGACGGCGGCACCGACAGCCGGATTTCACGCGCCGGGATCGGCGCCTCGATGCAGGTCGGCAAGCTGACCAATCTGGACATCGAACTGGCCCGGTCCGACATCCACCGCGAGGAAAACGACGGCAGCGAGGAACGCGCCAAGGGGCCGTCCTGGCGGCTGAACCTGACCCATGCCCGCCCCTTGGGCGACTGGTCGCTGGCCCTTTCCTCGGACCCCGGCACCCATGGCCGGCGCGAGAACTTCACCCTCGGGCGGGTGCTGAAACTGCCCGATTACAGCCTCTCGGCCTCATTGGGCCTGTCGCATTTCCAGGACAATTACGATCCGATCTTCCAGATCGGCTATGACCGCAATTTGGACAGGCTGTCGAAATTCCAGGCCTCGCTGCGCCGCGCGGCGGTGACCGACGACGATGGCGACGAGGCGATCAATACCGACATCTTGGCCAGCTACAGCCGGCAGCTTGGCCCCCTGTCCAGCCTCAGCGCCAGCATCCGTTATCGCGAATCCAACGTGCAGACCGGCACCCGCGAGGACGCGCGGACGATGGCGCTGAGCGTCAGCTACAGCCGGTCGATCTCGTCCCGCCTGTCACTGGTGGCCGGGGCCAATGTGATCCGCGGCAGGGATAGCAACGGCAGCCGCGAGGATGACGACCGGATCTGGTTGGGCCTCAGCCGCAGCTTCGACTGGCTGCCATAGGGCCGCCCCCCCGGGGGGGAAAATCGACAACCCTGAGGCGTGTGATCCGCCGATCTTACCTGTCCAAAACGATAGTATCGAAAAGGGCAGGGTGACAAATCACGCATAACCAGACATATAGGTCATGTCGCCCGGTGTGAGGGGCAAGCAAGCAGACGATCCGCAGAGGTTGTGTTATCCATCCTCTCCCCGGTGATGGTTCTGTTCCGAGTATGCGCTTTGCGGATCGTCTGTGTTTGCTTTATATTCAATCACTTGCAGGTAATTACCTTCGGCCCGTCGCGGCGGATCCGGCCTACTGCCCGGTCTTTACCGTGCCGGCGGGCAAAGGGATCATTTCAACCTGACCGTGTTTCTCCGCATGCGGATCTGCCCTGTCCCGCACCATCATCCGCTTGAAAAAACCTGTCGCCATGTCACAACTTAAAATTGTATCATGATTGTTACAGGGGCGGAGGGGGACGGGAGGCCGCGACATGACCCGAAGCAGGACAGCCACCTGCCGCAGACCGCGACAGGCCGCAGGACATCAGGCCGGAGGAAATCCGGGGCATTTTAGCGATCCCGGGACAAACAGTCCCCCTGGCGGCTATTCTGACGGGGTGCGGACCTGTTTTGCCCTGTCGGGGAATGTCGTGATGATCATACCAGTCCTGCTTCTGATCCTGACCGGCTCATTCGGAACCAGCATCGCCATGGCCATGCAGGGCGCCACATTCTGGCAGATCACGCTTGGCTATGTCGCCGGGGGATGGCTGGGGCTGCTGGCCGGGCTGCCGCTGCTGATCGGCACAAGGGCGCTGTTGCTGCGATACGCATGACCTGCCGGCCGGGACGGTGACACCACGTCCCCCCGCCCCCATATCCAGACCCTGCCTTCCGACATAACAGCATCCTGACCGAACGTCCCGGACGGGCCGTGCGATCAAGGCCACGTCATCAGGACCGCGCCATCAAGGCGGCGTCATTGGGATTGCGGCGGCAGGATCGGTGGGTGGATCGGTCTTCACGGGGAAGGGGCGATCCGGGCCAAGGAGGGCCGGGTGCCGGATCAGGGCGGCGGATCCGCAGGGCCGGACGACAGCGGCCGGGGCGGGGTGAGGGAAATCAGGAAAAAAGAAATGCGGGGTAGAAGAAAACGGGCCGGGAAAATCCCCGGCCCGCGATCAGGATATCAGGCGGCCAGACGCTTCATCAGGTCGGCGAAATCATCCTCGACCTTTTGGGCGAAGGTGGTGATGCCAAGGCGGGCGGCGGTCGATTCCGGCAACTGGCGCTGCGCGGAAATCCGCAGCCGCTTCATTTCCGGGATGATCCGTTCGCAGCCATAGAGGTCCAGATATTCCTGATGGTTGTCGAACGCCTTGCGGCCGATGTAATCGACGAAGGTTTCGGCCGGGGCGCCGTTGGCCAGGATTTCGTCATGCGCCTCGGTCTCGATATGCCAGTAGGTGAATTCCGCCGGCATCTCCGCCAGATCGACAAAGCGGATGGTGGCGTCATTCACCAGCGCGCCGGCATTCACCACCATGCCGTCAAAGATCATGCCGTGATCAGCCGACAGATACAGGTCACGATGCGGCAGACCGTTGCCGAAGGCGCCGGCCGAGATGCAGACCGGCAGGGCCTTGGCGGGCAGCATGACATGGCTGCCGATGGTCTTGCGGCCGACCCATTTGACCGGAACCGAACGGCCGTCGGCGGTGGAGACCATGTCGCCGATGGACAGCGTCTCAACGGCGGCCTCGCCCTGCGGGGTTGCGATCATGGTGCCGGTGATGAAGCAGGTGATCACCAGCTTGAACTGATCCGAATCGCTCGTTTGATCAGCGTATTTGCCGACGAAATACATGTCGATATTCTGCCCGGCGGCAGATTGGAGCTCGGCAACGGTAAAGCTCCAGGTCATATTGCCGGTTTGGTAATCCATGTTGAATGTGCCGATCATGAAGCTTCCCAAACCACCGGACAGCGCGGGCACATATTCGCCGCCGTTTGTTACCCCCGGATCACCATCGATGTTAAGGTCATCGCCACGGTGCCAATCACCGATAAGCATAATAGTCGCGGTAGGATCGACATCGTCAATCGAAGTCTCTCCAAACTGACTCGCCAATATGTCAACGTCGACGGTATAGGTGAAGTTGTCGTAATCGAGACCTCCCCTCTCTGGGATCCCCGCCAAGGTAATCGCGGGGTTGTTGGTCAGATCGACATAGGAAATACCCATCCCTCAGTTCCTTTCAATGATGTTCGGCAGTGTTCTTGCGCCCCATGACTTGTCATGCAGGCGGGTTGATTCGACGACGCGCCGGACCTTGCCTTCGGCATCGACCCGGGCATAGCGGAAACTTTTGATCTCTTCCGGGATATGCTCCTTGAAGGTCCGAAAGGCGGCGGCACCGGTGCCCTGTTCATAGGGGGCGACAATTTCCATCAGCCACAGTTTCGGGCCGGACCGCCACTGGATGGGGCGCAGCAGCTTGCCTTCAAGAACGGCCTGTTCCGCCTCATCATCCAGATGCGCCCAGGTGACGGCCGAGCGGGGCACGCCTTCGTAATAGAAAATCCGGGTCTGTTTCAGGTCGACGGGCGGCTGGATGATCAGGCGCAGGCCCCGGACGGGCCAGTTCGCATGCCGGGGCGAATGCATGTAAAGAAAGGCAAGTGCGCCATAAGCCTGAAGCGCGTCATGGCTGGGAAATTCCGGCCGAATATCTTCTAGCTTCACGAATCCCTCAACACCGTCGTAAAAACAAACGTGCAGTTAACCCGTGTGTAAAACCCGGGCGTCCCGGCAAGGGCTAACAGAACAGTTCACTTCGTGCAAGTATATAAACTGTGGGTTGTGCGGCGCAGGGCAAGAATTCCCGCTGCATTGCAGGCGGAAGCTGCGCGAAGGGCGCCCGTGGCTGGGCCGTTATCCCCCTGTCCCGGTTGATTTTTATCAATTCACGTCAGCATCCGAATCACCCGCCCCCTCCGCCCCGGACGCGCTGATCGCCCGACCCGCCCCATGCCGCAGCACAGCGCCGCATTCGCCCTAAACAGGAAAAACATCCCTCCGGCGCGCGGCAAGGAGCAGACAGTTCTTGGACTTTACACTCAAGGTTGTATAACCGGGGCAACACATACCGAGACAAATCCCATCCCGGATCCGGCGCGACTCCGGCAAGGAAATCTGGAGCGGCAGAAATGAACAGAATTGTAAAGGATTTGCGTCAGGGCGCGATGCGGGAACAGGTGCCTGGCCCTGCGATATCCGAAAGCAGCGCACCGGTGGATCCGGCCCAGACAGAAATATATGCCGCGCTTGCCAGTCAGGCGATCTTCTGGCGGCCGCGCCATGTCACCCCCTCGGCCCTGCTGGGACAGATGCCGTTCCTGTTCTGGACCGTGGAGACCCTGCGGCCCCGCGCGGTGGCGCAGATCGGGCTGGATGACGGGCTGGTCTATCTGGGGATCTGCCAGGCGCTGGAACGGCTGGGCGCGGCGGCGGCCTGCACCGCGCTGCTGCCGCCGGGGGCCGTGCTGCCCCAGGGGCTGCGACAACAGCATGATGCGCAATACGGCGATTTCTCGACCCTGATCCACGGCGATATCGCCGCCCCGCCACCGCATCTGGATGAGGGCATCGACATGCTGGTGCTGCATCAGGCGCTGGATCCCGGGCAGGTGGATGCGGTGCTGACCGGCTGGCTGCCGCATCTGTCGGATCGCGGGGTCATCCTGATCTGCCGCCCCGATCACGGCCCCGACCATGTGCTGCCGGCCCTGCCGCCCCAATCGGACAGCGGGACGGACCGGCGCGGCATCACCGGGCTGACGGCGCCGGGCGACCGGCGGCTGGACGTGATCCTGCACGGATCGAACCCGCCCGAGCGGCTGTTGCGGCTGGCGCAGGCCGGGCAGGCCAGCCCGTTGCGGCTGTTCGCGCGCCAGATCTTCGGCCGGCTGGGCAAGGGGCTGGAAGACACGCTGAAGGCCGGGGACTTGCAGCGGTGGCAGCAGCAGGCCAGCGATGCGCTGCATCAGGCCGAGGCGCTGCGCGAACGGCTGGAGGAGGCCCGCGCGCAAGGAGGCGAACTGGCCGGCTGGCGAAACCGGGCGCAGGCGCTGGAGGAGGCGCTGGCCGGGCGGGATACCGAGGCCGGGGATCTGCGGCAGCGCGCCGACCGGGCCGAGGTCGCCGCCGCGGCGGCCATTGTCAGGGCCGAGGCGCAGGACGGTCTGCGGGCGGAACTGGAGGCGCGGATCGCCGAACTTGAAACAGAGGCCGCGGCACAGCGGGATCTGGTGCAGGCACTGCGCGGGGAACTGTCGGATTCGCAGAAATCGCGGGCCTCGGACCGGGCCAGGGTCGAGGAATTGCAGCACGAAAAGGCCGATCTGGCAGCGCGGATCGCGGATGCGGGGGCGGAACTGGCGACATCCCGGGACGCACATGCATCCGACCGGGCCAGGGTCGAGGAGCTGCACCGCGAAAAGGCCGCTCTTGAGACAGGCATCGCGGACGCGCGGCGCCAGCATGAGGCGCGGATCGAGGATATCGCCGTGCTGACCCGGCAGGCCGGGGAGACGCGGGAACAGGATCGCCGTGCCCTGGCGGATCTGCGCAAGAAGCTGGCAAGATCCGAGGCCAGTTGCGCCACGCTTCGGTCGGACAGGAAGGCCCTGCAAGGCAGGAAGGCCGATCTTGAGGCGAAGCTGGCCAGATGCCGTCGGGACCATGCCGACCGCATCGCCGAGATCTTCGACAGCACCTCGTGGCGCGTGACCCGGCCCATGCGCGGCCTGAAGGATGCCGTCACCGGCTGGCGCCGCCGCTGATCCCGCCCTTACCGGGCCGGCGCCATATCCCCATGACAGAACCGCGCAGGAAGGACATTCCGGGCATGGAAAGCAAGACGATTGTCCTGTCCGATCAGGACAAATCCTATCGGATCCTTCTGCCGGACGCGGACACCGACTATATCCAGAAGAAGATCCGCGACAGCGGCATCCCCTATGAGCTGGACATGCTGCGGGACATGGCCGGCAGGCTGGAGCCGGGGGATCTGGTGCTGGATATCGGGGCCAATGTCGGCAATCACAGCCTGTATCTGGCCGCGATCGCCGGATGCCGCGTCATCGCCTTCGAGCCGAACCGGCATCTGGCCGACACGCTGATCCGCAGCGCCGGCCTCAACGGGCTGGGCGAACGGCTGCGGGTCCATGCCGAGGGGGTCGGCCGGGTGCCGGGCGTTGCCGATTTCGAGACCGAGATCCCCGACAATCTGGGCATGCAGCGGCTGGTCGAGGGGCGGGGCGATATCCCCGTCGTCACCCTGGACGGGCAGGATCTGGACGGGTCGGTGAAGCTGATCAAGGTCGATGTCGAGGGGATGGAGATTTCGGTTCTCCACGGCGCCGAAGGTCTGATCGCCCGCGACCGCCCGGTGCTGTATGTCGAATGCGCGACCGAATCCGCCTTTCGCGAGATCGCGGGCCTGCTGGGAAAGCGGGGCTATCTGTTCTGGGACAGTTTCAACGCCACCCCGACCCATCTGTTCGTCCCCGAAGAAAGCGTCAGCCCGGACATGCGGCTGCAACATTTCAGGATGCGCGAGATGCTGCATGCCTATCAGAACAGCACGGCGCTGGAGACCGCGCGCCAGGCACTGCACAGCAGCAACCTGAAATACCGCACCGTCTCGCAGCAGGTCGCCTCCGCCCGCGAGGAACATGCCCGGATGACGGCGCGGGCCGAGGCGGCCGAACGGGAACTGAACGCCCTGCAGCACGAGGCCGAGGCCCTGCGATCCTCGCTGCGCGAGGCCCGGGACAGGCAGCCCGTCATGCCGGCGGAACTGCGGGTCGAACAGGACCGATTGCAGGCGGCGCTGAACGCCGCGCGCTCCGAACGCGACGTGCTGCGCAGCTATCTTGGCGACGCCCATCTGAAATATCACGAGATATCGCAACAGCTTGCCGTGGCGCAGGCAGAACAGATGGCGAAACAGGCACCGGCACCGGACGGAAGCGGGCATCCGGCCAAAGCGGAAGCGGCGGCCGAGATCGACAGGCTGAAAGGCGAGATCCGCGGTCTTGAAGCCCGGCTGCATGACCGGACCGGGGCACCTGCTGCCGGCGCCGTCGTCGAAGCCGGCTGCGTGGCAGGCTGGGTCCGGTCCCTGCCCCTGCCGCCCGGCCGGATCGCGCGCATCTGGCTGGACCTTGCCCGGCGCCTGTCGGGCGGCAGCCCGGATCAGGCGCTGGCCCTGCTGCGCAGCGCCCATCTGCTGGATCCGGCCCCCGACATCGCCCGGCGGCTTGGTATCGCGCTGGCCGAGGCCGGCGCCCGGGACGAGGCGCTGGCGCTGCTGGAGCCCCTGGCCGCCGGGCTGAACCTGTCCTCGCGCGAGGATCGGCTTCTGGCCCTGCTTCGGGCCGGGCATCGCGGCGCCGATCTGCGCGCCCGCGCCGCACGCGCCACCCGCAGTCGGCTGCGGATGGCCGCGATCATGGATGAATTCACCGCCACCGGATACGCGCCGGAATGCGACCTGCAACAACTGTCCCTCACCGGCTGGCAGGCAGAGCTTGAGGATTTCCGGCCCGAACTGCTGCTGGTCGAATCCGCCTGGCGGGGCCTGAACGAGGAATGGGGCGGCCGGGTCGGACAGTTCAGCCCCGAGATGCAGGGGATCCTTGACTGGTGCCGGGCGCAGGGTATTCCCACCGCCTTCTGGAACAAGGAGGATCCGGTCCATTTCGAGACCTTCCTGAACACCGCGCAGAAATTCGATCTGGTCTTCACCACCGATATCGACTGCATCCCGCGTTACAAGGCCGGGCTGGGCCATGACCGGGTGCATCTGCTGCCCTTCGCCTGCCAGCCCGAGATCCACAACCCGGTCGAGATCGGCCCGCGCAAGGAGGCGTTCTGCTTTGCCGGGGCCTATTACACCCGCTATCCCGACCGGACCCGCGATCTGGACGATTTCCTGGCCCATCTGACGCCATACCGGCCCTTTGAGATCTTCGACCGCAATTTCGGCAAGGACCATCCCGACTACATGTTCCCCGAGGCCTATCGGCATCATATCGTCGGAACCCTGCCGCCGACGGAGATCGGCCGGGCCTACAAGGGCTATGCCTTCGGGATCAACCTGAATTCGGTCAAGAACTCGCAAAGCATGTATGCTAGGCGGGTCTATGAACTTCTGGCCTGCAATACCCGCATCGTCAGCAACTATTCCCCGGGGCTGCGGCTGATGTTCGGCGAACTGGTCATCAGCACCGACAGCGGCGCCGAGGTTTTGCGTCGCATCCGCACGCAGGACGACACCGGCAGGAGCGGACGGCTGCGACTGGCCGGTCTGCGCAAGGCGCTGTCCGAACATACCTGCGGCCACCGCCTGGCCCATATCCTGCGCAAGGCCGGGCTGGACGAACGGCCCGATGCCGTCGCGCTGCCCCCGGTCACGGTGCTGGGCCGGGCCACGACCCAGGCCGAATGCGACAGCCTTCTGGCGCAGTTCGCTCGTCAGACCCTGCCCGGCGCCCGGATGCTGCTGGTCGCGGGGGATGATCTGGACCTGCCGGACACGGCGCCGGCCGAACGGATCCGCCGCATCGACCCGGCCGGGGCCGCCGGGCTTCGCCTGGGTGATCTGGCCGCCCCGGACGAATGGCTGGCTGGATTCCGGCCCGGCGATCATTACGGCGCGAACTACCTGACCGACCTGATCCTTGCCACCCGCTACAGCCAGGCCCCGGTTCTGGGCAAGGCGGCCCATCATCGCGCCGATGCCGGCGGGATCACCCTGACCGAGGGGGCAAGCTATGGTCCCGTCACCGCGCTGGCGGCGCGGCGCGCGCTGCTGCGCGGCGATGTCATGCCCGAGGCCCGGCTTGATCATTGGCTGGCGGCGCTGCCGGACGCCGTTGTCGAAGCCGGCGAGATGCTGGCCCTCGACCCCTACAATCATTGCGAGGACGGCGCCCGCGATCCGCAGCGGGTGGCCGAGGTGACGGCGGCGGTCGATGACCTCGCCGATCTTCGGCCGGGGTTTTCGATCGCCGAGCTGAACGCCATCGCCGACAGCATGGCGCCGGCGCAGGAAACCGCGATCGGCACGGCCTTCCTCTCGGGCGCGGATATCTGCGCGGGGATGGCACAGCCGGCCTCGGGGGTGGTAAGCTGGCAGGTGCAGGACGGGGACTGGTTCGTGACCAGCACCCTTCCCGACGAGGAACATACCTATATCTACGAAAACCGCAGCCGGCCGCTGGCGGATCTGCGGGGACCGGACGGCTACAGGCTGCATCCTCTGGTCGGCCTGGGGCTGAGCGCGATGTTCGTCGCCGTCTATCAGGACGCCCGAAAGCAGAAGATCAGCCACCAGATGCTGAACGCCAACCGGAACGCGCTGCTTTCCCCACCCGAGGGGACGGAATTCATCCGTTTCGGCATCCGGGTCCGCGGCCCGGGCGATTGCCGGATCCGGGGCTTTGTCCTGGCCGAGCACCACCCGGCGCCAAGGCCGATCATCTCGCGCTCGCGCATCCTGTTGCTGACCAACCACTATCCGTCCGACCGGGATCTGTATCGCAACGGCTTCATCCACAGCCGGGTCCGGGCCTATCGCGAACTGGGCGGCATTACCCCCGACATCTTCCGCCTGCGCCCCGAACAGGCCACAAGCTGGCACGAATTCCAGAACATCGACTGCATCAGCGGCTCGGCCGAACAACTGGACTTCATGCTGGCCGGCGGACAATACGATCATGTTCTGGTGCATTTCCTGGATGAGGCGATGTGGCAGGTGCTGTCGCGCCATATCGACCGGATCCGGGTCACCGTCTGGGTCCACGGCGCCGAGGTGCAGCCCTGGTGGCGGCGGGCCTTCAATTACGCGACCGACGCGGAGCGGGAAAAGGCAAGGGAGGCCAGCGACCAGCGGCTGGCCTTCTGGCGCGGGCTGTTCGCGCCCCTGCCCGCGAATCTGCATTTCGTCTTCGTGTCGCAATATTTCGCGGATGAGGTCTTCGAGGATCTGGAGGTCGCCTGCCCGCCGGATCACTACGACATCATCCACAATCCGATCGACGACCAGCTTTTCCGCTATCACGAAAAGCCGGCCGACCAGCGCGCGAAGATCCTGTCGATCCGGTCCTTCGCCTCGCCGAAATATGCCAACGACCTGTCGGTCGGGGCGATTCTGGCGCTGAGCCGGCGGGATTTCTTCCACCGGCTTGAATTCAGGCTGGTCGGCGACGGCCCCCTGTTCGACGAGGTGACGGCGCCGCTGGCCGGTTTTCCGAACGTGACCTGCCAGCGGGGCTTTCTGACCCAGGACGAGATCGCGGCCCTGCAACGGGACTATGGCGTCTTCCTGAACCCGACCCGGTGGGACAGCCAGGGCGTGTCGCGCGACGAGGCGATGAGCGCGGGCCTGGTGCCGGTCACCAACCGGATCTCGGCGATCCCGGAATTCCTTGACGAGACCAGCGGCTATCTGGCCGAGCCCGAAGATGCCGAGGGTCTGGCGCGCGCGATCATCGACATGTGGAAGAACCCGGAGATTTTCCAGCGCAAGTCCCGCGCCGCAGCGGAACGGGTGCGCCGGCAAAGGGCGCGGGAACAGGTGATCCGCGCGGAGCTGGACATCATTCAATCGGTGGCACGACCGAGCGGAACCCAAGATTGAGGCATATTTCACTCACCAGATCACATTACGGGGCTTGTTCTGGAAGGGCATGATGAAAGCAACGGAAATGAAAAGAACTGTCCATCACAGGTTTCCAGAGGTAAATATTTCTCTGGAGATGAACGAAGACAGTATCCACATCAGATTATCATCGGACAATCTGGAACTTTCCGGGTATCAGTTTGTTTATGTCCTGTTCAAGGACAAGGCGAAGGTCCATGAGGTACGATGGATAAAAGAACAAAGCCACAGATTTGATATTGCCGGAAACGGTATATATTATGCTCAACTTGAATATCGGAAAGACAGAGGGCAGCCATCGAAAATCTGCCGCACCCGGACAATCGAGATATTCGACGAATCTTACAGAAAATCCATCGACACTGCAATTTCTGAGATCATCCCCGGGACATGCGCCATCCCCTTCATGCCAAGTGAAGGTGCGTTTTCCGACTATCTGATCGTGCACAGCAGCGATGGCAGCTTCCAACCCGAAAGGCTTAATGGCTTCAAAAAATGGCCGATCAATGTCCGGGGACGTGGCATCGTAACCATGCACACAAACGGATCCCCCTGCAAATCCGGGGATGATCTGTTTCTGCTTTCCGGTTTCTGCGTCCCCGACGACAGCAACACCTTTCTGCGCGGGATGCAGGATGCCGGCAAAAACCCACTTGCACCGCACAGGATCAGGGATGCGATTGGAACCTTCAATCTGGTTCATGTGACAGATGGTCGGGTCGAAGTGTCGAACGACTATCATGGAACCTCGAAAATATACAGATACCAGAAAGATGGTCTGGTTCTGGTCTCAAACAGATATCACCTGATCCTCTGCGCACTGACCGCTACACCTGAGCGCGTTTCACTGCGAACAGATAAGCTGATCGCGATGATATCGACATCGTATCATGAGATGTTTTCACATAACTTCTCCTCTGATTGCCTGCTACAAGATGTATCGCAACTTTATGTCGGCGAACATATCACCTTGAACGGCGAAGATGCGGAGATACGGCATGGCGAGATATGTGGGGCCATGTCCGATGATACGGGACTTGATATATCAGGATTTGATAGTAAATATGAAATCCTGTTATCTAGGGCTGCGGCCGAAATAAGGCACAATATCAGAGCGGCCCTTGAATCAGAACACTATCACAATGCTGTCGTGGACTTGTCTGGCGGGATGGACTCCCGGGTTGTCTATTGTGCTCTGACGAATATTCCAGCCCAACGGGGTAAGGTCAGAATCCGAACAACCGAATCGCAGTTTGAAAATGATCACATCGTTGCCAATCAGATAAATTCCATATATGATTATGATTTCCACTCTGGCGATGAAGGTGCAGAACTCAAGAGCATTCCCCCGGAATGTATCTACAGTTACATCATGGAAACCAAATACTTCATGCCCATGTCGAATGCGATCAATGTATCGAATTCGATATTGCTGAATGGATTTTATGGTGAAGTCAACCTACGACCAAGAGGGGCAGCCTCTTTCCTTCATGGGGCATATTATGAAAATTCGGCGGATGATGTACGAATCTTCGTTGATAATTTCATTCCGCTCCACGCATCTCCAGTCATGATCGTAGATTATGAAAAATTCGGATTCAATCTCAACAGCGTATTGCATCAAGAACTTGAAAGAACCCCGGGGACAAACATGGAGCACAGGCTTGAAAATCACTACATGAATTATTCTCATGCTTACCACGCTTCAGAGACGCTCAGGCCCGGACTGGGGCGAGATTCTTTCAGTCCCATGAAATCAAAGACGCTTTTCAGGATCCACCGATCCTTGCTTTCAAAAATCCGGGGGCGCAAGGTGGGCTTCGATCTGATATACAAGCTGAATCCACTTGTCAGCGTCATACCCTACGAAAATGAGAAATATAATACAGAATATCGGGAAAGAAAGGAAAATCTTCTGGTCGCCCATGATCCGGTATTCTCGAACGCCACGGTTGTCCCCGAGGTGAACCTTGAAAAGTGGCAGCGAGCCTGCGCCGAGCAACGTTCCCACCCACCACGCCGGGTTGCCGGGGCAACCGCGCCTGTCTCGAATCCGGCTTCGGACCATGATATGGTTCTAAGATATCTGCGGACCTGCTGCGACCGGCTTCCCGAACTGTTCGGCGGCATCAAATATGCCCTGTTTCACCATGCGAACCTGCGCAAAGACAGATACCTAGACATCAATACCCTGAAGAACAAGCTTGGCATCATTGTCTATCATCTCGATCTGATGAAGATTGGCCGCTGATCAGGCCGATTTCGCAGGAAACAAAGCCATAGCCCCCATGGAACAACAGCCGCCTGCCCATTCAGGCCCTCTCTCTGATCGTCCCCTTCTCCGGCTCGACCATTTCAGTCTGTCCGACGGAAAGGGCACGTCCCCCATGGATCCGTCCCGCCTCAATGTCGGGCAGGGGCGGACAACCATCGCATCGGGGCATGTCGCCGTGGAGTTCGCGGCCTCGGACGAGGATGCCGAGATCAGCCAGCCGATCCGGTTCACCACGCCTGACGCCCGCATCGCCAGCGGGGTCGGCATCCGGGTGCGGCTGCGCGGCTGGAAGAAGATATCCTATATCGGCATCGGCCATACCGAGGACGGCGCCTATCGCCATGTCAAGGCAACCCATCCCCGCCAGGATCACTGGTTCGATTTCTGCGTGGGCTTTCGCGATCTTGCCTGGGGCTGGCGCAACAACTGGGACCGCCCCGAGGATCGCCCGGTTCAGGATATCCGCTTCTATATCAAGGGCATTCCGGGGCCGGGGGCCGGTCTCGACATATCCGACCTGTATCTTTGGCAGGAGGCCGGCGAACCCGATGCGGTCTTCGGCGCCGGACAGCCGGTCCCCGAGGCGGTCAACCAAAGCCTGCTGGATTACAACCGCGCCTATTTCCGGGATTACCCGCAGCAGGCCAAAGCCTTCATGGAGGACGGAAAATGCCCGCTGTCGGGCAATGTCCTGCTGGACTGGCCGATGACCGCACCACTGCCGCCTGATCTGGGCGACAACGGCACCTATCAATATTCCTGGCATTCCCAGCATCCCGCGCTGATGCTGATGCTTGCCGGCATCGACCGAAATCAGGTCGGACCGGTCTTCGCCGCCCGAGAACTGGTCACCGGCTGGCTTGACCGCAGCTATGACATGCCCGATCCGAACGTCAAATATGCGTGGTACGATCACGGCGTCGCCGAAAGGGTGCTGACCTTCGTCACCCTTTATGCGCTTGGTCAGGAACACGGCTTCGACATCCGCTTCATGACCCGCCTGCGCCGGGCCATCCACCGCCACGCGCAGCTTCTGGCCTCGGAGGTCTTCTATGCCGGGCATCAGCCGATCCGCCATCACAACCATGCCTGGTTTCAGGATCTGGCCCTGATGGCGGTCGGGCTGGCCTTTCCGGGCTGGGCCTGCGCCGGTCACTGGATCGACACCGCGCTGGAGCGGATCACCGACCAG
>ERZ761602.2530-NODE-2530-length-28263-cov-9.886663_pt1 | contig 28263 bp, 25 predicted proteins | sample MGYA00512165_ERZ761602 | MGnify/ENA primary metagenome ERZ761602 (study PRJEB28899, sample SAMN02445085) | bioreactor sludge metagenome | biome: EBPR sludge; isolation source: Thorneside wastewater treatment plant | place: Australia: Brisbane, Thorneside...
TCATCCTCGTAACCCAAGAGACGGACGACAAATGGCAGGCTCCGCTCTCGGCGATATTCGAACCAAACCCGAAGAACCCCGCACAGCTCTTCTTCGCCTCCGAACGCGACGGCTTTAACCATCTTTACCTCGCGACGCTAGAAGCGGCCCCTGCAGCGGGTGCGACAGATCCGAACGCGAGAGTCGCCGAAGGCTCACCCGGTTACACGCCCAAGATAAGGATCGAAAAACTGTCAAAGGGTAACTGGCAAGTCGAATGGGCGAAATTTGGTCCGAACGGGAATCAGATAATTTATTCCTCAACTGAGGCGGGATATACAAAACGAGTAATTCGCATTATTCATCGCAATCTCCTGAAAACGCTGCAAATTGAACAAGTTCCCGATGGAATGCTCGGAGGCATCCAGATGAATGACGGCGCTGATTCGACTCTGCTCTTTGAGCATTCCCGTTGGAATCAACCAGGTGAACTATATTCAATCCGGGGATGCGAGAACTGTGACGGCGATCCTGTTGCGGTAAAGTTAACCAATACTACGCCGGCTGCTTTTGCATCAAGAAACTGGACTGAGCCGCAGTTCATAGAGATCCCCTCACGCGACGGCAAAAAGATCCCGGCGAAGATCTACCTACCGCCCGGCCATGATCCCAAAAAGAGATATCCGATGGCGATCTTCGTCCACGGTGCGGGGTATTTGCAGAATGTGATCAACGGCTGGAACAACTATTATCGCGAGTTCATGTTCAACGACCTGCTGGCGAAAAAAGGCTACGTCGTGCTCGACATCGACTACCGCGGCTCGGCCGGTTATGGCCGCGAATGGCGGACGGACGTCCACGATTTTCTCGGCGGCAAGGACTTTGATGACCACATCGATTCCATCGACCACATGGTCAAGAACTACGGCGTCGATCAAAGCCGCATCGGCGTTTATGGCGGAAGCTACGGCGGATTCATGGCCGGGATGCTCGTCCTGCGGGCACCGGAGCGGATCGCTGCGGCGGCCGCACTTCGCTCGGTCTTTGACTGGAAGAATTACTACGCCGCGAATCCGTTCTATACCGCTCAGCGGCTCGGCTTTCCCGACAAAAACCCCGAGGCCTATAAACGCAGTTCGCCGATCGCCTATGCCGACAAGCTCCAGCGACCGTTCCTGATCCTTCACGGAATGGTCGACGACAATGTCCATGTGCAGGACTCGGTGCAGATGATCGAACAGCTCATAAGGCTTGAGAAGACGCAATATTTCGAGTCGATGCTTTACCCTTCGGAAAACCACGGCTTTGTACGGCCTGAAAGCTGGGCGGATGAATACGAGCGAATTCTGGCGTTTTTTGAAAAGCACCTGGCGCCGAAATAGCTGATGGGACTCGCCGCCACGATCGCCGATTCGCTCCTCGCCGTGGCCTTTCCGCGCGAGTGCCGTTGCTGCGGCGATCAGGTCGAGCGGAAAGCGGACGGCGTCGCCTGCGAGACGTGCTGGAGCGGTTATCGCTTTTTCACCGGCCGCGAAACGGCCTGTGCAAAATGTGGATTGTTCCTCGGCGAGTCCGAATCAATGTTCGATGCCTTTTGCCGCAAATGCGACGACCACGCTTACGGCATCGCCCGCTCCGCCGGCCCATATCGCGGCCCGGCCGCCGCGGAAATGATCAACCTCAAGACCAATCCCTTTCTCTCTTCCCGGATGCGAGATGCGGCCTGCATCGCCTTTGCCGATAGCTTCCGCGACAGGGCAGATCTTCTTGTCCCCGTTCCGCTTTCGCGAAAGCGTTTTGTGGAACGCGGTTACAATCAGGCTGCCTTCATAGCCGAGTTCCTCGGCCGCTCAAGCGGCTTTTCGGTCGATGAGGCAAGCCTTCAGCGGGTCATCGATACGCCCCATCACCGAGCAGGAATGGACCGCAAGGCCCGCGACCTCTCGGTCCGCAACGCCTTCAAGGTCGTTCGGCCAAAGCTCATCGCAGGCAAGAGCATCATCCTGATCGACGACGTCCTCACCTCGGGTTCGACCGCGTCTTATTGTGCCAAAGCTCTAATGAAAAGCGGCGCGGCAAGGGTAGATGTTTTCACCCTCGCACGCGCCGCGTAACGCAATTTAATTACAACTACGGAGCGTCAACCGACGGGACCGGAATGTCATTCTCGAGCCCGAAGGTCACCGCCTGCAGCGTACTGTTCGACGAACGCCTGATATACCAAACGCCGTTCGACGGACGATAGACCGCGATATCGTCCGTGAAGTCGCCATCGTAGTCGCCTACGACCGGCTTGTCGCCGCCGACACCCCATTGCAGTATCTGCACCGAGCCGTTCGAACTGCGGAGGATGAACCAAACGCCGTTCGAGGGACGGAAGACCGCGAGGTCGTTCCGCAGGTCGCCGTCGAAATCGCCTCTCGCGGGAACGTCGCCATCCTGACCAAAAGGCAACGCAACGAAACCGCCATTCGTACTGTTAAGCCGGTACCAAACGCCATTCGAGGGCCGCCAAACGGCGATGTCGTAGCGGTTATCGCCGTCGTAATCTCCCGGGACCGGAACGTCGCCCGCGACGCCAAACTGCGTGATCGAGACGCCTTGGTCACTTGTTCGATATGTGTACCAAACGTTGTTCGAAGGCCTGTAAACGGTGAAATCCGCGAGCCCGTCGGCATCAAAATCGCCGGCGAGCGGCGTGTCGCCATCGGCACCGAACTGTGCCCCAAAGAAGGTGTTATCCGTGCTCCGGAGCACGTACCAAGTTCCATCGATCGGCCGAAAAACCGCGAGGTCCGAAAGAAGGTCACCGTCGTAATCCTTTGCGACCGGAATGTCCTCTGCCTGGCCAAATTGATCGATCGAGACGTTCCCGGTGCGGCTGCTCAGCCGATACCAAAGGCCCGAGTCCGGACGAAAGACCCCGACATCTGTCCGCAGGTCGCCGTCGAAATCTGCCGAGGTCTTGTTCGGCAAAATGCGATCGATCGTTCCACTAAGGCCAATAACGTAGAGTTCCCCGTCCTCGTCCTCGCCAAACGACGCGATATTCCGGCTCGTGTCGAGCACCATGATCTGCTGGTTGCTCAGCGTCCAGAAAAAGATCTCGCCGGTGCAGTAATCCGCGTAAATATATTCACCCTTGAGCAGTGCATTCTGCACGCCGCGGTAAACGTAGCCGCCGGTTATCGAGCAGCGGCCGCCGGTGTGCGTGTATTGGAAGAGCGGCGGATCGAAGTTTGCAGGAATGCACAGGCTTGCATCGAGTCCGGTGCAGTTGTTGCCTTCATAAACCCTCCAGCCGTAGTTGCCCCCAAGCCCGATTATCGAGACCTCTTCGATATTGTTTTGCCCGACGTCGCCGGCCCAAAGTGCTCCGCTGCCGCCGCGGTCGAACGACCATCGCCAGGGGTTCCGGACACCAACCGCATAAATCTCATCAGCACCCGGAATTCCTACGTACGGGTTATCCGGCGGCACCGTGTAAGCCGGATTCGGATTCTCGTCCGTCACGTTCGGCGTGATGCGAAGATACTTGCCGAGCAGCTCGTTGATGTTCTGCGAACGGTTGCCCGGGTCATTTGCCGAGCCGCCGTCGCCCATGCCGATGTAGAGATTGTGTTGCCCCGGGCCATCCTCGCGGAAAGCGATCATCCCGCCGTTGTGGTTCGAAAACGGCTGCGGGATCGTAAGCATTGGCCGCTCGCTGTTGGGGTCGCCGAGAGTGTTGTTGTTCGTCGCTTTGAAACGCGAGACAACGGTCGCACCGTCCGTCTGTCGGGTGTAGTTAACGAAGAAATAGCCGTTGTTCTCAAAATCCGGATGGAACGCCAGGCCGAGAAGCCCGCGTTCACCGCCCGAGAGCACTCGGGTCGTAATGTTCATGAAAATGGAGTAGGTCGTCGATCCCGGCGGGGCCACCTTGATGATCCCTCCGCGCTCGACCACGAAAGTGCGACGGGTGCCGTCGCCGGCATGGGTCAAGAGCAGCGGCGAGCTAAAACCGGTCGCCCACGGGATCTGATATCGGAACGGCGGCGGATTGCTCTGGCCAAGCGAGCCTACGGCAAAAACGACGACCAACGAAGAGAGTGCGAACAACGATCGAAGTGATTTCATAAATTTAGTTCAATGCAGGCTCCTGAGCCGCGAGGGCAAACTACCGGCAATTGAGGTCCGGCAATGTTTCGGAACGGGGGCTAACAAAGATTATACGGCGGTTTCGGAAAGATACAATAGTTAAGTTCGAAACCGCTTCCGCCCGGCCTTGGCTCCGTTTGCCGGCAGGCCGATGTTCTGCAGCCGCAGGGTCACGTCCGCGGTCATTTCAAGCCCGGCCTTCCGGCCCGACCTAAGGTGGAAATACCCGGCCGCCGCGATCATCGCCGCGTTGTCGGTCGAAAGATGCTTCGATGGAAAATATACCGGAATCCCCAGCCTTGCGGCAGCTTTCTCGGCCGCCTCGCGAAGTGCCAGATTGCACGCAACACCGCCGGCAACGATCAGCGTCCGCGGGTGATATTCGGCGGCCTGCTTTTCCATCGTCGAGATGAGCGCGTGTACGACAGCATCCTGAAAACTCGCCGCAAGATCCGCCTTGTCCTGATCCTTCCCGAGCGGGGTTTCCTCAAGGTGCCGCGAGACGGCGGTCTTTAAGCCCGAAAAGCTGAAATCGGGCGTTCCGTCGGAGATCTTTGCCTTGACGAATCTGAAGCGCTTCGGGTCGCCGCCACGTGCAAGCTTTTCGATCACCGGCCCGCCCGGATAGCCTAGACCGATCATCTTCGCAACCTTGTCAAACGCCTCGCCCGCGGCATCATCGCGGGTTCGCGAAACGACCTTATATTTGCCCTCTTCCGGAATGAAAAAAAGATTTGTATGGCCGCCCGAGACGATCAGTGCCATCGCCGGATACTCGACCTCCGGATTCTCGAACGCGACCGAATAAACGTGGCCCTCTATATGATTTACGCCGACGATCGGGATGCCGAGCCCAAAGGCAAGCGACTTTGCGTAAGAAACGCCGACCAACAAAGCCCCGATAAGCCCCGGGCCTTGCGTAACCGCGATCGCGTCGATCTCATTGATCGACACACCGGCCTTCTCGAGTGCGGCATCGACGATCGGGCCGATCTTTGCAAGATGTTCCCGCGAGGCAAGCTCGGGCACAACTCCGCCGTAGGGACGATGAAGTTCGATCTGCGAAGAAATGACCGAAGACAGCATCTCGCGGCCATCGCGTACCACGGCGGCGGCCGTCTCATCGCAAGAGCTTTCGATGCCAAGTATCAGCACTTGACTAGATTACCAGATGGCAGATGGGTGTTCTATTTCCTGACGAGCCAGACTGCAAAGACGGGCGTCCAAACCGCGGACGCCCAACGCCGCCTTTCGAGCGGCAAGCATTTCACAAAACGCCGGCGGTGCCGTCGGCAAGTGAAATGTAATAGTGTGAGTTACTGTGTGACCCGATTGCTGATCGCCGGTGACGGTTCCGGGTTCGGGTCCGTCGCGACGCTGAAAATACCCGAGAGCAGTATCAAGCCCGCGATCAAAATAATGCCTCCGAGGCTCAATATCATCCAGTTGATTCCGCGGTGCTTCTTCGCAACGTCCTCTCTCATTACCCGTTCCTCGCCGTTCACGTTAATTACTTCGTATGACATAATTCCTCTCTTTGCTCCGCCCTTTAACACCGCAATGGCTGTGCCAGAGACCCCTAACATGTTTATTTGCAGCATGTTATAGAGTCAATAAAAAAGCCCGGCGATTGCCGGGCCTTGTGAAGTGTATTGATCTGATACGGCGTTATAGAGCAAGAACCTGTTGCATCATTTCCATTCAGCCAGCCATTTGTTCATTTGTTCGATCTCACCGCTCTGTGCCGTGACGATCGCTTCGGCAAGCTTTTTCAACTCAGGCTTGAGCTTGATCTCGGCCGCCTTATCGAGCAGCGATCGCGACATCACCACCGCACCGGAGTGATGGACGATCATCTGGCGAATGAACTCGCGGTCGAAGTCCGCCTCCCTGAGCTCGCCGAGCCGTTTCATATCCATCTGGGCCATTCCGTCTCTCATCCCGGGAAAATCCATATTGATCGCCGGCTTCGCATCTTTGTACCATTCGCTCCGCCAACGTTTCATCTGTGTTATCTCGCGGTCCTGATCCGCTATGATCGCGGCGCCAAATTTCCTGAGCTCATCACGCGAAGCACGCACCTCAGCAAGCTTCGCTATATCGAGCGCACCCTGGTGATGGACGATCATCGTGTCAATGAACTGAAGCTCCAAGGGCGCATCCGCAGCTCCGGGCGAACTCGCCATCGTTAAATGGTCCATGCCGGCGTGATCGGTGTGGGAATTCGCAGCGTTGCCATGGGCCGAATGGTCGTGCCCATCGTGCTCCGAGTGCGTCGAACATCCGAATGCAAGAAACGCCCCCAGAAGCCCGGCAATAACGAGCCATGGCATTGCTCTATTTCTTAAAATCATAAAACCTCCACTTGGTCGCGAATTCCCGTTCGAGCGGCTGCATGGTCAGGATCGCCCGGACCAACTCGACCGGTATCGAGCCTTCCTTCAGGATCGCATCGTGAAACTGCCGGTCGGTCATTTTCTTTGTCCCGACAAGGTCCTTGTGCATCTGATAAAACTGCAGGCCGCCGACCATATACGCCATCTGGTAAAGCGGGCCATAATCGCCCGAAAACGACCGCCGAACCTCGGCCAGAGCATTTTCCCGCTCGTGCCCGACGCGGTTCACCAGGAGGTCAACGCACTGCTCCGGCGTCCATCGGCCGAGGTGAAAATTGAGCGAGAAGATGATCCTCGCTGCCCGGTGCGACCGCCAGAAAAGAGCGCCGATCTTGTCCTCCGGCGTTTTGGTAAATCCGCGGTCCCAGAGCAAAAATTCCCAGTAAAGCGCCCAGCCCTCGCCCCAGAACGGCGTTCGAAACGTCGAGCGATATGTCCTATAACGCCGGTTCATGAACTGCTGCATGTGATGGCCCGGGATGAGCTCGTGATGCGTAACCGCTCGGGCAAAATGCGGGTTGTTGCCGCGGAGCGACATCATCTTCTGCTCGTGCGTCATCGAGTCGGTCGGGTAGGCGACCAAGATCGTCTCGCCGCCGAGGAAGAACGGTGCGACGAGCTGCCGCTCGGGCGACATCATCTCCATCCGCCACGTCTCTTCGGCCTCTCGCGGCACGGTCAGCAGGTCGTTCTTCTTTACGTAATCGATCGCCTCAAGTGCAAAATCGCGGATCAACGCCGGCTGCTTTCCGGGCTCAACGTATTTCTGCTTTACGGCCTCGATGGCCTTCATATAGTCGTCGCCGTGGCCCATCTCGCGAGAGGCCTTCTTCAGCTCCGCAACACACCACTCGAACTCCTTTTCCGCAAGTTCGACGAGTTCCTCAGGCGTGTACGGGATCATCTCGAACTGCAGTTCGCGGATGAGCGCCTCGCGGCCGATCGGGTCGCCGATGATCGTCGTCCGGTAATCCGCCGCTATGCCGACCAGTTTCCCGGCAACGTATTCCGAATATCGCTGGAGTGCTGCCTCGACCGCCTCGTAAGGCTTCTTGTTCCACCAGGTGAATTTCGGATCGTAGGCATTATGAAAGTTGTACCAATTGCGGAGCGTCGAACGCAGCGAGGCGATCGTCCGCACGGCCCTGTAAGCGACGGTCCGCTTCGGCTTTTGGTAGGTGCCGTTCTCAAATGCCCGCTGCGTGTCGGTGATCTTGGCGGCGAGTGCGTCGAGCTTGACCGCCGTCTGCGCGGGGTCGATATTTTCAAGCCGCCGCCGCTGATCCTCGAGGTCGCTGATGACCGGTGCGAACTGCACGATCATCATCATTTCTTCGAGCAATGCGGTATTCCGGTCAAGCTCCGCCAATTCACGCCGCAGGTGGTTCTGAAACAGGATGTGATCGACCTTCTCGTGATGCTCAAGCCGTGCAAAGTCGATCCGCCCAAGCTCCGCTAACCGGTCGCTGTATAGCTTTCTGAATCGCTCCCGCCGTGCCGCCGAGGTCTCCGCCGAATACCAACGAGCGTAAGCGCCGCGGTCCTGCTCGTAGTTCTCGATCGCCTGCCGCAGCCGCGACGGAGCCTCCGAAACCTGTCCAAATGCCCCAACCGCCATCGCAAAGACGAATACGATCGCCAGGTATCTTTTCATAATTTTCTGCCGTGTGGTGTCTTAATGAAAAAGCTAACAGCTATAAGCTAATAGCTGTTAGCTGATTTTTAAAATCGACCGTTCCCGAACCGCTCAGATCTCTTGGAGAAAGCTCTTGCCCGCGGGGAGTTCGAGGCCGAAGTTCCCGGCGATGGTTTGCCCGATGTCAGCAAGCGAGCCGCGTGTTCCGAGGTTGACGCCCGGCTTGGCGGTTTTGCCATAGACCAGCAGCGGAGCGTATTCGCGGGTGTGGTCGCTGCCGCGGAAAGTCGGGTCGTTTCCGTGGTCGGCGGTGATCATCAGCAGATCGCCGTCTTTCATCGCGGCGATGATCTCAGGAAGCCGTGCGTCAAAATGCTCAAGCGCCGCCGCGTAGCCCTCAGGGTCACGCCGGTGGCCGAAAAGCATGTCGAAATCGACCAGATTGCTGAAGATAAGTCCCTTGTTGCCAGCATTTAAGGCCTTTACGGTCTGGTCGATCGTCTGGTCGTTGTTCTTGGCAGTAAGGTCTTCGGTCACGCCCATCGAGTCATAGATCGAAGCGATCTTCCCGATACAAACGACGTCCAATCCGGCGTTTTTCAGCAGCGGAAGCAGATTCCGCTCCGGCGGCGGGACTGCATAGTCGTGCCGGTTCTCCGTTCGCTTGAAAGTAGCGGCCGTCTCGCCGACGAATGGCCTTGCGATCACCCGCCCGACCTTGTCCTCGCCGTCCAAAATTCGGCGGGCCGTTTCGCACATCTCGTAAAGCCGGTCGATTGGCACAACTTCTTCGTGAGCGGCGATCTGGAAGACCGAATCGGCCGAGGTATAGACGATCGGTTTGCCTGAGCGGACGTGCTCCTCACCAAGCTCCTTTATGATCTCCGTCCCGCTTGCCGGCACATTGCCGAGCACGCCGGGCACGCCCGTTTCCGCAACGAACCGGTCGATCACCCGCGGCGGAAAGCCCTCCGGAAAGGTCGGAAACGCCTTTTCAAGAATGATCCCGGCCATCTCCCAATGGCCCGTGGTCGTATCCTTGCCGTTCGAGGCGAGCGTGCATTTGCCGAATGAACCGATCGGCTTCTCGACGGGCGAAAGCCCTTCGAGCGGACGAATATTCCCCAGCCCAAGGCTTTGCAGATTCGGCACATTTACTTGCCGCTTACGGAAAATATTGCCGAGCGTGTCGGCCCCCGCATCGCCCCAGGCGGCCGCATCCGGCATCTCCCCGATACCGGCCGAATCAAGCACCACCAAACAGATCCTTTCGAACTTTGCCATACGTCAATTTGCCGGAGCCGTGTAACCCTCGCGGGACCGCACTCCGAACTTCCCTGCTTTATCTTTCAATTCTACCCTTATCCGCCGGAATTTGCCGTCCCGCTTCTCATTCGATGAGTAATAACCGAGCGAATACGTTGTTCCGATGTCCTCTGCGATCTCGGCAAATGCGGCTCCGGCCTCGGCGAGGTCGGCCACCGGAAACACACGCCCACCGCTCGCCTTTGCGAGCTTCGCCATCTCTTCGTCCGCGATATCGTAAAGCCGCTTGCTGACCGCCAACCGCTCAAAATCACCGAGCTTGCAAAAGTCCATCGTCCGCTCGGCCCTCGCCCCGAGCGATGAATAATATCGCCTAAGCTGTGCGACCGAGAACCGCATCGCGACCTGGCAATCGCCGAGCAGGTTTTCCTCAAGGAACGGCCGCGTATCGACCCTAATGAAATAAACGGCAATGCCGAGAGGCATCAGTTCATCTTCGGCCTCGTTGTAAGCACTTTCGCTGGTCGAATCGACTCCGTCGCCGAGCACGACCAAAACCCGCCGCCGCTTCTCATCGCCGCCTTTCAATAAACGCCCGGCAGCCTCGAGCAACGCGTCGTAGTAAGGCGTTCCGTTGCTGGTTGCGACCGCATCCAGAGCTTGATTCAGTGCCCTTCGGTCGCCCGTGATCACGGTCAAAAGGTCAACCGCTGCCTTTGAGCGTCCGTCCGCCGTATCAGTCCGGAAGGCGATCAGCCCAACCCGGTCGCCTTCGCGCAGCGAAGCGATGAAGCTCGACGCGGCACGCCTGATCAAGTTGAGCTCGGAACGTGTCGATCCTGATGTGTCTAGCAGCAATGCGACATCGAACGGCTCTGTTGATGTCCGAAACTCGGCTATCTCCTGCTCGACACCGTCCTCGAAGACCTTAAAATCGGAAGCCTTCAGGCCCTTGACCAATTTACCTGCTCCGTCCGTGACCACTACCGGAACTTCGATCAGGTCCGTATTGACCACGATCCGCTCATCGTCCGGCTCTGTTTTTGGCTTATCCTGCGGAAACACGGAAAGTCCCGCCGTTAAAAACACGGCAGATACCACCAGACATTTCCAAACGCCTTTGAGCATTCCAAGAGAACCGCAGGGCTCTAGTTTAGCAAATCCCCTTTTGGACACGTTAAATTTATTTTACCGCCAAGCCCTCGAGTGTTGATTTATTTCCCTATTCGTAGGAAATTATAAGGGTTCTAGACAGTTTGAATCATTTTGCTTTTTCGGACAGCGTTCCGGACAAGCCCGCGACAGGTTTGCGGAATGTCCGAGCTCTGTTTCGGCGCACGAAAAATATGAAAAATCAATTATCAAATATCGTTCGCGGGCTTTTCGGAGTGTTCGCGATCTTTGCGGCTGTTTCGGCCAATGCCCAAACCCCGCTTGCGGTCGAGGACTTTGACCTCGCTGCCGGACAGCTGCTTACGGCCAACGGCTGGACGGCACACAGCGGCGCAGGCACGAACCCCCTCACCGTCGTTTCTCCCGGATTGACCTACACCGGCTACCCGAGCTCGGGTGTCGGAAATGCGGTCGGATTTACGACCTCGGGTGAGGACGCTCACAAGGTCTTTGCAGTTCAGTCATCGGGCTCTGTTTATGCAGCGTTCTTGGTCAACTTTTCGGCCGCACCGGAGACGCTCGGCGGCGGATACTTTTTCCACCTCAGCCCGGACCCGATCAGCACGACCTTCAGAGGGCGTGTTTTTGCACGTAGGGACGCTTCGAACGGTGTCGCTTTCGGCCTTTCAAAAGCAGCGACCACCTCGGACACGATCATTTGGACGGGCAACACCTATGCCCTCAACACTACTTACCTTGTGGTTGTGAAATACACCGTCGTTGACGGCGTCGATAACGATACGGTTGTGATGTACGTCAACCCGGCGCTTCCCGGCGGCGAGCCGGCTTCGCCGACCATCACGGCGACGGATGTGTCGTCAGATATCGCTCCGGGGTCATATGCGATCCGTCAGGGTTCCGCTTCGTCGCACCCGGCGGGTGTTTTTGACGGACTCCGCGTCGGAACGACTTGGGCTTCGGTCACCTCGGGCGGCGGACCGGTTGCTCCGGCACAGAACGTCGTTGACTTCAACGGCGACGGCAAGACCGATTTTGCCGTCGTTCGTAACACTGGCGGTGGCTCCGGCGGACAGGTCACTTGGTTTGTCAATTGGAACGGCACCGCTGCCGTTCAGACCGCGGCATGGGGCATCTCGACGGACTCGTTCGTTCCGGCAGATTATGACGGCGACAATAAGACCGACATCGCCGTCTGGCGTCCAATTGGCACAGGCCAACCGAGCGGCAACGCGTTCTTTTACATCCTTCAGAGCTCGAACAATACGGTTCGCATCGAAGACTTCGGCCAAACGCTAGACCGGCCGGGCGTGGTCGGTGACTACGACGGCGACGGTAAGGCCGATGTTGCTGTCTATCGTCCGGGAGCTACAGCAGGGGCACAGAGCACCTGGTTCTATCGCGGATCACTCAACAATCCGGGCGGAGCCATCACCTTTGTTCCATGGGGAGTAAATGGCGATTTTACCGCTCCCGGCGATTATGACGGCGACGGCAAGAACGACTTCGTTGTCCAGAGAAGTGCCGGCGGCGGTCAGGGACTCTTCTGGTTCCTGCAGTCAACGGCCGGCATCAAGAGCGAAATATTCGGAACGCCGACGGACTTCATTGCCGCGGGCGACTATGACGCGGACGGAAAGACCGATCTTGCGATCGTCCGGCCGGTAAGCGGAGCGCTTCAGTGGTGGCATCGCCGAAGTTCGGACGGTGCAGTTGTCGGAACGACGTTTGGTGTCTCGGCGACCGACTTCGCGGTTCCTGGCGACTATGACGGCGACGGGAAAACCGATCCCGGAGTGTGGCGGCCAAGTGCAACTCTTGGCGCGACTGCCTTCTGGTATCTCGGCTCGACCAGCGGTGCCGCAACGGCACAATGGGGACAGAACGGCGACTATCCGGTCGCAAACGCTTTCGTGTTCTAAAACCGGCGTCAGTAATGACAAAAAGCCCGGGCCGACATCGATCGGTCCGGGCTTTTTCTTGCAAAAAAAGAGAGCCGATGGACGGCTCTCTTTACTAACTATCGCTCAGCCAAAGGCTAAACGTACTTTTCTAAAACTCGCGAGATCTGCTCCTGCGAGACGGCTCCGACGATACGCTCCTGCTCCTGCCCGCCCTTGAAGACGATCAGCGTCGGGATGCCGCGGATGCCGTAACGCTGCGGCACTTCCGGGTTCTCATCAACGTTCATCTTGTAAACGCCGGCCTTGCCGGAGAGCTGCTCGGCGACCGCCTCGACCGAAGGAGCGATCATCCGGCACGGCCCGCACCACTCTGCCCAAAAATCAACGAGGACCGGTTTGTCCGCTCCCAAAACATTTGTCTCAAATTCTTTATCCGAAACTGCGTGTGCAAAATTTCCCATTATCTTTTCTCCAAAAACCCGAATTATAACGAACCTCTCAAGCGGCCGCAAAGAACCCGCCGCAATTAACCTCAATTGTAACCGTTGTTGTTACAGTTGTCAACCCCTTCACTCTTCAAATGCGGTCGCGATTCCCGCCGCCCGCCACGGGGCAATGTCCGCCCGAACCTTTTCAAGCTCAGATTCGATCCTCGTAATACAAAGCTCACCGAGCGGCAGCCTCAGCGGCGGCTCCGCCGATTCGACTACGTCGATCATCACTTGAGCGGCCTTTCTCGGGTCACCTACCTGCTTCCGGTCCACCTCCGCAAAGTAATCAAGGAATCGCTGTGTGCCGGGATAGACGTCCGGCATCTGCCCTTCCGGCGCCCGAAGTGAACGTCCGGCAAAGTCAGTTCGAAACGGGCCGGGCTCAACTATCGTGACCCGAATGCCGTGATCGGCCGCCTCCTGAGCGAGTGCCTCTGAAAGTGCCTCAAGGGCAAACTTCGTTGCAGCGTAATATCCCGCCGAACCCGACGCGATGAACCCCGCGACCGACGACATATTCAGAACGTGGCCGCTCTTCTGCCGCCGCATCTGCGGCAACACCGCCCGCATCACATCCACGGCCCCGAAGACGTTCGTATCAAATTGGGCCCGGATCTGCGCCGTGCTCGGTTCTTCGATGGCGCCGAGCAGGCCATAGCCGGCATTGTTGACCAGCACGTCGATGCGGCCGAATTCCTCGATCGCCTTCTCGACGGCCGCCGATATCTGATCGCGATCGGTCACGTCGAGCGAAGCGATCCTTGCGTTCTCGGGAAATCGCTCGGCCAGGTCTGCTATCGAATCAAGCCGCCTGGCCGTCGCAACGACCCGATAACCTTGCTCGAGCAGGACCTCCGCGAGATCCCGCCCGAGCCCGGTCGAACAACCGGTAATGAACCATACTTTCTTCTCAGCCATATTCTTTACTCGCCTGCTGCGGCGGCCTGCTCAAGCGTCGGGTAGTCCGTGTAGCCTTTCTCACCCGGCGTGTAAAACGTGCTCTCGTCCCACTCGTTTAGCGGGGCGTTGCGGCGAAAGCGCTCCGGCAGGTCCGGGTTCGCCAAAAAGAGTTTGCCGTAAACTATCGCGTCGGCACCGCCTTCGGCCAGCGTCCGCTCACCGCGTTCCTTATCATACCCCACGCCGGCTAGATATATTCCATCGTACTTCGGCCGGATGATCGGATGCCAGTCGCGGTTCTGATCGAACGTGCCGATGTGGAGATACGCAAGCTTGCGCTTGTTAAGCTCGGCGATCACGTAGTCGTAAAGCTCCTCGGCATCATTTTCTTTGATGTCGTTGAATTCACCGCCCGGCGAGAGCCTGAGTCCGGTGCGTTCCCAACCGATCTCCGCCACGACGGCATCGACGATCTCAAGCAGGAACCGCGACCGATTCTCGACCGAACCGCCGTATTCATCGGTGCGAAGGTTGACGTTCGTCGAAAGGAACTGCTGGATCAAATAGCCGTTTGCCCCATGGATCTCTACTCCATCAAACCCGGCCTCGATCGCGTTCCGGGCCGCCGCGGCGAAGTCCTTGACGATCGCCTTCACCTCTTCGGTCTCAAGCGGCCGCGGAACGACAAAATCCTTCATTCCGGTATCGGTGTAGTTCTGCCCGGCGGCCGCAACTGCAGAGGGGGCGACCGGCTGTGCATTCTCCGGCAAGAGGTCTGGTAGAGCGATCCGGCCCGTGTGAAATATCTGCAAAAAGATCTTGCCGCCCTCGGCGTGAACGCGTTCGGTCACCTTTCGCCAAGAGGCGATCTGCTCGTCGGTGTAAATGCCCGGCGTTCGGACGTAGCCCTTGGCCATCGCCGAGACGTTCGTCGCTTCGGTTATCAGCAGTCCCGCGGTCGCACGCTGGCCGTAATACTCGGCGACGAAGTCGGGCTGAACGCCCTCGTCGTTAGCCCGGCTCCGCGTCATCGGAGCGTAGAGTATCCGGTTGCTAAGTTCAGTATTGCCGATGGTCAATTTATCAAAAAGTGTTGTCATTTTTCCTCCCATGTTCGTATCTCATTAGGTCTTGGTTACTTATCGAAGATCGCACGTTTTCCTAAGCTTGCTTTGCGTACGATCTCTTCGATCCTCTTAGCCTTGGTTTCAGGCCTCTTGGCCGAGTTTAGCCATTCGAGAATGGCCCGCTTTACGGAGTCGGTGAATCGCAGGAAGTTCTTCTCAGCGGTCCTGTTATCCGCGAATGCGGCCGCAAGCTCCGCCGGGATGATCAGTCTGTCGCTGTCGTTCAAGATATCCCACGACCCATCCTTTTTCGCCTGTGCTATCTTCCGCAATCCGGCATCGCTCATTTGTTCGGTTTCGATCAAACGTTCGATCCGTTCCTTGTTGATCTTCGACCAAACGCTCTTCGCCTTTCGCGGGGTGAAAAGGAGCTTCGAACGCTCATCGTCCAATTTCCGCGGCAACGAATCGATCCAGCCGAAGCAAAGAGCTTCCTCGACCGCTTCGTCGTAGCTTACTCGCGGCTTTCCGGTGTGCTTTTTGAAGAACACGAACCAGACGCCGGGCTCGGTGTCATGATTCTTCTGTAACCACGCCCTCCATTCCTCCCGGGCAAGCGGGTGTACGTCGGTGAAGTGATCGATCTTGGACCGGCCCATACTCGTTCTCGAATCGTCATTCCCGATCGCGATCCGGTTCGCCTAAACTGAGATCGCGATCTTTCCAAAATGGCTTCCTTCCTTCATCCGGTGAAGTGCCGTTCGCACATCGTCGAAGGCGAACGTCGAATCGACTACCGGCTTGAGGCCGTTGAACTCGATCGCCCGATTCATCTCTTCAAACATCCGCCGGTGCCCGACATAAATTCCCTGAACGCGAACGGCCTTCATAAAGACCGATGTCGGGTTAAATGAAGCCGCACCGGTCAGTGCACCGATCATCGCGATGTGGCCGCCAAACCGGGTCGCATTTATCGACCGAGGCAGCGTGCCCGAACCGCCGACCTCGATTACGTGATCGGCACCGCGGCCGCCGGTGAGTTCAAGTATCGCCTTGTCCCAGTCCTCCCGTTCTCGGTAGTTGATCGTCTCGTCCGCTCCGAGTTCGCGAAGCCGATCGAGTTTATGTTCACTGCTCGAGGTGGCGATCACCCTCGCACCTGCCGCTTTGGCAAATTGAAGTGCGAAAACCGAAACGCCGCCGGTACCGAGCGTAACGACCGTCTCGCCGGGCTTCACTCGGCCCGACTCGACCACCGAGTGCCATGCCGTCAGGCCTGCACACCCGAGCGTCGCGGCTTCCTGATAACTTAGGTGCGAGGGAATTGCGACAAGCCCGCTTTCATTAAACGCTGCAAACTCTCGAAGCGTTCCGTCCCAAGTGCTTCCTGCTCCGAGCGATGTTTTTCTGATCTCCGCATCCGGGTCTCCATCGAACCAATGCTGGGCAAAGATCGGCATCACGCGATTGCCGGGCTTCCATTTCGTAACGCCGCTTCCGACCTCGACAACCTCTCCTGCTCCGTCCGAGAACGGAACCGCGGGCAGCTTCATCTTCGGGTTATAGGTCCCCTCAACTACCATCAGGTCGCGGTAGTTGATCGAAGTCGCATGCAGCTTGACGAGAACATCCTTTTCGCCCAAAGAAGGAACCTGACGTTCCTCAAGGCTCAAAGCGTCAATGCCGAAATTGTTGATCACCCAAGCTTTCATTTTGCTCACACCGATTTGTGCCAGCTGCGGCATCCGCCTCCTGGGTCAAGAAGACAGAAGACGACCGTCCGGCGGGCGGACGCCGCAGCGAACCTACATTGCTGTTATTTTTTCCTCGGGCTCTTCAGATCGAGCCGCATTACAACGTCATCGCGGATCAGGTCATTCGCCATGCCGGCATAATTAATGCCGAAATCCCTTCGGTTGATCGCAAACTCCGCCTTCACTGCAACATCGGCGTCAGAGACCGTGATGGTCGCCGGGAACGTGATCGACTTCTTGACGCCGCGCATCTCGAGGTCACCCGTCACCGTGTAGGCATTCGCCCCTTTGGCCGTATCGGCTGCGATCTTGGTCGATGTGAAGGTTGACTTCGGAAACTTCTCGACCTCAAAGAAATCGCCTGTCTTGAGGTGATCGGTCAATCCGGCAGCATCGGTCACGACCGAAGCCATTTCGATATCGACCTTGACCGAGCTTTCCTCGGGCTTCGCGTTTACCAGGTCAATGGTTCCGGTGAACTTCTCAAAACCGCCGTCGTGCTTACCGGTCACCTTCGAGCCGGTGAATTCGACGCTCGAATTCTCGGGGTTCAACGCAAGAGCCTCGCCCTTAGTCGCTGTGGTGGCCGCGGTCGCCGTTGAATTTGCGGCGGTGTTCGACGAAGCCGCGTTCGTCGGTTCCGATGTAGTTGCCTTTGGCTTATTGGCCGCCGGGTCTTCACACGCCGTCGAAAGCACGGCAAGCGCGATCACAAGTACAGCAAAGATCTTCATTCAGATATCTCTCCTCAGGTTTGGTTTATTTGAAAAAAAACTTTTCTATCTGGCAAAAGCTGCGGTCTGCTGCTCGGCCGCATCGGCACATTTGCAAGCGATCTCGGCCATTTCGCGTTGTACCGAGATGCCCTTATCTGCGTTGTACCAACGTTGTAATTCTTCCAGGATCACCGGCTTGTCGACGCCTTCGGCCTTTCGTCGATCGAACAGCTCCTGTGCTTCCGTCGGCCGCGGGCCCCACGTTCCAAGAACAACTCTGGTCTCGCGGTCGAGCACCATGACCTTCGGTATCGAGCGTGTTCCGTGGGTCAGGAAGCGGTCCATCAGCTCCGGATTCTCGTCCCGTAAAATATAACGCGTCTCGATGTCGCCGGATACCGCGGCAATCGTTTCGATCGCCGGTACGTTCTGTGCAGCGTCGCCGCACCAGCCCTCCGTAATTACCAACCAGATCTGCCGGCCGCCGATCGACCGCAGCATCGCCGCCGCGTTTTCGTCAACAGAAAGCGTTTTAAGAAGCCGCCGCACGCGGGCCTGATTGAGCCTCGTGAAATCGACGAGGGCCTGCAGTTGATTCGGCCCGGTCGTTCGGTTCGCCTCGACGAGCGAATCAACGAGTGCGTTATACTCCGCAAAGCTCATCGAGCGGCCCAAATATTCTTGTTCAATTTTTTCAGTATTTGCGAATGACATTTATCACCTCGAGGGTGCAGGTACAGGCTCAGCCTATTGCACGAGCCGGTTCAAGAGTTCGGCCGCTTTCAAGAATATCGGAAAAACCTTTGCGACCTCAGACGAAAGGTTCAGCACGGCCGGTGCCGCCATCACCCTTTCGAAAACACACTGTAGTGAACACCAAAACATATAAGTACTGCCCCTTGTTCGTTAGAAATTAACAATCCTGTAACTATATCTGTTACAAATAAGGTCAAAAAAATTTAAGCCGCCGCTCCCTTTTCGACCATTTCAAAAACGTTCGCTAGCGTGTACGCCGAAAGCGTGTCCGTGATCGTCCGGTCGATCCGCTTTTGTACGTGGCAAAGCACTGCCTCGATATTTCGCCCGACCGGGCAATCTTTGTTCGGTTCCCTCGCGTGAAGTGCAAAGACCTCGCCGCACGAAACGGCCGCATAGACGTCCGCCAAATTTATCTCGTTCGGGCATTTCGCAAGGCGTGTTCCACCGTGCGCTCCCGACTGCGAGATAACGAGGTTCGCCTGAGCAAGCTGACCTAAGAGTCTTCGTATCACGACCGGATTCGTATTCACGCTGGCCGCGATGCAGTCAGACTTGACGTTCTCATCCCGCGACGCCGCAAGCATCGAGAGAACGTGTACTGCCATTGAGAATTGGCTGTTAGCCGCCATATCTGTAACGATATTAGTTACATTTACTGAGTTTGTCAAGCGGAATAAAGGGTGCGAGTATATTTCGTTGCTCGAAGGGCCGGTGATCAGGATCGGCAAGTCGCAAAATGGGTATCAAAGGCTACATCAAAAAGCTTATGCGAGGCCGTGGCTTAGGGCTCTTTCGCCTGCCCGCGGGAGCAAATATTTACGAGGCGGACGGGCTGGCCTCGATCCACGACCATACCTTCATCGACGACCCGCGGTTCCGTGCTGCCTACGATAGAGGTGTTGCCGCCGCCGGCGATTACGGCTGGCATTGGCGCGTACATATCGGGCTTTGGGCCGCCGAAACGGCCGCCCGGCTTGAAGGCGATTTTGTCGAGTGCGGAGTTAATCGCGGGTTTCTCAGCTCCGCAATAATGAATTACCTCGACTGGGATTCCTTGGGAAAGACCTTTTATCTTCTCGACACGTTCGAAGGCATCGACACCGATCAATCAGCCGAAGAACTCGAACGCCTGCGAAACGCGAAGCATATCGACGAGGGGTTTTACGTTACGGATCTCGAAGCGGTGGAGAAGAACTTTGCGGAGTGGAATAACGTTAGGATAGTGAAGGGCTCGGTTCCGGATACGCTTTCGGAGATCAGCTCCGAGATCATCGCGTTCCTTCACATCGATATGAACCACGCGGCTCCGGAGGTCGCGGCACTTCGCACGCTCTGGCCGCGGATCGCAAAAGCGGGCGTTATTTTGCTCGATGATTATGCTTACTTTGGTTACCGGCCGCAGAAAGAAGCGATGGACGCTCTCGGCGAAGAACTTGGCTTTGCGGTAGCTTCACTCCCGACCGGACAAGGGTTGATCATCCGGACCTGAACCACGCAGAAAGCCGCGGAGTTCATCAAGGCTCTCGGCTGATATGAGCCTGAAGACGCGCTTTCGGTCGTCGTTGCCGAGCATCGCCCCGGCGGCCGCGTCGCAGATGACCACCGAGCACGCGGCAAGGCCGCTCGCCCAATTCGCATCGGACGCTGAACGAATAACGAGCGTCTCGATATCAATGCCGGCCGCGGCAAGATAGACCCTCGCAAATGCCGCGAAGTCATCCCAAAACGAGACGACACCGATCAGTTCATCGCTCGCGGGCCGGCTCTCGCCGGAAAGCGCCTGAGTAATTGAATTTGCCCTGAGCCGGACGGCACGCGCGTCGGCAGCCTCGTCGCCATCGAGCTTTTCAAATTCATCCGGCAATGCAGCTACGATATTTCCCTCGCCAATCCGAGTCGAAAACTCGGTGAGCTCTGAGCGCTCGACGCGGCAGCCGAGCGAATCGCCAAGCTCGAACGCCAGAACCCGATACAGCCCGTCGTTCGGCTCAAGCAAGTAAATGACGCCGGCCGAGGTCGCCGCCCAACGGCCGAAAGCATTTGCAACGTCGGCCGGGCTGTGTCCCGAGCGGACAAGCATCGCCCCGAGTTCGGCTACGGCGGCTTCAAGCGACGAGTTCCCGCCGTTCGGGGCGTTGGCGGCATCTGCAACGAAAGTGCCGCTTCCGCGCCTTAGCTCGATGTCTCCGGCGGCGGCAAGTTCGCGGTAGGCGGCGGTAACGGTGTTGGCGTGGATGCCAAAGCGGCGAGCCACTTCGCGGGCGCTCGGCATACGGTCGCCGGGCCGCAGGTCTCCGGCCGTGATGCCGACGCGGACCTGCGTCACGATCTGCTCGTGGACGGTCACTTCCGAATTTTTCGTTATCCAAAACTTCACAAAAAAAGCCGGGTTAAATAATAACCCGGCGGGATCAATTGCGGAGGGGGGAAATTGTTACTTGGTCGGAATCTTTATTTCACGGCCTGCTCCGAGAACCGAGTTCGGAAGAAGACCGTTGATCTTTGCGACCTCGACCGCATTTGCGCCAACCCGCTGTGCGAGCTTTGTAACGGTATCGCCGGCCTGTGCCTTGACGACAGTGAACGGACTCGTTGCGGCTGCCTGCCGCTGCGAGGTCGGACGCGAGTAGCTCGTTGCCTGAACGCGGGCGGCGTTGTTACCGCTGACCGGGACAAATACCTTGCCCGCGGGACTACGCATTCCGGGGTTCGCCGCCATCAATTCCGCGACGCTAACGCCCGTGCGGTTTGAGATCGATTCCCACGTCTCACCGCGGACAGAATTCGCAAGCGACGTGTTGTTGATCTTCGTTGCCGGAAGCTTTCGGAAAACGGCGACCACTTCATTGGCCTTGCCCGGCGGCACGTTAACGATGTACGGCTCCGGCGGGGTCGAGTTCGTCCGCAGGTGCGGGTTCAGGTAGCGAAGATACTGCACCGTCGTATCCGAGGCCTGAGCGATCAGCCCGAGGTTCGTCGAAGGCGGAACGCGGACGCGGTCGTAACGAAGCGGCGGAGCCGGACGCACATGGCCGAAGCCGTATTGCGTCGGGTTGTTCGCGATCAGGATCGTCGCCAAAATGTTCGGAACGTAGTTTCGCGTCTCGCGCGGAAGGAACGGATAAGCCGCCCAGAAGTTTGCCGAGCCGGACCGGCGGATTGCACGGTCAACGTTGCCCTCGCCGCAGTTGTAGGCTGCCATGGCGAGTTCCCAATTGTTGTAGCGATTGAAAAGGAAACGCAGATAGCGGGCCGAGGCACGCGTCGCTTCTTCAAAGCTGTTTCGCTCGTCAACGTGAGCCGTCCGGCGGAGCCCGAAGCGGGCACCTGTTCCGGGGATGAACTGCCAGAGCCCCGAAGCCGCCATGTGCGACATCGCACTCGGCTTCCAGGCACTTTCTACCTGCCCGAGCCAAGCGACATTTTCCGGAATTCCCTCTTCGCGGAAGATCCGGCGGGCCATCGTCATGAACATACCCGAGCGGTAGAGGCCGACCTCCATCGTCCGGCGGCCGCGGCCGCGATAGTAGTTGATGTACTGCTGGATCATGGGGTGCACCTGGAATGAGAATCCAAGCGACCGGTTCGAAACGGCGTACTGAATATATTGATACTGCTGGGAAGCCTCAGGGTTTCCTTCGATCTCAAGCTCTTCAGGAAGCAGTTCGAGCTTTGAAAGCTCGTCAAGCGGCGAAGGCTCGAACCCCTGCGAGTTGAAGCCGACGAGTTCATCGCTCGGGGCCTGTGCCTGAGCGGTCGTGGCCTCCGCGGTCTTCGTTTGTGCAACGAGTGCGGTCACTTCATCGGCCAGACCAAGATCGACTTCGTTCCACTGCCAGCCGCAGCTTGCGGCGAGGCTTCGGATCTGCGGCTGCCTAGCGGCGGTCGGAAACTCGATGCGATAAACGGTTTCGAGGAGCTGGTTGTAGCAGGTCTGGAGGCGTCCGTCGGTTTGAATATTTATTGCAGATGAAAGAAAAACCTCGACAGACTTGTCGAAATTCAGGCCTGAATCCTGCCGGCGGTTGGCCTTTAGGGCCGTGAGCCCTTCGCGGAAGTGCTTGCCGGAATCCTCCAAAACCTTATTTACCGCTTCCCTCGCGTTCTGGACCTCGCGGGTCTGGGCATTTGCCTCGACAGCCGCTATTGCCAACATCGCAAAAACAAAGAGGAGCGATCGTGAAATAAATGAATGCATCAATAATTCTCGTTCCTGAAATACCGGCTATGCCGGGCGTCAATAAATTATAACGCGGAAAGGGTGAAAATGTTTCGCCGGGTGTGCTGATTGCAGGCACACTTTTCCTCAGTTTGAAAGTTACCACAATGCCCCGCCCGGGTCAACGCACTGTTAAACATCGACGAACACGAATAGCGAACTGCGGGCCGCCTATTTGCGTGCCGCTGCCTTTCGCGGCCGAAGGGCATTTTCGAAGACGTCCATCACGTTCTCAACGAAAATGAACTTAAGGTCCGTCATCACCTCTTCGGGCATATCGACGAGGTCACGCCGGTTCGGTTCCGGCAAGATGACAGTCTTTATCTTCGCCCGGCGGGCAGCGAGCAATTTTTCTTTGACTCCGCCGATCGGCAAAACGTTGCCGCGAAGCGTTATCTCGCCCGTCATCGCTACGTCCTTCCGAACAGGCCGCTGGGCAAGAACGGAGACCATTGCCGTCGCCATCGTAATGCCGGCACTCGGCCCGTCTTTCGGGATCGCACCTTCGGGCAGGTGAATATGCAGGTCGAAATTCTCGAAATCGTTCTCATCGATTCCAAGCTCACCGGCCCTGGCTTTTGCATATGAGAAAGCAGCCTGCGCCGATTCCTGCATCACTTCGCCGATCTGTCCGGTCAGCGTGAGCTTGCCCTTGCCCTTTGTTTTGATGGCCTCGATGAACAAAATGTCGCCGCCGACCGCCGTCCAGGCAAGGCCGGTGACGATACCGATGTGGTCACGTTTGAGCGCCGTCTCAACAAATATCTTCGGCACCCGAAGGTACTTCGAGAGGTTGTCGACGGTCAGCCGGGCGGGCTTGAACCGCTTTTCGCTCTCGGCCTTGGACCGTGCGACCTTGCGGCAGATCTTTCCGAACTCGCGTTCGAGCTGTCGAAGGCCTGCTTCCTGCGTGTATTCGCCGATGATCTTCGTCAGGGCGCGTTTATCGATCGAGAGGTCGGTCGGCTCCAGTCCGTTCTCCTCTATCTGTTTCGGGATCAGATGGCGGCGTGAGATCTCGATCTTTTCTTCGAGCGTGTAACCCGAAAGCTGGATCGTCTCCATCCGGTCGCGAAGGGCCGGCTGGATCGTATCGAGCACATTCGCCGTCGTCATGAACATCACGTTCGAAAGATCGAAGGTGACGCCTAAATAGTTGTCTCGGAAGGCAAAGTTCTGTTCCGGGTCGAGCACCTCGAGCAATGCACTCGATGGGTCGCCGCGAAAGTCTGCTCCGACCTTGTCGATCTCGTCGAGCATAATCAGCGGATTGCTGGTCCCGGCCTGCTGAAGTGCCTGAATGATCCTCCCCGGCATTGCTCCGACATACGTCCGACGATGGCCGCGGATCTCGGCCTCATCGTGAAGCCCGCCGAGCGAAAGCCGCACGAATTTGCGGTCCAAAGCTCTGGCGACCGAACGTCCAAGCGAGGTCTTACCAACTCCCGGAGGGCCGACGAGGCAGAGAATAGAGCCCTTCGGCTTCTCCATCAGCTTCCGGACCGCCAGAGCCTCAATTATCCGTTCCTTTACCCGTTCAAGCCCAAAATGGTCTTCGTCGAGAATTTTCTCGGCCTTTTTAAGATTTAGATTGTCTTTCGATTGCGCCGACCACGGCAGGTCGGTCATGATGTCCAGCCAATTCCGAAGCGTTGCGGTTTCGGCAGTGTCCGGATGCATCCGCTCGAGCTTCTTAAGTTGCCGAAGGGCTTCTTCCTCGGCGTGCTCCGGCATCTTCGCCTTGAGGATCTTTTCGCGATACTGCTCGATCTCCTCGAACAGCTCATTTCCCTCACCAAGCTCCGATTGGATCGCCTTCAGCTGCTGCCGCAGGAAAAACTCACGCTGCGAACGGTCGATATCGGCCCGGGCCTGTGTGTTTATCTCCTGCTGAACGGTCAGGACGTCGATCTCTTTGCTAAGCAATTCGTTGACCCGCCGTAGCCGCTCGACCGGGTCGAAAATGTCCAGAATGCTCTGTGCGTCCTCGACCTTAAGCTCCAGGTTCGATGAACACAGGTCGGATAGCCGGCCTGCATCTTCCAGATTTGCAATGATCGCCAGAACCTCAGGCGAAATGTTCTTCCCAAGGCTTGCCGCACGCTCCATCGAGCCGCGGACGTTCCGGACGAGAGCCTCGACCTCGAGCGAATTTTCCGGAGCGAGCGGCTCGGAAACGGGCGTTATCCGTGCCTGCACATACGCACCCGATGAATCAATGGAATCGATCAGCGTTCGCGAGAGCCCTTGGATCAGAATGCGAATGCGGCCATCCGGCAGCTTGAGCATCCGCATGATTATCGCGACCGTACCCGTGGTGAAAAGGTCGCCCTGCTCCGGGTCTTCCTTGTTCACATCCCGCTGCGAAACAAGCACGATCATCCGGTTCTCTTTCAGGGCCTCTTCGACCGCCATTATCGATTTGTCCCGCGAAACGAACAGCGGAACGATCATGAAGGGATAGATGACAATGTCCCGAAGCGGAAGCACCGGCAACTCCGACGGGATCTGCATCATCGGCTCGATGGCGTCATTTTCGCCGATGGAAATCGGGAATTCTTCGATCTCAACCATAAACTTTTATGTTACGCGGTGGCCGCCTAAAGGGCAACGACAAAACGGCTCCCGGTCGCTGCCGAAAGCCGTCTTAGCGACACCGATGTTCGGAACTTCACTTCTTTTTCTTTTTCTTGACTGCGGAAGAAGCGGTCGAGAGCTCCCGCGATTGGACCAGATTTTTCAGTTCTGTCATAAAGGCCGTGACGTCCTCGAATTCAAGATAGACCGAGGCGAAACGCACGTATGCGACCTTGTCTAGTTCCTTGAGCCGCCGCATTATCAGCTTGCCGATCTCGTTCGTGGAGAGCTCTCGTTCGGCCGCGTCCTGAACATTTCGCTCGGCCTCGTTAACGATCGCTTCAAGCTGGAGCGTCGAAACCGGGCGCTTTTCGCAGGCACGGAGAAGCCCGGCCATCACCTTGTTTCGGTCGAAAGGCTCGCGTTTGCCGTCCTTTTTGACCACCATGAACGGTATCTCGTCGATGCGCTCGTAGGAGGTGAACCTCCGGCCGCACTTCAGGCACTCCCGGCGGCGTCTGATAAGATCACCATCTTTCGCCTCGCGTGAATCGACAACCTTGTCTTTCAGATGGTCGCAATATGGACACCGCATCTTATGTTACTCCTGTCGATCTGTTTCCCCTGAGTTCGGTGATTCGGATTCGATCTCCTCGACGGCATGTTCACTTGAGAGCAGGCCGCGAAACCGCTCGAGGCTGATATCGCCGTGGACGAAGTAATATATCCCGAAGAGCAGTGCAGGAGCAAAATAAACAAGGTGCATGGCAATGGCCATCGCGGCCGCGTCCTCGTTCCGTATGTCCGGCTTTAAGAAGAGCAGGCTCGCGGCCGTAGCGGTGTGAAATGCACCGGCGGCTCCGCCCGGCGTCGGGACCACCGAGCTTACGACGGCAAAGCCCATGATGAACAGCGAGTCGCTAAAGGTGATCGGCATGTCGAACGCGAGTAGCACGAACCACGTCGGGATCGATATCGCGAACCAAAGCGCCAAGGTCCAAAACGACGCAAGGGCCGCCTGCTTCCAATCCTTTAGTATCGCCAATGCCGCGGCGAGCTGCCTCATCAGGCTGAGAATGATCTTGCGAATACGTCCTGGAATGAATCTTCGGTCCGTCAGGTCTCCGACCACCTCGATCGCCCATTCCGCCACGTGCTGATAGACGAAAAGCAACGCAAAACCGATGACGACCCCGACCAGCATCAAGTAGCCGGCGAGCGAGACATTGGCAAACTGCTCTTCCCTGCCCGCAGGCGGTGTGAACCACACCAGATTCGCAGCAAAAAGCACAACAAGGGCCGCGAGGTCGAAGATCCGCTCGAGTCCGAGTGTGACCAATGCCGCCGAAGGCCGGACACGCTTATCGCGCATCGGGAGCCACATTGGGCGTACGATCTCGCCCGCACGGCCGACAAGGAAGATCGCCGCAAACCCGACGGTCGTTGTCGCAAAGAGTTCTTTTAGATCGGTGCGCGTTATCGGAGCGAGCAGCACCTGCCATCTTACCGCTCGAAGAAAGTACCCGAGGCAGATGATCAATACCGAGACGATCAGTAATAACGGATCGGCCGCCCGGAAAGCTGTCCGCACCTGCTGCCAATCGAGGTCCTTTCCGAAAAACCAGAGGATCAGCACCGCGACGGCGAGCAGAATGAAGAAGTTAAGATTGCGTCGAAAATAGTTCAAAGCTTGGCCATCATAAAACCCCGCGAACGCGGGGCCGCTCCGCCGAAATGACGAAACGATTAAAATACAGTAATATCCACCTAATTGCGAACCTCGCAAGCCCTAAAAACTTTGACGATTTTGGGAACATTGCTGCGGCCGCGGTCGTAATCTCACATTGACACGGCCCGGCTTTAGGCCTTGTTGCTTTAAAGAGCAACGTCAGGAGAGGAACAAATAGCCTTGGGAGCACTGAAAGCGACTGTCGAAATGAACGGTCCCGAACTCGCCCGTAGAGCGAGCTCAGGCGACAGTTCGGCATGGGAAGAGATCGTAACGCACTTTTCGCGGCGCATCTTCAACCTTGCCTATCGCTTCACTTCGAATGCCGAGGCGGCCGAGGACCTGACACAAGAAGTTTTCATTCGTATTTATCGAACGCTCGATCAATACGACGCGAAGCAGGGCGACCTGGCCAATTGGCTGATGCGGCTCGCCCGCAACTTGATAATTGACGATTACCGCCATCGGCAGCGAAACCCGCAAAATTCGATGGCAGAGGCGGTCGATGACCACCAGTATCACCTGCGGGCCGTTGGCGGCTCCGCTCATCGCGAACTCGAGCGGCGCGAACTGGCGGCACAGGTTCAGGACGGAATAAATAAGCTTCCGCCCGACCTGAAAACATGTGTCATCTTGCGTGACATCGAAGAGCTCAGCTATCAGGAGATAGTTGATGTACTCCAAATTCCCGAGGGGACAGTGAAGTCAAGGATCAATCGGGGACGAATAGAATTGGCGAAGATATTGAGGAGAATGAGGGTCGTGACGGTTTAAGGCATTGGGTTTGGCAAAATAAGTCCTTTTTACCGTTCAATTTACAAGGGGTAATGGTTATGGAGCACAAGACGGCAATGAACTGCAGCATCTTCGAGGACAATCTATCGGATTTCCTCGAAAAGCAGCTGAACTCGGCGACTTATATGTCGGCGGCTGCCCATGCTCTCCAGTGCCCGCTTTGCCATTCTCTCCTTAACGACGTTAAAGATTCGATCGCTGCGTGCCATTCGCTTAGTGAAGCACTTCCGGCACTGACCCCGCTTGAGGCAAAGATCCTCGAAAGCACCCTGCCGGAAGCGAACATGGTCTGCACCGAATTCGAAGAACACCTGACGGATTATCTGGACGGTTTTCTTCCGGCGGGCGTGTTTCACCGCTGGGAGCGGCACGCGGCACTCTGCGACGACTGCACCGACCTTCCCGGAATGGTGGTTCGTTCACTTGCGACCATCGTCGAATACAAGTTGGAAGAACTTCCGGTTCCGGCCGGGCTTAATCAAAGAATCCTTGCGGCGACCTCGGCCCTGGAGCCGGTCAAAGCAAAGGGCCCTTCGCTTGCTTCGCGGATCTGGGACGCGGTTTCAGGCATTCGCATTCCCTTGCCGATCCCGCAGCTCGCACCGGTGGCGATGATGCTCGTTTTCGCGTTTCTGTTTATCAGCCAGGGAGTCTCGGCCGACGGCACGCTTTCGGATGTTTATAACAAGAGCCTACAGATCGCTGAGCAAAGCTATCGGCAAAGCTCCGAGGCCCTCAATCTTGGCAACAGCGGCGGAGGTGAGGCCAGATGATCTGTGCATACCACTCACAGAACCCTGCCAA